>JACXTT010000614.1_pt1 | contig 61208 bp, 46 predicted proteins | sample 9270951 | NCBI WGS metagenome assembly JACXTT01 (sample SAMN15532306, study PRJNA645909) | rock metagenome | isolation source: weathered quartz diorite | place: Puerto Rico | collected 2017-06-21
ACGCAGTTCATGTGGACGATCGCCACGTCCCCCGCCGACCAGTCGTAGCGCACGCCGTCGTGGATCTCGTAGCCCTTGCCGTCGAGGATGTAGAACGCCGCCTCGTTCACGTGGCCGTGCTTTTGCGTGCGGCCTCCCGGGCCGTACTCCTCCAGGTGCACGTGCAGAGTTTGCGTCATGCCGTCCACCGGCTCGATGAAGTGCTTGCTGAAGGACTGCGGGCCGTCGTTGAAGAGGAGGTCCTTGCCCTTGATCACGCGCGGCAGGCCCCTCAAGCGCGCCAGCTCGTCCTTGAGGCTGTACTGCCCCTGGATTCCGCGCACGAAGACGCGGTCCTTCTTGCTGCTGTAGTGCGATTCCTTGCCCATGGGTCTGCTCCGTCTACCGTCCCTTGCCGAAAATCTCTTCGTACAGCTTCACCCACTTGTCGTACTCGTCGAGCGTGACGCGCGCGTCGACGAACTTGAGCGGCAGCTTGTTGAGCGGCGTGTCGATTTTCCCGCTCGTCGGCACGAAGTCGCGCTGCGCGAGGATCTTCTGGCCTTCCCCGCTGATCTCGAAGTCGTAGAACAGCACAGCCGCGTGCGGATGCGGAGCCCGGCGCGCGACGCCGACTCCGTTCGGCCGCGCAATCGCCGTGCCGATCGAGAACCAGTCGATCGGCGCGCCCTTGCCCTTGAACTGTTCGGCCTTGTAATTGTATACGGTCAGCGCGAGCGGCACCTCGCCCGACACGACGAGCTGCGCGAGCAGCGTGTGGCCCTTGCGCACCGACATGCCGTTTTTCGCCACGATTTCCTTGAAGAGTCTCGTTCCTTTGGCCTCGCCGATCTCGGTGAACAGGCCCGCGAGCCAGTCCGAGTCCTCCTGCTCGATGCCGAGTCTGCCTTTCCACTTCGGGTCGAGCAGGTCCTCCCAGGTCTTCGGCAGATCCTGCTTCCTCACGGCCTGGGTGTTGTAGGCCTGCACGAACACGTTCAGCCGCGTCCCCACCCACTCGCCGTGAGGCCGTATGGCCGGCGCGATGAGATCGGCGTGGTGCGGCGACTTCACCTGCTGCAGGACCTTTTCGCGGTGCAGCGATTCCATTTCGGGGCCGTTGGTCTCGACGACATCCACGGTGTTGCGGTTGGCGCGCGCTTCGGCGACCGCGCGCTGCAGCACCTTCTCCGAGCTTGCGCGCCACACGTTGACCTTCACCCCGTATTTCTTCTCGTAGGCGCCGACCAGCGCTCCCATGTCGTCGGACTGCGCCGACGTGTAGAGGTTGAGCTCGCCCTCCTTCTTAGCGCCCTCGGACAGCTTCCGGAGGCGGTCGGAGCCCGCATACAGCCCCACGTCCGCGGCCGTGGCATCCGGTTTGACCTGCCCGAGAGCGGACGCCGGAAGAACAGCGCCTGCAAGGAGCAGGCTCGCGAGAAGATTGAATCCAAGCGGCTTCATGAGACGGGTCCTCTTTCGCGCGGTGGCGGGAAAGCTCAGTCGCCTTCCTTCTGGATCTTCCGACCTTTGAGGAAAAGATCCGACCAAAGTTTCTCCCAGCGGTCGGCCTCGTCGAGCGTGATCACCGGGTCGATCATCTCGAACGGGAACTTGTTGAGGTGCGTGTCCACCGCGCGGCTCGAGGGCACGCGGTTGCGCTCCTTCAGGATCGTCTGACCTTCGAGGGAGAGCATGAAGTCGGAAAAGAGCAGCGCCGCGAAGGGGTGCGGGGCGCGGCGCGCCACCCCTATAGCGTTCGGGCGCCCGAAGGTGGGCTTGAGCGCCTTCCAGCGGATGGGAGCGCCTTTTACCACCAGCCGCTCGGCGTTGTGGTTGTAGATGGTGGCGGCGAGCGGAATCTCGCCCGAGGCGACGAGCTCGGCCATCAGCGTGTGGCCCGAGCGTATCTCGGGTTTGGCCGCGGCGAGCTTCCTGAAGAATGCGAGGCCCTTCTCCTCGCCCATCGCCTTGACCATCGCACCGAACCAGTCGGCGTCGCCGGCTTCGATCCCGACGCGGCCCGCGAAACGCGGGTGAAGCAGGTCCTCGTAAGCGTTGGGTACTTCGCCCGCCTTGACGAGATTCGTGTTGTAGGCGACGGTGAAGAAATTGAAGCGGTCGGCGACGTAATGGCGATGCTTGGGAAAAGCGGCAGGCGGCAGGTCCTTGAAGTGTGGACTGTGGAACTCCTCGAGCAGCTGCTCGCGGTGCATCGCTTCCATCTCCGGGCCGTTCGTCTCGAGGATGTCGCAGCTGAACCGCCCGGCCCGCGCCTCGGCGGTGGCGCGCTGCAGGACCTTCTCCGAGCTCGAGCGCCACAGCTGGACCTTCACGCCGCCGTATTTCCTCTCGAAGACTTCGACGATCGGAACCGAGTCCTTGAGGTTCAGCGAGGTGTAGACGACGACTTCGCGCTCTTTCTTCGCTCCTTCGAGGATCCGCTTCTCGCGATCGGCACCCTCGTACAGGTAGATCTCCCGGTTCCTCGACGCGTCCTTGCTCTGCGCGAGAGCAAGCCCCGGCCACACCGCCGAGCCCAGCACACCTGCGACGATCCTTCTCCGGCGGGGATCGATGCCGCTGCCACCGTGCATGCCGCCTCTCTCCTATTCTGGAAAGTCTGCTTGGAACTTTCCTCTTGAAAATACGGGCGGGCGCCTTCGCGCCCGCCCGGGTGTTGCGCTTGCTGCAACTGCAGCCGGCCGCGCCGGCGCGGACTCAGAACGTGTAAGCGATGCCCACCCCGCCCTGAGTGATGTCCTCGCCCGGGGCTGGCGTCTGACTCGAGCTGTTGTAACGGGCCGCGGCACCGTTGGTCAGCTTACTGACGAGCCCAAAAATGTACACGGTCGGGTCCAGGTAATAGGCAACGCCCACGTCGATCTGGCTGCCTTCGAGGCCGGTCGTATCGCACGCCGTATTGAGCAAGGTGCAGGTGCCGGCACTCGACTTGATGTAATGAACGGCAGTGCGCAACGTGCTGCTCCAGCGGCTTTCGATGAGCAGCATGTACGCCTTGTTCTTGTAATCCTGGAATCGACCGTTGACGGTCACGTTCTTTTCTTTGTACTGCTTCACGACGTAATCCGCCTCGAACGAGTGGTTGCCGATCTTGTACACGGCCGCCAACTGGTTCGCCGCGTCCACCGAGCGGACCGCGTTATCCGTAACGCCAGTGGAATCGTTTCGTCTCGCGGCTGGAGCATTGAGCGAGCCCCCGAAGAGGTCGAGGTGGCTCTCCTGCGCGAACGCGACCAGGAAAGGCCCCTGTTCCCATTTGACCCCCCACGATACCACGCGTGGACTACGGTTATTGACCGCCGAGATCCCGGCTTCGGTGGGATTGCCGATCGAATACTGCACCTTGCTTTGCAGTCCGCCGAGTATCGTCGGCGAAGTGAAGTCGATCGCGTTCGCGCGCCGCAGGTTGAAGCTCGATGCGGAACTCGTGCCGAAACCGACCTTTTGCAGCACGTTGCTCTGCGACACGAAGTTGCCGCTGTTGACGCCGAGGAAGCCCAGGATATTGCCGTATTCTTTGTACGGAGTATCCATATTGCCCAGCCTGAACGTACCCCAGTCCTTCCCGGCGAGCCCGGCAAACGAGTTGCGGGTGGCGAAACTGGTCGTTTGATTCCCTTCGTCGATGTTGACCTGCTGCTCAAGCTGCCAGACAGCTTGCAATCCGCTGCCAATGTCCTTGCTGCCCCGGAAGCCGAGGTAGGTGTTGCTCACCTGCATTTCCCATCTGGATACGATGGCATTTCCGCCTAGCGTTCCGACCAGCGTCGATAGACCGGTAGTGCCCGGCGCAGTCGCCCCTTCACCGTGCATATGGGTAAGTTCGGGATAGAACTTGCCGTAGAACTCCCAGTTCGTTCCCGCCGGGCTCTTGATTTGCGCGTAGGCGCCGGGCGCCGCCAATGCCGCCCCGACGGCCAAGGCCATCGCATTTCTGTTCAGACTCATCTTCTCCTCCTTCGCTTGGTAATTTTTCAGAGCGCGCCGGACATTTGTCATCCGTTTTGCCTCTGTCCTCGATGTTCCTTCATGCGGAACGATAATCGGCGTCACGGAACATCTGCGTCGCAAGTTACCCTGCCGACGGCTGCGCTGTCAACGGAATGTAAGCTAGGGGGGCGCGATCAGCGCCCGTACACTTCCAACTTATAGCGCCGCGGTTTCAGCTCGCGGCAGATCTCGCGGTTGACGCGCGCTTGCGGCAGCGCGATCCCCGCCCGCGCCGCCATCTCGGCGACGATCGCCATGTCGTCCTCGGCCCAGGCCATCGTCTGGCTGCCCCACTTCTCGAGCGGACCGTTCGCACAGCTCGACATGAGTAGCGCGCGGCGCAAGGCTTCGACGTCGGCGCCGTAGTGCTGCGCGAGCGCGAGCGCTTCGTGGTCGGCGACGAGGCACGCCCACAGGATCAGATTGTTGGCGGCCTTGGCGACCTGCGCCGTGCCGGCGCCGCCGGTGTGCACGACGTCGGACGAATAGGCGCGCAGCACCGGGGTCAGACGCGCGACGACCTCGGCGCTGCCGCCTACGAAGGAAAGCAGCGTGCCGCGGTCCGCGGCTTCGCCCCCGCGGCACACCGTGGAATCGACGACGTGCAGGCCCGCGTTCTTGCATTCCTTCGCGAGATTCTGCACCGTGCTGGGGTGGATCGTGCTGAGGATCGCGACGATCGTGCCCGGCCTCGCCTTGCGGAGCGGCCCGCCTTTCGCGAGCAGCTCCTGCACCTCGCGATCGAAGCCGACGCAGACGAGGATCGCGTCGCTCTCGGCGGCGAGGGATTCCGCGCTCGCGGCCCATTGGGCGCCGAGCTTCTTCACCGCGACCGCCCTCCCTGCGTTCAGGTCGCAGGCCCGGGTCGCAAAACCCTTGCGAACCAGGTGCCCGATGATCGGCGTGCCCATGCGCCCCGCGCCGACGACGCCGACGGTCTTCACGCGTTGCAGACGGGCGGACTTCCTCATGCGCTGCTCTCTAGCGCTTCTGCGTGACGGTATCGAGAAGCGCAGGCTGGCCCGCTTTCACCTTGGCGATCGCCCGCTTGAGCGCGGCGGCGACGTCCTCCGGCTTGTCGATCGGGCCCTCCGCGTACCACCCCATGGACTTCGCCATCGACGCGAAGTCCGGATCGGGATCGCTCATGTCCATGCCGATGTGCGCGCGATCGACCGGCGTGCCGCGCAGCTCGGCCATCCGGATCTGGTGCTCCCAGTCGTTGTAGTAGGCGCGGTTGTTGTACATGACGACGAGGAGCGGGATGCGGTGTTTCGCCGCGACCCACATCGCGCCCGCGTCGAACATGAGGTCCCCGTCCGGCTGCAGGTCCACCGCCAAGCGCTTCTTGTCCCGGTGCGCGAGCGCGACGCCGAGGGAAATGCCGAACTGCGTGGCGGTGCCGAGCGACTTCCCGGGATGCCGGTAAGGCTTGTCGAAATCCCAGAGCATGCGCGCCCATTCGTCGAGCGTCCCGGCGGTGAGCACCCAATCCTCGTTCTTGATCGCGTCCCACACCTCGGAGGCGAGGCGCGGGAGCGCGATCGGGTTCGCGTCCCAGTGCTCGCGGGCCTCTTTCGCCCAGCGCTCACGCTTCGCCTCGCTTTGCTTCGCGATCTGCGCCGCGCGCGCCTTTGCCTGGGCCGCAAACTTCTTGCCGTTCGTCGCGCGGCTCCTGAGGAGTGCGGTGAGCATGGGTATCGCGACCGAGGTGTCGGCGAGGATGCGCAGGTCCGCGTGGTGCATGCGCTGGTAGTCGAGCGCCCAGCTCGAGAGCTCGAGGTCGCCGAAGCCGATGTCGATCCATTTGGCACCGGGCGGCACGATCGAGGTGAGCTCGCGCGTCGTGCTCGCGAGCTCGGTCGTGGGCCGCTCCCAGTCGCGGGTGTCGAGGCACAGCACGAGGTCGGCGTCCCGGAACACGTCCTTTTCCATGCTCATGTTGAGCGGATGCCGCGTAGGGAAGTTGAGGCGGCTGTCGACATCGTATACAGGCAGGCCGCCCGTCTCGGCGAGCTCGACGAGCGTGTGGAAACCCTCGGGATCCCGGCCGACGAACTCCGCGATGACCACCGGCTTCTTCGCCGCGGCGATCAGATCCGCAGCCGCAGCCAGCGCTTCCGGGTCCGGTGCGATCCGGCTCGGCACTTTCGCCGCGCGCGGCGGCGGGAGCGGCACCTCGTGGTCGAGTTTCCGCTCCTGAAGCCACGCGTCGTAGCACATGTAGATCGGCCCTCGAGGCTCGCTCATCATCACGGCGTAGGCGCGCGCGAACGCTTCGGGGACTCCGTCGATCGTGTGCGGCTGGTAGTCCCATTTCGTGTATGCGCGCACCGCTTCGCCCTGCCCCTGAGCCGTATGGATCCAGTCGATCCGCGGGCGGCGCTTGGTCTCATCCATGGGCCCGGTCGCACCGATGATGAAGATCGGCGCGCGGTCGATGTAAGCGTAGTAGATCGCCATGTTGGCGTGCAGGAGGCCGACGAGGTTGTGCAGGATCGCGACCATCGGTTGCCCGCTCGCCTTGGCGTAGCCGTGCGCGATCTGCACGGCCGTCTCCTCGTGCTGGCAAAGCATCATGGTGGGGCGGTTCCCTCCGTAGTTCACGATCGAGTCGTGCAGCCCGCGGTAGCTCGCGCCGGGATTGAGCGCCGCGTGCGGCAGCTCGTATGCGTGCAGCAGGTCTACGATCACGTCGGAGGCCCAGCGCTCCTTTGCCGCTCTCGCCGAACTCTTGTTCTCTTTGGCTTTGGACACGAGTCAGGCGGACTTGAGGGCCACGCACTTTTCGGGATGGAGCTTAACGTAGAGAGCTTCTCCGACGGGCGTGCGCAGCGAGGGATGGGATCGCGAGAGCAGGATGCGGCCGCCGAGCTTCACCTGGAAGTCGATGAATTCCCCGAGGAATACCTTCTGGTCGACGCGCCCTTCCCAGACGTTGTCTCCTCGGGGCCGCGTCTCGGCGAGCTCCACGTCCTCGGGACGCACCGAGAGGACCACGCGGTCGCTGCCGCGCAGGTCGTCGTCCGACAGGACCTCGACCTCGCCGAACTCGGTGCGCACGCGGAAATGCCCGGGCTCGGCACCGCGCCCTAGGACCGTGCCGTCCAGAAAATTCGTCGTTCCGACGAAGTCCGCGACGAACTGGCTGCGCGGCCGCTCGTAGATTTCGCGCGGCGCGCCGATCTGCTGGATATGCCCCTCGTTCATCACCGCGATCGAGTGCGACAGGGCGAGGGCCTCGCTCTGGTCGTGGGTCACGTACACGGTCGTGATCCGAAGCTCGCGCTGCAGGCGCTTCAGCTCGAAGCGCATGCGCTCGCGCAGCTTCGCGTCGAGGTTGGATAGCGGCTCGTCGAGCAGGAGCAGCTGCGGCTCCATCACGAGCGCCCGCGCGAGCGCGAGGCGCTGCTGCTGCCCGCCGGAGAGCTTGGTCGCCTCGCGGTCGGCTAGCTCGTCGAGCTGCACCGCTCGCAGGACGCGCAGGACCTTGTCCCGGATTTCCTGCCTGGAAAACCTGCGGTCGCCGACTTCCAGCGGAAAGGCCGCGTTCTGGAAGACGTTCATGTGCGGCCAGATGGCGTACGACTGGAACACCATGCCGAAGCCACGCCGGTTGGGCGCGACGAAGACGTTGCGCGTCGAAGAATACACCACCCGCTCTCCGACGCTGATCTCGCCCGCGCGCGGCCGCTCCAGGCCCGCGATCGAGCGCAGGGTCGTGGTCTTGCCGCAGCCGCTCGGACCGAGCAGGGTGAACAGCTTCCCCTCCGGCACCTCGAATGTCACGTCCTGCGCGGCGCGCACGATCTGGCCGCGCTCGTTGGGGTATTCGGTGAAGAGCCCTGCGACTTTCAGCACGCGCTTCTCCGGATCATTCCTTGACTCCGAATCTCTTGCCCAGCCATTGTGCGGCCATCACCAGGACGAACAGCGCCAGGATGAACAGCACCCCCAGCGCCGACAGCTCAACGTACTGGCCGTTCTCCCACAATTCCCAGATGGTGATCGACAGGACCTCGGTGCCCGGGCTGTAGAGCAGGATCGAGCTGGAGAGCTCGCGGATCGAGACGATCATCACGTAGATCCAGCCCGCGACGAGCCCGGGCTTCAGGAGCGGCAGGATGACGCGGCGAAACGTGGTGCCCCAGGAGGCGCCGCTCATCGCCGCCGACTCCTCGAGCTCCTTGTGGATCTGCAGCATCGAGGTCGTGTTGTAGCGCAGCCCGTACGGCATGAAGCGGGTGATATAGGCGATGAACATGATCCAGATCGTGCCGTAGATGCCGATGTCGAAATTGAGATAGAAGATCATGATCGAAAGGCCGAGCACGAGTCCCGGAAATACCATCGGCAGCGAGGCGACGTTGTCGAGGAGCCAGCGTCCAGGGAGCTTGGTCTTGACGACTATCCAGCAGATGACGGAAGTCACGAGCATGATCAACGTCGCGCTGCCGAAGGAAAGGATCAGGGTGTTCCACACCGAGCGGCTGAGGCTCGGGTAGGTGAAGATGAAGCGGTAGGGGTCGAGCGTGAGGTTGTGCAGCGCCTGCCAGGAGGGCACGGAATAGAACCTCTGGAACGAGGACCAGAGCAACACCGCAAAGGGCAGCACCACGATCAGGAGGAAGTACACGATGAAGATCGCGGCGGCGATCCAGCGCCATGGGCCGAGGTCGATCCTCCGCGGCCTGAATCCCTTGCCGGTCATGGTCGCGTACTTGCTCCCGCGGCTCGATAAGCGGGAGACGAAGTACACGCCGATGGTCGTGATCACGAGCAAGGTCATCCCGTACGCCGAGGCGAGGCCGATCTGGCTGGGATAGCGGTGCACGGCCTGGTAGATCGCCGAGGTGAAAACGTGGATCCCGACCGGGAGCCCGAGCAGCGCGGGCACCTCGAAGGACTCGATCGCGCGCACGAAGAGCATCAGCAGAGTCGCGAGGATCGCCGGCCAGGTGAGCTTCAAGGTCACCCGGTACGCGACCTGAAAGATGTTCGCTCCGCTCATGGTCGCCGACTCCTCGAGCGCGGGATCCATCGCGCGGAAAGCGGCCGTCATCAGGAGAAAGGCCATCGGCGAGTAGTGCAGGCCGTCGACCCAGACCATCCCCCACAGCGAATAGACGTTGAACAAGGGCCTTTCCAGCCCGAACCAGTTCTGCAGGGCGAGGTTGATGATGCCGATCTTGGGGCTGCCGAGCAGGATCCACGCGACCGTGAACAGGATGCCCGGGATGATGAGCGGAATGATCGACAAGGCGAAGAAGGGCGTCTTGAACGGCGTATTGGTGCGCTCGTTCATCCACGCGAGCGCAGTCCCCAGGACGAAAGCGAAGACCGACGCGCCCACCGCGAACTGGACCGAGTTCCAGAAAAGCCGCAGCGTCTCGCTCGAGCCGTAGGCCGAGGTGTAGTTGCCCAGCGTGAACTCCGCGGCCTTCGCCGCGGTCTGCGGCGTGAAGAAGCTCTGCCAGAGGAGGAACGCGAGCGGGACCACCGCGACGTAGATCGTGAAGACCACGCACAGCCCGATCACGACCCATTTCCAGTCGAACGAGCGCCGCAGCGCGAAAGGGGCTGCAGCCGTCATCGCGGGATGGCCCGCCTGCATCGATTTCCTCCTCGTGGCCGCCGCCGACTGGACGCTCTCCCTTGCGCCGGCGGCTCCTGCCGTGCGTTCCTTTATATGGAACTTCGGTCCTGCGCGGCAGTGCGGCGCAATCTATCAACCGCGCCTCGTCGTGTCAACGAAGGAGCGCAGGCTTTCAGCGTATATCGAGCTCGATGTCGCGCAGAACGGGGTCCGCGGCGCGCGCGACCTCGTTTTCCACGAGCGAGCCGCACCCGGGGCAGAAGAACTGGCGGAACACCGGCCGGTCGTCGATGTAACGGCGGTAGTCGCCGATGTTGGGGTTCGCCACGCTCGCGTCCGATTCGACCCGCACGCAGTGGTCCTTGTAGTTGTCGCGCACCGGGCCGAGGTCGGCCGTGCACTTTGAGCAGCAAAGGTGCAGGCTGCCGTTATCCTTGCGCAGTTCGAGATTGTCTGTGACCCGCGCGACCACCTTTCCGGCAAACTCTTGCACCACGCCGTCTTTCCTGCGGTTCGCCTCGCGCCGCTCGGCGCGAAGCTCCTTTGTTGCCGCCGCATCGATGCGCCCGTCGCCGGCGATGACCACGCCGTAGAGTTCGCGCGCCGCCTCCACCGACACGGAACGCTGCTCGATCACGTCGTCGCGTACTTTTTCCGGATCGCGCTCGAGGGGATCGCCGAAGCCGCCCGCTGCAGACCAGATCACTGCGTAGACATCGTCGGGTTTCTGCACGAAGTTTTCCTCGCGCAGCGCCAGCGTCACCTCCTCGCCCTTCAGCTCCGCGATGTCGCCCGGAATCCGGCGCTGCTTCAGGCGCTCGAGGATATCGGTCGCTCGCTTGAACTTGTACACGTTCACCGAGCCGGGATAGCCCGCCATGATGCCCGGGGAAGTCGGGATCGCGTTGCCCGAGGACAGCGTGTCCTGCGTGATCGCCTCGGTGCGATGCGGAATGAAGCAGGACTCAGCCGAGAGCCCCCCGCGGAATTTTCCGGCGCCGCCGGAATCGATCACCTCCTTGCGGTAGAGGAACAGGAGCGGAAAAGTCTGCTCGGTGTGCTCGACGTTGGGCAGCTTACAGATCGGCGTCCTCGACTGCCCGCCCGTCGAGATGCCGTCGCCGCCGGAAAACGCGCCGATCGCCCCGCCGATGGGATCGACGAGGATATATCCGTAGCGCTCGCCCCACTGGTCGGTGCCGCGGAAAACCGTCGCCGGCCACTGGCTGGTGCCGCCGATGCACATGATGTCCTTGCGCATCTCGGGGTCCGCGTGGATCATCTTCGAGAGCACGTTGTACGCGGGGTAGAGCGAGATCTCCATGGCCTGGATCGGCGCGGTCGAGACCGAGGCCGGGAAATTGGCGCAGTTGAAGGTCCCCGGGGTCGGATCGAACTCGACGTGGCGCAGCGCCCCGCCGATCGAGAAATACTGGTCCCAGCAAAGGAGCTGGTTGAACGCCACCATGATCGCGCCGCGCCAGCCCGAGTAGGTCGCATTCATCGCGCCGTCCTGCGGCGCCGTGCCTTCGTTCTCGAAAATGAGCTTCACGCCTTTCTTGCGCAGTGTCAGGATTACCTGGTGGGTGCGCCGGTCGCCGGGACGGCAGCATTCGACGTAGCTGCGTTCGCGCCACACGCCGTCGGGCAGGCGTTTGAGTTTCTCGAGAAAGGCGCGCTCGCCGTTGTCGAGGATCTTGCGCATGACCCCCTTCACCACCTCGGGACCGTAGCGCCTGATGAGTGCGAGCACGCGGTCGCGCGCGGTGATGTTGCCCGCGAGCTGCGCCCGGAAGTCGAGCGCTACCGCCTCGGGCTTGCGCGAAGCCCTCAGGTACAGCTCCTCGATGTCGCGGCGGATCTCGTTCCCTTCGACGATCTTCACGGGCGGGATGCAGATGCCTTCCTCGAAGGCGTTCTCCGCCGAGCCGCAGAACGAAGACGGCGTGATGCCGCCGAGGTCGTATTGGTGCAGGCAGTTGGTCACCCAGCAGAAGAGCTCGCCCTTCCAGAACACCGGGCAGATCAGCATCACGTCCTGCTGGTGCGCCGCGCCCACCCACGGGTCGTTGGCGAGGAACATGTCGCCCTCCGCGATGCCCGGATTGTCGCTGCGGTATTCGAGCACCCACTTCACCTGCGTGTCGGTGACGCCGGACATGTATTGCATGTAGGGCCCGAAGTACACGAACTCTCCGTCCTCGGTGAGGATGGAAGGATTGAGATCGAGCGCGTACATCGCAACGGGCGAGCCGGAGAGGCGCTGGATGGTTGCGCCGTGCTCCTCGTTCACGTGCCACAGGCTGTGGCGGATCACTTCGTAGGTGATCGGGTCGATGCTCTTCGCGCCTTTTCGGTGCAGCTTGAGCTGGGGCGAGATGGAAAGCCTTCTCGGCGGCACGTAACCCGTGTTTCTGCCGTCGAAGACGGCGTCCTTCATTTCGCTTACTTTCATGCCCGTTTCCCGAAATTGATTTCGAAGTTGCCGTAGGCGTCCACCTTGAGGGAACGCCCGGGATGCACGACGACGGTGGTATCGGTCGTCTCGATGACGGCCGGGCCTTTGACCGCGTTCCCTGGAACAAGAAAGGCTCCGTCGAGAATCGGCGTCGCCACCGCTCTCTTCAGGTCGGACCAGTATATCTGGCGTTTCCCCCGGGCGGCTTTCGGGTCGATCTTCACAGCGAGCTTCTTCGTCGCCGAGAGCTTCGGGCGGGGCGTCGCGGCGGTGGCGCGCAGGCGCAGCGTGACGATTTCCAGGCGCGCTTCGCCGTAGGACGAACCGCTTCCGTACAGCTGCTCGTAGCGCGCATAGAAGCGCTGGTGCAGCGGTCCCCAGAGCGAACCGCTGACGCGCTTCTCCGGCAGGGTCACCTCGACTTCGTTGATCTGGCCCTTGTGGCGCATGTCGAGCGAGGACTGGTAGTGCCGCCGCGGCGCGGCGATGCCGTCGCGGCCCATCTGCTCGCTCGCCCTCTTCTCCAGGGCCTCGAGCGAGGCGTTCACGCGTGCCGCGTCGAACGGGCTCGCCTGGATGTCGACCTGCTCGTAGACGTGCAGGATATCGGCCGAGGCCGCGCCGAAGGCGCACCAGGTCGAGGCGATCTCCTTCTGCGGGACGATCACTTTTTGCACCCCGAGCTCGCGGGCGAAAACGCCCGCGTGCGCCGGGCCCGCGCCGCCGAAGGCGAACAGCACGAAGTCGCGCGGATCGAAACCCTTCTCCACGGTCGTCTTGCGGATGATGTCGGCCATCTTGAACTCGGCGATCTTGGCGATTCCGCTCGCGGCTTCCATGAGCGAAAGGCCGAGCGCCGAGGCGATGCGCTGCACCGATTCGACCGCTCTTTTCCTGTCGAGCTTGATGCGCCCGCCGAGAAAATTGTCCGGGTTGATCGTGCCGAGCACGACGTCGGCGTCGGTGACGGTCGCGATCGTGCCGCCCTTGCCGTAACAAACAGGACCAGGGTCGGCCCCTGCCGATTCGGGGCCGACCGCAAGCGTTTTCGCCGCCGGATCGACGCGAGCGAGCGACCCGCCTCCTGAGCCGATCGCCTGGATGTCGACCTTGGGCAGGAAGTATTCGTACTGCGCGACGTTGGAAACGAACGAGTAGGCGGGTTGCCCGCCGTAGATGATCCCGACATCGAACGAGGTTCCGCCCATGTCGGTGGTGATGATGTTGGGAATCTCCATGACCTTGCCGAGGTAGAGCGAGCCGGTGACGCCGGACACGGGACCCGAGTCGAGCGTGAGGAGCGGCGACTCGATCGCCCGGTCCACCGAGATCGAGCCGCCTCCGCACTGGGTGATCTGTAGGGGCTGCCGGTAGCCGGATTTCTTCAGCTGCCCGTCCAGATCGCCCAGGTACTTCGCCATCACCGGCCCGATGTAGGCATTCAACGCGGTCGCGGTGATGCGCTCGTACTCGCCCCACTTGGGCGCGATGTCGGTCGAGCAGGAGACGAACAGGTTCGGCGCGATCTTCCCGATCATCTCCTTCACGCGCTGCTCGTGCCGGGGATACTTGAACGACCACAGAAAACAGACGCCGATCGCCTCGACGCCAGCTGCGACCAGGCGCGCGATCGCGGTCTCGGCCTCGGGCTCGTTCAAGGGCACGACCACCTCGCCGAAGCAGTCGACGCGCTCCGACACGCCCTCGATCAGGCGCTTCGGCACGATGGGCACCGGCTTCTGGCTCGAGGGAAAGTGGACCACCCTGGCGATGTCGCGCGAGGAAACGCCGCGCGAGCCACGCATGATGTGGATCGCGTCTTCGTGTCCCTTGGTCGTGATCAGGCCGACGCGCGCGCCCTTTCTCTGGATGAGCGTGTTGGTGCCGACCGTGGTGCCGTGAGTGAGCACCGCGATCGCCGTGCAGAACTGCTCGAAGGAGAGCCCCAGGCGCCCGGCCGCCGCGCGCATCGCGGCGAGCATGCCTTCGGCGAAATTGCCCGGCGTCGAGGGCGCCTTGGTGGCGGTGATGCGCCCGACCCGGTCGAGCACCACGCAGTCGGTGAACGTGCCGCCGATGTCCACGCCGACCAGCAAATTCGAGGCTGGGCCCGCCACTTCGCCTCCTTTTTTGAGCGAGAATGGTAGCGTATTTGTCAGCGGACCAACAGAAAAAGAGGGAGCGATGAAGCAGCAAACGATTGGAATGATCGGCCTCGGAATCATGGGCTCGGCGATGTCGGCGAACCTCGCGCGCGCGGGATTCCGAGTGGCCGGTTTCGACGTCGTGCCGCGCCGGCGCGCCGAGCACGCACGCGCAGGCGGCATCGCGGCGAGAAGCGCCCGCGAGGTCGCGCGGCGCGCGAGCATCGTCATCACCTCGCTGCCGTCGGCCGACGCCCTTACGCAAACTTCCACCGAGCTGTCACGATCTGCCGGCCGGGGCGCGATCGTGATCGAGACGAGCACTCTGCCGATCCCGGTGAAGGAAGCGGCGCGAGACGTGCTCGCGAGGCGCGGGACGATCCTGCTCGACTGCCCCTTGAGCGGGACGGGCGCGCAGGCGCGCGTCAAGGACCTGCTTATCTACGTCAGCGGAGATCGCACGGCGTACCGCAAGGCCGTCCCCGTGCTGCGGGGCTTCACGAGCGCGAACTACTACGTCGGTCCCTTCGGCAACGGCTCTAGGATGAAATTCGTCGCGAATCTGCTCGTCGCCATTCACAACGTAGCGGCCGCCGAAGCCTTGGTGCTCGGCATGAAGGCAGGCCTGGATCCCGCGCAGGTCCTGAAGGTCGTCGCGGGCGGCGCCGGCGGCTCGCGCATGTTCCAGGTGCGCGGGCCGATGATGGTGAAGAGCGACTATTCCGAGGCCACGATGAAGAACGAGGTGTGGCAGAAGGACATGACCATCATCGGCGACTTCGCCCGCGAGCTCGACTGCCCCACGCCGCTTTTCGCCGCGAGCGCCCCGATCTACAATGCCGCGATGGCGATGGGGCTCGGAAAAGAGGACACCGGGTCGGTGTGCACAGTCCTGGAGAAAATGGCGGGAAATCCGCGAAAGCGAGGGAAACGCTCGCGCTCTTGATGCTCGCGGCGCGTTCTCTCACTCCACCTTGATTCCCGCCTCCTTGATCAGCTTCGCGTACTTCGCCGTTTCGGATTTCATGAACGCGACGAACTGCTCAGGGGTGCTGTGCACCGCTTCGACTCCCAGGTCGGCGAATTTCTTCTTCACTTCCGCGTCCTGCATCGTCTTGACGAGGTCCGCGTGGAACTTGTCGGTGATGGCCTTGGGCGTTCCCGCGGGCATGAACACGCCCCACCAGTTCACCGCAACCAGACCCGGCACCGATTCCGCGCACGGAGGAAGCTCGGGCATGATCGGGCTGCGCTCTGCTCCAGTCACGCAAAGGGCGCGCGCCCTGCCGGCCTTGATGAATTGCATCGCCGGCAGGGAATCGGAAAAGATGTACTGGATGTGCCCGGCGACCAGATCCTGTACGCCAAGTATCCCGCCCTTGTAGGGAACTTCAGTCGCTTTCACCCCGGTGATGTTCGTGTACATCGCCCCGGCAAGATGCGAGATGCTTCCCGGCCCGCTGGTTCCATAGTTGAGCTTGCCGGAGCTCGACTTGGCGTAGTCGGTCAGCTCGCGCAGAGACTTCGCAGGCACGTCGGGATGAACGATGAGGATGTTGGGGCCGGTTGAAATCAGCGATATGGCGACGAAATCGCGCTGGATGTCGTAGGGCACCTTGGAGAGCAGCGGATTCACCGCCGCCGGCCCGATGTTGCCGACGACGAAGCTGTAGCCGTCGGCGGGCTGCTTGGCCGCAAAATCCATTCCGATCGAGCCGGCCGCGCCCGGTTTGCTCTCGATGATGACGGTCTGCCCCCACACTTCGCCGAGCTTCTGGCCGAAGACCCGCGCCATCAGGTCCGAGCTGCCGCCCGGGGGATAGGTCACTATGAGCTTTACCGGCTTGACTGGATACGACTGCGCCATAGCGCCGCCGGCAATGAGCGCGGCGCAGGCGGCTAATGCGGCAGCCAGGTGCATGGGTGTCTCCTCCTCGCGTTGGCCGGGCCTGCGGCGCGGCCCGCGTTTGGCCGACGAGTGTACCTGAATTGCTTAGCGAGTTGCCGGGTGCGTTCCCCGGCGCGGGAGGCGGTACCATTACGCCTTTGCCGCGCGGCCTTCACACAGGAATCGAGATGGCTCAAACGCTTCCAGGAATCGCCTCCCGCCCTGATCAGACGCTCGCTCTCAACATGAAGCTCGTCTCGCACCACGAGCTGCAGGGTTTCGGCGGCATCGGCGAGGGCATGGGCATGCAGTTCTCGCGCGACGGCCGGAGAATATTGTGGCTCGCGCACGAGTCTGCGCCCAAGAACTTCACCGCGGTGGACGTCACCGATGCGAAGAACCCGCGCGTGGTCGTGCAGACGGAGCTTCCGCACGCGAAAGTCCGGTCCAACTCTCTGGATGTCGTCGGCGACATCATGGCGGTCGCATATCAGACGAGCGCAGTGAATACCAAGCCCGCGGGCTTCGATCTCTTCGACATCGGCAAACCGGAGAATCCGAGGCTGATTTCGCATTTCGACGCGTCGGGTGAGCATTCGCGCGGCGTGCACGCCGTCTGGTTCGTCGACGGGGAATACGTGCACATGGCATCGGGCGCACCGGACTTCCAGCCGACGAACCCGGCGGACGACCAGTTCTACCGCATCGTCGACGTGCGCAAACCCGCGAAGCCCGAAGAAGTGGGGCGCTGGTGGCTGCCGGGTACGCGTGTGGGCGACTCCACGCCGCCGCTTGCACGCCATCCGAAGTTCGACTCGGGCTATCGCGCGCACAACACCAACGTTTTTCCCCAGCGGCCCGACCGCGCCTATGTCGGCTACATTTCGGGCGGTGCGGTGATCCTCGACATCGCCGACAAGGCTCACCCGAAGCTCGTCGCGCACTGGCGCTATTCGCCGCCTTACACCGGCTTCACCCATACGGTCTTGCCGCTTTTCGAGCGCGAGCTCCTGATCGTGAGCGACGAGTGCGTCCATCCCGACGGGAAGGACTGGCCGAAGCTCGTCTGGGTGGTGGACGCGCGCCTCGAGAGCAATCCCGTGCCGATCAGCACCTTTCCCTTGCCGCCCGTGGAAGCCTTTGCCAAGAACGGCGGACGCTTCGGCGCACACAACCTGCACGAGAACCTGCCGGTGCCCGGCTCCTGGAAATCCGAAGACGTCATCGTCGGCACTTTCTTCGGCGGGGGCGTGCGCGCCTTCGACGTGAGCAATCCCTACCAGCCGCAGGAAATCGCCTACTTCGTGCCCCCCGCGCCCAGGCTCTCGCGTGCGGGGTCGATCCAGCTGAACGACGTCTACGTCGACGACCGACGGCTGGTGTATACGGTCGATCGCTTCGCCGGCGGCCTCTATGTCCTCGAGATGACCATTTGATGACCAGCCCCGCGCCGACGCGCGATTCGCTGGCGGGAAAACTCCCGGTCAGCCTGATCACCGGATTCCTCGGCAGCGGCAAGACCACGCTGCTCAAGCGGTTGCTGCGCGATCCCGGGATGAACCGCGCGGCGGTGATCATCAACGAGTTCGGCGAGGTCGGAATCGACCACGAACTCGTCGCCTCGTCCTCCGAGAGCATGACGCTCCTTTCCAGCGGCTGCCTGTGCTGCACAGTGCGTACCGATCTGCAGGAGACGCTGCGCGAGCTCTTCATCAAGCGCCGAGCGGGCGAAGTGATAGCCTTCGACCGCGTCTTCGTCGAGACCACCGGGCTCGCCGACCCGGTGCCGGTGCTGCACACGCTGCAGACCGACGGCATGCTCGGCGCGCAGTACCGCCTCGATTGCGTGGTGACGCTGGTCGACGCGGTGAACGGCCTGCAGAACCTCGACGACATGCCCGAAGCGGCGAAGCAGGCCGCGGTCGCGGACCGCATCGTCATCACCAAGAGCGACATCGCCAGGCCCGGCGCGGTTGCGGAGCTCGAAGCAAGACTCGAGAGGATGAACCCTTACGCCGCGCACAGCCTTGCGGTGAACGGCGAGCTGGACGTGGCGTTCCTGCGCGACGTCGGACCGAGGAGCACGCGCGCCACGCCGAAGGACCTCGAGCGCTGGCTCGCGCCCTCGGGCGAAGGGCGCGCCGAAGGCGCCTATCTCGGCGAGCGCGTGCGCACAGGCACGCACGACGCTTCGATCCGCTCGTTCTGCCTGTGGTTCGAGAAGGCCTTCACCTGGGACACGTTCTCGGCCGCCGTGCAGGTGCTCACCTCGCTGCGCGGGCCCGACCTGCTGCGCGTCAAAGGCCTCGTCAACGTCGCAGGGGAACCCGGGCCGGTGCTCGTGCAGGGCGCGCAGCACGTGTTCCACCCGCCCGTCACGCTCGAGGCCTGGGCGAGCGGGGACCGGCGCTCGCGCATCGTGTTCATCACGCGCAATCTTTCGCGCGAATCGGTCGAGGCCCTCTTCGCCGCCGTAGGAACGCTCGCCGCGCCGCGCAGCTGATCGCGGGCGACGCGCTCTCAATTGCGCGCTCAACAGCGGGCGAGCTATGATCGGCTTCCCCTAACTCCCGTACCGGATCACTGGAACGCTCATGAACGCCAAGGAAAACCTCTCGCCGACCGTGCGCGCCGAAGCACCGGTCGCGGGCCCCGAGCAAAAGGAAATCTGGGGCAGCGACGCCATCGCGGCGGTGCTGCGCACGCTCGACATTCCCTTCGTCGCTCTCAATCCGGGAGCGAGCTACCGCGGCCTGCACGACAGCATCGTCAACTATCTCGGCAACACGCGGCCGCAGATGCTGCTCTGTCTGCACGAGGAATCGGCCGTGGCGATCGCGCAGGGCTATGCCAAGGCGTCCGGCAGGATGATGGGCGCAGCCGTACACTCGAACGTCGGCCTCATGCACGCGAGCATGGCGATCTTCAACGCCTGGTGCGACCGCATGCCGATGCTCGTTCTCGGCGCGACCGGACCCTGGGACGCCGCCAAGCGCCGCCCCTGGATCGACTGGATCCACACCGCTTCCGACCAAGCTGCGCTGGTGCGCGACTACACCAAGTGGGACAACCAGCCGGCTTCGGTGCCGGCGGCGTACGAAGCGATCCTGCGCGCCGCTCAGATCGCCAATACGGCGCCCCGCGGTCCGACGTACATTAATCTCGACGCCGGTTTGCAGGAAGCGAAAGTCGGCGCGCTTCCGCCGCTTCCCGATGCGAAACGCTACCGCGCGCCCGACCCGGTGCTGCCGGCTGAGCATCTCGTCGAGGCGGCAGTGAAGCTTCTCGCGGGCGCGAAGCATCCGGTGATCCTCGCCGGACGCGTCTCCAGAAGCGAATCGTGCTGGAAGCAGCGCGTCGCGCTTGCCGAGAAGCTCCACGCGCGCGTCTTCACCGACATCAAAGTCGGCGCGGCGTTTCCCACCGATCACCCGCTGCACGCCGCGCCGCCCGCGACCTTCCTTTCGCCCGAGGCGGCGACGCTGCTGCGCGAGGCCGACGTGGTGCTGTCGCTCGACTGGGTCGATCTCGCGGGCGCGCTGAAAGCAGCGTGGGGCGCCGAGCCGGTGGGCGCGAAGGTGATCCAGATCTCGCCCGACGCGCACATTCACCGCGGCTGGAGCACGGACTACCAGGGCTTGCCGGCTGTGGACGTCTACATGATGTGCGAGCCGGATATCGTGGTGCCGCTGCTCCTCGATACCGTGAAGCCGCGCCCCGGGGCTGTCGCGGCGAAACCTGCGCCGCTCCCGGAGTCCGCGTCCGACTTGGTTTCGATCCGTACGCTCGCCGACTCCCTGAATGCGGCGGCGAAAGACCTGGAAGTCTGCATCACGCGGCTGCCTCTAGGCTGGAACGGCGCCTACCGGCACTTCCGCCATCCGCTCGATTACATCGGCTCGGAGGGCGGCGGCGGCGTGGGCGCCGGTCCGGGAATCACGGTGGGTGCGGCGCTGGCGCTGAAAGACAGCGGCCGGCTCCCCATCGCGATCATGGGCGACGGCGATTTCCTGATGGGCGTCACCGCGTTGTGGACCGCCGCGCACTACGGCATTCCCTGTCTCATCCTCGTCGCCAACAACCGTTCGTTCTTCAACGACGAGCTGCACCAGGAGCGCGTCGCGAAGGAACGCTCTCGCCCGGTGGAGAACCGCTGGATCGGCCAGCGAATCAGTGGGCCGGACATCGACATCGCGATGATGGCGCGCGCGCAAGGCGCCGAAGGCATCGGCCCTGTCGCGAAGGCATCGGAGCTGAAGCCCGCGATCGAGAAGGGAATCCAGGCCGCGCGGAACGGAGCGGTGTGCGTCGTCGACGTGCGCGTCGCGCCGGGCTACGACACCAACACGGGCGGCTCGGGCGCGAGCCAGAAGCGCTGAGCCGCGGCTCAAGATCAATCGAACCGGAGGGAGAAAATGCGAGCGGCGCGAACTTTTGTTGCGTTGACGGCCAGCGCTGTCCTGGCCCTGGTCGCAGGCGAATCCGCAGCCCAAGGCGGTGCCTGGCCGAACCGGCCGATCCGGTTCGTCGTGCCTTTGCCGCCTGGCGGGTCGCCCGATTACCTTTCCCGCCTTCTGGCCGAGCGCCTCCAGCCCGTGCTCGGCCAGCCGCTAGTCGTCGAAAACAAGCCGGGCGCGGGAGGCAACATCGCGCGCGAGTTCGTCGCGAAGCAGCCCGCGGACGGCTACACCATCCTCATGTCCGAGTCCTCGCACGTCATGGCCGCAGGCATCGGAGCCAAGCTCCCGTATGATCCCGTCAAGGATTTCCAGCCGATATCGCTCGCCGCGACGATCCCGTTCGGTTTGACCGTGAATGCAAGCACGCCGGTGCGCTCGTTGAAGGAGTTTCTCGACTTCGCAAGATCGGCGCAGCGACCCCTGACTTACGGCACCGCGGGTATCGGCGCGCCCCACCACTTCGCGGCCGAGCTGCTGCGCGCGATGACCGGAATCAACGTCGTGCACGTGCCCTACAAGGGATCGGCCGGGATCATCCCTGCGCTTCTGTCCGGGGAGATCGATTTCTCGATCGCAGCCGTCAATTCGCTGCTGCCTCATTTCAAGACGGGAAAGCTGCGCCCGATCGCGATGGCGGGCTCCTCGCGCACCGCGATCCTGCCCGAGGTGCCGACGATCGCCGAGGCGGGCCCGCTGCCGGGCTACACTGTAGATGTCTGGCTCGGGGTCATGGCGCCCGCTGGAACGCCGCGACCCGTCATCGATCGTCTGAACGGCGAGATCAACCGTGTCGTCGTGGACCCGCAGATCGTCAAGGAAAGACTGAATACGGTCGGTCTCGAAGCGGTTGGAACGACGCCGGAGCAGCTGCTCGAAGTGATGAAGACCGACCTCGTGAAGTACACGAAGATCGCGCGCGAGGCGCAGATCAAACCGGAGTGAGCCCCCCGGCTTGCGCCCGGGGCGAAGACTACGCCGCCGCCTTGCCGCGGTTCGTCTCGAAACCCGGCTCGCTCCCGAGGAGTGCTGCAGGTTTCTTCAGGTTCTCCTGCCAGAGCAGCGACTCCATGAAGATATTGAGCGGCTGGTCCTGTACCGTGAGCTCGTAGACGTAATCGTCGTAGGAGGCGTGGTTGTGCACCGCCCATCCCGGAGCGGAGAGCATGAGGTCTCCAGCGGCCCATTCGTAGCGATTGCCCGCGACCGTCGAATATCCCTTGCCGTGGAAATAGTAGTTGATCGCGGCGGAAACATGGCGGTGCGGCCGGTCGACGATCTTCGGCGGGCGGATCGTCATGGTGGCGAAGAAGTTCGGCGTGATGCCGTTGGTGCGGCCGGTGACGGGGTTGTACATCATGTAGAGCCTGCGCCCGGCGTACTCTTTCCCGAGGGCCTCGAGCTTGTCGAGCTCGCGCTTCACTTCCTTCCAGGGAAAGTGCAAGGGCCTCGATACCACCACCTCCGGATTGATGAGAATCTCGTACGGCATCAGCATGCCACCGTCCGCGCCGATGCGGATCATCCCGTAGGGACTCTTGCGGCGCGGGTCGGCCGAGAGCGCTTTGTCCTCCGCGTCCTCCACCGGACGCAGCTCGGCGGAGCGCTCGTCCTCCGGAAGATAGACTTGCATGTGCTGCAGAAGGGGCACGTTCGAATAGGTGAGGCGCACCTGAAGCTCCTTGCCCTCGTTGACGTGTCGGTAGGTTGCGTACGAGGGATGGTTCCACACGTCGTATAGCGCGAAGGCGATGCGCTTCCCCGCGACCAGCGTATGGCCGGAACCGCGAATGCAGAAATTGACCTCGGTGGCGTTGTGCCGGAACGCCGCGGTCTTCTCGCCGGGCTTGAGCACGCAGAGCTTGACCTGGATCCCGGGCGCGAAGCCCGGCGCATTGGCCTCGGCGAGCGGATGCACGATCAGGGACTCGCGCCGGCCGTTCGCAGGCTGGGGTAGCGTCGCCAGGCGGTCGATTTCGGAATCGATCTCGCGCTGGGTGACGACGATAGGCGTCCAATACAGGTTCTCGTCCCGCACGCGCTGACCGGAGCGATCGGAGAAGCGACCCTGCATGTCTTGAAAATCCTTCTTGAACTCGTTCATAAGACCTCCTCGACCGAGGAACAGATCGTACTCCCTAGACCGGGTTTTTGGCTCTCGCCGCCGCCAGCCGCGGCCTCATCTTCTTCGGCTGGGTGACTGCGCGGCCCGCGCCGCGCTCTCTTGCCCGCTTCAGCAACTCCGCGCCGAGAGCGAGATCGGAAATACCCATGCCCATCGCCTTGAAGAGCGATACGTCGTCCGCGCCCGAGCGCCGGCGGCCGGAGGCGATAAGCCCGGAGAGCGGCGTCACCTCGTCCCACCCGGAGGACGCGTATCGAGTCATGAACTCGCGCGAGAGCTGTTGCACGCCGGGAAGATTGTCCACGGCCACGATCGTCGCGCGCGCAAATACGTCCTGCGCGAATTCCTCCCGGTCCGGCGCGATCGCGCCTACGGCGTTCAGGTGGGCACCTCTTTCGAGCATGGCGGCAGTGAGGAAAGGCTGCACCGCCCGCGTCACCAGCGTCACGATCTGTGCTCCTTTGCATGCGTCGCTCACCGAAGCGGAGACTTCGGCTTCGATCCCGAACTCCTCGCGCGCTTTTGCGGCGAACGCCTGGCGCGAGGTTTCGCGCGGGCTGTAAATCCGCAGCCGTTCGATCGGCCGCACGGCCAGCATCGTGCCGACCTGAGCGAGCGCTTGTTTGCCCGTCCCGAAGATCGCCATCACCTTGGCATCCTGCCTCGCCATCCAGTCGGCGGCGAGGCCCGAGATGCCCCCGGTGCGCAGGCTTCCCAGCGCGAACGCCTCGATCACCGCGACGAGGGAGCCGTCCTCCGCGCTCCAGAGCAGCAGCAGCGGACAGGTGCCTCCCTGGGTGTGAGTCCACGTCTTGGTTCCGACCAGATTCCCGAGCTTCCCGCCAATCGCATGCAGGTTGTTTTTTCCATATTGCAGCAGCGTCTTCGCCATGTTGTGCGCTTCGCCGCGCGCTTCCCCGCGCAACGCGGCCTCGAGAGCGACGATCGCTTCCTTGAGGTCCATCAGCTGGACGACTTCGGCTTCGGTGATCCAGATCGCGTCGGCGCCCATTTTCACACCTTGAACGAGGTCAACACCTGTTTGGGAAACAATTCCTCGAGCTCGAGGCGCCGGTGGCACACGCCCTGTTCGAATGCAAAATCGACGAAGGCCTGGAGCGTGGTGCGGTTCTTCTCCAGCCCGTAAGGCCAGAAGTCCTCGCCGAAGAGGCCCTTCATCCGTTCGGCGTACGGCGCGAGCCAGGCGAGCGGCGCGTGCGAAGCCGTGATGTCGGAGAGACGTGCGATCGAGCGCCACTTCGCTTCCTCGAAAGCTTTGTAAAGACTCATCGCGAGCCAAGGGTGGCGCTCGAGCACGTCGGTTTTGATTACAATCACGTGCATGATGGGAAAGATCCCGGTCTCGCTGAAATAGGCTGCTTCAACCGCTTCGTAGTCCGGAAACAGCCGCCGGATTCCGCTGCCGAAGCCGCGCGGTGGCCGCGCGGAGAGCACCGCGTCGATATCCCCCGCGAGGAGCATGTCGTTCAGAGAGTGCTGGGGCTCCGGTCGTAGCCGTACTCCTTCAGGCAGCTTCGACTTCACTTTCTCCACGCGCCCCGCTTGATTCACTCCTGCTTGGACCCATTCGACCGAGGCGAGCGGCACCCTGGCTTGGTGGGTGAGATAACCGCGCGAGTAGATCACCGCCGTCTGGGCCCACTCCGGAACCCCGATGCGCTTGCCCTTCAGCTGCTCCGGGCGGTCGATCCTGCCGCCTTCGCGCACGTAGATCATCGATTGCCGGAACACCCGCGACGGAAACACAGGGATCGCGGCGATGCCTTTGTCTTCCTGCGAGCGCAAGGACACGTACTTGCCCATGGACATTTCCGACACTTCCCATTCCCGGAAAAAGGTGAAGCGAAAGAACGCTTCCTCCGGCGGCAGGGTGAGCACGTTGAGGCTCACGCCTTGAACGGGCACCTGTCCTGTAGCGAGGTCGCGCGTGTGCTCGTAGTCGCCGATCGCGAGGGTCAGAGGCAGTTTTTCCACGCCTTGCTATTCCTTGAGCAGCACCGCGCCGTTTTCGATCTTCACGACGTAGGTGCGGATGTCGTCGGTGCAGGGAGCGCCGACGGCCTTGCCGGTCGCGATATGAAATTTTCCCTGGTGTAGCGGGCATTCGATCTCCTCGCCCTCGATGAAGCCGTCGGCGAGGCTCGCCTGCCCGTGAGTGCAGGTATCGTGCGTGGCGAAGATCTTTCCACCGAGGTTGTACAGGCACACCGGCTCGGCGCCAAGATTGACGAGGAGCGTCCCGTCTGCAGGGACATCGGAGGCGCTCGCGACTTTGACCCAGTTTTCGCGCATGTCACAGGGGATAGATCAGGCTGTTCGGGACGAGGAGGCTGTCGAAGATGCAGAGCTTCTCCTTGAATTTTAGCCTGCCCTCCTCGACGACGAGCTTGTCGCGATATTGACCGGTGTTGAAGACCCGCGTGAGCTCGTCCTGCAGCGTCTCAAAAGCGACATAGTTCGCGCGCACTTCGAGCATCCCTTCTTTCCAGCCCAGGACGCGGACGCCGCTCACGATGCGGCGAATGTAGCGCGGTGCGTACACTGCGGTCTTTCGGATTGCGGTGACCCGGTCGGCGAGATACCCCTTGCTCTCGCAGAGCCAAGTCGCGAGCGGCAGCCCGCGCTCGAAGTTCTCGCGCGGAATGATCTTGTAGAGACATTGTTCGACGAAAAACTCCGGCCATTCTTCGAAGCGTTCCTCGTCGAGGCAGGCGGTGTAGGCCGCATAGAGCTCTTCCAGCTCAAGGCGCAGGTCCCGGGAATTCAGGGCGAGATAAGTGTCTAACGCGCTCACGTTATAAAAAAGAACGAACGTTCGCTTTCGATATTTTATTGATGATTAACAGTTTGTTAAATGTCCATTACCTGGCGGTAATAGGCATAAAAGGCCCGGATCACGGATTCAGTGACCATATGCTCCTCGTCCTTCCAGTCGCGCCCTCCCATCTCCATGACTCCAGCCCCTTGAGGATACGGACCAACGCCGGCCTGAGAGAATTTCATCACTTCGCTGTCGTCGACCGAGACGAAACCGGCCGGTCCCATGAGGTTCGCCTGACGCAACCGGCGCCGAGTCATGTACTCGTCGTCCTCTGCGTAGCCGAAGTACGTCCAGGCGAGCTCGAATGCCGCGGGGCCACGCGTGATGAGCTGACGCATCGCCAGGGTGTTCGACTGCTGCTGGATGATGAGGTTGGGCCAAAGGGTCGTCATCACCACGGTGTACTCGGGAAATTCGCGCACCGGCTCGAGCAGCGTCGAATCCTGCAGCTTGAAGTTGTCGATCAGCGATTTCATGTCGGCGTTATCCTCGGTCTTCTTCTGATCTCCTCGCCAGGAAATCAACGCACCGTGACGGCCGGTTGCATCCATCTGCACCTTCGAGGGCTGATCGGCTCGAAACAGCCCGAAGCTCACCAGAAACACGTGTAGCAGGCTCGCGTGATAGGGGTCCTTGATGTTCTCGAACATCAACTTCCAGTTGGCGGGTGTCAGTTGGCGCGAGTAGCCGAGCACGCGAACCTCCCGGCCGTCGAACACGCGGTCGAAAAGCGCCAGCATCGAAGGGCCAAAGTATTTTTCGATGGGCTCCAGATCCGGCGCAAACGAGGCGAAGATCACCCCGTGGCGACGGGCGACGCGTAGCCTGCGCAGCCCGTGACTCTTCGGATCAAAATCCGCGGGCATTCCGCCTTGCTTCTTCACGCCGCGCCTGAACGGCACGCCGATCAGATTGCCCTTCAGGTCGTAGGTCCACTGGTGGTAGGGACACATGAACTCGGAGGCGCTGCCGAGATGCTTCTGGCAGAACTGCACGCCCCGGTGAGCGCAGCGATTCTCGAAGACGTTGATTGAGCCTTCCTGGTCGCGCACCACCACGACCGGCTTCTCGCCTATGAAAGTACGCTTGAAGTCCCCCGGGCGCGGCAGCTCCGCTTCAAGCGCCACGTAGTTCCAGCTCGGACCGCAGAAGATGCGCTCCTGCTCCCGGCTATAGATCTCCGGGTCGGAGTAGATCCAGTAAGGGATACGGGAGACGCCTTCTCGGGGCCACACGTGGCGCGCATCCATGGACTTCTTCTCTTTCGGGACCGACGCCGCTCGTTAGGAAACGGACCGCTTGCGGCGAATCTTGGACAGGAGCTCGTCCAGGTGATCGTGACTTGAATAGCTGACAACCAGTTTCCCCGTACCTTTCTTGCCCGGCTTGATCTCGATCTTAGTTCCGATCTCTTCGGACAATTCCTCCTCGAGGCGCGCGATGTCGCGGTCGGTGCCGGGCTTGCGTTTGGTTTTGACCGCGGGATGAAGGATGGCGTTGACCAGGTGCTCCGTCTGGCGCACGGAGAGCGCCTGGTCTGCGACCCGCTTCGCTGCGCTCTCCTGCTGTCGTCCGTTCAGCGCGAGAAGCGCCCGCGCGTGTCCCATCTCGAGCTTGCCCTCGAAAACCAGCGCTTGGACCGCCTTTTGCAAATTCAGCAATCTCAGCAGGTTGGTGGTTGCGGCGCGGGACCGCCCGATGGCTTCCGCCGCCTCCTGGTGAGTGAGTTTGAACTCGCCGATCAGCCGCTGCACGCCGCCCGCTTCCTCGAGCGGGTTGAGGTTTTCCCTCTGGATGTTCTCGACCAGCGCCATGGCGAGCGCCGACGAATCCGGCACGTCGCGAACGAGCGCTGGGACTTCCGCGAGACCGGCGATTTTCGCCGCTCGCCAGCGCCGCTCGCCCGCGATGATCTCGTAGCGATTGCTCCCGATCGGCCGCACGAGAATAGGCTGCATCAGGCCTTGCGTCCTGATCGAAGCCGCGAGCTCCTCGAGCGAGCCGTCGTCCATCTTCGTGCGCGGCTGATAGCGACCACGCTGCAGCTGATCGGTGCGCAGCGTCGCTTGTCGCTCGGACGCCAGCCCTCCCTCCCCATCCCTGTCGAGGAGGGCGTCCAGACCCCTGCCCAGTCCCTTGAGTTTCATCGGAGTTTCCCGCTCATGCTGCAGCCGCTATGCCGTTCCGCGAGAGAATCTCCCCAGCCAGGGCGACGTACGCTTGCGAGCCCTTGCATTCGCGATCGAGCTTCACGGCGGGAGCGCCGAAGCTCGGCGCCTCGGCGAGCCGCACGTTGCGCGGGATCACGGTCTCGTACACCTTCTTGCCGAAGTGCTCCTGCAATTGCGCCGATACCTGCTGCGCGAGCGCATTGCGCGGATCGTACATGGTTCGAAGCAGCCCTTCGATATCGAGCTTAGGATTCAGGTGCTGGCGGACCTTCTTGATCGTGTTTACGAGATCGGAGAGCCCCTCGAGCGCGTAGTATTCGCATTGCATCGGAATCATCACCGCATCGGCCGCAACCAATCCGTTCACCGTCAGCATGTTGAGAGCCGGCGGGCAGTCGACCAGGATGAAGTCGTACTGGCTGGCGATCGATTCGAGCGCGCCTTTCAGGCGGGACTCGCGGTGCTCTAGGTCAACGAGTTCGACTTCTGCGCCCGCAAGGTCACGGTTGGCGGGAAGCAGATCGTATCCGCCTGATTCCGACTTCTGCCGCGCCGAATCGGCGGTTGCCAGTCCGAGCAGCACTTGGTAGATCGAAGCCTTGAGCGTGCGCTTGTCGACGCCGCTGCCCATAGTGGCGTTGCCCTGTGGATCCAGATCCACCAGCAGCACGTGCATCCCGGACTGTGCGAGGCCCGCCGCAAGATTGACGCTGGTCGTGGTCTTTCCGACTCCGCCCTTCTGGTTGGTGACGGCGAGGATGCGGGTCATGCGCGCCCGATCAGGACGAGATGCCGCTCCGCTTCGAGCCCCGGAACGGCGAAAGCGTGCACCTGCCGCACGCGGAAGTCGGGCGGCACGCGCTCGATCTCCTCGAAGGGATGGACGCCCTTCATCGCCGCGAACATGCCACCCGGCGCGAGCAAATGCCCTGTCAGCGCAATGAACTCGGCAATTTCCGCAAACGCGCGGGAAATGATGCAGTCGAATTTTTCACGCGCGTGCCATGTTTCGACCCGTTCGCATATCACAATCGCGTTCTTCAGCTGAAGGTCCGCTACCGCCTGCCGGAGGAAAGCCGCTTTTTTGTGATTGCTGTCGAGCAGCGCGACCTGGAGGTCAGGCCTCGCCACCGCAAGAGGAATCCCAGGAAATCCCGCGCCGCTGCCAACGTCTAGCACCCGAGACCCAGGCAGATACGGGATCACGGCTAGGCAGTCAAGCAAGTGACCGCTGAGCATCCTCGCTCTGTCTCGTATGGCCGTGAGGTTGTACACCTGGTTCCATTTCTCCAGGAGCGCGAGATACTGTAGAAGCTTGCCCCTGTCGTGGCGACCCAATGAAAGACCCAGTTCCGCCGCTCCTTTTTCGAGGCGCCGGCCCAACTCGGCTTGCGTTGGCCCCGCCGCCAGCGTCGTCATGCGGCCGATCTTTCCGGCGCGCCCCTGCGCTTCAGGTGGACGAGCAGTAGCGAGATCGCGGCGGGAGTAATGCCTGAGATGCGCGAGGCTTGTCCGATCGTCTCCGGTTTGTGTTGCTGCAGCTTTTGCTGCACTTCGATCGACAGGCCGCGCACGCTTCGGTAATCAAGATCACGCGGCAGTGCCATCGTTTCGTGGCGCTCCTGGCGCGCGATTTCTTCATGCTGACGCTCGACATATCCCTGGTATTTGGCTTGAATCTCCACCTGTAAGGCGACTGCCTCATCACCCACAAATGCGCATCGCTCAGAAAGCTCGGCCAGCGAGGCGTAACCCACCCCGGGACGCTTCAGCAGATCCATGAGGGAGTGTTCGCGCTCGATCGGCTTGCCGAGCACGCGCACAGCAAGCTCGGCGGACAGGGACTTGGGACTGACCCAGGTGGACTTGAGCCGCTCCTGCTCGCGGCCGATCGCGTCACGCTTGCGGTTGAACGCGTCCCAGCGGACATCGTCCACGACGCCGAGCCTACGGCCGGTCTCGGTGAGCCGCAAGTCTGCATTGTCCTCGCGCAACATGAGCCGGTATTCCGCGCGACTGGTAAACATGCGATACGGCTCCGAAACACCGCGGGTGATGAGGTCGTCGACCAAGACACCGATATAGCCTTCGTCGCGCCGCGGGCACCAGGCGCGCTCGTCCCGGACGACGAGCGCCGCATTGATGCCGGCGAGGATCCCCTGTGCCGCCGCTTCCTCATAGCCGGTAGTACCGTTGATCTGTCCCGCGAAGAACAGGCCCGAGATCGACTTCGTTTCCAGCGACGACCGCAGGTTGCGCGGGTCGTAGTAGTCGTACTCGATGGCATAACCCGGCCGCAGGATGTGGGCGTGTTCCAACCCCCGGATGCTGCGCACGAGCTCGACTTGCACATCGAAGGGCAGACTCGTCGAGATTCCGTTCGGGTAGAACTCGTTGGTGCTCAGCCCCTCTGGCTCGAGAAAAATCTGGTGGCTCTGTTTGTCGGCAAACCGATGGATCTTGTCCTCGATCGAAGGGCAATAGCGGGGGCCGATCCCCTCGATCACTCCGGTGTACATCGGCGAGCGGTCCAAGCCTCCACGGATGATCTCGTGCGTGCGCGGATTGGTGTGGGTGATCCAGCAGGGCAACTGGCGAGGATGCATCCCCGGCGTTCCGACGAATGAAAAGACGGGCACCGGCTCGTCGCCCGGCTGCGCCTTCAGGATCGGAAAATCGATGGTACGGCCGTCGAGCCTGGGCGGCGTTCCGGTCTTGAGGCGACCCACCGGGAGCTTGAGCTCACGCAGTCGCGCAGCGAGACTGACTGAGGGCGGGTCCCCGGCCCGGCCGGCCCGATAGCTCGACAATCCGATATGGATGAGTCCGGAAAGGAAAGTTCCGGTGGTCAGCACGACTACGCGGCTGGAAAAGCGAACGCCGAGCTCAGTCACCACGCCGGCAATACGATCCCCCTCCAATAGGAGGTCGTCCACCGCCTGCTGGAACAAGGTCAAGTTGGGCTGGTTCTCCAGCCGCGACCGAATCGCGCGCTTGTATAGGAGACGATCACCCTGCGCGCGCGTCGCGCGGACTGCGGGGCCCTTGGAGGAATTCAGGATGCGAAACTGGATCCCCGCCTCGTCTGTGGCGATCGCCATGGCTCCGCCCAAAGCGTCCACTTCTTTCACGAGGTGCCCCTTCCCGATACCCCCTATGGACGGGTTGCAAGACATTTGCCCTAGCGTTTCGATGTTGTGAGTAAGCAGAAGAGTTCGACAGCCGGCGCGCGCGGCCGCAAGCGCGGCCTCGGTCCCGGCGTGACCGCCGCCGACCACGATCACATCGAACTGGGCGGGAAATTGCATCGCTTTGGGCAGGAAAACGGATCGAAACCAATCGAATTTTAAAGCTATTCCACGACGAGAGACAGTGTTTCACGTGGAACTTCAAGCGCTCAGAAGAGAACTCGGTCAATCGCGGGATCGGGGGCAAACTCATCGGCGGAACGTTTCACGTGAAACGTTCCGCTCCTGCACAGACCTTCCACCGGGATCGCACTTGCAGAGATACAGCTTGCTAACAGCCTCTACATCCGATACTCACAATGCCTCAAGCTCAGCCCGTCATGCCTATAATATAAATATAAACAACAGCTTAGTAATACTCCAGCGGCGAACCACGCGGGAATGCTCGCGACTTCAGAATTTCAGTCCAGGGAACGTCCGAGCGTCTCACGTCGGGCCGCGAGCTCGCGCGGCAAGCGGCTCCCCAGCAGTCGCAGCAATTCATCTTGCAGTTTCAGTTCCCGCTTCCACTCCTTCCCGTCAACGGAGCTCACCCGTTTGAACTTCTCGCTGCCGAAGTTTTCCAGGCCCTTCCAATCCAAGTCCTGGAAATCGGGAACCTTGCCGATGGGTGTCTCGATCGCATTGCCTCTACCCTGGCAGCGTTCCACAATCCACTTGAGCACCCGCATGTTTTCGCCGTATCCCGGCCAGATGAATTTTCCATTTGCATCGGTACGAAACCAATTGATGCAGAAGATGCGCGGGCGCCGAGGCACCGAGCGCCCCAGCCTGAGCCAATGGTCGAAGTAATCGCCCATGTTGTAACCGACAAACGGGATCATTGCCATGGGATCGCGCCTCACGACTCCGACCTTTCCGGTCGCAGCAGCGGTGGTCTCCGAACCCATCGTGGCGGCCATATACACGCCTGAGTCCCAGTCGAGCGCTTCAGCGACAAGCGGCACGGTGTCGGAGCGCCGCCCTCCGAACACGAAGGCGGATATCGGAACACCCTGCGGATTTTCCCAATCTGAATCGATCGAAGGACACTGCGAGGCAGGCACGGTGAATCGCGCGTTGGGATGCGCTGCCTTCCTGCCGCAACCGGGCGTCCACTCTTTCCCCTGCCAATCGATGAGCTTGGCGGGCGGCGTATCGGTCATCCCTTCCCACCACACGTCTCCCTCCGGGGTCGTGGCCACGTTCGTGAAAATCGTGTTTCTCTTGATCATCAGCATGCAGTTGGGATTGGTTTTCTCCGACGTCCCCGGCGCCACACCGAAAAAGCCCGATTCGGGATTGATCGCGTAGAAACGACCGTCTTTACCTGGTTTGATCCACGCAATGTCTTCTCCGACAGTCGAGACTTTCCAACCCTTGAACGCCGGCGGTGGAATAAGCATGGCGAAGTTCGTCTTGCCGCACGCCGAAGGAAACGCCGCACTCACGTAGAGTTTTTCACCCGAAGGCGGTGTCACACCGAGGATCAACATATGCTCCGCGAGCCAACCCTGTTCCCGCCCCATGACGGAAGCAATGCGAAGCGAAAAACACTTTTTGCCAAGCAGTGCGTTGCCACCATAACCGGAGCCGAAGGACCATATCTCCTTGGTCTCCGGATAATGAACGATATATTTGTGCTCCTTGCTGCACGGCCAGCGCGCATCCTTCTCCCTGGGAGCGAGCGGCGCACCGACTGAATGGACGCAGGGTACGAAATACCCGCTTTCCCCCAGAATTTCCCATACCTTTTCCGACATGCGCGTCATGATGTGCATGCTGACCACCACGTAGGGCGAGTCGGTCAGTTCGATTCCAATATGCGCGATGTGCGAGCCGAGCGGCCCCATCGAGAACGGAACCACATACAGGGTCCGGCCGCGCATACAACCATCGAAGAGCGTGCTCAAGGTCGCGCGCATCTCCCCGGGATCGACCCAGTTGTTGGTCGGGCCCGCGTCTTCCTTTTTCTGAGAGCAGATGAAGGTCCGGTCTTCTGTGCGCGCCACGTCGTTAGGATCGGAGAGCGCGACGAAAGAGTTCGGACGAAGCTTGGGGCTGAGCCGCTTCAGCATTCCCGACTTGACCATCTCGTCGCAAAGCCGGTCGTATTCTTCCTGAGAGCCATCGCACCATTGAATCCGGTTCGGTTTTGTCAGCGCGGCAAAGCGCGCAACCCATTCCTTGACGCCGTGGTGTTGAACGCAAGCCGGAGCGCCGACATCAATAGCGGCAGCGTAAGGTTGATTCATCCTGGGGCCTCGCGATAACGACTTGGCAGCATGTGAGCCGACGCTGCTGGTCGTGAAGGAACGTTAGGCTGCGAACTCTATCACGAACGGCGCGGCGCTCAAAATGCCGTGATAGAACTGGTACTTACGAGATAATCAGACCGTTTATCTCCGCCACCTGCGTCGCAGGTGTTTCGCAAGCCGGAACATAGGCGCGGTCGTGGTCACGAGAATAATCACCCGCGTGACGTGAGCCGCCGTGACGAGGGGCACCCCGAGTTGGAGCACCTTGGCAGTGACACACATCTCCGCCATGCCGCCCGGTGCGGTGGCGAGCACCATTGTCGAGATTGGGACCGTACCTGCGAGCGCGAGGCCCCACGCGAAGAGGGCGGAGACCAAAACTGCCAGAACCACCGAGGCGCACACCATGGCAACGAAGCGCGGTGCCGTGTTAAGCGAGTTTCGATCAAAGCCGGACCCCAGCGCGCACCCGAGCAGAAGCTGCGCCGCGTTGGACAGCCATGCCGGAATGACCGACAACCCCACCTCGGCAAGAGTCAACGTGACCGCGACAGCGAGAGGTCCCAGCATCCAGGCGTTTGGCACGCTCAGTTTCGCGAGCAGCACACCTGCCGTCGTCGCCAGCGCAAGCAAGGCAACCAGCCCCGTGACCTCCACGCCGAGGTGCGCTGGGCGGTAGTCGTCCCCTCCGTGCACACCGAGCAAGGTGAAAAGAAATGGCACCACCACAACGACGATCACGACCCGCAGCGACTGCGCGAGCACCACGCGGTCAGGCCGGGCGCCGAAGCGCTCGCCCAAGATGGTCATCTCGGCAGCTCCTCCGGGAACGCTGGCGAAAAGCGCGGTCGTCCCGTCTAGTCCTGCGCTGCGGGTCAGGAACCATCCACTTGCATACGCGAGCAGAACCGCGAAAACCGCCGCAGCGATCAACAGGTACCAGTGCGCTATGACCTCGTGGCCGACCACTGGTGTGAAGTACAAGCCAAGCGCGCAGCCGATGATAAGCTGTCCGGTCGCTCGGCCCCCCTTTGGCGAGACCAGGTCGGCGCCAAGAAATTTTCCAAAGGCCATGGCAAGCAAAGGCCCAAGCATCCAAGGGAGGGGTGCATGCCCGGCGCTGAAGAGGGCCCCGCCCACGCCGCAAATCACGAGCGTTTTCAAGACTGGATAAAGTTTCATGCGAGACTGGATCACGTTCATTTTCCGACGCAAAAACGCGCGAAGATTTCACCCAGAAGATCATCCGCTGAAAACTCCCCGGTAATCGAGCCGAGCTCGCGCTGTGCTAGGCGGAGTTCTTCCGCGAAGAGTTCGCTCTGTAGCATTGTCTGTCCAGCCCGCTCAAGCGCCTGTGCCACGCGCTCCAGGGAAACGAGGTGCCGCTCGCGCGCCATGAATACATCTTCTCCCCCCGATTGCCAGCCGGCGAGCTTGAGCAGGGCTTCGCGCAGTGCTCCCAGGCCCTCCCCGGTCTTTGCCGAAACATGAATGTGCCAACCGTACCTGCTCTCCTCCGAGCGCGGCGCATCACCGGAAAGATCGATCTTGTTGAACACCGTAACCGGCTTCAGTTTTCCTGGCAGCCGGTCGACGATGGACCGGTCGGCTGCAGTAACACCGGTACCGGCGTCAACGACAAGAAGCAGCGCATCGGCGTGTTCGATCGCCTCCCAGGTGCGTGCGATTCCGATCGCTTCGACTTTATCTGCCGTGTGACGCAGACCGGCGGTATCGATGATATTCATTGGCACACCGTCGATCTGAATGGTCTGACGCACGGCATCACGCGTAGTGCCTGGAATTTCAGTGACGATGGCGAGGTCTTCTCCTGCAAGCCGGTTGAGGAGCGACGATTTTCCTACGTTGGGCTGGCCCGCCAATACGACTTGAAGTCCGCTGCGAAGGACGCTGCCCTGACGGCCTCGAGCAAGCGAACGGCTAACCTCCTCTTGCAGACGCCTCAGGCGCCGTCGGGCGTCCTCTCGGTCCAGCTGATCGATCTCCTCCTCGGGAAAGTCCAAGGTCGCTTCCACCAACATGCGCAGCTCGACAAGCTGCTTTTCAAGGTTTTCGATCACCTCCGAGAATTCGCCGCGCAGCGATCGCAGCGCGCAACGCGCCGCCGTCTCGGTAGCGGCGTCGATAAGGTCGGCCACGCCCTCGGCCTGAGCGAGATCGAGCTTGTCATTCAGGAAGGCGCGACGGGTAAATTCCCCGGGCTCGGCGAGGCGTGCGCCAAGCTCTAAGCATCGCCTCAGGATCATGCCGAGCACCACGGGCCCCCCGTGACCCTGGAGCTCGAGCACATCCTCGCCGGTATAGGATGCGGGTGCGGGAAAAAAAAGCGCGATGCCGTCATCGATCGGCTCACCGGCAGCGCCGCGGAAGATCGTACGCACGGCCAGCCGCGGCGCCGGTACACCACCGAGCAAGCGCGATGCAAGCTCCGTTAGCTTCTTCCCGGAAACGCGCACAATGCCGATACCGGCCCTTCCGGGCGCGGTCCCGACGGCCGCGATCACATCGGTATCGGACGGTCCTGCCATGCTTGCTTCCGGGGGTTATCGTCCTGCCCGCTGTGCGGGCAGCATTTCAGCGTTTAGCGCTGGCGGCGGTCTTTTCTCCCTCGATCATGCGGGTAATTTGCCACTGCTGCAGAATCGACAGGATATTGTTGACGAACCAGTATAGAACCAGGCCCGAGGGGAAAAAGTAGAACATGACCCCGAACGCGAACGGCATGATCATCATGACCTTGGCCTGAACCGGATCAGGCGGCGTGGGATTCATCTTGGTCTGAACGATCATGGAAACCATCATCAGCGTTGGAAGCACGTACCAAGGATCGGGCGCAGAAAGATCCTTGATCCAGAGATAGAACGGGGCGTGCCGAAGTTCAACGCTTTCGAAGAGCACCCAGTAGAGCGCGATGAAGACCGGAATCTGCACCAGGATCGGCAGGCAACCACCGAGCGGGTTGATTTTCTCGGTTTTGTACAAATCCATCATCGCCTGGTTCAGCTTCGCCTTGTCGCTCGCATACTGCTCGCGGAGCTTCATCAGCCGCGGTGTCACCAGTTTCATCTTTGCCATCGAGCGGTAGCTCGCGGCCGAGAGCGGGAAAAAGATTAGCTTGATGACCACGGTGAGCAGGATGATGGCAAGACCCCAATTCCCCATCCAACCATGGAAAAGCTTGAGAACCCAGAACAGTGGCGCTGCAATCACGGTAAGCCATCCGTAGTCGACGACGAGTTCAAGGCCCGGCGCGACGGAATGCAAGTGGTCTTGATCCTGGGGCCCCGCATACAACGGCACCACGACGCGGGCGTTGGCACCCGGCGCAATCGGTCCAAGGGGCACGATCACGCCGACCGAATAAAGGTCTTCGGCGAGTTTTCGCGCGTAGAACTCGCGCGGCGACTTGTCTGGAGGGAGGAGCGCTGCCACGAAATAGTGCTGAATAATTGCGATCCAGCCGTTGTCGGAGCTCTTTGGATAAGGAGCTTTGCCTTTGGCAATGTCTTCAAAAGTGACCTTGTGAAACTTGTCCCGTTCGGTGTAGAACGCGGCGCCAGTATAGGTCTGCGCCATGTAGGGATCGCCCGGAGGGGACTTGCCGTCGCGGGTGACCTGGAAATAGGCGTCGCTTGCGAACGGCTTGGCCGTGCCGTTCGCGATTTCCTCGCCGATATCGATACGATAGCTCCCACGATGGAACGTCAGAATTTTGGTTACTCTGATGCCATCCGGCGTGCTCGCCTCGAGCCGCACCTCTAGTCTGTCCTGACCCTCTTTGAGAGTGAATTCCCTGGCGGACGCGTGAAACAGCGTCCGGTGGTTCGGCAGGCCCTCGCCGATCAGGCCGCTTTCCGCGGCATAACGATGCTCGGGTCCAAACAGAACGAAATTCTTGGTCTCGTGGTGCGTATCCTTATGCTTAAGTAATTCCAGGTAGACGATGTTTCCGCCTTGCGTATCGATTTCCGTAAGCATGGTCTCCGTGTGAACCCGCAGGCGCTCCTGGGGTTTGCCGACAAGCGCCGGTGTTGGTGAAAGTACATCCAGGGTCTTCCCTGGGGGCGTCCCTGGCCGAGTGCTGGGCGTCGGCACCGGCCCCTGTGTTGGCGCGTTGACTGGCACGGGAGGCCGAAGCTCCTTCTGCCAAGCTTCCCAAAGGAGCAGCAGCGAGAAGGAGAACACGAAGAAGAGGATCAGGCGCTGAGTGTCCATGAGGGGAGCAGACAATTACGGGACTGGGTCATGGCCGCCTGGGTTCCAGGGATGACACCGCGCAAGGCGCACGAGAGCAAGCCACGCGCCGCGCGCTGCGCCGTGGCGCTCTAGAGCTTCCAGCGCGTATGTCGAGCAAGAGGGATGGAAACGGCAGTGCATGCCAAGCAGCGGGCTGAGACCGTAGCGATAACCACGAATCAAGAGCGACAACAGTCTATTCACGATGATCCCACCAGGCATCGCACAACCTCAGCCAACGCAACTGTGTCTGCGGTCAACCGAATCAGAATATCGCGGCTTCCAAGTCGCGCTTGTTGAGCTCGAAACACCTCCCGCAACAAACGCTTCATCCGGTTGCGGTCGACTGCCCGCGGAAAGACGCGCTTGGGAACGATGAGACCTAGTCTGGGAACGCCGAGCAGGTTTGCTCTAAATAGCACGCTGAACCCGGGACGCTTGAGTGCTCGTCCGCCGGAAAGCAGCGATGCAATATCGGCCGTTCCGAGCCGCTGCCTTCGACTGTAGCGCCTATGAGGGCTCAAACGCTCAAACGGGCACGCCCCTTAGCACGGCGTGCCCGAAGCACGGCCCGGCCCCCGCGCGTGCGCATGCGAACAAGAAATCCGTGAGTACGCTTCCTGCGAACGACCGAAGGGTGAAAGGTACGTTTCATTAGGGGATTCCATTGAGGCGGACAACAACCTTTAATTAGACGACATTTTAGCGAGAATTGTCAAAGAATTAAGCTCTCTCCGGCTGTGGATAACTCTCTAGGAAACAGGTAAAATCACTGCGCTGTTTTCTCGAACCGAACCAGATAAGTCTCCATGCAGGTGTTCTGGGCCTCGTGCCTGACTCGCCTCGAAAAAGAGCTTCCCGCTCAGCAGTTTAATACCTGGATCCGGCCCCTCAAACTGGACACCTCGGCGGCGCCAACCGGGGAGCTGCGTTTGCTCGCCCCCAACCGCTTTGTGCTGCAATGGGTGAAGGAGCGGTTCGTTCCCCGAATCGAGGTGATGGGGGCAGAGTACTTCTCGTCTCCGATCCGAGTATCGCTCAATCTCGAAACCACGAGCGCACCGGAGCCTATTAAGGCTTCCACCCCCGCGATCCGTGCCGCGCGCCCTCTCGCGACTCGATCACCACATGCCGAGCGTTCGAGCCTCATTCCAGAATTCAGCTTCGACGGCTTTGTCGCCGGGAAAGCCAATCAGCTCGCGCGCGCCGCCGCACTGCAGGTCGCTGAGCACCCCGGTACATCGTATAACCCGCTCTTCATCTACGGAGGCGTGGGCCTGGGAAAGACCCACCTGATTCATGCGGTCGGCAACCTTGTTCTCGCGCAGCATCCAAGTGCCCGGGTGCGCTATCTCCACGCCGCGCAGTACATCTCCGACGTCATTAGAGCTTACCAACAGAAATCTTTCGATGAATTCAAACGCTATTATCACTCACTCGATCTCCTGCTGATCGATGATATCCAGTTCTTCACCGGAAAGGACCGCACGCAGGAGGAATTTTTTTACGCGTTCAATGCGTTGATCGAGGCCCACAAGCAGCTCATCATCACCTGCGATACATATCCGAAGGATCTTGCCGGAATCGACGAGCGCCTCAAATCACGCTTTTCTTGGGGCCTGACTGTGGCAATAGAGCCCCCAGAACAGGAAATGCGAGTCGCGATCATCTTGAAAAAAGCCGAGGCAGTGTCGCTCAAGCTCTCGGAGGAAGTCGCTTTCTTCATCGCCAAGCACATCCGCTCGAACGTACGCGAGCTGGAAGGCGCGTTGAAGAGCGTCATTGCTTATTCGCGGTTCAACGGGCGAGACATTACGCTTGACACGGCCAAGGAGGCTCTCAAGGACCTCCTAACGGCACAAAACCGGCAAATCACTGTTGACAACATCCAGAAGACGGTCGCCGAGTACTACAAGATCAAGGTATCCGACATGCACTCAAAAAAGCGCAGTCGAAACGTCGCCCGGCCCCGCCAGCTCGCAATGGCCCTCGCGAAGGACCTCACCCAGATGAGCCTGCCGGACATCGGCGATGCATTCGGCAATCGCGACCATACAACCGTTCTTCACGCGTGCCGCACCATCGCGACGTTGCGAGAGAAGAACCATGACATAAATCGCGATTACCACGTACTCGAGCAGGTACTCAAAGGGTGAACAAGCTGCACGTAATCGTGGGACGAATTGTGGGCAAATCGTGCCGCCGGGGGGTCGCGGTTTCTTGTTCATGCTCAGACCACAACTTGTTCCGCGTCTTACCAACAGTTTGCGAACGCCCAAGCGTCGTTCCCCTAGGGTCTGAGCCGAGTTATCCACCTAGAAGATCATGATCATCACCATAATCAAGGAAATAAAATGAATCTGTTGAAGACCCAACGCGAAGCGCTGCTAGCGCCTCTGCAGGCGGTCAGTGGAATAATCGAGCGGCGCCATACACTGCCGATCTTGTCCAACGTATTACTTTCTAGGACGGACACCCAGATTGAGTTTGTCGCTACCGACATCGAGATCGAGATTACGACGAGCATGCCGGTTGATGGCCCTGGCGAGGCCAAGAAATTGACAGTCGGGGCCCGAAAGCTCGTTGATATTCTGCGTGCTCTCCCGGAAGGATCGGAGGTGACGCTCGCATTGCAGGACAAAAGACTTCAGATAAAGTCAGGGAAAAGCCGTTTCAACTTGCAGATTCTCCCTGCAGAGGACTTTCCGAGGTTGGTACTGGTCGAAGCCTCGGCGACGAGCCTGTCCGTTCCACAAAAGTTGCTGAAGTCACTTTTGGGGCTGGTTCAGTACGCCATGGCTCAGCAGGATATCCGGTACTATCTCAACGGCCTGCTCATGGTTGTCGAGGACGGGCAGCTGAAGTTGGTGGCGACTGACGGGCACCGGTTGGCTTATGCAAGCCGCGAAGTCGGGGGAAAGACTCTCCCAAGGCAGGAAGTGATACTTCCCCGCAAGACGATTATCGAGCTCTCCAAGCTCCTCGAGGAAAGCGATGATCCGGTCGCGATCGAATTGTCGTCGGCTCAGGCTAAGTTCAAGTTTGGCAACGTAGTGCTCGTGTCAAAGTTGGTAGACGGAAAGTTTCCCGACTATGGTCGGGTGATCCCGCAGAACCATCCGAAAAAGCTGAAGCTCGAGCGGATTGCTCTCTTGCAGGCGTTGCAGCGGGCTGCGATTCTCACCAGCGACAAATTCCGCGGCGTGCGCTGGGTTCTCGGCGACGGGAGTCTCAAGATCAGTTGCAGCAATACCGAGCAGGAGGAAGCTCAGGAAGAGCTCGATGTGCCGTACAAGGGGGAGACGCTCGACATCGGGTTCAACGTCGGCTATCTCGTGGACGTGCTCAACAATCTTGACGTTGCCGAGGTTGAGTGCGGATTGGGTGATTCCAATTCGAGCGTGCTGTTTACGTTGCCCGGGCGCAACGATTTCAAATACGTCGTGATGCCAATGCGGATCTGAGTGAAGAGAAAATAAATGTCTGAAGCAGAAAAGAACGATCAGGCGCGAGACCAATACGATTCCGATAGCATCAAGGTACTAAAGGGTCTGGATGCTGTACGCAAGCGCCCGGGCATGTACATCGGCGACACCTCCGATGGGACCGGTCTACACCACATGGTGTTCGAGGTCGTGGATAACGCTATCGACGAGGCGCTCGGGGGCTTCTGTAATGAGATCACGGTTACGATCCACACGGACAACTCGATCAGCGTGATCGATAACGGGCGCGGCATTCCCACAGAAATCCACAAAGACGACGAACAGAAGCGCTCGGCCGCGGAGATCGTGATGACCGAGCTTCACGCGGGTGGAAAGTTCGACAACAATTCCTATAAGATCGCAGGTGGCCTGCATGGCGTGGGCGTGTCCGTGGTCAATGCGCTCTCTGATTGGCTTCGCCTTAGCATTCGACGTGACGGGAAAAGCCATTTCATGGAATTCCGGCGCGGTGTGCCTGTAGCACCGCTCAAGGTAACGGGCAAGACGGAGAGACGCGGCACCGAGGTGCATTTTCTGGCTAGCGCGGAAACCTTTGGAGTGGTCGAGTACCACTTCGACATCCTGGCCCGGCGGCTGCGTGAGCTTTCGTTTCTTAACAACGGGGTCAAGATCCAGTTGCTCGACCAACGCACTGGGAAGGAGGAAAATTTCGCGCACACAGGGGGTGTGAAAGGGTTCGTCGAGTACATCAACAAGAGCAAGAACGTACTCCACGGGACGCCTTTCCACGCGATCGCGCAAAAGGAAGGCATCACCGTGGAAGTCGCGATGCAGTGGAACGATTCCTACCAGGAGCAGGTGCTCTGCTTCACCAACAATATTCCGCAGCGTGACGGCGGCACTCACCTCTCGGGCCTGCGGGCCGCGATGACGCGGAGCCTGAATCAGTACATCGAGTCGAACGAAATCGCCAAGAAGGCCAAGGTCGAGACGAGCGGCGACGACATGCGCGAAGGCCTGTCATGCGTGCTCTCGATTAAAGTGCCCGAGCCGAAGTTCTCCTCGCAAACAAAGGACAAGCTCGTTTCCTCTGAAGTGGGACCAGTGGTCCAGGAGCTCGTGGGCGAAAAGCTGAAGAATTTTCTCCTAGAGCGGCCCAACGATGCCCGTATTATCTGCGGCAAGATCGTGGATGCGGCACGTGCGCGCGAAGCGGCCCGCAAAGCCCGGGAGATGACGCGCCGCAAAGGCGTGCTCGACTCTTTCGGGTTGTCCGCGAAGCTCGCCGACTGCCAAGAGAAAGACCCAGCCCTTTGCGAGCTCTACATCGTCGAGGGCGACTCAGCCGGAGGTTCAGCTAAACAGGGCCGCGACCGCAAATTCCAGGCGATTCTGCCGCTGAAGGGCAAGATACTGAACGTTGAAAAGGCGCGCTTTGAAAAGCTGATTTCCTCGCAAGAGATCGTAACGCTGATCCAGACGCTTGGTACCGGTATAGGTACGGAAGAATTCGACGTGGCGAAGCTAAGATACCACCGCATAATCATCATGACGGACGCCGACGTAGACGGAGCCCATATCCGGACTCTTCTATTGACCTTTTTCTACCGGCAGATGCGAGACCTGCTTGAGAAGGGATATGTTTATATCGCACAGCCGCCGTTGTACAAGGTAAAGCTCGGAAAGCAGGAGCGCTACTTTAAGGATGACAACGAGCGCGCTCAATACATGGTAACGCAGGCACTGGTAGGTGCTTCGCTTGTGCCTAAGACTAGTGCGGAGCGAATTGAAGGAAAATCGCTCCAGCAGCTGGCAATATGGTACCTGTCCTGCGAAGCCATTGTCGCCCGCCTTTCCAAGACCATCGATGAGGAAGCCCTCGCCGCACTCAGGCGCGGAGTGAAGCTGGACCTGTCGAGCGCACAATCAGCGGGCGCGAGCGCGCTTCGGCTCAAGCAAGCGATGGCGGTAAACGGCAACGGAGTCAACGTTCGAGCTCGCTATGACGAGAAACACGAGCAACATCAGCTTGTCATCGAGCGCAATCACCACGGCAACACTCGGACGAGCGCGCTCGATGAGGATTTTCTTCAGTCCGGCGACTACCAGAATCTTGATCGCCTATCCCGGGAGCTTCGCGGAGCAGTTGGACCCGGGGCGATCGCGATGCGTGATGACAAGCAGCAGCCAGTCGCCAATTTTGCGGAGGCGATGCAGTGGCTGATGGGAGAAGTCGATCATAGCGCGGCGACCCAACGCTACAAAGGGTTGGGCGAGATGAATCCAGACCAGCTATGGGAGACCACCATGGATCCAAAGTCGCGGCGTTTGCTGAAGGTGCAGATCGAGGACGGCATCGCAGCCGACGAGATCTTTACCAAGCTGATGGGCGACGACGTCGAGCCCCGGCGGGTGTTCATCGAGCAGAACGCACTGGTCGCGCGGCTCGACGTTTAGCAGGACTGAGTTCTACGCCGCGTGCTTGTTTCGAGGCGCCCGAGCACGATTGGCAAGCCCTTTCGCCCGTGTTCTCGGTTTCCTTTCCGTTTTCGCCTTCGTCGAGGTCCCTTCAGCTTCGGCTTTCCTCGCGGGTGAGCGCTGTGGGGGTTTTGCCGCGCGAGGCGCGAACTCGAACCCCACTTTGCCATCGGCAGCACGCACAAGAAACGCGGAAAACGGCCTACCTTTACGAGAAATGAACCGATGCAAAAGATCGGTCCTTCCCGTGGCGAGTAGTTTCCTTATTTCGTCGGGCTCGACGGGTCGCTGCAGAATCACGCGTCCAGAGCGAAAGTCGCAGCGCCGGCCGGAATTGACGCTATTCTCACAGATGTATGCCATCGGCTGTTCGAACACGCGGCCGCCGCACTTCGGACAAGGACCGAGTGGGGTGAGACCTGAAAAATCCACCTTTTCCCCCGCGTCGTCACCTGCTTGGCGCCCGAAGTCGAACTCCGCACGGAACTCGGGGGTGAGCCGCACCATCGCAGCGAACGGTTTTCCGACTCGGCTGCGGAAACCGGTCAGAGGGCCCACCGAGCGATTTGCGATCAGGGTTTCAATCTCCTCGGGGGAAAACTCGCGGCTAGACACGACTTTCCAGATAGAAAAATCACATTTCTGGCACTTGAACTTGCGATAGTTCTCCTGCACCGTGCCCCCGCACTTCGGGCACGGAGTCTTCAGTGTACGAAACACGGTATCGGGTATGTCCCCGCGCTTAATGCGGGAAACCATCTCGCGGGTGAGATCGACGATGTGATCCATGAACTCGCTGCGCGGCAGAGTTCCGTGTTCCATCTGTTTCAGCTTGAATTCCCAGTTGCCGGTGAGCTCCGGGGAACACAACTCGTTGACGCCGAAATGGTGCAGAGCGAAAAGCAGCGAGGAAGCCTTGGGCGTCGGCTGCAGTTCACGACCGGAGCGGTGGACATAGTCCTCGTAGATCAGGCCCTCGATGATCTGCGCGCGGGTTGCCGGGGTACCCAGTCCCTTCTCACTCATCGCTTCGCGCAGCTCCTCGTCCTCAACCAGTTTTCCGGCGCTTTCCATCGCCGAGAGAAGCGTTGCCTCCGTAAAGCGCGCCGGCGGTTTCGTCTGGTTAGCCCGGACATCCACTTCTCGCGCGCGTACCTTCTCTCCATTCTCGATTGCAACAAGGTTTGAAGACTCGCCCGTTTCCGATTCCTTGCCGTAGACCTCGAGCCAACCGGGTTGGGTCATCACTCGGCCCTCGGTCTTGAAAGCCTCGCCCTCGATGCGCGTGAGTCGTGTCGTAACGAGATACTCGGCTGCCGGGAAAAAAACCGCGAGAAAGCGCTTGACGACCAAATCGTAGAGCTTTCTTTCCGGGTCGGACAGATGTCGTGGCGGCTGCATCGTGGGGATGATCGCGAAGTGGTCTGAAATTTTCTTGTTGTCGAATACACGCCTATTTGGCTTGACCCAGCCCTTCTTGAGAATCTGAGCCCCGTGCCGTGCGTATCCCAAGGCCTTCTGCGCGGCAAAGGTGTCCAGCGTCCTCTTCACCGTGCCGAGGTAATCCTCGGGCAGTGCGCGGGAATCCGTGCGCGGATAGGTGAGAGCCTTGTGCCTTTCGTACAACGCTTGTGCGAGCCCGAGCGTGGCCTTCGCCGAAAAGCCGAAGCGGCCGTTCGCTTCGCGCTGTAAGCTTGTAAGGTCGTAGAGCAAAGGGGAAAGCTGTGATATCGGTTTGGCCTCCTCGGTGGCAACGCCCGACTTTCCAAGGCATTTCTCGCGGATAGTCGTGGCCTGCCTCACGTTCCAGAGCCTTTCAGGCTTTGCTTCCCCGTCTTCCTTTGCTTTCTGGAAGCCTACGTCGAACCAGCGGCCAGGGTACTCGCCCTGCGCAGCGGCAAACGTGGCGTGAATTTCCCAATAGTCGCGCGCCTTGAAGCTGCGTATTCGATCCTCGCGCTCGACGAGAATTGCGAGCGTCGGTGTCTGCACGCGGCCGACCGTGGTCTTGTAAAAACCGCCTTCCTTCGAGTTGAAGGCTGTCATGGCGCGTGTGCCGTTGATGCCGATGAGCCAATCCGACTCGGAGCGGCATAGCGCCGCGTCAGCGAGAGGGCGCAACTCGCGGTCTTTGCGCAGCTGCTCGAAGCCTTCCTCAATGGAACTTTGCGTCATCGACTGCAGCCACAAACGCTCGATTGGTTTTGTGTTGCTGGCATGCCGAACGATATACCGGAAGATCAACTCGCCCTCCCGGCCTGCGTCACAGGCGTTTATCACGCCAGTCAAGTCCCTGCGCCGGAGTAATTTCACCAACAGTTTGAGGCGTTCCTCGGTGCGCTCGATCGGCTTCAGATCGAAGTGCGGCGGAATGACCGGCAGGTGGGCAAAAGACCATTTGCCTCGCTTGACCTCGACGCCTTCTGGCGGAACGAGCTCCAGCAAATGGCCGATCGCAGATGAAAGCACGTAGTCCCGGCTCTCGTAGTAATCGCCGTGGCGTGTAAACCCGCCCAACGTGCGCGCGATGTCATTCGCCACTGAGGGTTTTTCGGCGATGATAAGTTTTTTGGCCACTGAAGAAGAGATTGCAAAAAAACCGACGACAGGATTCGAGGCCGTCTCTACGCGAAGCGCAGAATGATAAGTGTTATCGGAACGTGAAGCAAGAAACGGTCGCCCGCGAAGGCCGAGTCCATCTCGAGACTTCGGCTCGGTACTAGTGCGTCTGGCGTTTCTCGCCGTCGGGTATTAACTCGTCGAGGATCAGCGCGTCTACATTTCCTCGGCGCGTCCAAAGCACCATCAGGACGATCACCTTGAGTTTGTCCAAGCCCACGACTTCGTTGGGCAAGGCCATTCCGCGCTCGATGATAAGTTCTCGCAGCAACGGCGTGAGGATTTTTGCACTCTCAAGAAAGGCAATGAAGCCGCGGCTCTCCAGCGACAACTTGTTTGCTTCGTCCGTAGAATACCCGCGGAAGGACTGTCGTGTGTCGAGGGACTCCGGAAGAGCCTCCTTGGGGAGATCGGTGAGGGTATTCAGCCAATCCAATGCGTCCTGGATGTCGTCGTTCTCGAAGCCCGCAGCATGTAGTTTGCGCTCAAGCGTATCCTGATCGGGATAGGTTTCGGTCTGGTAGTAGTTCTCGAAAAGGTATACGAGTACGTCGAACATTCGCTATGAATCCTCAGCGGACACGTTGGTATAGACCTCCGGGGAGGCCGGCTACTTTTCCTTCTAGCTCTAACTGCAGCAGAATGGCCGATGCGGTTTCGGCCGTCAAGCCGCTGCGCTCGATCAAGCCGTCAATATCGCACGGATCGAAGCCCATCTTGTCGAGCAAATCATGACCCGCGCCGGGCTCCGGCAATCTCGTTTCGGGTACCCCTGCTGCGCCGAGTTCTTCGAGAACGTCCTGCGCACTCTCCACCAGCTTCGCGCCCTGCTTGATCAGCGAATGACAGCCTCTCGAGAGCGGTGAGTGGATCGACCCTGGGATGGCGAGCACCTCGCGACCCTGCTCTGCGGCAAGGCGTGCAGTGATGAGCGAGCCGGAATCTAGGGTAGCCTCGACCACTAGACAACCCCGGGCGAGACCCGAAATCAGGCGATTGCGCCGGGGAAAGTTTCCCGCATTGGGCGGTGTGCCGAGCGGGAACTCGGACACAAGCGCACCCCGCAACACGATTTCTTCCGCGAGCGGCTCGTTGCGACGCGGATAAACCATGTCGATGCCTGTCCCCAGAACCGCGATGGTGGATCCTCGTCCCTCCAGACCGCCGGAGTGTGCAGCGCTGTCAACACCGATAGCCAGGCCGCTCACGATGACCAGGCCAGCGTCGCTGAACGCCCGCGCGAAGCTCTGCGCGTTCTTCAGTCCCTGAGGCGTCGCGTTTCGGCTGCCGACCACGGCAAGCGCTGGGGAAGAAAGGAGCTTCGTGTTGCCGGCAACATAAAGCAGAGCCGGCGGATCGGCGATTTCCAGGAGTTGCTTGGGGTATTCGGTGTCGGCAAGGCTCAGAATCCTGTGCTCGGGCTGGGCAGCCCACTGGAGCGCTTTCTCGACTTCCGAGCCCTTGTTTCGCTCGAGGATCCCCGCCGCAAGCGCTTCGGGCACGACGCGACAGAGTTGCGATCGCGTCGCGTTCAACACGTTGGTGGGGAGACCGAAGGTGGAAAGCAGGGATCGGAACCTCTGGCCGCCGAGCCCGGGGACCAGACTGAGTTCGATCCAGGCGGCGAGGTCGCCTGAATCGTTCATACGTGAAGCCGCGCCGATCTGGATCTTGATCAGGGGTTCTGCACGATATCTCCCCCTTGCACCGGCCGTGAACTTTCCATTACCAGCGCGTAGGAGACGGAATCGAAGGTACGGAAGACGAAGGCCAAGCCGTAGCGCTCCGGAGGCAGCTGAATCACTGGGGAACGGTCACGCGATTTCAGGTAGTCGGTCTGATCGTAGACCACGACGTTACGGTATACAGCAAGCACGTGTCCGACCTCCAAACCGTCGCGCCTGCCTCTGTTGATGGAGATGATCGAATCGCGCCCGCCCACGCTGGTAGCCAAAGCATCGTAAAGTCCTATGATTCGGCCGCTTACCGCAGAGCTCGGCGCATGAGGCGCATATTGGAGGATGGTCGGCGGGGGCGCCGGAATGAGTCGATCTCCTGCAGAAATCTCCTTCTTGGAATTCACGATTCGTACTGTGGCGGGTTCGCCGCTTCGGGTCACCTGGGCCGTACCCAGGAACACGGCTTCGAAACCCAGAGTCCTCTGACTGTCTGGGTCGACCAGCGGTCGCCCAGCGCGATAGATCTGCCAGACGGGCGCGTCAGTACCACCAAAACCACTGACGTAGGCCACATTGCCGGCGCCCAAGTTGACCCGATTCTCCTCGGTAGCGATAATCCGCGGCGCCCTGTCGAGGCCGCCCTCCTCGATGATCAAGGGCTGCGTCAGAAACGGCTCGATCGACCTGGGCGAAATGGCGGGGATCACCTCTGCCGTCAAGGGCTGAGTGTAGATGCGCGGGAGAAGCTTTACTCCTTCTGCACCCGCGACCCCGGGGCCGCCGCCGGAATCCGCAATTCTCAATTGCGGGGGCGACACGCTGCGATCGAGCACGAGGACATCACCCGGAGAAATGTTGTGCGGGTTTCGGATCTGCTCCTGGTTCATTCGCCAGATTTCCGGCCAACGCCACTGATCATTGAGGAATTTGGTGGCGATGCTCCAAAGTGTATCGCCCCTCTGGACGACGTACCGGTCCGGCGCGGTATCCTTCACCTGTAAATCGCCCTGTGCACGCGCCAACAAGCCTGCGCCGGCTAGGGCGAGTGCCAGGAGAGCTGTGATAGACTTTTGCATGACCGCCTCGTCTGGATTTAGCTGCCGCAGTCCCTATATTAGCTTTTGCGGCTTGCTTTTTACAGTCTGCATTAAATTCTGCATCTAATACTTTCAATTTGCAAGTATTTATGGCGCTGCTAGATATCCTTCGCTACCCCGATCCGAAGCTTCATCGGAGGGCCGCGCCTGTACAGGAGGTCGACGAATCGGTTCGCGCCTTGGTCCGGAATATGGCCGAAACCATGTACGCCGCGCCGGGGGTGGGACTCGCGGCGACGCAGGTTGACGTGAACCAAAGGGTGATCGTCATCGACGCCTCCGAGACCCGAAACGAGCTGCTGGTTTTGATCAACCCGGAGATCGTCAGCAGCGAGGGTGTTCAGTATCGCGAGGAGGGTTGCCTGTCGGTTCCGGGAATCTACGAGCCGGTTGAGCGTGCCGAGCGCGTGACGGTGCGCGCGCTTGGGCTGGACGGAAGACCCTTTACCTTCGTCGCAGAGAAACTCCTCGCGGTCTGCATCCAGCACGAAATGGATCACCTCGAGGGCAAGGTTTTCGTCGACTATCTGTCGCGCCTCAAGCAGCAGCGCATCAAGGCAAAACTTCAAAAACAATTCCGCAAAACGGCCTGAGGCGGGGTTGGGACCCCGCCGACTCGTTATTCGACGACGGTCGAGCGCTGCCTTTCGCGCAAGCCCTGAGCGGATGCCGCTTTCGTGAATGTCCTCTTCGCCGGCACTCCTGAATTTGCCGCACGCTGCCTTGAGACTCTGTTCAGGTCCCGTCATCGCGTGGTCGGTGTGATAACTCAGCCGGATCGACCTGCAGGGCGTGGTTTTGCGCTGGCGCCATCACCCGTGAAGAAGCTGGCCGCAGCGCGAGGCATTGAGGTGGCCCAGCCCGTGAGCCTGCGAGACGCGCAGGTGCAAGCGGAGCTCAAACATTTCCAAGCTGACGTTATCGTGGTTGCCGCTTATGGCTTGATTCTGCCGCAGCCGGTGCTCGAGCTTCCTCGGTACGGGGCAATCAATATTCACGCATCCCTGTTGCCGCGATGGCGCGGCGCAACGCCTATTCAGCGGGCACTGCTTGCCGGTGATCGGGCCACCGGCGTGTCGATCATGCAGATGGACGCTGGGCTCGACACCGGCCCCGTGCTGATGCAGGAAAAGGTTCCAATCCTCGAAGACGACACCATGGGAACGCTGCACGATCGGCTCGCGGAACTTGGCGCGAAACTGTTAGCACGAGCTCTCGATGGGTTGGAAGCCGGTGTGGTCAAGGCGATACCCCAATCAACCGAGGGAGTGACGTACGCGGCCAAGCTCGACCGATGTGAGGCTCGTGTGAACTGGCGAGAGGGTGCGGTGGCCGTGAATCGCCAGGTGCGCGCGCTCAATCCGTCACCGGGCGCGGATGCACAAGTTCGCGGGGTGGAGCTCAAGATTTGGCGCTGCGCTACCGCAACCGGGCGGGGGTATCCGGGCGAGATACTCAACGTAGGTTCGCGCGGATTGTGCGTAGCCTGCGGGGACGGCGCTCTGGTCATAACCGAGTTGCAGCGGTCGGGGGGAAAACGACTAGCCGCCGCCGAATTTCTCAGAGGATTTCCGCTTTCCGCTGGCGAGCGGTTTACCCAGTAGCAAGGGCGGTCAAGCGCGCGGCGCCTATAATGCAAATGACGCCCGTGACCTTGCGCAGTGCATCCGTGTCCACCGTTTCCGCAAGCCCTTCCCTCGCACAGGCCTTTGTTGCGGCCGCCGAAGCCATCGGGCGCGTATCCGAAGGGGAGAGCTTGAACGCTGCGCTCGCCGACCTGAAACACCGTGCATCGGCTCAAACACTCGCTGCCGCAGCACAGGATCTTTGCTATAACGCGCTGCGGAACTACGGGGTGGTCGACGTAGCCCTAGAGCGACTCCTGCAGAAACCTGTCACGGATTCCCCAGTGCGCGGGTTGCTGCTGACCGCGCTCGCGGAGCTCGCTGCGCGCCCGAAGTCCGCGCACGCGGTCGTCCATCAGGCAGTGGAGGCGGCTGCTTTGCTCGGGTATTCGCGTGCGAAGGGGCTGGTCAACGCAGTGATGCGCAACTTTCAGCGCCGCATGCCCGAACTGCTCTCGGAGATCGAGGCTACTGAATCTGGCCGCTACCGCCATCCACAATGGTGGATCGACGCAGTGCGCCTTGCCTATCCGTACGATTGGGAGTCCGTTCTTTTGGAGTCGAACCGACATCCGCCAATGGTTTTGAGGGTAAACCGGCGGCGACTCTCTGCAAAGGCATACCTGGAGAAGCTGGACCGGGCTGACATTCCCGCGCGCGGGCTCGGACAAGATGCGGTGCTGCTCGAAAAACCTTGCCGCGTCGAGCGCCTCCCGGGTTTTGCTGCAGGCGAGGTCTCGGTGCAGGACGCGGGCGCTCAGCGGGCCGGCCCGCTTCTGGATGTTCGCGACGGAATGCGAGTGCTGGATGCCTGCGCGGCGCCAGGTGGCAAGACCGGACACCTGCTTGAGCTTGCCGAGTGCGAACTTCTCGCAGTGGACGCGGACGGCGTGCGGGCGCAGCGTATCGCTGAAAATCTCTCCAGACTGAAGCTCTCGGCGAAAATCGTGGTCGGCGATTGTCGCAAGCCGGAGGTTTTCTCGGAGAGGAAATCTTTCGACCGCATTCTGTTGGATGCGCCTTGCTCGGGATCGGGCGTAGTGCGGCGCCATCCCGACATCAAATGGCTGCGTCGGAAGACCGATGCACCCGAGTTCGGCCGCCTGCAGGCAGAGCTGCTGGAGGCCTTATGGCAGGTACTCGCCCCCGATGGTAAATTGTTGTACGCCACGTGCTCGGTGTTTCCCGAAGAGAACGGCGCTCAGGTGGACAATTTTCTTCTGCGGCACCCGGAGGCTGAAATGCTTCCCCTCCCAGGGCTCGCCGAGAATAATGACAGGCGAGTCCCGCGACCCTTGGGGAGCCAGATCCTGCCGAGCGCCCATAGCGACGGGTTCTTCTACGCCTTGCTACGAAAAACCACTGCTTAAGCTGAGCAATGAAGACAAGCTTGCGTCGATTCATTGCCGCGCTCGCGGGGAGCTTCATTGCGTCGGCTATAGCCCAACCGATCCAGGTTAACAACGTAGGCCTTGAGATCGTAGAGACGCGCTATTTCCTGAACGCAGATTTTCATCTTGATCTGACGGCGCCGCTCCTGGAGGCCCTGAACAATGGCGTATCGCTCGGCTTCCTCGTGGAGTTCCAGCTGACGCGGCCGCGATGGTACTGGTTCGACGAGAAGACCGCCTCCGAAAAGCTGGAGCTACGGCTTTCCTATCTCCCACTTGCGCAACAGTACCGGCTATCGAGTGGGACGCTGTATCAGAACTTCCCCACGCTTGCCGAGGCGCTGGAGGCACTCGGCAGGGTTCACGGCTGGCCGGTGCTGGGACAGGATCAGGTCGACAACGGCCGAGCCTATACGGCGGCAGTGCGCCTGCGCCTTGATCCGGCTCGGCTGCCAACACCATTCCGCGTGAGTGCAGTTGCCAACCGCGAGTGGACACTGGCGTCTGATTGGAAGCGATTTCCGTTCACCCCGCTTGCGCCGGTGCAGGAGGCCCGATGACCTACGTGCTCATCGCCAGCGCCGCGCTCGGCGGTATTTTGCTGTTCCTGCTTGCTGTGGCGACCGCCAACTCGCCGCTCTTCGCCGAGCACTACCCCCTCCTGCTCGGCTTGAACGCGGCGATTGCCCTGGCCCTCCTCGGGCTCGTCGTGTACCAGCTGGCGGTCCTCGCGCGGCAGCGCCGCGCCAAGGTGTTTGGGTCGCTGCTGACGTTTCGGGTGCTGGTCATGTTTGCCCTGGTGGGAGTGGTCCCCGGGCTCCTTGTCTATACCGTGTCGCTGCAGTTCCTCGCGAAGAGCATTGAATCTTGGTTCGACGTGCGCGTCGAGCGCGCGCTTGAAGGGGGGCTTAATCTCGGCCGGGCGGCGCTCGACGTCATGTTGAACGAACTACTTCTCAAGGCCCATGTAATGGCGCTCGATCTTGCCGAGACCCCGAGGCGCGAGCAACCCACCGCGCTTGCTCGCTTGCGCGAGCAGGCCTACGTGGAGGAAGCGTGGCTCATGACCGAAGGTGGACAGGTGCTCGCGAGGGCTAGCCGGGAACCCGGAAAGCTTGTGCCGCCTGGTCCAAGCGCACAGGCACTGCGCGATGCACGGCAGGTGCGCGGTTATGGCGTGGTCGAGCCGGTGGGCGACAAGGGACTCTTGCTGCGAGTGATCGTGTCTCTGGAGAGTCCGAGGCGCGCCGACGAGCCACGCTTGCTGCAACTCACGCGCTGGGTGCCACAGACGCTCGCCGAGCAAGGCGAATCAGTGCAAAGCGTGTATCGTGCATACAAAGAGCTGTCGCTGTCTCGCCAGGGGCTGAAGGAGATCTACATTCTCACGCTGACCTTGACGCTGTTGCTCGCTTTGTTTTCGGCGATCGCACTCGCATTCCTGCTGTCGCGGCGCCTGTCGAAACCGCTCGCGGTGCTCGCCGAGAGCACCCAGGCGGTGGCGCGCGGCGATTTCTCGCGCCGCGCTCGGGTCACGAGTCGTGATGAGCTGGGCATCCTTACGCAGTCGTTCAACAGCATGACTCAACAGCTGGGCGAGGCGCAGAGCGTCGTACTGCTTAATCAGGCGCAGCTCGAAACCGCCAAGGCGTACCTGGAGAGCATTCTCGCCAATCTGTCCGCAGGCGTACTCGTTTTTGATCATGGACTTATCCTCCGGATCGCAAATAGCGGGGCGGGCAGCATCTTGCACGAGGACGTTGCTGCTCTGATCGGACTGAAGCTCGAGAATTGGCACACGCTCGCCGAGTTTGCTCGCATGTTGCGAGGAGAGTTCGAACAACACAGAGGAACCGCGTGGCAGCAGCAGATCGAGATGCGTGAGCGTGGGGCAGTGATTCTCGTACGCGGTTCGCCGCTGCCCGAAACAGGTGGAGGTGGCTACGTCGTGGTATTCGACGACGTCACGCAATTGATCGCGGCGCAGCGCGCGACCGCTTGGGGCGAGGTCGCGCGCAGGCTCGCTCACGAGATCAAGAATCCGCTCACGCCGATTCAGCTCGCCGCGGAGCGACTGCAGGCGAAACTCGGCGACAAACTTTCCCTTGAGGCGGCGCGCGCGCTCGACCACGCTACGGAGACCATCGTCGCGCAGGTCACCGCCATGAAGAACATGGTGGACGATTTCCGCGACTACGCCCGCACACCGCCGCCGCAACTGGGTGGACTGGATTTAAACCGGCTCGTTGCAGAGGTAATTGCTTTGTACGAACAGTCCGGAACTCGGATTCAGGCGAACCTCCAGACGAACGTTCCGCTGGTGCGCGGTGACCCCGACCGTCTGCGACAGGTAATCCACAATCTGCTGCAAAACGCCCAGGACGCCCTTTTCGGAAGCAGCGACCCAAAAATCGAAGTGTCCACCGAGCTTTCGGGCGGCCAAGTGTGGCTGCGGATCAGCGACAACGGTTGCGGCTTCCCCGAGGCCATCATAAACGGGGCGTTCGAGCCCTATGTCACCACGAAGCCCAAAGGGACGGGACTGGGGCTGGCGATCGTAAAGCGGATCATCGACGAGCATCACGGAACCGTTCGGATAGAAAACCGCATGGGGAAAGAAGGGGGTCGCGGCGCGGCGGTGCGGATTTCGCTTCCGCTTGCTGCTTGATCGACCATGGCGCAGATACTGGTCGTTGACGACGAAGTCGGGATCCGGGAGCTGTTATCGGAAATCCTCTCCGACGAGGGACACTCGGTGCAGCTTGCCGAGAATGCCACCGCAGCGCGCTCGTTGCGCGCGCAGAGACGACCGGACCTCGTGCTGCTCGATATTTGGATGCCCGACGCGGACGGTATTACGCTCCTGAAAGAATGGGCCACCGGAGGCCAGCTCACGATGCCAGTGATCATGATGTCGGGTCACGGCACTATCGACACGGCAGTAGAGGCAACACGCATCGGCGCAATGGATTTCCTGGAAAAACCGATCGCGCTGCAGAAGCTGCTCGCGACCGTGAAGCGCGCACTGCGCGCGGGGGAAGCGCGTGCGGTGATGCCGCTCAGCATCGCGAATTTCGGCCGCTCGACAATCATTACCGAGTTGAAGAAGCGCTTGGCGAGGATCTCTTCCGCGGGCACAGCGGTGCTGCTGCGCGGCGAAAGGGGTGTGATGCCGGAGCTCTACGCACGCTATCTGCAGCAGCCCAACGCGCCCTGGTTCGATGCGGCGCACGCCCTCAACGACGCGTCTCAGGATCTGCTGCAACAGGTTTCCAGCGGCGTACTGTTCGTCGGCGAACTCGCGCTGCTGTCCAGGAACCAGCAGAAACACCTGGCGTTTCTCGCAGCCCGCGCAGAAAAAAGCAACGTGCAACTGGTGTCTTTCACCGCGGAGGAGCCGAAACACCTGATGGAATCGCTGGGTTTCGACGCGGCCTTGATGCAGGCGCTCGCGGGAATCGTCATCGCGCTTCCGCCTCTGCGTGAGCATCCGGAGGATATTCCCGAGATCGCAACCCTCATGCTTGCCCAGTTGGTGGAAACACGCTTTTGCCCGCCGCGAAACTTTTCTACCGGTGCCCTTAACGTCCTGCGCTATTTCACCTGGCCGGGTAACCTCGAGGATCTCGCCGCAGCAGTGCGTAACCTAGCGCTCACCAGCCTGGAGGAGGAAATAGGTGTCGCGGACGCGGAACGGGTGCTGCCCCAGTTCGCACGCCGCTCCGCGGAGACCGACCTGTCGCTCGATCTTCCCTTGCGCGAGGCCCGCGAGGCCTTCGAGCGGACCTACTTCGAGCATCATCTCGCACAGGTGAACGGCTCCATAGCGCGCGTCGCCGAACGGAGCGGTCTCGAGCGCACGCACTTGTACCGCAAGCTGAAAGCGCTCGGCATTCTCGCCGGGCGAAAAGAAGACTGACTCGGGACACGAGTCGGCATAGAATGCGTGCTTTTTCGCGCGGATTTCCGCCTTGAAAATTGTAATTCTCGGCGCGGGCCAAGTCGGTTCATCGGTCGCCGAAAGCCTGGTGTCCGAAGCCAACGACCTTACGGTCGTGGATATCGACGGCACGAGACTGAGCGACCTCCAAGATCGCCTGGATTTACGCACCGTGCTCGGCAGCGCCGCGCACCCCTCGGTGCTCGTGGAGGCGGGTATCGAAGACTGCGACATGATGATTGCGGTAACACAAAGCGACGAGACCAACTTGGTCGCATGCAAGCTGGCACAGCAGTTGTTCAACGTCCCGACCCGGATCGTCCGCCTGCGTGCCACCGACTATCTTTCCAACGAGCGGGTGCTCGGCCCGGACTGCTTTGACGTGGATCTGGCAATCTGCCCGGAGCAGATTCTTACCGACTACATCGTCAAGCTGATCGAGTTTCCGGAAGCACTGCAGGTGCTCGAGTTCGCACGCGGCAAGGTAAGCTTGGTCGCAGTGCGTGCATTCCAAGGGGGTCCCCTGGTCGGTCATCCCCTGAAGGATCTGAGGAAGCATATTCCGTCCGTGGACACGCGCATCGCCGCCATATTCCGCGGAGACAGCCCGATTCTGCCCGAGGGCGATACGGCGGTGCAGGCCGGAGACGAGGTATTTTGTCTCGCCGCCGCCGAAGACATCCGCCAGGTCATGCACGAGCTGAGGCGCATGGACCAAGCGGTGAGAAGAGTCATGATCGCGGGGGGCGGCAACATCGGATTACGCCTCGCGCGTGCGCTCGAGCGCGACTACGCGATCAAGATCATCGAGTACGACAAGAGGCGCTGCGAGGTCCTATCGACCCGCCTCGATCGGGCGCTCGTGTTGCAGGGAGACGTCACGGACGAAGGGCTCCTGGAGGCCGAAAACGTTTCCGATATGGACCTCTTCGTTGCGGTAACCAATGACGACGAAAATAACATCATGTCCTGCCTGCTTGCGAAGCGCATGGGCGCACGCCGTGTGGTCGCGCTCATCAACCGGCGCTCCTACGTCGATCTGCTCCAAGCCGGTCAGATCGACATAGCGATTTCACCGGCGCAGGCGACGATCGGCACGCTGCTCGCCCATGTGCGCCGCGGCCATGTTACCCGGGTACACAGCTTGCGCCGCGGTGTGGCCGAGGCGCTCGAGGCCGTGGTGCACGGGGACCGAGATTCCTGCCGCTGCGTCGGCCGGAGGATCGAGGAAATCGACTTGCCCAAGGGCGCTGCAATCGCCGCAATCGTGCGCGGCGACAAGGTGATCATGGCCCATCACGACACCGTGGTGCTCGCAGAGGACCACTTGATCGTCTTCGTCACCGACAAGAAACTCCTGCCCAAGGTGGAGAAACTCTTCGAGGTCAGCGCCGGCTTCGTCTAAGCCGGACGCCAGCACCGTGGTCAGGCTGCTTCCGGTTCTCAATGTGCTGAGCGTCCTGATCGTCGTCTTTTCGCTCGCAATGCTTCTGCCGCTCGGCGCATCGCTCATATACGGCGATGCGGCGCGGCGCGCCTATTACGAGGCCGTGCTGATTACCTTGGTGAGCGGAGCAACATTGTGGGTGGTCACCCGCTCCCGCCAGGCCGAGCTGCAGACCCGCGACGGGTTTCTTCTGGTGGCGCTGGTTTGGACCGTCCTGCCCGCGTTCGCCACGCTGCCCCTTTTGATCTACATGCCCGAGCTCAGTTTCACAGACGGGTACTTCGAGACCGTGGCAGCACTCACCACTACCGGTTCGACCGTGCTATCGGGGCTGGACAAATTGCCGCCGTCGATCAACTTGTGGCGCTGCGAGCTGCAGTGGCTGGGTGGAATGGGAATCATCGTCCTCGCGGTAGCGATCCTGCCGCTGCTCGGAATCGGCGGCAGCCAGATCATGAGGACCGAGACCCCAGGGCCGATGAAGGAAACCAAGCTCACTCCACGCATCACCGAAACTGCCAAAGGCCTGTGGCTGGTTTACGCGGTCATGACTCTCGCGTGCGCTTTGGTTTTCAAGGCGGTCGGAATGGAGTGGTTCGATGCCGTTGTCCATGCGTTCTCGACCCTAAGCCTGGGGGGATTCTCGTCTCACGACGCGAGCTTCGGCTACTTCAATTCTCCGGCAATCGAGGCCGCGGCGATTTTCTTCATGCTTATCGGAGGCATCAATTTCGGAACTCACTTCCTCGCGTTCCGCAAGCTGAGCTTGGCACCCTACCGGAGCGACCCCGAGGCGGGGACGTATGTCGCAGTGGTCGGGATGTCGGTGCTTGGAATCGCCTGTTTCTTGTTCGCCAACCAGGTTTATCCGTCCTTCTGGACGGCGCTACGCCACAGCGCGTTCAACGTCGTCTCGGTCGCGACGACAGCGGGTTTTGCCAGCACCGATTTCAATCAGTGGCCAATCTTCGCGCCCGTATGGATGCTGTTCCTGTGCTGCTTCGCTACTTGTTCCGGTTCCACCGGCGGCGGCATCAAGATGATTCGTGCCGAGCTGATGGTTCGCCAGGCGCTGCGAGAGCTCATGTCCATCATTCATCCGCGCGCCTATCTGCCCGTCAAGCTTGCCGGCCAAAGAGTGGAAAACAACATCATCTTCGCAGTGCTGGCGTTCATGTTGATCTGGGGCGGGTCAGTCGTAGCCATGACCATGCTCCTGCTGGTTTCCGGCCTGGACATCGTCACCGCTTTTTCAGCGGTGATCGTCTGCATCTGCAATACCGGGCCGGGGCTGAACCTGGTGGGGCCGGCGACGACCTATGCGGTGCTCAGCGATTTTCAAACCTGGGTATGCACGGTCGCCATGCTGATCGGGCGCTTGGAGCTCTTTACGCTGTTTATCGTGATCACGCCGGCGTTCTGGAGAAATTAGCCGCTTACGGACCCCGCTCACCTGGCGTAGGTCACCATGATCTCGACCAACATGCGCGGGTCCGCCAGCTTCGCCTCTACTGTAGCTCGCGCCGGCAGGTTGGCAGGATCGGCCCACGCCGTCCACGCGGCGTTCATCTCGTCGCGGTTGCGGATGTCGGTAACCCACACGTTGGCGGAAAGAATCTTCGACTTGCTGGTGCCCGAGGCGGCGAGAATTGCGTCGATCTTCTTCAGCACCTGCTCGGTCTGGCCTCTGATGCCTTGGGTGAGATCGTCCGCTACCTGGCCTGCGACATAGACGAGGCCGCCGTGTTCGACCGCCGCGCTGAAGAGTTTACCCGACGGATGGCGTTTAATGCTCATGCGGAACCTCCCGCTACCGCGGCGGCAGGATTTTCACCCTCAGCTCACCGAGGCCTTCTATTCCTGCGAGTAGCTCATCTCCCTGCTTTGCGGCTCCCACACCAGCCGGCGTGCCCGTCATGATGAGATCGCCTGCTTCCAGGGTGTAATACTGCGTAAGAAATGCGATCTGTTCCGGCACGCTCCAGATCATCTGGTCGATGTCCGAGTTCTGGCGAAGCTCGCCGTTTACCTTGAGCCAGAGCTTGCCTTTTCTTGGGTGGCCTCTCTTCGAGGCGGGGGTGATCGGGCCGACCGGAGCGGACTGGTCGAAATCCTTGCCGAAGGTCCAGGGTCTGCCTTTGTCTTTTCCGACCTGCTGCAAATCACGCCGCGTCATGTCCAGGCCCACCGCGTAACCCCAGATATGCTCGTTGGCCTTGGCCGCCGGGATCTGGTGGCCGCCCGTGCCGATTACCGCGACCATCTCGGTCTCCCAGTGGTAGTTGCTCGTCATCGGCGGAAAGTGCACGGCACCACCCTCAGGGACCAGATCGTGAGCCGATTTGGTGAAGAAGAACGGCTGCTCGCGGCCGTCGCCTCCCATTTCCTTCTGGTGCTCCACATAGTTGCGGCCGACACAGAAGATGCGCCGCACGGGAAAGCGTGCGTTCGAGCCTACGATAGGAAGCGAGGAAATGTCCCAGCTGCTGATAACGTATTCCATTTTCATGATGAGGTCCTCAAGACACTTAGAAAATTGCAAAAACGCCCGCCGTACACACGGAGTAATCAGCGGCCCAGCAAAAAAGGCGGTATTTTCGCATGAACAGATAATACTAGGCGCGCGGCTCAGCAGACTCTGTTCGGCCTTCTAGGAAAAAAAAGGGCACCGGAAGGTGCCCGTCCAAGATAGCCCTCTCGGGCTTCTCCCTGCTGGTACTAGGTGTTCCCAATCTGGGGATAGGGGTCTTCCTGCTCCCTCACGCAACTTGCTCGCCGTGCAAGTTGACGTCCAGACCCTCACGCTCCTCTTCCTCGGTGACGCGCAAGCCGATGACCAAGTCGATCACTTTGAGGATGATGAAGCTGCCAATGCCGCTGACGAGCAACGTGGTAACCACGCCGTAGAGCTGGGTCAGGAGGCTGGCGTCGGCGCCACTGATATCCTTCACATTAAACACGCCCGTGAGGAGCGCACCGACGATGCCGCCGATACAGTGCACGCCGAACGCGTCCAGCGAGTCGTCGTAGCCGAACATCTTTTTCACTGATGTCGCTGCAAGGAAGCAGAGTACGCCGGCCGCAATGCCGATGACAAAAGCGCCCGTGACGCCGACAAAGCCTGAGGCTGGAGTGATGGCAACCAGACCCGCGACTGCGCCCGAGGCGATGCCGAGCACCGAGGGTTTGCCCTTGACCAGCCATTCGGTGAACATCCATGACAGGGCGGCTACGGCAGTGGCGAGCTGGGTTACGACCATTGCCATCCCCGCGCGGCCGTCGGCGGCGACTGCGGAACCCGCGTTAAAGCCAAACCAGCCCACCCAGAGCAGCGCCGCGCCCGTTACCGTGAGCGTCAAGTTATGCGGCGGCATCGGTTCCTTGCCGTAGCCGACGCGCTTACCGAGCACGAGTGCGCACATCAGGCCGGCGATACCGGCATTGATGTGCACCACGGTTCCGCCGGCGAAGTCTAGGATCCCCGCCGTGGCCCACTTGCCGCTTGTCCCTTCCCACATCATGTGCGCAATCGGCGAGTAGATCAGCACGGACCACAGGCCCATGAACCAGAGCATCGCAGAGAATTTCATGCGGTCGGCGAAGGCGCCCGCGATCAAGGCGGGCGTGATAATCGCGAAGGTCATCTGGAACGTCATGTAGACCGACTCGGGTATGGTGACGCCGAGATGGCTGACCGTGACCTTGTTAGCTTCTTTCATGTAGGCCATTCCGGACAGGAATAGCCGGTCGAAACTGCCGAAGTATGCGTTCCCAGGCGTGAACGCCAAGCTGTAGCCGACGATGACCCACAGCACGGTAACGAGGCAAGTGATGGCGAAACTCTGCATGACCGTGGCGAGGACGTTCTTCTTGCGCACCATTCCGCCATAGAACAGGGCGAGTCCGGGGATTGTCATCAGCAGCACCAGCGCCGTTGAGGCCAGCATCCAAGCCGTGTCTCCCGAGTTGATCTTCGCGCCGTCAACGAGCTCGGGTTTTGTCGGCGCCGGCGGAGCCGCGGGCGCGGCGGCGGGTGCCCCGGCGGCTGGAGCAGCGGCAGGCGCAGCCGC
>JACXTT010000615.1_pt1 | contig 61159 bp, 43 predicted proteins | sample 9270951 | NCBI WGS metagenome assembly JACXTT01 (sample SAMN15532306, study PRJNA645909) | rock metagenome | isolation source: weathered quartz diorite | place: Puerto Rico | collected 2017-06-21
GGGGCGGGGTGGCGTGAACCGGAAGCACTCCGCGTTGGGGAAAAAATTGAATATGGAACGGACCGTGGAAGGAGTGCGGCACACGGTTTCGGCAAAGGTCGTGGCGACCCCGTTTTTTAATCCCGAGCGGAAGACGGCGGTACCGGTGATTTGAGGAATTGACTGGTGACTCGTATCTCGTCGAAACCATCAATCCACTCAGGATTGGCCGCGCCTCGTTTATTGCACCAGGCGGTTATACTTTTTGAGGACGGCGCGGAGGCGGTCGTGGGGAAGAGCGATGACATGGTGATTTTCGATGCCGGTCATGGTTTCGGCGGCGACCATGGCGTTGATGATGGCTTCTTCGGTGGCCTGAACGGTAGCGGCGAAAACAGGCTCGATCATTTCATTGGGCAACATTTTCAGGTCCACCGCCCGGTCCTGTGCGTAACCGCCAGGATTGGCAGTGGAGAAAGCGATGAAGATATCGCCTGAGCCGTTGCCAGAGATGCTGCCGTTGCGGCCAAGGCCGAGAGTCACGCGATGAGCCACACGCTTCAATTGGTGAGGAAGAAGAGGGGCGTTGGTGGCGACCACCACGATAATGGAGCCGCGCTCGGCGTAGTCTGACGGCACGGACGCGTAAGGATCTTCGGACGGAATTTCCCGTCCAACAGGAATCCCAGCAATCCGTAAGTTTTCGCGCGAGCCGAAATTGCACTGGACGAGAACGCCGACAACATAGCCGCCCGCTTTTGCGGAGACCATACGAGAAGCGGTGCCGATACCACCTTTATACCCCTCACAAATCATGCCCGTGCCGCCGCCAAAATTACCCTCTTGAACGGGGCCAGACTTTGCAGAATCGATGGCCTGGAAAACATGCTCCGGCTTGACGTGAAAGCCGTTGATGTCGTTGAGCCAGCCGTCCCAAGTTTCCGCAACGACGGGAAGAGACCACCAATAACCGGTGGGATCGGGTTGGCCGTGGGCCACGCGCCACTGGATGACGGCATCGCGAACGACTCCCACGCTGTGCGTGTTGGTGATCATCACGGGGCCCTCAAGGAAACCCGATTCTTCGACCCAGGTGGTGCCGGTCATTTCGCCGTTGCCGTTCTCCGTGAACCAGCCGGCAAACGACGCGTTGCTCATGGAGTCCTTGCCTCGGGGGAGAATAGCAGTAACGCCGGTGCGGACCGGGCCCTTGCCGACCTGCAATTTACCTTCGCCGGAAATCAACGTGGTGTGGCCCACGGTAACGCCGGCGACATCAGTGATGGCGTTCAAAGGACCAGGCGTGCCGTCAAAGGGAACGCCGAGGTCGCGGGCGCGAGGTTTGGATTGTTCCTGAGGAGCGCCGGAAGTGACGACATCACTTGCGAACAGGAAAAGAAAAGAACACAGGAATAGCTTAAGGCTTTGCTTCATGGGAATCGGGGACCTCCGCCTTTTCCAGATCCGTTCAAACGGCTTGCAAAGTCTTGAGATTCGTGTCGACCGCCTGCTCAATTAATTCTGCCTGCGCGACAGCGCTCAAGAACCAAACACGGTGCGGAGCGCCGCTCCGATGGCCCGCGCGACGATGCCGCACTCTTCTTCATTCACAATAAAAGGCGGTGCAAGAAGAATGTGATCCCCGCGCAGGCCGTCGAAGCAACCTTGCGTCGGATAGGTAAGCACCCATTCGGCGAGGGCGGCCTGTCGAATGCGCTCCGCGATGTTTTCTTCTTTCGGAAATGGCTCACGCGTGGCTTTGTCTTTGACGAACTCGATGCCCAGCAGCAAACCGAGGCCGCGAATGTCGCCAACATGTCTGTGCGACGCCAGGGGAGCAAGCGCGGCACGCAGAGTTTCGCCTGCGGGAGCGACCCGCGCGAAGAGGTTGTGCTTTTCCATGTAGTCGAGTACGGCGTTGCCCGCGGCGGTGGCGACGGGGTGCGCCTGATACGTGAAGCCATGCTGAAACGTGCCGGTGCCGCGTTCGAACGCTTCGACGACGCGTCGGGAAACCAGGACGGCGCCGAGGGGCGCATAGCCGCTGGCAATTCCCTTCCCGGTGAGAATAATGTCTGGCTCGACCCCCCAGTGCTCTACCGCAAAAGGTTTCCCCGTGCGGCCCATGCCCGTCATGACTTCGTCGGCGATGAGGAGGATGCCGTGTTTGCGACAGATTTCTGCGATGCGAGCGGCGTAACCTTCCGGAGGCACAGCAGCGCCGAGAGTTGCGCCGACAACGGGCTCAAAGATAAATGCTGCAGCGGTGGTTGCGTCCTCGGCGCTGAGATGGTGGTCGAGGTCGTCGGCGCAAGCAAGATGGCACTGGGGAAAGGTCTTTTCGAACGGGCAGTGATGGCAAAAACAGGGAGCGATGTGGCCCCATTCCGGGAGCAAAGGTTGATAAGGAGCGCGCCGCGAGACATTTCCGCTGAGCGACATCGCACCGAGCGTGCTGCCGTGATAACTCTGGCGGCGCGAGATCACGCGAAAGCGCGCGGACTGGCCCTTTTCGAGATGGTATTGGCGAACAAGCTTGATCGCCGTTTCGGAGGCTTCCGATCCTCCGGAAGTAAAATAGACGCGGCCGCCGTCGCGAAAATTCGGAGGGGCAAGCTGGAGCAGTCGAGAGGCGAGTTTTTCTGCAGGGGCGGAATGAAACTGGGAGGTGTGCGCGAAAGCAATTTGTGCGGATTGCTCCGCCATGGCACGGCCAATTTCAGCGACGCCGTGGCCGATTCCCGTAACGGCGGCCTGGCCGGAGGCATCCAGAAAACGCTTGCCGCCGGAAGAGATGATCCAGCAACCCTCGCCGCGAACGGCGATAGGAAAGGCCTTCCGGAAATTTCGCGGAAATAACCCAGCGTTGTCAGTCATGCCGTCACGGAAAAGGATTGTAGCAGAGTCGTGGGCTCAGGTCGGCTTATGGCTATGTAGGGAACCTGTGCTACGCTGACGCGGATTTTTCGGGGAGAATTCGATGAACAAAAGGGGTTGGGGTGCTTTACTCGTTTCGGTATTGATGTTTATTTTTGCGCCTTCCACGCGGGCGCAGACGGGGAACAAGCCGATTCGAATCGCGGTGGATCTACGCAACGCCACGAAATACGTATTCCATGCAACGCTGGAATTTCCGGTGAAGGAAGGGGCGCTGACGCTGGTGTATCCGAAATGGATTCCTGGCGACCACGCCCCCACAGGACCAATCCGCGATTTGACGGGATTGAAATTCCGCGCGGGCGGAAGAGAAATCCCCTGGATGCGTGACGACGAGGATATGTACGCATTTCACTCCAACGTGCCGGCGGGAGCGGAGACGCTGGAAGTGAGCCTCGATTATCTGTCGCCAAGCACCGCCCAGTCGTCGTGGGAGAACTCGGCGGCGACCTCGCAACTTGCCGTGTTGAATTGGTTCCTGGTGATGCTCTATCCGCAAGGAGCGAACAGCGACGACCTGACGTACGAAGCGCGCTTGCGGCTGCCAGAAGGCTGGCGGTACGGAACGGCATTACCGGTGGCGAAGGATTCGGCGGGCGAAATCGAATTTCAACCTACATCGCTGACCACGTTAATGGATTCGCCGGTGATTGCGGGCGCTCACTTGCGTGCCATCGAACTTTCGAAGGGAGAGCAGCCGGAACACCGCATTCACATCGCGGCAGACAGCGCAGCAGCAACTGAAGCGACCCCCCAACAAATGCAGCACTTGCGACAACTGGTTGCGGAGACTGGCGCGCTTTTTGGAGCGCGGCACTACCGGCGCTACGATTTCCTGCTGGCCTTAACCGACTACATGCACAGTGATGGCGTGGAGCACCACGAATCGAGCGACAACCGCGCTGGGGAGCGAATGCTTCGCGACCCGCTTCTTCTCGAAACGCAGATGGATTTGTTGCCGCACGAATTTTTTCATTCGTGGAATGGCAAATACCGGCGTCCGGAAGGACTCGCCACGCCAGACTACCAGGTGCCGATGAAGGGCGACCTGCTTTGGGTTTACGAAGGGCTGACACAGTATTACGGAACGATGTTGGCATCCAGGAGCGGATTCTGGACGCCCGATGGATTGCGCGAGACGCTGGCGTCGCGGACAGCTTATTTGAATGGGCGGCCCGGACGAAGCTGGCGAGATTTACAGGATACGGCGATTTCGGTGCAGCTTTTGTACGGCGCTCGTCAAGAAGGTTCTTCGTGGCGGCGTAGCGTGGACTACTACGACGAGAGCACGTTGATCTGGCTGGAAGCGGATACCATTATTCGCGAGAAAACACGGGGAAAGAAGTCGCTGGACGATTTTTGCAGGAAATTTCATGGAGGACAGAACAGCCCGCCGACAATTGTGCCGTATACGTTTGAACAAGTGGTTGCGGCGATGCAGGAAATCGCGCCGTACGATTGGCGAGCGTTTTTTACGGAACGGCTGAACTCGCACGGACCGGGAGCGCCGCTCGGAGGACTGGAAAACAGCGGGTGGCGGTTGGTTTTCAACGACACAATGAATGACCACCAGCGAGCTGAGGATGCGGTGGCACACACGACCGACGTACAGTTTTCACTGGGGATGATCGTGCATGATCCGGGCAGCGAGAACAGCGACGAAGTGAGCGACGTGATTGCGGGATCGCCGGCGGCGCTGGCGGGAATCGCGCCCGGAATGCGGCTGGTCGCAGTGAATGGCCGGCGATGGACGCCGGAGATTCTGCGCGAAGCGATCCAGCGCGCCAGGGGTGGCAAAGAGCCGATTGAATTCCTCATGGAGAACGAAGAATACTTTCATGTCTATGCAATCGATTACCATGGGGGAGAGCGTTACCCTCACCTGGAACGAAATGGCAAACCCGATTTGCTTTCGGAGATTGCCAGCATGAAGGCGCCGGCCGTGCCTGTGGGTAAGGAGTAGTTACCGCGGCATCCCGATGGCGGGGGCGGCGCAGGCCTTCGGCGGCTTGAAGAAAGATTCCAAATTCCCAGCAAGGTTGGAAAAGAAATTTACGGCCGTCAATATGTAGGCGCAGCACAGATCGTGCAATGATGCCCCTGTGAGATCATGACGAAAAAAAGCACAGGCGAGTCTTGGATGCCGGCGGATGAGTACGGCCGGGCGCTGCCCCGCTTTTCGCTGAACTTGCTGGTGCGCGATGTGCAGCGCTCACTTCCCTTCTATCGGGATGTGCTGGGAGCGACGGTGCGTTATGCGGATGAAGATTTCGCAGCGTTGGCGCTCGAGGGCGTGGACTTCATGCTTCATGCCGATCACACCTATGACCATCACCCACTTTGTGAACGACTGCGATCGCCGGGGCCGCGAGGCACGGGAGCAGAGCTCCGCGTGATGGGCATCGATCCCGATGCGGTCGAGGCACGCGCGCGCGCCGCTGGAGAAACGATCATTCAGCCGGCAGCGGATTTCCCGCACGGGTGGCGCGACGTCATCGTTGCGGATCGCGACGGCTACCACTGGGCCGTCGGAGTGGCCCTGCCTCGTTAGACCCGCCAACTATGATTGGAAAGCGCTGCGAATCGTGACATCATTCACGATTCGAAAGCGCCCTGTCTGCTTCAACTGTTGTAACAAAGATCCGTGAGGAGCCCTAAGGAGAACGACCGATGAACCATGCAAGACAGCGAATTGGCGTGGTGAGCGCGCTATTTATGTGCTGCGGCCTGACATGCCGGGCACAGGATGCGGGGAAGCGTCCCATCACGTTTGACGACATGATTCGAATGCACCGCGTCGCGGAGGCCCAGGTGTCGGCGGATGGGAAATGGGCGGCATACACGGTGACGACACCTGACATGGAGGCGAATCGGAACGCGAGTAATGTGTGGCTGGCGCCGGTTTCAGGAGGAGAGTCGATCCAACTGACGCGGAGCGGCCACGACTCGTCGCCGGTGTGGTCGCCTGACGGAAAGACGATCGCATTTGTTTCTTCACGGAGCGGAAATTCGCAGGTTTACCTGCTGTCGATGGAGGGCGGCGAGGCGCACGAATTGACGCACCTTTCGACTGGTGCGGATTTGGTGAAATGGTCGCCCGATGCAAAGACGATTGCGTTTACGTCGTCCGTCTATCCGGATTGTAAGGACGATGCGTGCAACAGCGCGCGAGAAACTGAGAAAGAAAAAAACAAAGTAAAAGCGCACGTCTACGAACAGCTCTTGTACCGCCACTGGAACCACTGGTTCGAGGGCAAGCGCAGCCACCTTTTTGTCGTGCCGGCGGATGGGAGTGCCGCGCCTCGGGACCTCACGCCGGGAGCGGATTACGACGTGCCTCCGGATCAGCGCGGCGGCCCGGAAGACATTAATTTTTCGCCCGACGGAAAGGAGATTTGTTTCACGGCTGTGACCGACAAGATGGAGGCGATCAGCACGAACGGGGATTTGTTCCTCGTTCCCGTGGCAGGTGGAGCGGAAAAGCGCATCACGACAAATCCCGGCTTTGATGGCAACCCCGTCTACTCGCCCGACGGGCGCTACATCGCATACCGCTCGCAGCTCACGCCGGGATATGAGGCCGACCGCTGGCGCGTGAGGCTTTACGACCGGCGAACGGGCAAGAACGAAAATCTCACGGAAAGATTTGATCGCAGCGCGAACGAACTGGCATGGTCAGCCGATAGCAAGGCGATTTTTTTCACGGCGGAAAACGAAACGCTGCAGCCGATCTATGCCATGGCGGCGCGCGCCGGGGCGGAGCCTAAAAAGATCATCGCTGACGGATTCAACCTGGGATTCTCCTTGAGCGGCGACGGCAAGATCCTGGTGTTCGAACGCACCAGCCTCGCCGCGCCGGCAGAATTGTTTGCCGCGGCGGGCGATGGCGGCGGCGTGCGACAACTGACTCATCACAACGATGCAATCCTGGCAGCAGTGGAAGTGAATGCGCCCGAGACATTTTGGTTCGAAGGCGCCGCGGGAACGCGCGTGCAAGCGATGTTGATCCGACCACCGAAATTCGACGCCGCGAAAAAATATCCTCTGCTGGTGCTCCTACACGGCGGACCGCAAACCATGTGGTCCAACGCTTGGGGCTACCGCTGGAACGCGGAGGTTTTTTCTGCCGCGGGTTACGTGGCGCTGATGATCAACCGGCGTGGCTCGACGGGCTACGGGCAGAAATTTACGGATGAAATCGCGAACGACTGGGGCGGAAAAGCGTACGAAGACGTGATGAAGGGAGTGGACTTCACACTGGCAAAATACACGTTCACAGATGGAACGCGGATGGCAGCGGCCGGGGGTTCTTACGGTGGATTTATGGCCGATTGGATTGCGACGCACACGGGACGCTTCAAGGCCATTGTCAGCCACGCCAGCGGATACGACCAAGCGGCGATGTACGCGACCGAAGAATTGTGGTTCGAAGAGCATGACATGCAGGGGACGCCGTGGAACAATCCGGAGAGTTACAAGAAATGGTCGCCGGCGACGTATGCGGGCGAACTCGGAATATACAAGACGCCGACACTAGTGATCGCCGGCGAGCGCGATTACCGGGTACCGTACACGCAATCACTGGAATTCTTCAATTCGCTGCAGCGGCAGGGCGTGCCTTCTAAACTGGTGGTTTTCCCAGACGAAGGTCACTGGGTGCTGAAACCCGAGAACAGCCAATTCTGGTACAAAACTTTTCTGGATTGGCTGGCCACGTACTTGAAATAAGCTGAGTGGTCACGCGGCGAGTAGCCGCTGAAGAGCGCCGCGCAAAAAACGGAAAAGATAGAAGATGAGAAAAATGGAAACTACAACCAGTGCGGCGACAATGATCGTGGTGGCCACGGGGTGGGCAGTGGCCATCCAGGTAAGCCAAACCGCCAGGAGGTCTTCTCCAAGACTGAGCACCCAATTGCTGAAAGGTTCGGGACTCGTGTTGACCGCGGCCCTGGCACTGGCTTTGGTACCGTGGGAAGTGAGCGCGACTCCACCGGCGAGCAACGCGGCGCCCCAGCGCCACTCGGGCGGCGCGGCTCCGGTGGCAGCAAAAGCGAGTAAAGCAGCAGCGGGAGGGCGGATAAGAGTGTGGACCACATCCCAGATCGTGTCCACATAAGGTATTTTGTCGGCAAAGAATTCCAGAAGATAAAGGGCTCCGGCGATTCCGAGGACCCAGAGATGCGCAAGAATTTCAAGCTGTGCGGGGAGATGAATTATTCCGAAGCGGTGGAGCAGGCCCAGGGTGGCCACGGTCGCGTACAGATTCAAGCCAGAAGAAAATCGAGCGCCGAGCACCAAGCTGAGAGTTTCGACCGGGTTCATGCTGTCATGTTAACAGGGCGGAGCAATATTTTGCGCGAGGCGGTGAGTGCGCTCAGCGATGAGGCTCGGAGGGCGTAGCTTGGCCGAAGTGCGCGCATCCTCGGGCAATGTAATCGTTGATGGGAAGAGACTCGAAACGCTCTCCTTCGCGCCAACTAGCCAGGAGACAACCATCGTAATGCTGCACGAAGGCCTGGGATCTGTCTCGATGTGGAAGGACTTTCCCGAGCAGATTGCGCAGGAGACTGGCTGCGGGGTGCTGGCGTACTCGCGGTATGGACATGGCAAGTCCGAGCGGTTGGTGGAGAAACGCTCCGTGGACTTCATGCACCACGAGGCGCAAGTGGTGCTCCCTGCCCTTCTGCAGGAGTTCAAGATTCAAGCGCCGATATTGCTGGGGCACAGTGATGGGGCATCGATTGCTCTGATTTATGCTGGCTCGTTTCCGGATGAGCTGAAGGCACTGATCCTGGAGGCGCCGCATGTGTTTGTGGAGGACCTGACCGTCGAGAGCATCGCCACGATCAAAGAAACCTACCAAACCACGGATTTGCCAAAAAAACTCGGGCGCCATCATGACCATGTTGACGAAACATTCTGGGGTTGGAATGACATCTGGCTCGACCCGCGATTTCGTTCGTGGAATATCGAGGAACATCTGGAGGCCATCGACTGCCCGGTGCTGGTCATCCAGGGTGAAAACGACGAGTACGGCACCGTAGAACAAGTGGGAGCGATCAAGGGCCGCGTTCCCAATACCGAGGTGCTCCTTCTGGCTGATTGCGGGCATGCACCTCACCGTGATCAGCCCGAGTTGACGCTGGAAGCGATTTCCAGGTTCGCTCTGCGACATTCGTGAGCATGGTGAATAGGCAGGAGAGTGTGGAGTAGGGGCCTCCACGCCCGTTTTTTGGAAGTGCGGATTCTAATGGGCTTAAAACCGCACGTGGAGAACCGACACGTGGGGCACCCAAATTCATCTTGTAACTTTACGTCCGGGCCACCCGCCGAAAAGTAATGCGCTCCTGTCCGATTATGGGACGATGAATCCCATGCGCGGTCATTTAGAGTCCTAATGGCGCTCGCTACTCTTCTATAAGTCGCTGAAAACAAGTCGTATCCGGTACAAAACATTCGGAAGCCTGTTTGCCATCCTATATACTGTAAATATCATGGACATCCAACGCCCCTCAAACGCAAGAGCCAAGAAAATCCGGAGAATTGCCTACGGCTTGGTCGGTGTGATCTTAATCGGCGGAGTGACACTCGGCCTGTCTCGATTGCGCCCCGCGGCGCCTACGGTTGATGCCGCCACAATCTGGCCGGATACGGTGAAGCGGGGGCCCATGCTGCGGGAGGTCCGCGGCTTGGGAACACTTGTGCCCGAAGACATCCGCTGGATCCCGGCGCAGACAGATTCGCGCGTCGATAAGATCGTGCTGCGGCCCGGGGCCATCATTAGGCCGGAGTCCATTATTTTGGAACTGAGCGACCCGCAACTGCAGCGAGACGCCCTGGACGCCGAGTATCAACTCAAGGGAGCGGAAGCGGATTATCAGAACCTCAAAGTGCAGGTGAACAGCGATTTGTTGAATCAGCGCGCGACCGCCGCCGCGGTGCGCAGTGATTACGAGCAGGCCAAGCTGCAGCATGAAGTGGATGCCCAGTTACAAAAACAAGGGCTGGCCGCGGATGTGACCGAGAAACTTTCCAAGGTTCGAGCGGAACAGCTCGCCATTCGCGCCCAACTAGAAGACGAACGGACGAGAAACGCCGAGGACACCGCGAAAACGCGACTTGCCGCGCAACAGGCGCGGGTTGACCAACAACGAGCCCTCTATCAACTTCGCCGTTCTCAAGTGGATGCCCTGCATGTGCGCGCCGGTATCAATGGCGTCCTGCAATTAGTTCCCGTGGAAGTTGGCCAACGCGTGACGCCGGGAACAAACATTGCGCGGGTAGCCGATCCCAAAAAGCTTAAGGCGGAAATCAAGATTGCGGAGACTCAGGCGAAAGATGTGGCCATCGGGCAGAAAGCTACCGTTGACACGCGCAATGGCGTGGTCGAGGGCCATGTCTCGCGCATAGATCCCTCTGTTCTGAACGGAACCGTCACCGTTGATGTGGCCATTGATAACCCACTTCCGCAAGGTGCCCGGCCCGATCTCAGCGTGGATGGAACCATTGAGCTTGAAAACCTGAAGGATGTGCTTTATGTCGGGCGTCCAGTGCACGGACAAGCGGACAGCACCATTGGCCTGTTCAAAATCACCAGCGATGGGAGTGAAGCTGTGCGCGTCAACGTAAAGCTGGGGCGCAGCTCGGTAACCACGATCGAGGTTTTGTCGGGGCTCCAGGTCGGAGACAAAGTGATTCTGTCCGACATGTCTCAGGTGGACAACTTCGACCGCATCCGGCTCAAGTAGCTGGGTGACACCAGCTGTCGCACCGGGCGGCAAAAGGTTTGCTCTAAATCTTTCCAGGGAATCTGAGTCCCGCTGACCGCTCGACGGAGGCAACGATGCACGCGCTCTGGCAGGACCTGCGATACGGCCTGCGTATGCTGGGGAAAAATCCCGGCTTCACCGCGATTGCCATCTTGACTCTGGCTCTGGGCATCGGCGCGAACACGGCAATCTTTTCGCTCTTGCAGCAGGTGTTGTTGCGCCAACTTCCGGTAAAAAACCCCAAGGAGCTGGTGGTTCTCCGCTCCGAAGGCCCCAAGAACGGCCACATTTGGAGCGATGGCGACGACGCGGAGTCCTTCTCCTTCCCCATGTACCAAGCGCTCCGGGATAGCAATTCGGTTTTCTCCGGCACGATAGGGCGCTTTGCTTTTGCGGCAAGCATCGCCAACCGCGGACAGACGGAGCGTGGGTCGGGTGAACTGGTCTCGGGAAACTATTTTGAAGTTCTCGGCGTCCAGCCGGCGCTCGGCCGGGTGTTTTCTCTCCAGGATGACCGCAAGCCAGGAACACAGCCTGTTGTTGTTCTAAGCGACGAATATTGGACGCGGCGGTTTGCCGCGAATCCTGGCGTTCTAAACCAAACCCTCCTGGTAAACAATACTGAACTCACGATCGTCGGGGTTGCTCAATCGGGTTTCACCGGCATCCAGGTGGGGCAAACGCCGGATGTATTTGTTCCGCTAATGATGAAAGGGCAGATGACGCCGGGAGACAACGGACTCGACGACTGGAACGATTACTGGATGGCGATCTTTGCCCGGCTGAAATCCGGAGAATCGATTGCCCGGGCACAGCTAGGCATCAACGCGGCGTACCACCCACTTCTGGAAGAGCAATCGCGCAAAATCACGAGTTTTAACGAGCAAAAGCGCAAGGAGTTTCTGAATCAACAGATATCGCTGGCACCCGGCTCGAGGGGACGCACCACCTTACAGCGCAATTCGGGCACTCCATTGACGGCTCTGTTCGTGATGGTGGCGCTTGTTCTGCTCATCGCATGCACCAACGTTGCAAATCTACTTCTTGCGCAGGGCGCTGCCAGGCAGCGAGAATTCGCCATCCGCTCTGCGCTCGGTGCGAGCCGCGTGCGCATGTTCCGACAGTTGTTGTCGGAAAGTTTCCTCTGTGCCTTTGCCGGTGGAGCGCTCGGCTTAATGCTAGGTTCCTGGCTCATGGACATTCTCATCCCCGCGGTCGGATCGGATGCATCGATTAAAGGACTCAGCACGCGCCTAGATGCCAACGTTCTCACTTTCGCCGGGGGGGCGACGCTTCTCTCCGGACTGCTTTTCGCATTGATCCCGGCGTGGCGAGTTACTCGCACCGGAGTGACCCAAACGCTCAAAGACCAAGGTTCAACGTCATCATTGGGAATGTCTCACGTGCGCTTCCGCAAGACCCTTGTCGCCGGTCAAGTGGCGTTCACCATGTTGCTCCTTGCAGGGGCCTGTCTTTACACACGGACGCTTTGGAACCTGCGCAGGCAGAACTTGGGCTTGCAAACGGAGAATGTAATTACTTTTTCCCTTCAGCCAGATCTGAACGGCTACGATATTCCACGCACGATCGCCTTGATCGATCAGCTACTCGAGCGTATCCCTGCGCTGCCCGGCGTCCGCGGCGAGGGCACTTCGGAGATTCCCACGCTTACTGGCGATGATATGGGCGGGAACATCACGGTGCCGGGCAATCCGCAGGCATCTGAAGAACATCGCCACGTTAATTTTAATTCCGTGAGCCCTGCTTACTTTTCCACGCTGGGCGTTCCCCTACTCTCGGGACGCGATTTTAACAAGAGCGATTCGGCGCCGAGCCCGAAAGTCGCCGTCGTTAGTGAGTCGATGGCCAAAATTTTCTACCCGAGTCGGAATCCGATCGGTGAGCGATTCGCACTCGGCGGAGGGAAAGTCACCCCGGACATCGAGATCGTGGGGGTCGTAAAGGATGCGAAGCAAGTGAACGTCCGAGGCGAGAATCTTCCCTATATCTATCTCCCTTACACGCAGAGGAAACGCCTCTTAGGGGTGACCTTCTATGTACGCACGCAGGGAAATCCCCTGCTGCTGTCTTCGAGTTTACGCGATGTAGTCCGACAGATTGATGCTAACTTGCCGGTCTACGATGTAAAGACATTCGAGCGTGTGGTCGACGCGGACCTCTTTGCCGAGCGGATGGTTGCAACCCTTTCGGCCAGTTTCGGGCTCCTGGCTGCTTTCCTCGCGGCCCTAGGGATTTATGGCGTTTTGGCTTATCTAGTATTGCAACGCACGAAGGAAATCGGTATCCGTATAGCATTGGGCGCCGAGAGAAGCCATGTCAGGTTTCTGGTACTCCGGGAAGTGGGCAATATGGTCCTCGCGGGAGCAGTTGTAGGTTTGCCGCTAGCATATGGCCTCGCGCACCTAAGCGAATCGCTGCTTTTCGGAGTGAAAGCGAGGGACCCGCTTATTTACGTGTTGGATGTGGTCCTGATCACGCTTGTAGCGCTCGGAGCATGTTGCTTGCCGGCGCGCCGGGCCACCCGCGTGGATCCCATCGTGGCCTTGCGGTACGAGTAAGGAGAGGTGATGCAGCCGCTTACACAGCAGAGCGGTCAAGGCTTGGTGACCAAGGTGCGGGGAACATTCGGGGTCGCGTTTGCGTTGGTATCAGTAAGGCCCTGGCGGTCGTGCTATATTCCGGCACGCCGAAAGAGGTTGGCATAGAGAAGGGTAGGCGGATTTGCGAAGCGGGGAGTTCGAGGAAAAGGCACCAAACCGATCAAGTTTTGAGTTTGAGAAATTTGAAGACTAAGGAGATGACATGGCGGAAGCAAACGACACATTGATCAAGCTCGAGGGAGTGAAGAAGGTGTTCTACACCGATGAGGTGGAGACCCACGCACTCTCGGAAATTCATCTCGAAATCAAGAAGGGCCAGTACTTCTCGATTGCCGGGCCTTCCGGCTGTGGCAAGTCGACGCTGCTTTCTATTCTCGGGCTGCTGGACTCGCCGACTGGCGGACAATATTGGTTGAATGGGCATCCTGTCGCGGAGCTCAGCCTCAGCGAGAGGACGCGCATTCGCAACCGGGAAATCGGTTTCATCTTCCAGGCCTTCAACCTCATCGGCGACCTTACCGTCTATGAAAACGTCGAGCTTCCGCTAACCTATCGCGGCACAAGCAGCGCCGAACGGAAGCAGAAGGTGCAGCACGCTCTCGAACGCGTGGGCATGGCTCATCGGTTGCGCCACTATCCGTCGCAACTTTCCGGCGGTCAGCAGCAGCGCGTCGCGGTTGCCCGAGCGCTTGTTGGCGATCCCCTGATCCTGATGGCTGACGAACCAACGGGCAACTTGGACTCGAAGAACGGCGAGGCGGTGATGGAATTGCTTCGCGACCTGCACCGCAACGGCGCGACCATCTGCATGGTTACGCACGACCAGCGCTATGCCAATTTTGCGGAGCGCACCATTCATCTCTTTGACGGGCGCGTGGTGGAAGAAACCCAGGAAGCGCACGCCTGAACGGCAAGTAATTCGGCGCGGTAATCCGGGGCGGAAATTGTGATAGCGCGGTTTTTAACGCGGCCTTCGTCCCGGGCAGCGAGCGGTGTGGTGTCTCCAGGAGATGGTGGTGGGAACGTTGTTGCACGATATCCGGTTTGGCGTTCGCATGCTGTGGAAGCACCGCTTGACGACGATCGTTTCGCTGGTTGTACTTGCGCTTGGCATCGGGGCAAATACTGCAATCTTCAGCGTTGCAGAAGCTTTCCTGCTTCATCCCGTTCCCTTCGAGAATGCCGACCGGATGGTTGTCCTGGTAGGCGTGCAGCCTCAGCAGCACATCGATATGAATTCAGTTGCACCGGCGACATTTTTGGACTGGCAGAAGCATGCGCAGTCCTTTGACGAGCTCGGAGCCTATGAATGGGACACCGTCAATCTGACAGGAGACTCGCGACCGCAAAGGATTCAGGCATTTGATGTGTCGCCCAATTTGTTTCACCTGCTAGGCGTGCAACCCCAGCTTGGCCGGGGATTTCTGCCCCAAGAAGAGGAACCGGGCGCGGACCGCGTAATTATTCTCAGCCAGGGACTATGGGAGCGGCGGTACGCGTCAAATCCAGACATTCTGAATAAGATAATCAAGGTGGACGGAAAAAACTATACGGTTGTGGGAGTCATGGGCAAGGGGTTCGAGTTTCCCCTCACGGCCGAGGCGTGGGTGCCTCTGGCCTTCTCGGCGGCAGACCGCGAAAGTCGTAGCGACAATTACCTGTGGGTCGTTGGTCACTTGCGGCCGAATGTCAGCTTCTCCAGCGCCTCGGCGGAGATGCAAACCATCTTCCAGCATCTTGCGGCTGCGTATCCCGACAACTACGGCGGGTGGCAGCTACGAGTCTTGCCTTTGAGCGGTTTCCTTACAGGAGATCTTACGGCGCGATACACGCTATTACTGTTGGGCGCTGTAGCGTTCGTTCTTTTGATCGCCTGCGTGAACGTGGCCAACGTGCAGTTCGCCCGCGTCACCGGCCGCTCGAAAGAATTGGCCATCCGATCGACCCTGGGCGGAAGCCGTTGGCGAATCGTGCGCCAACTGCTCACGGAAAGCACGCTGCTTTCACTGGCGGGCGCGGGCGCGGGCTTGCTGCTCGCGCGTTGGGAAATTGAAATGATTGTCACACACATGCCGGCAGACGTTGCAAAATTTATTGCCGGGTGGCGAACGATAAGCCTGGATTTCAATGCTTTTCTATTTACCCTAAGCATCGCAATCATGAGTGGCATCGTCTCGGGAATCGCTCCGGCGTTGCTGAGTTCGCGTTCCAATCTTGGCGAAGCGCTCAAAGAAGGCGCTCGAGGATCCTCTGCTGGCGCGGGCCGGCACCGCATGCGCAGCGCCCTGGTCGTGGCCGAAGTGTCGCTGGCGCTGATCTTACTCGTCGGGGCGGGACTGCTGGTCAAGAACTTCCGGGGATTGCTGGCGGTCAACGCGGGGTACTCGCCTCAGACGCTGTTGACGATGAATCTTAACCTTCCGGATACGGAATACCGGCAGACTTCTTCGCGGTTGAGCTTCCACGAGCAAGCGTTGCAGCGGCTGGCGGCAATACCCGGCGTGCAGACCGCCGGGCTCGTCACTACGGTTCCTTACGCGGACGGTGGTGGCGTGCGGCAAAATTATTTCACGATCGAAGGACGCGCGCCTATGTCGCGGGGAGAATTGGTCACTGCGATTATCGAGACGATCAGTCCCAATTATTTTCAAACTTTGACCATTGGTCTACTGGATGGCCGTTTCCTGACGGACACCGACGGTGACGCTTCTCCGCGTGTTTGCGTGATCAGCAAGAGTTTGGCCCGGCGCTATTTCCCCGATCAAAATCCGCTTGGCCGAAGAATCGAGGTGAGCAACACGGAAGCCGGGAACGCCTGGATGAGTGTTGTGGGAGTGGTGAACGAGGTTCACTACAGCTGGATCAACAAGGAAGATATTCCGACGATCTACCGTAGCTTTCGGCAATTCCCGCGGCAGTACACCACGTTGCTGTTGCGGACCACCGGAGGAGACCCGCTGCAATTAGTTTCCAGTGCACGCCGGGAGATCAACGCGCTTGATCCGAGCCTACCCCTGTATAACGTGAAGTCCATGGATCGCGTCATAACGGAATCGATTATAGGAATCGCTTATGTTGCAGTAATCATGGGCGCAGTCGGGGCGATTGCCCTGGTGCTCGCTTCGGTTGGAGTCTATGGCGTGATGTCCTACGCGGTCAGTGAGCGGATCCATGAAATCGGCATACGCTTGTCGCTGGGCGCGGAAACGCGTGACATTTTACGCATGGTGCTTCGCAACGGGTTATTCTTGACCATTCTCGGCCTCGTGATCGGTCTTCCGATCGCGTTCATCATGGCGCGCGGGTTGTCCTCCTTGCTGTTCGGGGTGGAGGCGGCCGACCCGGCTGCGTTCATCGGCTTGCCTTTGCTTTTGGCGGTGGTGGCGACTCTGGCATGCTATTTACCGGCGCGGCGCGCGTCGCGGGTGGACCCGCTGCAGGCGCTGCGGCACGAATGAAATCCCTTCCTCTGATCGGAGATTGACTTGGAACCACTGATTCTGCTACGAAATCTCGAGAAAGCTATCGAAGCCGGCCCGAACAAATTCTTTCTTCTCCGCCGCATCAACCTCGATATCAAACAGGGTGAGTTCGTCACCATCATGGGGCCTTCGGGCGCCGGCAAGTCCACTCTGCTGAGCATCATCGGCATGCTGGACGGCGCATGGACAGGGGAGTTCTACTTCCTCGAACAGCCCGTTCACAAATTGAACGTAAAAAAACGCAATGAGTTGCACAAAGCCAACATCGGTTTTGTTTTCCAAAGCTACCACTTGATCGACAACCTGACGGTCTTCGAGAACCTGGAAATTCCCCTTTCCTACAAAAACGTTCCCAGCAAGGAACGCGCCAGCCTCGTCTGCGACGCGCTCGACCGCTTCAATATTGTGGGTAAAAAGGACCTTTTCCCCAATCAACTTTCCGGCGGTCAGCAGCAGCTTGTGGGTGTCGCCCGTGCGGTCATTCAGAATCCGAAACTCATCCTCGCCGACGAACCCACCGGAAATCTTCACTCTGCTCAGGGCGAGGAGATCATGCAGCTCTTCAAGAGACTGAACGAAGCCGGCACCACAATCATCCAGGTAACCCATTCGGAGAGAAACGCGGCGTACAGTAACCGCGTTATTCAATTGAAGGACGGCTGGATCGTGAGCGAAACAACCGCCACCGCTCACGCAGGATAAGTCAGGGGCCGTGATGGCTTCGCCAGGGTCCAGGGCTCGCCGAGGCAAACGGGATGAAAAACCTTTTTCATGATTTTCGTTTTGCGATTCGCATGCTGGCAAAAAATCAGGGGTTCACTCTGGTCGCCATCCTGACGCTGGCCCTCGGCATTGGTGCAAACACCGCCATTTTCAGCGTTATTAACAGCCTTCTCCTCCATCCTCACGGCATTGCGCACCCGGACCGGCTGGCGGTGGTTCGCGCCCGTTATGAAAAGCTCGATCTGAAGAGCATCGTTATCTCCGCCCCGGACTTCACCTTCGTTCGTGACAACAAGCAGGTCTTTGCGGCCTCGGCAATCGAAAACCTGGGTAGTTTCAACTATACGGGAGCTGACTGGCCGCAGCGGCTGCGTGGCGCTCAGGTCACCTCGCAGTGGTTTGACGTCTTCGAAGCCCGGCCCATGCTGGGGCGAGTGTTCACAACAGAAGAGGATCAGCCGAACGCCAACCGTGAGGTCGTGCTGGCCTACGACACTTGGAAATCTTTCTTCGGCGGCGACCCTGGAATCATTGAGCGAAACATTCAATTAAATCAGCAGTCTTATAAGGTCATTGGCGTGATGGGGCCGGAATTCCAGTGGCCAAATCCAACCGACCTATGGGTCCCGATGGGACTGAGGGCAGATGCTTTTGTGCTGGACAACATTTTCAACGAGAACTATTTATGTGTCGCCCGGCTGCAAGGGGGCGTGGGCTTTTCCAATGCGGCGGCTTACCTTGCTCTGATGACCCAGCAGGTGTCCGATGATCCCCGGGCACAGGGGTACCCGAAGAGCTCAGGTTGGGCCATTTTTGCCGTGCCCTTCACGACCTTCGTGTACGGCGACTTGCGCACTCCTCTGTTCATCCTGCTCGGCGCGGTCGGCTTCGTCCTTCTGATCGCCTGCTCAAACGTCGCAGGATTGCTCCTGGCAAGAGCCACCGGGCGAATGAAAGAATTCGCAATCCGTACCGCGTTAGGTGCATCGCCGTGGCGTCTGGCGGGGCAAATGCTGACGGAGAGTCTGGTCCTTGCGGCCACGGGTATGATTCTCGCCCTGATGATCGCGGGCGGAGCGATTCAAGCCTTGCTGGCGCTGTCGCCAGAAAATATGGCTACCGGCGTTGCCGTCTCGATCGACCGGTACGTTCTTCTTTTCACAGTTGTGATGACAGGCCTTTCTGCAATTATTTTTGGTGCGGCCCCTGCCTGGCAGATTGCGTTGACGGACCCTCAAAGAAACTTGCAGCAGGGCCACGGCACAGGAAGTGGCAGCCGGGGCGGCCACCGTTTTCGCGACCTCCTGGTCGTGGGCGAGTTGGCCCTCGCGCTCGTTCTGCTCGCCAGCGCGGGTGTTTTCCTGAAGAGCCTTGGGCATCTCCGCGATGTTGACGTCGGCTTTCGTCCACATGGTTTGATGACTGCCGCGGTCGCTTTGCCTGACAGGCAGTACGAGACTGATGCAAAGCAAGTGGCGTTTCTGCGCAGTGCGTTGGATCATCTGGCTACGGCTCCTGGCGTTGAATCCGCTGCTGCTGCTGTGCCGATTCCGTTCAGCGGTTTCGGAGGTTCGTCCTCCTTCAACATCGAAGGACGCGTCTTACCCCCGGGTGATCCGGGGCCGCACGGTGACTTCCGCCAGGTGAGCCCCCGGTATTTCGAAACGATGGGGATTCACTTGATGCGGGGCCGCGTCTTCACCGATCAGGACACCAAAGATGGACTGCCGGTCGTAGTAATTGACGAAAACCTCGCGCGACTCTATTGGCCCAATCAGGATGCCGTGGGCCAACACATGCGCAACGGGATAAATCAGCCTTGGGCGACCATTATCGGCATCGTCTCCCCCGTACGCCATTCGCAAGTGGTCGGCGAAGAAGCCTCCTCCGTGGGTGTCGAAGGCGCCGGCAAGGGCGTGTATTACTATTCGCTCTATCAATTTCCGTCAGGTTCGACGTTTCTTGTGGCACGCACTCGCAGCGATGCGGCATCTGCGGGCGACGCGATTAACGAAGCCGTTCACGCTGTGGACCGTGGCCAGCCTGTTTTCGATCTCAAAACGATGGACCAGAGGGTAGCGCTATCACTGGGACCTCGCCGGTCAGCCGTGACGCTACTCACGATCTTTGCGGTGATGGCGCTAGGCCTTTCGGCGGTGGGGCTGTTCGGGCTCGTGCGGTACAGTGTCGCGCAACGCACCCAGGAGATCGGCGTGCGCATGGCGCTTGGCGCATCTCGCCGCGATGTTCTTGGCATGGTGCTCCGGGAGGGGCTGCGTCTTGCTCTCGCAGGGGTCGTGGGGGGACTGCTCGCCGCCTTTGCGCTGACCCGAGTTCTGTCGAGTCTGCTCTACGGTGTGAGCGCCACCGACCCGCTTACGTTTGGCGGCATGGCTCTCTTGCTAACCCTGGTCGCGCTGTTCGCTTCCTGGATTCCCGCGTGGCGCGCCACGCGTGTCGATCCGCTGGTCGCCTTGCGGTACGAATAAACCAGAGGGATACGGACGGAACTCTTTTTGTCAATTGAACCACCGGAAGCTATGCTAGAGAGAGGATTCTAGAAAAGGTTTGCCCTTTCGCTTGGAATGAAACCAAATTCTAATCACGCCCATCGCATACTCCTTGCCGATGACCAGGCGGACATTCGCGACGCCCTTCGCCTCCTGCTCAAGAGAGAGGGCTACGAAACCCACGCCGTCGCATCTCCCGCCGAGGCTCTCGGGGCCATAGAATCGCGCGAATTCGATGCTGTTCTCATGGATTTGAACTACGCCCGCGATACCACCTCCGGACAGGAAGGCTTGGATCTTCTCAGCCGCATCCAGATGATCGACAGCAGCTTACCCCTGATCGTCATGACCGCGTGGAGCAGCGTCGAGATTGCGGTCGAAGCAATGCGCCGGGGCGCCCGCGATTTCATTCCCAAGCCTTGGGAAAACAATCGCCTCCTCGCCATCATTCGCACACAGATTGAATTGCGCCAGGCGCTCCGCAAGGCTTCGCGCCTGGAAGCCGAGAACCGCCTTTTGCGATCAGAATCACGGCCCGCGATGATCGCGGAGTCAGCCGTAATGCAGCCGGTGCTCGAGTTGATCGGACGCGTCGGCCCCTCCGATGCCAACATCCTCATCACCGGCGAGCATGGCACAGGCAAGGAAGTGGTCGCCCAGACTCTGCACGCATTATCCGCGCGGGCGAGCCGGCCGATGGTTACTGTGAATGCCGGAGGTCTCTCCGAGGGGATATTTGAGAGTGAGCTCTTCGGTCACGTGAAGGGCGCATTTACCGATGCCCGCACCGACCGCGTCGGCCGCTTCGAGCTTGCGGAAGGCAGCACGCTCTTCCTCGACGAAATCGCCAATGTTCCGTTGAATCTTCAGGCCAAGCTCCTGCGTGTTCTCGAGACGGGCGAACTCGAGCGCGTGGGCTCCTCATCCACGCGCCGTGTCGACGTTCGTGTCCTGGCAGCCACTAACGCGGACGTAAACGTTGAAGTCTCCGCAGGACGCTTCCGGCAGGACCTGCTCTTCCGGTTAAACACTATTGAGATCCACTTGCCTGCGCTGCGGGAACGCCGCGAAGATATATTGCTCCTCGCTCACCATTTCCTTCGCGGTTACTCGCAGCGTTATCGCAAAACCATTTCCGGGTTTGACTCGGCAGCCACGCAACTTCTTCGCGAGCATCCCTGGCCGGGAAACGTCCGCGAGCTGGACCACGCGGTCGAGCGCGGCGTGCTGCTCTCCACGGGTCCGCTGGTCCATGCCGCGGATCTGGGCCTGCGGGCGCCAACTCCAGCTGGCGCCGCACGTCTTGAAGAGATGAGTCTCGACGAAGTCGAGCGTCATCTCATTCAGCGAACGCTCGGCCGCCACGAAAATAATGTAAGCCAGGCCGCCAAGGCTCTGGGGTTGAGCCGCAGCGCCCTTTACCGTCGTCTCCAAAAATACGGTCTGGAATAGATGCCGCTGACCTACGAACGCCGCCTTCAGCTTTTGGCGTTGGCTGCGGGTCTGCCCGGCGGCCTAGTCGCCCTGATTCTGCTGTGGACCGGAGGCTATTCCAACTCCACGGCCTGGACTTTGACCGTGCTCATTGTCGGTCTCTGGCTGGGCTTTGCTCTCTCTCTTCGCCACCGCGTGGTTTTTTCATTGCAAACACTATCGAATCTTTTGGCCGCTCTTCGTGAAGAGGATTTCTCCGTACGCGCCCGCGGCGCCGGCCGCGAAGACGCCATGGGCGAAGTCATTACCGAAGTCAACGCGCTCAGCGAAACACTTCGACAGCAACGCCTCGGCGCTCTGGAAGCGACTGCACTTTTACGCACCGTGATGGAGGAGATCGACGTCGCGATTTTCACCTTCGACAACGATACGAAGCTTCGTTTGGTCAATCGCGCCGGTGAGCGCCTCCTGGCAAGGCCTTCCGAGCGTCTGCTGGGATTCACGGCTGCGGAGTTGGGCCTGGCGGCGTGTCTTGAGGGAGAGCAAACACGGACGATGGAACTGGATTTCCCGGGCGGCTCGGGACGCTGGGGAATGCGCCGGGGTTCATTCCGTCAAGGCGGACTGCCGCATCACCTAATTGTCCTGAGTGATCTAAGCCGCACACTACGCGACGCTGAACGCCAGGCATGGCAGCGCCTCATCCGTGTTCTCGGCCATGAACTCAACAACTCGCTCGCGCCCATTCAGTCCGTCGCACAAGGTCTTGAGAGCGGGCTCCAGTCCGCGATGAAATTGCCCGAACTCCAGGAAGGGCCGAACCACGGGATTCTTGAGGATCTTCGCGACGGCCTGGGAATCATTCGCTCGCGCACGGAAGCACTGGCCCGCTTCATGGCTGCATATGCGCGTTTGGCGCGCCTGCCACAGCCGAAATTGGCTCCCGTGAGTGTGCCGGAATGGATTGCACGGGTGGCCAAGCTGAACACACGCATTTCAGTAAAAGTTGTGGAAGGACCCAACATCACCATCTCTGCTGACGCGGATCAAATGGAACAGCTCCTGATCAACGTTATCCGCAACGCCGTGGATGCGGCGTTGGAAACCGGCGGTGGCGTGGAAGTCGGATGGTCCCGCCAAGGTTCGCAGTTGGACGTCTGGGTTCGCGACGAGGGACCCGGGATCTCGAACACCGCCAACCTTTTCGTCCCTTTCTTCACTACCAAACCAGGCGGCTCGGGAATTGGTCTGGTCTTAAGCCGGCAGATCGCGGAAGCTCACGGCGGCGAACTTACACTGAGTAATCGCGACGACGTGCGCGGCTGCGAGGCCAACCTGCGCTTACCCATTTGATGCGGCACCCGCATCGGCTTGATTTTCCGTTTCCCTTCGAAAGCCGCGGCTTACGCCATCAAAAACTGCCAGCCGAATTGCGCCCCCGTCATTGCGGCTTGCGCAGTGGAACTTTCCCCGACATGAATTGCCAAGAGCTGTCCGAAAACTCTTGGTTCAGCTGCCAGGGCACGCAGAACCCGTTGGCGGAGACTGGCTCGCGCGTCCAGCAAAAGAAGCAACCGGGACATCCAAGCCGGTCGCCTCCCCAGGCGCCGGTGCGCCTTCTGATACGCAGATAGTTTGCCGCCCGCAAGAGCCTCAGCCAGCGCTTCGGCCTGATAAAACCCGAGACAAAGACCGTCCCCAGTGATGGCATCCACGCCACCCGATGCATCTCCGATTAAAACTACGTTGTCCTTGTACACGTGCTTGAGGCTGTGCATCGCCGTGACCGCGCCACGGTCTGCGCTGACTTTTTCTGACTTTTCCAGGCGCGCAGCAAGCTCCGGAAATTCCTGAATGGTCCTGTCAAATTGCGCATCCGGCCGGCGCGTAATCAAGACAACGCAGACTTCTTCCCTCCCCACCGCGGTGACGTAGGCTTGCACACCCCGGCCCCAATAAACTTCCGTGTAGTCCGACCAGGGCTTCACCTGATAATGCCGACGGCAGGCGAAGCGCCTCTTATGCTCCCGGTGTGCTTCCAGTCCCGTCCAACGCCGCACGCGCGAATTGCTGCCGTCGGCTCCAATGATCCATTTCGCCCGAATTATATCGCGCGTTAGCACCACACCTTCGGAACAAACTCCAACTACTGGGCTATTCCACAACAGGTGAACTCCACAAGCGCTGGCTCGCTCCACGATTTTGTTGTGCAGGACCGTTCGGCGCACTCCGATTCCCTGGCCGGTGGGGAAATCAGCCTCCACGCTTATTTTAGTCTCGATAAATCTCAAACCGCGAAATGCGTGTCCATCCGAATTTTGGATGCAGACTCCCAATCTCCTCAATGCGGCCAACGTGTCCGGCATCATTCCCTCGCCGCATGCTTTGTCAACCGGCGGCCTTACGCCATCGGCGACGGTGACCTCAAATCCTTTTTCACGAATGGCGATCGCAGCCGCCAGTCCCACCGGTCCGCCGCCAATTACAAACACCTCTGTCCCACGATTCATCCATCCCCCTCGCTACATCCGCTCGATGTACGCAACGTAGCGCAGAATCTCTCAACCGCTTTAGATGTTCATGCTAAAGAATGGATGCCTCCAGGAAGTCAACGCCCTCTTCACCAGAGGAGGAGACGTTCTTCCTCCCTTGCGCTCGGGACTGTCCCGTTGGCTCGGGCTTCGGTAATTTCCGCCATCCGTAGTCCGATGAGCATCGATTTAATAATAAGCGCGACTTATCTTCTTAAGCATTTCTATTAATTTGACTCATTGACCCCGTAACCGTCATCCTGTTATTATCCGTGGCGATTGATATGTTTCGCGTCGCCATCTCCAACGAACGGATCCGCTCGGGAGCGCTAGCCTCCGGCGGTGTCATCCGTGTCGTGATACGAATTACTCCCGTAATCGTGCGGGGTTTCAGAGGCGGATGATGGCGCCCTAGTTAAGAATCACCGAGAGGTTTCGGGGGCCATCATCGGAGAATAGATGATGGCCTTAAGTTTTTCGGCCCTCAATCTTGCAGGTAAGAGTCAGTGACCACGGAGGATTCTCGCAGTGACCGAATCTTTGCTCAAGCCGCGCAGCCGCGCGCTGACCGACGGTGCCCACCGCGCGCCCGCACGGGCCATGCTCCGTTCTGCCGGTCTTCGCGATGACGACTTTCGCAAGCCATTGATCGGCGTCGCCAATACATGGATCGAAATCGGTCCCTGCAACTATCATTTGAGGGGGCTAGCCGAACACGTTAAAGCGGGAATCCGTGCCGCGGGTGGGGCGCCCCTGGAATTCAACACCGTATCTATCTCGGACGGTATCACTATGGGAACGGAAGGCATGCGTGCCTCGCTCGTGAGCCGCGAGGTGATTGCCGATTCCATCGAGCTCGTCACGCGAGGCAATCTTTTCGATGCCCTCATTGTCCTCGTCGGCTGCGATAAGACCATTCCCGGCGGGATCATGGCCCTCGCCCGCTTGAATATTCCCGGGTTGATTCTCTATGGCGGCTCCATCGCACCCGGCCAGTTTGAAGGGCACTCCGTAACCATTCAGGATGTTTTCGAGGCTGTCGGCATGCACGCCCGCGGCACGATGACTGACGCACAACTCAATGCCCTCGAATGCTCCGCATGCCCTGGCGCGGGCGCCTGTGGCGGTCAGTTCACTGCCAACACCATGGCCCTGGTCTGCGAATTTCTCGGCATCGCACCAATGGGACTCTCGAGCGTTCCCGCTACAAATCCAGCAAAGGCGGATGCTGGACGTCGCGCTGGCGAATTGCTCGTCGATCTCCTTAAGCGCGATGTCACTCCGTCGAAGATCATTACCAAAGCGGCCATCGAAAATGCCATCGCTGGAGTAGCGGCGACAGGTGGATCCACAAACGCCGTCCTGCATCTGCTCGCGATTGCCAGCGAGGCGGGTATCTCTCTCTCCATCGAGGATTTCGACCGCATCAGCGCTCGCGTACCGATCATTACCGACCTCAAGCCCGGCGGCCGCTTCATGGCGACGGACCTTTTCGCCGCGGGCGGCACCGCTCTCGTCGCGAAGCGTTTGCTCGACGCCAAACTTCTCGATGGCCGCTGCCTCACCGTAACCGGACGCACGCTCAGTGAGGAAGCTGCCGTTGCGAAGGAAACGCCGAACCAGGAAGTCGTCCGCACGCTGGCCGAGCCTCTCAAACCCACTGGCGGCCTCGTCATTTTGAAAGGCAATCTCGCTCCGGAAGGTTGCGTCGTGAAGGTCGCAGGCCACAATTTGCAGCAGTTTCGCGGCCCCGCTCGCGTCTTTGAGAGTGAGGAAGCCGCGTTCACCGCAGTCGAAAAAAGTACGATCAAATCTGGCGACGTCATCGTGATTCGAAACGAGGGGCCGAAGGGCGGGCCCGGCATGCGGGAAATGCTCGCCGTAACTGGTGCGCTAGTTGGCGCTGGCCTCGGGGATAGTGTTGCCCTACTTACCGACGGGCGATTCTCCGGCGCTACCCACGGCCTCATGGCCGGCCACGTTGCTCCCGAAGCCGCCAACGGCGGTCCCATTGCCGCGCTGGCCGATGGAGACATCATCATATTCGACATACCCAAGCGCACATTGAACGTTCAATTGAGCGCCGCCGAATTGCAGGAGCGCCTGGCCTCATGGAGAGCGCCCGCTCCGCGGTTCACGCGCGGCGTCATGGCCAAGTACGCGCTCTTGGTCTCTTCCGCTTCTCTTGGCGCGGTCATGACCGTCCCTGCAAGTTTCTCTCATCCCGCGCAATTCGAACGAAACTCGAGGACTGTATGAAACTCACCGGTGCGGAAATTCTCTGCGAATCGCTTACGCGGCTTGGCGTGCGTCACATTTTTGGCTATCCCGGGGGTGCAATACTTCCCGTCTACGACGCCCTCGGCAAGTCCAAATTGCACCACATCCTCGTCCGCCACGAGCAAGGTGCGACCCACATGGCCGACGGCTACGCACGCGCGAGCGGCGGCTTAGGGGTTGCCATGGCCACCTCCGGCCCCGGGGCTACCAATATGGTCACCGGCATCGCCACTGCCATGCTCGATTCCTCTCCTCTCGTCTGCATCACCGGGCAAGTCAGCAGCAAACTGCTCGGCTCCGACGCCTTTCAAGAGATCGACATTACTGGCATCACCATGCCCATCACCAAACACAACGTCGTCGTTTCCAAAGCTGGGGACATTGCTCGCACCGTTCGGGAAGCTTTCATCATCGCTTCTTCCGGACGTCCTGGGCCGGTGCTTGTGGATATCACCAAGGACGCGCAGCAAGCTTCCGCCGAATTTGATTGGGACGGTTCTTTACCACAGCTTCCCCCGAAGCGGGAACGCATTCATTTCGGCCAGGCCGAATTCGATCGCGCCGTTGACCTCCTCAATTCCGCCAAACGTCCGATAATCCTCGCCGGGCGGGGAATCATTCTTTCCGGCGCCATGAAGTCCTTCGAGCGATTTGTCCGCGCAACGGAAATCCCCGTGGCCATGACTCTCCTTGGCATCGGCTGCTTCCCCGCCTCCGATCCCATGAACCTCGGCATGATGGGCATGCATGGCGAAGCCTGGGTCAACCACGCCATTCAGGAATCTGATCTGCTCATCGCCGTGGGCATGCGATTCGACGATCGTGTCACCGGCGACCTGCGCACCTACGCAAAGAGCGCCCGCAAGATCCACATCGAGATCGACCGCGCCGAAATTAACAAAAATGTTCCCGTGGATGCAGCGCTGGTCGGCGACGCACGGGAAATCCTCGACAAATTGCAGCCCTTTCTTGCGCAACCCGACCGCAGCCCGTGGCTCGCTCATATTCGCGAACTCAAAGGAGATTCGGCCGTCCGCGACATCCAGAGCCTCCCTGACAACGGCCATCTGTACGCCGCTCATGTTATCAACGATCTCTGGAAAGAAACGCATGGCGAGGCCATTGTCGTTACTGACGTCGGCCAGCATCAGATGTGGGAAGCGCAGTATTACCACCACAATCACCCCAGAACGCTTATTACTTCCGGAGGTCTAGGCACCATGGGCTTCGCGCTGCCCGCGGCCATTGGCGCAAAATTCGCCAATCCCGATTCAGAAGTCTGGGTGGTGGTCGGCGACGGCGGGTTCCAGATGACTATGTGCGAACTCGCCACCATCGTTCAGGAAAAAATCAAGATCAATATCGCCATCATCAATAACGGCTATCTCGGAATGGTCCGCCAGTGGCAGGAATTCTTCTACGACAAGCGCTACGTCGCCACACCGCTCGTGGCTCCGGATTTTGCCGCCCTCGCCGACTCCTTCGGGATTCGCAGTGAACGCATCACCTCGCGGGCCGACGTGATCTCGACGATCCGCTCCGCGCGCGAGTCATCGGAAAGCGTGCTCATTGATTTTCGGGTCGAGCAGGAAGATTCTGTTTACCCGATGGTGCCTGCGGGCGCCTCGCTGCACGAGATGATTCGCCGGCCAAATAATCCACTCGTGGAGACGGCCACGGAGCCGTAAACAGAGGAAAGCATGCAAACGCTCGTCGCTTACGTTGAAAATAAACCCGGCGTCCTGAACCGTGTCGCTTCGCTCGCGCGGCGGCTCGCCATCAACATTGATTCCCTGACTGTGGGCCCGACGGAAAGCGAACAAGTCGCGCGCATGACTATCGTCGCCCACACCGATGCGAAGGGTGGACACCGCCTGGAGGCCAGCCTCGAGAAACTCGTGGACGTCCTGTTGGCCGAAAACATTTCCGAGCGCTCCGTGCTCGACCGTGATCTAGCCTTGATAAAAGTCGCTGCCGACCAGCAATCGCGTCCTCACTTGATGGACCTCATAAAAGTTTTCCGCGCCCGCGTCGTCGACGTGGCACCGGAATCGCTCATCATTGAGGTTTCCGGCACGGTGGACAAAATTGATGGCCTCCTCGAAGTGCTGCGCCCTTTCGGCGTTCTGGAAATGGCTCGCACAGGCCGCATCGCTATGACTCGTGGCAGCGATTTGCTTCGTCCGCCATCGGCGCCAGCCAAGAGCGCAGAAATCGAAACAATCGGTTCCTTATCCAATGAAGTCGGGATCACCTGACGAAAACGAGGACAAGAATAATGGCTAACCTTTATTACGACGATTCCGCTGATCTGGAGCTCATTCAATCGAAGAACGTTGCCATCATCGGCTACGGTTCCCAGGGTCATGCACACGCGCTGAATCTCCGGGACAGTGGCGTCTCCGTGCGTGTCGGACTTCCGGCGGAGAGTCCTTCCCGCGCCAAAGCGCAGAAGGATGGTCTCACCGTCAACAAGCCCGACGAAGCCGCTGCGTGGGCCGACGTCATCATGATTCTGACGCCTGACACCAGACAGCCGAAGCTCTACCGCGACGCCATCGAGCCCAATCTCAAACCCGGCAAAACCCTGATGTTTGCGCACGGCTTCAACATTCGCTTCGGCACCATCAAGCCTCCCTCGTATGTTGATGTTTCCATGATCGCGCCCAAGGCGCCCGGCCATCGCGTTCGCGAAGTATTCACCGAAGGCGGCGGTACACCCGCGCTCCTTGCTGTGGAACAGGACTCAAGCGGCAATGCCAAAGCCCTCGCGCTCTCCTATGCCAAGGGGCTCGGTTGCACCCGCGCCGGAGTCCTCGAAACCACTTTCACGGAAGAAACGGAAACTGATCTTTTCGGCGAACAGGCCGTTCTCTGCGGTGGCGTCAGCGAATTGATCAAGGCTGGCTTCGAGACGCTCGTGGCGGCCGGCTACCAGCCGGAAGTCGCATACTTCGAATGTCTCCATGAATTGAAGCTGATCGTGGATCTCATTTATCGGGGCGGTCTCAGCTACATGCGCTATTCCGTCAGCGATACCGCCGAGCAGGGCGATTATTCCGCCGGGCCGCGCATTATCACTCCGGAGACCCGCCAGGAAATGCGCAGGATTCTTGCCGAGATCCGCGACGGGAGTTTTGCCCGGAAGTGGATCGAAGAAAATGAAAAAGGCTGCCCAAATTTTCTGGCAACCCGCAAGAAGGAACAATCGCATCCTGTCGAGCAGCTGGGTCCGAAACTTCGCGCCATGATGCCATTTCTCCATCCAGTCGTCGCGCCCGGACTTGAAAAAAAAGCTGCTACATCGGACTGATCTTCCGATTTTTGCTCAATTCGTTATTCTGTCGCGCCCGCTACGCGGGCATACGGGTTGACACGCGCCTCTTTTTGCGCGATTCTCTCGCGCGATGGGGCACAAACCGATTTCACAACCTTCTTCTACTCCTTGTTTGACGGAACGTATCAACCAACTCAATAGCAAGCGCCAGGAAATCATACGGCCCATTCTCGAGCACCCACGCGATTTCGTTCTCCTCAGCGTTCGCTCCATGGCGAAGCGATTACACACCGACCCCGCCACCGTTGTCAGGATCGTCCGCGGCCTCGGTTTCCCCAGTTACCGGGATTTTCAACGCCATCTACACGATCTTTCGATCGCCTTTGCCACCTCGCTCGACACTATGCAGCCCGCCGGACGCGATGCCAGCATGCCCGGTTATGTCCGCGACTCTCTTGAGCAGGATCTGAAGAATCTTCACGGATTAAAGAACAGCCTTGACGCGCAGCGCCTCGTTTCACTCGTCAAGCGCATTCATAAGGCACGTCGCATCTTGATTCTCGCGGGCGATCTCGCCACTGTCCTTTCCGAATACCTCAACTACCAGCTCAGTGTGTTGGGACTCCCGATCTTTGCCGCGAATTCACCGGGACGCGTTTTGCATCTCGTTCGGACGCTCCGTAAAGGGGATCTCGTCATCGCCATCAGCTTCCGCCGCGGCCTCCGGCAAACCGTCGAAGGCGCCCGGGAGGCCCGCGAAAAGGGTGCCTATTGTGTGGGTATTGCCGACACTTATCTCTCCCCTCTGGCGCGCGAATGCGATGAACTCTTCCTCACTGGCATCGACTCTACTTCCTACGGCGCCTCTTATACTGCCCCCGTCACTCTGATCAACGCGCTCATTGCCGCCTGCGGACAATACCGCCACTCTCATACCCTGGCCGTGATCAAAGAGGCTTCCGAGGAGCAGCGCAAGGGATATCGCTGGTATGCCACATAAGATGGGTAAACCGATATTGCAACACGTGTTTCTACGGCGACTCCTCACAATCTATTGTATTCAGGCCACTTGACAGGCCAAAGAAACGCATCTATTCTTTTATATTTAATATGAACGCTGTCTTGCAACGTTTGTTGCAGATCGATCCTGCGGGGACATCGCATTATGCGCGTTGAAGCGATCACCCTGCGCAAGCTGAAGATGCGGCTCAAGGAGCCGTTTGAAACCAGCTTTGGCATCAGCGAGGAGCGCTCCGTGATTCTTGTCGAGCTTCTCGCTGACGGCCTCATCGGGTGGTCGGAAATCACCGTCCAAGATGGCCCTTTCTTCAATGCGGAAACTCCCGTTACGGCTTGGCACGTTGTCCGCGATTTTCTCGCGCCTCTCCTTCTTAAGAAAAACATAAGCTCTGGCAGTGATGCGCCCTTGCTCTTCGCCCCCATTCGCGGACACGAAATGGCTCGCGCGGGGCTCGAGAACGCTCTCTGGGACATCGAGGCGCAACAGAAGGGCGTTTCAATCGCCAAATTGCTGGGTGGCATGCGCACGGAGATCTCGTGTGGCGTTTCCCTGGGCCTGCAGGCCTCGCCCGAGGCCCTTCTCAAGAAGGTGGCCATCGAACTCGCTGCGGGGTACCAGCGTATTAAACTCAAGATCAAGCCGGGCAAAGACCTGGAATACGTTCGCGCCGTTCGCTCCGCTTATCCGGGCAACCTCTTGTCCGTTGACGCAAACTCTGCCTACAACCTGGACGACGCCGGACACCTCGAGCGTTTCGATGAATTCAACCTGCTGATGATGGAGCAGCCGCTCTGGTGGGATGACATTTTCTCTCACGCGAAACTCCAAAAGCTGATCAAAACACCTATCTGCCTGGATGAATGCATCCGCCATGCGCGAGATGCGCAAGCAGCCATTGAACTGTGCGCCGCCCGCGTCATCAATATTAAACTTGGCCGGGTCGGTGGCCACTCCTCTGCCCGCGAGATTCAAGCGCTGTGTCTCGCCCACAAGATTCCTGCCTGGTGCGGCGGCATGCTTGAATGCGGTATTGGACGTGCCCACAATATCGCCGTCTCTTCCCTTCCCGGGTACACTCTCCCCGGAGACGTCTCCGCCAGCAAGCGCTACTGGCATGAAGATGTCATTGAGCCGGAAGTGGAAGTATCTCCACGCGGCACGATTTGCATCCCCCAGTCGCCCGGACTCGGCTATCATGTGCGCCGCGACCTAATCGATCGCATGACCGTCGAAAAGGAAACGTGGCGTGGGTAATGGCTTGAATCTTGCTGCAAGATCCCAAGTTCCCCAAAGTAATCGCACGCTCCTAGGCATAAGCTTTCGTCTCCGATATTTCATTCTATTCGCTTGGATCTGTTCCTTTCTTATTTCGGCTTCCCTGCGCGCTCAATCCTCACTGTTTCCCGGCCCCAAGCCCCCCGACGCTCCTGCGGAGTTGAGGGATTTCATTGGAGACTATGGTCAGGAGGATGATCCTTACTTCGTCGTCGAAAGAAGTGGGGCGCTTTTCCTTATAAGAAAGAACGGAGGCGAAGCAAAACTAGAAAAAGCTGGTCCGAACGAATACTCAGTGTCATCCCCAATCATTCCTCGGACCTACGATCCTCCATTGCGCAGGGTTTCTCATGGAGCCGTCTGGTTGCAGGTGGGAGACATCGGTTTCCCGCGCCGGAATTATGTCGCCGAAAACGAGCGCGTCTATAAGATCCATCCACTTCGCCCTGTTGAAGAATTGCGAAGTGAGGCCATGCGTGCTTCCCCGCCCCGCGAAGCCGGCATGTTCAGCAAGCCCGCTCTGGTTGAGTTAGCTCCCCTCGATCCGGGAATACATCTCGACATTCGTTACGCAACTTCCAACGATTTTCTTGGCACGCCGGTGTACACCCAGGCCCGTGCCTTTCTCGAGCGTCCTGCCGCCGAGGCTCTCCTCCGTGTCCAAAAAAAGCTGCGGCCGCTCGGCTACGGTCTGCTAATCCATGACGCCTATCGTCCCTGGTATGTCACCAAGATTTTCTGGGACGCCACACCGGCAGAAGGTAAGATTTTTGTCGCGGATCCAGGGCAGGGTTCCCGCCACAATCGCGGTTGCGCCGTCGACCTCACGCTGTACGATCTTGCCACGGGCCAACCCATCGAGATGCCTGGCACCTACGATGAAATGTCACCGCGCTCCTTCCCGGCTTATCCGGGCGGCACTTCTCTCCAGCGCTGGCATCGCGATCTTTTGCGCCGCGCCATGGAGTCCGAAGGTTTTTCCGTCTACGAAGCGGAGTGGTGGCACTTCGACTATAAAGATTGGCGCGACTACCCCATATTGAATGTCCCGTTCGAACAGTTTGATTCGGGTAAGAGCGCAAATTAGCAAGCGAACCGGGGATCGGACTTTTCCCCTGGAGGAATTGCCTTGAAAACAAAATTGGATATCCAAGTTTCTGCCGGTTTCCTGGTTTCCGCGCTACTTCTCTCGATTCATGTGGCATCGGCCTTCGCACAGTCCGAAGCCTCGCTCTCGCAGCGCATTCAAAACGTGATGAGTCGCCCGGAATTCACCCACGCCACTTTCGGCATTGAATTCTATTCTCTTGACTCCGGCAAGGTCATTTACTCGCTCAACGCCGACAAAATGTTCGTCCCCGCCTCCACCACGAAAATTCTCACGGAGGGCACTCTCCTCGCAAAGCTCGGCGCCGACTACCGTTTCCACACGCGTATCTACCGAAGCGGCCCCATTGATTCGAAGGGCCGCCTCAAGGGCGACCTGGTCCTCGTCGCCAGCGGCGACCCCAACCTCTCGAATCGAATTCAGCCCGACGGAACTCTAGCCTTTGTCGACCAAGACCACTCCTACGACGGCCCTGCTCTTCCCGGCGATCCCCTCACGGTCATCAAACAGCTAGCCAAGGGAGTCGCCGCGAAAGGTATCCGCGAAATCGACGGACACATCCTTATCGATACGAGCCTTTTCCCCGATGGCCCCCGAGAAGGCGGCACCGACGTGGTCATGTCCTCGATCATCGTCAATGACAACGTGATTGACATGGTCGCCACACCGGGTTCGAAAGCAGGCGATCCTGTCGTTCTCGAATCTTCTCCGCAAACCTCGTACATCAAATTCATCAATCACCTGACAACTTCCGCCGCAAACTCGAAGCCCGACAACAGGCAACCGGAAATTGTCTCCAATCCTGACGGCACTGTCGTCGCCACCCTCTCAGGAGGTATTCCCGCAGGTGCCAAGCCCGTCACTGCTGCTCTCGCCGTTCCCTCACCGACCCAATTTGCAGCAACCGTCCTCCGGGAAGCTCTCTCCGCTGCTCATATCCAAATTAAACCACCCAAATCTCCGCCACCCGCGGATTTCTCCTCTCTGATGCGTTTCTACACGCCCGAAAATCAGGTCGCCGAACACGTTTCTCTTCCTCTCGCGGAAGAAATCAAAGTCACACTCAAGGTCAGCCAGAATCTCCACGCGGGAATGGGTCCCTATCTTCTCGGTGCCCTCGTCGCCAAAAATACAAAAGATCCGCTCACAGCGGGGTTCGAAACCGAACGTACATTTCTTCAGGAAGCCAAACTCGACACCTCGGGAGCCGCTCAGGGAGATGGCGCGGGCGGCGATTGGGCCGATCTTTTTAGCCCGGACTTCATGTGCCGCTATCTCACGTATTGGACCACTCGATCTGACTATCCCGTTTTCTTTAAGGCTTTGCCTATTCTAGGTAAGGACGGCACCCTTGCCAAAATTCAAACCGCTTCACGGGGCGCCGGTCACGTCTTTGCGAAGACCGGCACGTTCGGTTCCGCCGATAGGCTCAACGCTAAGATGATGCTCAACGGAAAGGGCCTTGCCGGTTACCTTTTTACCGCCAGTGGCCGAAAGTTCGCCTTCGCCGCTTACGTGAATCATGTCTCCCTGCCGCCCGACCCTGAATCCGCTCAGCAAGTCGCCGGGCAAGCTCTCGGCGAAATCGCGGCGGCGGCCTATGATGCTCCGCTCGACGGCGGTCAAAACGGGGCCGCGTATGACCTCGTCATCCGCAATGGCCACATTCTCGACGGCACCGGCAATCCCTGGTATGCCGCTGACATCGCTATCTCCGGCGAACGCATCGCCGCAATCGGCGATTTGCACGCTGCGCGCGCCAAGCGCGAAATTGACGCGCGGGGAAAGGTCGTCTCTCCCGGATTCATCGACATGCTTGGCCAGTCGGAAGTTTCATTGCTCCTCGACAATCGGTCTCTTAGCAAGCTCTCCCAGGGCATTACCACGGAAATCACCGGAGAAGGCGGTTCCATCGCCCCGCAAAACGAAAAAACTCTCGCGCCCCTGAAACCTTTGCTGGACCACTTCAAACTCACCGTCGATTGGACCACTCTCGACGGTTATTTCCGCCGTCTCGCGAAGCAAGGCACTCCGCTAAACATCGGCACCTACGTTGGCTCTGCCCAAATTCGCGAAGCGGTGATCGGCGACGACGACCGGGCTCCCACTCCGCGGGAACTGGACCAAATGAAATCTCTCGTCGAACAGGCCATGAAGGACGGTGCTCTCGGCGTCTCCAGTGCGTTGATCTATCCTCCTAACATTTACGCGAAAACCGACGAATTGATCGAGCTCGCCAAAGTCGCTTCAAACTACGGCGGGCTTTACGCCACTCACATGCGTAGCGAGGGCGCCTCCGAAATGCCCGCCCTTGCAGAAGCAATCCGTATCGGCCGCGAAGCGCATCTCCCCGTCGAAGTCTTTCACCTCAAAGTCAGTGGCCAGCCACGCTGGGGTTCGATGAAAAATGTCGTTGCTGCCATCCAGCAGGCCCGCGATTCCGGCCTGGATGTCGCCGCAGATATGTATCCGTATATTGCCGGCGCCACGGCGCTCGCCTCGGCTCTGCCCCCTTGGGTCGCCGATGGTGGCCCGAAGAAACTTCTCGAGCGGCTCAAGGATCCTCAAATTCGCGAGCGCATCAAGAGGGATCTCGCCGGCGATCACCCCGACTGGGAGAATCTTCTTTACGATTGCGGCGGCGGTAGGGGTGTGTTGATCTCCTCGGTAGAAACGCCAGATCTGAAATCATTCGACGGGAAAACCTTGGACGATGTGGCCAAGGCCTGGAAAAAATCAACCGAGGATGCACTTATGGATTTCATCCTCGCCGATCAGGCACAGACCGGCGCCATCTATTTTATGGCCAGCGAAGAAGATTTGAAAACCGGGCTCGAACAACCCTGGACGAGCATCGGGCTGGACGCCAACGAAATGTCTCTTGATGGCCCGAATTATGAGCCTCACACACATCCACGGGCGTTCGGCTCCATGCCGCGTTTCCTGGGCCGTTACGTCCGTGACGCGCACCTCTTGTCGCTGGAAAGCGCAGTTCGAAAAATCACGTCTCTTCCCGCTCAGCGCGAACATCTAGATTCCCGCGGCCTCCTCAAGCCCGGCTACTTTGCCGACATTACGATCTTCGATCCCGCAACTATCATCGATCGCGCCACCTTCACCAAGCCCGACCAGCTCTCGGAAGGCGTCGATTTCACCATCGTCAATGGCCAGGTCGAGTTCGATCATGGCAAGGTAACCGGCCTCGCGGCTGGCCACGTGCTCCGTGGCCGCGGCTGGCAGCCAGCGAACAACTAAACGTTCAACCCACTACCGTCCATTTTTTTCAGGATTTATTCCAAAAGAGTAGGTCTTAGGAGCTCGTCACAAGTATTGAGGGGTGGCCACCACGAAAATGTTCAGCCTAACGCTGTCTTTCCCAGTTCCGCCAGCCGGCGCTCGTAGATCATCTCCACGTATCCGTGCTTCCCGTGGTAGCGGAAAACGATTTTGTGGCCTGGCTCGATTTTCGCGCGCGACTTTACCACCGAATCCGACAATTCCACCCAATGCCCGCTGATAAGGTAATCGCCTTCCCATCCGCGCAGTTCAAACTTGCCGTCATTTTTCAGTATCAGTGGAGCTCCCGTGCAGGTCACCATCTTTCCTTCCACCTTCGCCGCGGTACATTCATAACGTCCAGAGACTTGACTACTTTGCGCCTGACCTGGAGGAATGAAGCACCCGAGGATGGTCGAGAATATAAGAAGCCGGAAGGCCGTTGCCGTAGACCAATGGGACCCCATGCACTCCTCCGAAACCCGGGGCGCGCTGCGGGGCCCACGCACCGGCTAGAGCAGATACTTGCAACTTGCCCGCCATGTGAGTAAATTATATCTCCCGTATTTTCAATAAATTAGCTTGGCTTGCTAGGAGGTAACCCGTTGACTCTGGGAACGTTAGGTTACTTCACGTACGGCAAAGTGGAACTTTTTTGCATTTTAGAAGCTTCGGCCCTGCTGCAGCGATGGACTCCATCCTCTTACTCGTTCGGCATCTCCGCTGTCGCCTGCCCATCCTTTCGCGGATCAGAAGCTCCGTAATTAACCCCCGCCACAAAGTCCCGCACGACCACCTGCCCGCCGCCGACCTCGTTCGAGAATGTCCCGAGCACTTGAATCACGTGGCCCTTGCTGGTCAACTCGCTACGCACGTTCCCCGCAAAACGGTTCTCCATCATGACGTCGCATCCTGTAAAGGTGTACTTGGTGAATCGGGGCGCCTCTAACGCGGCCTGGATGTTCATCTTGAAATCGGCGATGTTTGCAATCAACTGAGCGTGCGCCTGCGACTGGTTCCACCCGCCCATGATTCCAAACGCCATCCGCGTCTCGCCTTTCTGCGCAAACCCGGGAATGATCGTGTGTCGCGGCCGTTTGTGCCCCGCCAGTGCGTTCGGCGAGCCAGGCTCAAGCGAAAACAATCCGCCCCGATTGTGCAGGACAAATCCAGTCCCAGGCGCGACAATCCCCGAACCAAATGCCGCATAGTTGCTTTGGATCAGCGAGACCATGTTGCCCTCGCGGTCCACAACGCTGAGATACGTCGTATCGTTCCCAGCCGGCAGCTCTCCCGCAGTCACGTCACAATTCGCCTTGTCAGGATCAATCAATTTTGCCCGCTCCGCCGCCCACTCTTTCGAAAGCAGCGTCGTCACTGGCAATTTCTGCCCGCGCGGATCTCCGATGTATTTCGCCAAATCGGCATATGCCAGTTTTTTTGCTTCGATCATCGCATGAAGCGCCTTCGCCGAGCCAAACCCCCAATCCTTTTGTCCTAACGGGAACTTCTCCATGATGTTCACCATCTCGAGCGCCGCGAGTCCCTGCCCGTTCGGCGGCAGCTCATAGACCGTCCAATCGCGGTATGTTGTCGAAATCGGCTCCACCCACTCGCTCGAATATTCCGCCAGGTCCTGGGCCGTCATCGTTCCGCCATGACGCTTCATACTCTCGAGGATTTTCCCGGCGATTTCTCCTTTGTAGAATGCATCGCGTCCATGCTCGGCTATCTGCTTCAAGGATCCTGCCAAATCCGGATTCCGGAATATTTCTCCAGTCTTCGGCGCGCGATCCGAAATCAAATAAGTCGCTGCCGCTGCCTCATCGCCTCGCAACTTGTCCACTTCCGCCGCCCAATAAGCCGCCACCATTTCCGTTACCGGATGTCCGTCCTGCGCCGTTCGAATCGCTGCCGTCAGATCCTCTGCCAGCTTCTTTCTTCCGAATTTCTCCGCCAGCTTTTGCCAGCCCTCGACTGCTCCCGGCACGGTTATCGAGTTCACTCCGCCTTGCGGCATCTCGCGTAATCCCTGCTTGCGCAGGTACTCAATCGTCAGGGCTTTGGGCGCCCACCCGCTCGCGTTCAATCCATACAGCTTCTTGGCCTTCGCGTCATAGACAATCGCGAAAAGGTCTCCGCCGATCCCGTTCATCATTGGCGAAACCACGCTCATCATCGCGTTAGTCGCTATCGCCGCGTCCACCGCATTTCCGCCGTGCTCCAAGATCCTCACGCCCGCCTGTGCCGCTAAGGGTGATTCCGCCGCCACGATTCCGTTCCGCGAAATCACCATCGACCGCGCCTGCCCGCGGTCCTGCGCCTGCAACTGGATCCCGGCAAGAATGCTCATCACGACAAGCAATAATAAGCCTGGCAGTCTCCGCGAGGTTCGCATAGTTCTGGGTCTCTCCTTGTTCGCAACGCTGCTCCTAACCGTTCTCCGCTATCTTTGGCTGCCTGGTCGCAAGCGGAAGGATTCGGCGCATTATAGCCACTGCAGCGCAGTCCTGAATAGAAAATTCTCAGTCTCACAACTTTTCGCAAACTGGAAACGCGATTGGGAATGTCTTGTGCCCCGGGTTTTTCAACTACCTGCTAGAATTCATGGGGCGCAAGTTACCCATGGTCTCTCGCTCATAGCGGGAGCAATTAGCCTTCCTGCACTCTGGAGAGAACGGTCTTGTCCAAAAAGCATACCACCACATCATCTTCTGTCCACTCAGGCTCTGGCGACTCCGCTTGGCTCAACCTCCAGATCGATGCCGTTCTCGCCGGTCGCAACGCGGATCCCTTTGCCATCCTCGGTCCGCATCCCGTGCCAGGCGGATGGGCAGTGCGATTTTTTCTTCCCGGTGCCGCCCAAGCCTCCATCTCTCTGCGGCCTCCCGCCGTCGAAGGCGCAACCCTCGCTCGCGCAAAGGTCACCGACGCCATTCAACTCCACCCCGAAGGTTTCTTCGAAGCCTCCTGGCCATCCAACCAAACCGCGGCTCCCTCACCCGGCAGCTACAAGATTCAGGGTCGCTGGCGCTCTGGCGAAACCTTTGAACTCTACGATCCGTACGCCTTTCCCTATCAATTGACCGAGTTCGATCTTCATCTCATGGGAGAGGGCCGGCATTATGACACGTACGACAAACTGGGCGCTCATCTTAAGACCATTGACGGCATTACAGGAGTGCACTTCGCGGTTTGGGCCCCTAGCGCATCGCGCGTAAGCGTGGTCGGCGATTTCGACCGGTGGGACGGCCGCGTTCATCCCATGCGTTCCCGGGGCTCCTCCGGAATCTGGGAACTCTTCCTCCCTGAACTTCCCGAAGGCGCCATCTACAAATATGAAATCATAGGTCCCGACGGACACATCCTTCCGCTCAAGGCCGACCCCTACGCCTTCCGCTCGGAACTTCGCCCAAACACAGGTTCCGTAGTCGCTTCTCTTGACCGCCATGGGTGGAATGACGCTCACTGGATAAGAGATCGTTCACAAAAAAATTGGTTCGAGTCCCCCATCTCCATATATGAAGTCCATCTCGGTTCCTGGCGGCGCGTCCCCGAAAAACATGATCGCTGGCTAACCTATCGTGAACTCGCCGATCAGCTGATCCCCTATGTAAAGAATCTCGGCTACACGCACATCGAATTGCTCCCCGTGATGGAGCACCCGTTCGACGGCTCGTGGGGCTACCAGACTCTGGGCTATTTCGCCGCCACCAGCCGCTATGGTTCTCCGTCCGAGTTCATGGAGTTTGTTGATCGCTGCCATCAAGCCGGCATCGGCGTCTTTCTTGATTGGACACCCGCGCATTTTCCCCGCGACGCCCACGGCCTGGCCTATTTTGACGGGACTCATCTCTACGAACATTCCGACCCGCGCCAGGGCGCGCACCCAGACTGGGGCACCCTCGTCTATAACTACGGGCGCAACGAAGTTCGAAATTACTTAATTTCCAACGCCATCTTCTGGCTTGACAAGTACCACCTCGATGGTCTCCGCGTTGACGCGGTCGCCTCCATGCTCTACCTCGATTACTCCCGCAAACCGGGTGATTGGGTTCCCAACCAATTTGGCGGTCGCGAGAATCTCGAAGCCGTAGCTTTCCTCAAGCACATGAACGAAGTGGTCCACGGAAAATTCCCCGGCGTTCTCACTATTGCCGAAGAATCCACTTCCTGGCCCGCTGTCTCTCGCCCCACCTACCTTGGAGGTCTTGGCTTCAGCTTCAAATGGAACATGGGCTGGATGCACGATACGCTGAAATATTTTTCCGCCGATCCAATTCATCGCAAGTACGAGCACAGTAATTTGACCTTTTCCTTTCTCTACGCCTTCAGCGAGAATTTTTTGCTTCCCTTTTCCCACGACGAAGTTGTTCACGGAAAAAAGTCGCTCTTGCACAAAATGCCCGGCGACCTCTGGCAGCAATTTGCCAATCTCCGTCTCTTGTTCGCCTATCAGTATGCTCATCCTGGCAAGAAACTTCTTTTCATGGGTCAGGAAATTGCCCAGCGTCTGGAATGGAGCGAAGCTGGCAGCATGGATTGGCATCTCTTGCAGCATGATTCTCATCGGGGAATCCAGCATCTCGTCGCGGACCTCAATAGGCTCTACGCCGCCGAGCCTGCCTTGCATGAAGTCGATTTCGAATGGCATGGATTCGAATGGCTGGACGCCAATGACGCCGACAACAGCGTTCTCTCCTTCCTCCGTCGCGGAAAGAATCCCGGCGATTTTCTCGTTGTCGTCGTGAACGCCACTCCCGTTGTTCGCGAAGGCTACCTGATCGGCGTCCCCCAACCCGGCTTTTACGCTGAAATTCTCAATACCGACTCTACCCAGTACGGTGGCTCCAACGTCGGCAATCTCGGAGGTCTCTCCGCCAATCCTGTTCCTCACATGAATCAGCCTTTTTCCCTCTCCCTCACGCTCCCCCCCCTCGCCGCCGTCTATCTTAAGCACCAGATTGCCTAGGTTGCGCCCCAAATTCATCCTCGGAGGCGAGAATCTGCCTCACCTGGCCCGACTCTCGCTTTGTGGGCGCGAGACTTCTGGGCCCTACCTGTCCCCAGCCCAGCATTTGAGGGGCGAGGCGATGGTAGACCTGTACGCCCAACCTCCCTTAGCTCCCGGAAAAATTGTTGAATTTGACCCCAGGCCATGGAAATTCATTTCCCTACCATCAGCTCTCGCTAAGCTACTTATTTATAATAACTTAACGAAACTGAACGCCTCCCACTCTTCCGAATCCCAATTTGGTACTAGGAAATTGGTCCCCACAACACCTGTACTTGCAGAACCTCAAGTCCTATGCTGGCTTGGCACACCTGTCCTACCTCAGATTGGCACTGCTGCTCCATAGTCATTTCCTGCTGCCCTTTCTAAACTTACCTTGCGCTTGAGTTCACTGGTCCAAGTCGCAGGGTTCAAAAATGCAGTCTGAAGGAGAAATCATCGAGATGCGCAACCGTCAAAAGGGATTTTCGCTCATCGAACTTCTGATCGTAGTCGTCATCATCTTGGTTATCGCAGCTATTGCGATACCCAGCTTAATCCGTTCAAAAATAGCCGGCAACGAAGCCTCCGCGGCGGCATCTCTGCAGACTCTGAACCTTGCCTTTGTCACTTACGCTGCAACTTACGGCAACGCTCTTCCCCCGGATCTAAACTCATTGAAAAATCCCCCGGTAGGCACGCCTGTCGACTGTGGCACGAGCGGAGCTGGACTGGTTGATGATGAACTAGCAGGCGTATCGCCCGGCGGAACCGCCACTTCCTTCACAAAAAGTGGCTACACGTTCAACTATGCTGGCACAAACGCCCTGCCGGCACCGCCCGACGGAATGGGCTGCACGGCTGCCGGTTTCCTAAATGTGCAGATAACCGCTGTTCCTGTAAACATCGGTGGCACTGGGCAGCGGGGCTTCCTGACTGATGAAACCCGCATCATTTACTACACCACGGACGGCAGCGTTCCGGTTCCCGGCACTTCTCCAACCCTCTAGCAATTCAAAGTTTCCCTTGACCTGACCAGAGCGACGGGAGGCGGCGCAAAGCTTCCTCCCGTTTTTTCTTGAATTCCGCACTGCCTTTCCCCAAGAATTTATGGAAACGTCAGATCATCCGATAGTTTCCCCGAATTCTGCTGCGCGCCTCCAAGGGTTACATCTGGAATCGCGGTCCAGCGGCTTCCCCATTCGCCGCCTCGAGAGCTGCCGCCGGCGTAACCAATACCGCCACCTGCCCTTTCGAACAGCAGCATCCAGCCCCACACCTCGGGTACAATAGAGCCCACTCAGCCCACTAGTCAGGCGGGGGTGCCTCATGCCGGAAGCCTGGAAACAGTGGGAAGGCCAGATCATCGAAGGGCGCTTCCCTCTGCAGAAATATTTGGGTGGATCGGATCACAGCGCGGTCTTCTTGACCGAGCGCGGCGATCAGGAACCAAACCGCGCCGCCGTCAAACTAATTCTCGCCGATCCCGCCAGTTCCGAAATTGAATTATCCCATTGGAGAGCAGCGGCGCAGCTATTTCATCCTCATCTGCTTCGGCTGTTTCAGGTGGGCCGCTGCCAGTTGGATGACGCTTCCCTGCTCTACCTCGTGATGGAATGTGCCGATGAAGATCTCTCTCAAATTCTCCCGCAGCGTGCTCTCGCTGCCGAGGAAACGTGCGCCATGCTTGCGCCCGTTCTGGATGCCCTTGGTTGTATCCATCGTCAGGGCTTTGTGCACGGCCGTCTCAAACCTTCCAACATCCTGGCCGTGGGTGACAAGATAAAACTATCCACGGACAGCCTTATCCGCTCCACGGAAACCGCCAAGTTGCGCAAGCCCTCTGTTTACGATCCGCCGGAGGCGGGTAGCGGCAGACTCTCTCCCGCTAGTGATGTTTGGTCTCTGGGCATCACGCTGGTCGAAACTCTTACGCAGCAAGTCCCTGCCTGGGAACGCGTTGGACATGAGGATCCGATTCTGCCGAAATTCTTGCCTGCACCCTTTGCGGATGTTGCGCGCAATTGTCTTCGCCGCGATCCCAACCTCCGCTGCACTATTGCGGATGTCTCCTCGCGCCTTTATCCCGCCAAAAGCGCGGCCGCCGTAGCAGCCGCAGCACCGATTCCTGCAATCCCGGCGCCGGCGTTGGCACCCGATCGCACCCCGCAATCCTTCAGCGTTCCTCCCCGCTCTGCGACGAAACCCCAAAAGCACGTATCGCAACCTCCCCCGCTTCTAGGCTTTCCCCTCACGCGCTTTCTTCTCCCTGCAATCGCCCTGGGGATCGTCCTGGGCTTGGTCTTTATGGTTTCGAAAATATGGAATCGCGGATCGCATTCCCCTCAAGCTTCTGTCAGCACTGCGGAGAACATCAAACCGCAATCTCATGCCCCAGCAAAATCAGCGAAGGCGAAGTCCTCTTCAGCGTCTTCTCCTTCCTCGAAACCCGCCCAACAGCACTTGGCGCAGTCGGCCGTGAAAACAACGAGCGACAAGCAGCCGATTAAGGATGCTCCTGTCTCCGTTGCGCCTGTCGCTTCGGCTTCTGAACCGGCGGCTCAGCTGAAATCATCGGCCGGCGCCATTGTTCCCGGCGAGATTCTCGATCAAGTCCTTCCCGATGTGCCGCAAAAGGCCCGCGACACCATTCGCGGCAAAGTTCGCGTCAGCGTGAAAATCAATGTGGATTCATCGGGGAACGTGACGTCCGCGAGCTTTGATTCTCCCGGCCCGAGCCAATACTTCGCTGATCAGGCTCTCGCGGCCGCACGACGCTGGGAGTTTGCTCCCGCAAAAGTGGATGGCCGCAGCGTGGCCACCGAGTGGATTGTGCGTTTCGAGTTCTCCCAGCTCGACACCCAGGTCTTTCCCAAACAAACAGCACCGTAGACTCGCAACAGCGATCCGAGACTGCTGGACAGTTCCCCTGCTTGATGTCAGGTCTTGTTGTTTTATTCCAAAGTTATTACTACCTTTCCTTTAGCATGTCCTTCTTCAAGATATCGAAGAGCTTCAGCCGCGGCTCTTAACGGGTAACGTCTGTCTATGACGGGTACAATCTTTCCGGCTTCAAGAAGATCTTTCAGAACAACCAAATCCTCCCGGTTTATCTTCGCTAAGAAGAGAGACATCTTCTTGCTCCCCATCAGTGACGGTAATGGTCCCAGAAAGATAGCTTGTAGAATTGGAACCCCGCCACCTCCCGCCATGACATATTTTCCGTCCTGACTCAGCGCACGCATGTAATCGAAAATCGAATGATAGGCGTTTGCAGCTAGAATCAGGTCGTAACGCAGTCCGCTTTTCGTGAAATCTTCCCGCGTGTAATCAATGACATGGTCCGAGCCATTCGCTCGTGCCGTGTCCACATTTCTCGTGCTGCACACGGCAGTGACTTCCGCCCCGAACGATTTGGCAATCTGGACCGCGAATGTACCCACACCACCAGACGCGCCATCAACCAAAACTTTGTCGCCTCGCATTCATGATCGCAAGGCGGCGATTCGCAACACCATTGTCTATGCAATTGCCCTCTTATTGGCTCTTGCAGCCCTGGTCACTCGTAAAAGTGCTCTGGGCTACGCTCTCGTTGGAATCCCAGTTTTATGGGCAATTGGCGGCTTGACTGCCAACGTCCGCGCAATCCGCCACGGTTTTAGAAATCCTAGACTGATTTCAAAGTAGCCCACTACCGTTTAGGCGGGACCGTCGCAAGTACCACCGCGAGTCAGAAGCCTGAACAAAAGGACCAGGGAGGGAGAGCGGCTCTATTTGAAAAGAGAGAGATCGATTGCATCGGCCATGGCCTGATAGCCAAGATCGTTGGGATGGAGACGGTCTTTCGAAGCGAAGCGCGGCAACAGCCTGCCGGGATGATCCGGATCGCGCAAAACCGCGTCAAAGTCGATCACCCCGTCAAACGAGCCGCTGGTCCTGATCCATTTGTTAACCGTCCGCCGGAATATTTCCTTGGATTCCGAGTAGTAATCAGAAACGACAACATCTTCAAAAGGAGTGATCGTGGCGCCAATCAGTTTGACCCCGTGAGAGTGAGCGCGGGAAATCAATTGACTATACGCATAGAACAAGTCCTCTGGACTGCGAACATCCGCTGGGTCGGCAAGGTAGCTCCCGCCCAGCTTTGCGCCGGGGAAACCGATGTCATTGATTCCTTCGAGCAGCACAATGTGAGTTACGCCCGGCAGTGCCAGGGCGTCCCTGTCGAAGCGAGCCAAAGCGCTGACACCGAAGCAGCCGACGCTGACAAGGAAGCAGTCGTTCAGCAGACGGTTCCCGACTATGCCTTCATTGACCACTGCCACCTTCGAACCTCTAGGTGTCTTTCCCAGACGACGGATGAGATCGCTCGGCCAATTGTGGTCCGCATCCACTGTTGACCTATCGCCGTCAGTGATCGAGTCGCCAAACACCACCACCAGGCGATGGGACGGCTGAGCAGGAACGAGCACGGCATTGACCAAGATTGACGACTCAGTCGCAGCTCCACCTTCTACCTTTTCCGCACGAGTATGGTCGCCATGTTGCGAAACGATTGCGCGCTTGAGCGCGAGACCATGCAGCGTTGGGGTAGCGACGCGTTTGGGGAAATAAAGGCTTATGCTGATCTCGGCTTCGGAAGTGACGGGAAATGCCAAGGGGTCACTGAGGATCGGCGCCCCTGCCGGGATCGTTACCGAATTGCGGCCCCCGAAGGTAACCGTCTGAATCGAGCCAGGTTTGACGCTCGTAGGGTCCGTCGTCGCCCCAACAGTCGCCGAGCCAACGAGGAGGGGTGCGGAGCCGTACTCGTTAGAAAGTCGAATGCAAATCCGGTCTCCTCCGATAGATACGCGCACGCGCTCTCGCACAGTCTGATCTTCGATGTTGAGCAGCGGTTCATTTGGATCGGGGGCCGTCGGCTCCGGGCTGGCCGCCCAAGTGGCGATCCAGGTACTGCGCGGGGCATTTCGTTGAGCCCCGGCCAGTTGGGGAATCAACAGAAGAAAGCAAACGAGGGCGCAATTTCGCAGTTCTCTCATGTGATGTCGTTCTCCGGTCGTTGAATTTGGCTTGCGAAGATCGAACCTACTCAAACCTGGGCACTACTTCATCGCGGAGAAATCTGTCGGACGCATGTACACTTCGTCCACCCTATACCCTTCGTCGACCTTTTCTATGAGCGGGGCGGCCTGGTTCCTATACTCCGGAAACGCCGGGTCGGCATGAAGCGCGTGCCAATTCTTTTTCGCTTCGTCCAGGCTGGGATGAGCCACCAGGTAGATAAAAGTGTTGGCCCAGGTAGGATCATCATTGGGTACCCAGTAGCCGACGACATTGAGCTCGTGCTTGGCTTGCAGCTTTGCAACGTCACGGAAGATCGACTCGAGGGCCGGCACTTTGCCCGGCACAGTATGGTAGACCATGAGTTCGAAGACGCGATTGCTATCGGCCCTCACTTGATTTAGGTGCATCAGACGTGCGGCAAGTAGCGATCCAGTGGCAAAGGAAATCAACGCGGTGCCGCAAACAATCCCTCCTTTGAATTTCCAGCGGTTGAGCACTGCTAGGGCTCCTTTATCATTCGTCTTCATGAGTTCATTCTCCTTTGTCGTTTCTTCCGAATGAGCGCCCGACGCAAAACCCAAGAATCCGCAACTCCCACTAACACCAAGCCGCTGAAAGCGGCCACGCGTCTATTTGGCGAACCGCCGAACGCCATAGGAAATCGGCAGCCCCACCACGACCATGTGCACCAGCAGCCCTAGAATCAGGTCATGAAGTGTATAAGGGCCCCTTGCGTGAAGCGCGGAGAGCGGCAAAACGATAAGATTCATTACTTCTTCAACCGCGGCCCCGAAGATCAAGCCGCACACCAGCGGGTGCTCCGTCATAAAACGCAACCTGCGGCTTGCTGCATAGTAAATAACCGCTGCTGAGAAAGCGATAAAGAAGTGCAGGAAGACACCAAGAACATAGGTGCCGACGCTTCCCTGGAAGGCCTGCCGCCCGATCAGGCCCGCGGCAATCACGAGCGGAACGCGTCGTCCAAACAGGATGCAAGCTTGTGTAAGGTCCAAAACCCCAGCAATCCCGCCGCCCACTCCGATTGCCAATAGAGCGTTCCTTTTCCCCGATATTCCAGGTGCCACGTCTCCAGTCATCCGCTATCCTCATCTTTCACATCCGATTTTGCCAATCGCAGGAATAAAGTCAGTTGACTGACTGACAGGATACTCAATTCCGGATGCTGCGTCAACTCCCGGCTTGCCGTTGACGCCGCTCGTGTCCCCGTATACCATCTGAGTCAGTCAACTGACTATAGGACGGTGGGATGACAAGAACGAAAGCAGACGGCCGGATGCGGCTTCTTCATGCCGCCGAGAAGACCACCCATCGGTACGGGTTCGGCAGTACGGCGATCGCTGACATCGCGAAGAAGGCTAGGATTCCCCTGGGCAACGTCTACTACTACTTCAAGACGAAGGACGAGATTGGCGATGCCATTGTCGAGCTGCGTGTTTCGCGATTCAGGAGATTGCTGCAGCAGCTGGACAAAGCAGATTCTCCGGCAGAGCGGCTGTGCGGGTTTGTACAGATAAAGATTAAGAACCGCGAGGAGCTGGCCCGCAGTGGCTGTCCTGTCGGGACCCTGTGTTCCGAACTGCAAAAGCGCGGCGGCGCGGTTGCGAAGAAATCGACGGTATTGTTCGCGGAGGCTCTGGCATGGATGGAGGCACAATTCAAGGCGCTTGGCAAAGGAGCCGATTCGCGCGGGCTCGCCGTGCACCTTCTGTCCGCAACGCAAGGCGTATCGGTGCTGGCTCACACCTTCCACAACCCGGGCCTGATCGAAATGGAAGCCGCGCGGCTGATGCAATGGATTCGCTCGCTTGAACCCGAAAGCAACGACACAGCCGCGTCATGAGGCGCGCTTGGGCAAAACACGATTCAGCTCGGCGCGTTAATTATTGACGTATCGTCACGTACCGGCAGGGAGTTCGCCACTCGACTAACGAAATTGCTAGGAGCGGTGGGGATCGAAACGACAAATATTAAAATAAGGCTCGTGCCCTCAACGCGTTGCAACCACCTACCCCAGTCAACCGGAACAAACGGTACAAAATGACTGAACTCTTCGTCTCGAACCATCGAAGTAAACAATCTAAATCGTTGAATCGACGTCGGATAGATGTGCAACTTCCTACCCTATTCGGGCCACTCAGTGGGCTACGGTGTCTAATTTTGGACAAGAAAACATTTCCATGGAAAATGCGAACGTCTGCGTTCACGAATTCCGTTAAAGATTGTTTCTTGCACTAGGCTGGCTTAGACTTCCGCAGGATTCTTGGCGGGAGGGAATAATGAGAACAACGAGAAGAACTTTTCTGGGCGCCGTGGGAGCGACGGCAGCGCTGGGAGTTGCCAGCGGCGGCAAACTTCCCGAAGTGCTTGCGACGGAACCGCGCTCAACGAGAATGCCCGCTGCAACTGGAGAAAAGGTTTTGTTCTGGGTCGCGGCATCGACGCCTTGCAACAAAAATCTGAAATTCGACGAGGAATTGTACAAGGACTTGCTTGCGTATTTGAAAAGCAATGGCGCGGACGGCGTGGTCGTTCTCGGAACAACCGGCGAGTTCCCTTCATTTTCGGTGGCGGAGCGGAAGAAAATTGCGGAGACCGCCTTCAAGCACAGGAATGGCTTGAACATTATCGTCTCGCCCGGTACCGCAAATTTTCCTGAAACACTGGAACTCTCTCAACATGCGGAAGCTAATGGCGCGGATGGCTTACTCGTCGTGCCGCCGTTTTATTACAAGCATCCGGGCTTAGACGGGCTCACGCGATACTTTTCCATGTTATTCGAGCAGATGAAAATTCCAATCAATCTCTATCACATTCCCTTTGCGACCGGCGTTCCCATCAGTCATGAGTTGTTGCATGCCATGGAAAAATATCCAAACCTTGCCGGCATCAAGGACTCAGTAAGCGAGCCCAAGGTCTACCGCGACTTCGTTTCGGAGTTTCCCAAACTCAACATGCGCACAGGTACGACGGAAAATCTGAAATACGCGCTGGACCACGACATGGGGGCCATTCTCGCCGAAGGCAACAACTTCACGAAGCAAATTGCTACCGTGTTTGCCGCCAAGCGCGCGGGGAAGGACCTCAGCGAATCTGTCGCAAAACTCGAAACCGCTCTAAAACTGCTGCGTGCAGGGGGCGTCGATGAATACGGCCCGATGAAATACGCGCTCAGCCTGCAAATGGGAACGCAGCAATTTTATCAGCGGCCGCCGAACTCCGATGTAACCGACGAGCAAAAAGCAAAAATCAAACAGGCGCTGGAACAAATCAAGCAAATGAATTGAGCTTTCTCGGAGAGTCAACAATGCATCATGCAAAAGGCTGGAAGGAAGCACTGGTCTGCGCCGTGGCTTCGGTTGTTTTGCTTCCGGTTGCTGTGTCGGCGCAGTATCGACCCAAGGACACCGAGTGGCCGACCTACGCCGCGGATTTAGCGGGAACTCGCTACCGGCCGCTGGATCAGATCAACGCCAGCAACTTCAACGACCTCGAAATAGCATGGCGCATCAAGACCGACAACTTCGGCGACCGGCCGGAGTACAAACTCGAAGGCACGCCACTCATGGTCAATGACGTCTTGTATGCGACGGCCGGATCACGCCGTGCGGTGATCGCGCTGGTCCCGGCCACCGGCGAATTGCTTTGGATTCACGGCGAGCACGAGGGAAAGCGCGGCGGCGCTGCTCCACGGCAACTTTCTGGGCGCGGCCTGGCCTACTGGTCGGACAGCAAGGAAGAGCGGATTCTCTATGTCACCCCCGGTTTCCGGCTGATCTGCTTGGACGCGAAGACCGGTATTCGAATTCCTTCCTTTGGAAATGGCGGCGAAGTGGACCTGAAGTTGAACGACGATCAGGACATTTTCCCGGATTTGATTACCGGAGAAATTGGCATCCAATCCGCGCCAGTCGTGGCAAAAGACACGGTGATCATCGGGGCGGCGTTTCGCGAAGGTATGACCCCGAAGAGCATGCGCAACAACAAAGGTTACGTACGCGGGTTCGACGTTCGAACCGGGAAGCGTCTTTGGATTTTTCACACCATTCCGAAGAAGGCCGAGTTCGGTTACGACACCTGGGAAAACGGCTCGGCGGAGTACACCGGAAACACCGGTGTTTGGACACAGATCACTGTGGATGAGCAGCTTGGCTTGGTTTACTTGCCTGTTGAATCGCCGACCAGCGATTTTTATGGCGGCGACCGGCCGGGAAGCAATTTGTTTGGCGAATCTTTGGTCTGCGTCGATTTAAAGACCGGAGAACGGAAGTGGCATTTTCAGTTGGTGCATCACCCACTCTGGGACATGGATATTTCCTCCGCGCCGATTCTTGCTGACATTACCGTCGACGGAAAACCCGTGAAGGCAATTGCCCAGCCGACCAAGCAAGGATTTCTCTACGTTTTCGATCGAATCACCGGCAAGCCGATCTGGCCGATTCCCGAGCGACCCGTTGAAGTGGGCAACGTCCCCGGTGAGTGGTATTCGCCTACGCAACCCATTCCCACAAAGCCTGCAGCCTACAGTCGCAACGGAGTTTCCTTCGATGACTTGATCGATTTCACGCCGGAACTTCGCGCGCGCGCGAAAGAAGTCGCCTCAAAGTATCACCTCGGACCGGTCTACACTCCTCCAACCGTCAGCACCCTGGACGGTACACTCGGCACTCTCACCATGGGAACCGCTTCTGGTGGCACCAATTGGCCGGGTGGTTCCTACGACCCAGAAACTCACAACGTGTATGTTTATGCCTGCAACTCCTGCATTGAGCCGATCGGCCTGGTGCCGGCCCCGAAAGAAATCTCTGATCTGAACTACATCGCGGGAACCGCCGGAAAAGAAGTGCAAATCCTGAAGGGGCCCGGCGAAAACGCTGGCGCGGATTCTCCCAAGCCCCCGAAAAAAGGCCAGGAAAGCGGCTACATTTCCTTGAATATTGACGGATTGCCGCTGGTCAAACCGCCGTACGGAACGATCACCGCCATCAATCTCGATAAAGGGGAGTTCGTCTGGCAGATCGCGCATGGCGAGACGCCGGACGTCGTCCGCAATTCCGAAGCGCTCAAAGGCTTGATCATCCCGCGCACCGGCCAGGAAACCTACAACATCGGCACACTCGTAACAAAAACCTTAGTCATCGCCGGCGAAGGGCATGTGACCACAACCGCGGAACATCCGCGCGGCGCGATGTTGCGCGCCTACGACAAGATGACCGGAAAAGAAGTCGGCGCAGTCTATATGCCGGCGCCGCAGACCGGATCGCCGATGACCTACATGGTGAACGGCAAACAGTACATCGTCGTTGCCGTCAGCGGTGGTCCGTACTCCGGCGAGTACATCGCTTACACGTTGCCGTCAACCGGGGAATGAGAGTGAAGCTTTCGGTTCAGGAATAAGTAATTCTAGCCACAATGCGATGACCACGTGAAGCCCAAGAATTCCATCGCCATCGTCGTCCTTGCGGCGGTCATCTCACCGCTAGGTTTTCTTCGCGTGCAGACAAGCGAAGAATCAAAATCTGTGTGGGATGGCGTGTACACCGAGGAGCAAGCCAAACGCGGCGAGCTGATCTACCACAAGGAATGTGCAGCCTGCCATGGCGACATGCTCACGGGTGGGGAATCCGCCCCACCGCTGACTGGCGGCGCATTTCTGGCAAATTGGAACGGTCTGACGGTGGGTGACCTGTTCGACAGGATTCGCAAGACCATGCCGCAGAGCGCACCCGGCCGCCTCACCCGCCAGCAAGACTCAGACATTCTGGCGTTCATGCTGAGCGCCAACAAATTTCCGCCGGGAAAGACCGAGTTGTACCGGCAGTTGGAAATGCTCAAGGAAATTCGTTTTGAATCGACTAAACCCGCTCCCAGGAAGTAGCGGGAATCAGAATTTGCTTTCTTCAGTGTCGATGTAACTCGGTTTTCAGGTTTTCATCAACGGAGGAATGTTTCATGAAACGAGCACTTCCCGTACTATTGATTGCAGCTGCCTTCATCGGATATATTATTGGCTACTCTTCCAAACCCGCTCCGCAACCCGTTCTAAGCGTCCGCTTCGATGATTTCTCGATGATTCCCAGCGCCAGCGCTCAGGACAACAAGACCGAGGTCATGCCCTTCGGCTTCAATTCTCCTCGAGAGCCGGCGCTTGCGCCCGACGCCCCGCCCATCAGCTACTGGAACATCGATGATATTCGCAAGGCGCACACTGAGATGGCGGAGAAAGCCGCCAAATTGGTAAAGGAAGCCGGCAGTGGAAGTTCACAATCTTTCGGCGGCGGACCCGTGAACGTGCAAACCCGCAATTTCAGCATGTTCATGCTCTACCGCATGTTTCGCGACAAACCAGTTCTTAGCTTGACCAAAGTCAACAGCGTCTTTGACGATGCCGAGCAACACGCCGGCGCTTACGATTTCTATATTTTCACCGGGGGCACTGGCGAAATGATCGTCGGAGGAAAAATTGTCAATCGTCATAATCTCCAGGATAAGGACGGCATCATCCCGGGCGAATATCGTGGCCAGCCGGTGGTGGGTGGTCAAACCTACAAAGTAAAAGCCGGCGATTGGCTGCTCATTCCGCCCGACACCCCGCACCAGCCCAAGCCCAATCCCGGCGGCTTCAGCTACTTCATCATGAAAATTAACGTTGGCGTGTATCCCTGGAGTCTAATTCGCTAGCGTTGATTATCGGCCCCGGTGGATATGGCGACCGAGAAATTCCGGCACGACGAGAACCTTACTAAAAAGATATAATTTTACAGGATATCTTCGTGGGTGAAAAGAACGCTAAAACTCCCCCTGGATTTCCTGGATTTTCTGATGGCACCAGCTAACTACTTGCTTGCGTTGCTCTTCTTCACGTAATCCGCCACCTGCTCCAGGGTAGCGAACCAGACGCCGGGCTTCGACTTCATGTAGGTGACCAGCTTGTCGAGCTGCGCGATGCGCGAGCGGTGGCCGGTGATGTGGGGATGCATGGTGAGGATAAACAACGTGCGTTCTTGATAGGCGCTATCGAATTCGGCTTTATAAATCTGGTACACCAGGTCCGGGTCGGGCAGAGAGCCACTCGCTTGCGGTTCATAATAAGGATAATCATCTGCGATCCAATTGATCGGGAGCTCGATCATTCCGGTCTGCTGTCCATTCTCAATCAGCTCATAGGGCTCATCCATGGCCATGAAGCTGCTGTCGTACAGAAAGCCCGCCTTTCGAATCTGGTCGAGGGTATTCTGACTGAAGGCCCAGGATGGCGCGCGGAATCCAACCGGGCGCTTGCCAACAGCCTTCGCCAAGTAATCGATAGACTGGGTCAGGAGCTGCTCTTCCTTGGCAGCATTTCCGATGGCGGGCAGGTTTTCGTGCATCCAGCCGTGAACGCCAATCTCATGGCGGCTTCGTCGCACAATGTCCTGAATCATTTGGGGGTGAAGTGCAGCACTCATAGCAGGAATGTAAAAGGAGGCTGGGATCTGCTGGCGGTCCAGAAGATCCAAGACCCGAGGTAAACCCGTCGTGGCGCCGTACTCGCCCTGGGAGAGAGGAACCGGCAGCGGTGTGTTTCTCCACAACAACTCATTGTCTACGTCGAAGGAGAGGCAGACGGCTACGCGTGCTCCGTTGGGCCAGGCTTTGGGAGTCAGCTTCTGGCCAGCCCTGACAAGCTGCGCCGCTTGGCGAACCTGTTCTTCATTGGCATCGATCGGAATGGGCGGAAACACAGGCGGCTGTTGCGGCTCCTGGGCAGCCCCGGGGGACGAAATGGAAATCAAAAGCGCAAAGGCGAGCTCCCATGACCTGAAATTGAAAAGCATGCTGTGCTCCAGAGTGCGAGGGGCATTGTATACGCCGAAACAAAAGTTGAGTCAAACAGATACAACAGGCAAATTATTACGTCATTTAGCCGCTGCACGGCGCGATACGCTTGTTCGATGGCGACGTCTGTGTACGTGGTCGCGCCGGAATCGGTATTGGCGATTGTGATTCGCCCGAACGGTTTCCGCCCGATTAGGTTTGGCCGCTCTGCTTGGGGCCAGTCCGGATCGAAGGGCGGATTGTACTCGTACCCGTAGCCGTGTGGCTAACGGTTCGCTGTAATCGCGACGTGCGGTGGAAGCACTGCCGTCCCATTGCTGGGCCCCAGGACTTCCCGGTTTTCAGGCGTTCTTTGGTCCAGAACTTTCCGCGAAGTCTCCGACATTTTCAACTTCCTTTGTCGCCACAAATGATTCTGCAATTCCACTCATGAACTTTTTCGCTTTGCCAAACAGAATCCGCAGTTGCAAATTTATATACGTTTAGTAAGGTCTTGTTCTCGTTCTTTGCTGTGGACCGATGAAACCTATTGTTGTCAGGGAAATCAAGTTCCCGCCAAAGTGTTGGGAGCCTACTGCCTTGGCTCGCAACTGCCTGTCACTTATCGGAGGCACCTCGTGAGGCGCATGACTGCGTTGTATTTTATTCTGCTTTTCTTCCTGTCGCCATCCTTAATTGCGCGAGATCGCTCTTACGGCCGGTCCATGGTTGTAAGCGACCGCGGCATCGTCGCTACAAGTCACGTGCTCGCTTCGCAAGCCGGTGCGCAGATCCTGGAGCGCGGCGGATCCGCCATCGACGCAGCCATTGCGGCTAACGCCGTGCTTGGCGTAACCGAACCGATGATGAACGGTATCGGCGGAGATTTGTTCCTTTTATATTGGGACGCGAAAACGGGCAAGCTCTACGGTTTGAATGCCAGCGGCTGGGCGCCACGCGGTCTTTCCATCGAGTATTTGAAAAAGAAAGGTCTTAGCTCCATGCCCGAAGAAGGCATTCACTCTGTCACCGTGCCCGGCGCAGTCGACGGATGGAGCCAGGCACATCAGAAATTCGGGCGCCTCGCATGGAAGGATCTTTTCTCCAGTGCGATCTTTTATGCCGCACACGGTTATGCGGTTCCTGAGGTCATTCACGACTACTGGGTCGGCAGCGAGCGCACATTGAAAGCTGCGCCGGAGGCAAGGCGAGTTTTCCTTCGCAACGGCAAGGCTCCGGAACTCGGCGCCATCTTTTCCAATCCGGATCTCGACAAGGCCCTGAGGCTCATTGCGGAAAAAGGTCGGGACTCTTTTTACCGCGGCGAGATTGCCCAAGCCATCCTGAAAACCTCCGCCGAGCAGGGTGGCACCCTGCAAGCCGACGATCTCTCCGAGTTTTCCGCTGAGTGGGTTGAGCCGATTTCTATTGAGTATCGCGGCTGGAGAATCTACGAGCTGCCGCCCAACGGACAAGGCATGGCGGCTCTCGAAATGCTCAGCATCATGGCCACCTCGCAGGCAAGCAAAGATGGCCCGTCATCTACTTCCGAATTGCACATGAAGATTGAGGCCATGAAGCTGGCTTATACCGACCTTTACCGTTTTGACGCCGATCCACGGTTCGCCAAGGTGCCCATTACGGGGTTATTGTCGGATGAATACGCAAAGGAGCGGGCATCCCTGATTGATCCCCAAAAGGCCAATTGCACGCCGGCAAATGGCAAGCCTGCAAAGAGTGATACGACTTACCTTGCAGTCGTCGACAAAGACGGAAACATCGCTTCCATGATTCAGAGTAACTACGACTATTTCGGTTCAGGGATCGTTGTCACTGGCATGGGCTTTCCGCTGCACAATCGTGGCGCGCTTTTCGTCTTGGATCCAAACGATCCCGACGCGCTCGCCCCACGCAAGCGCCCTTTCCACACCATCATTCCGGCTTTCATGGAGCGCGGAGATATTCACATCGGCTTTGGCATTATGGGCGGTTCGAATCAACCGCTCGCGCACGCGCAATTCGTCTCCAATCTCGTCGACTACGGAATGAATATCCAGGAGGCGCTGGAAGCCCCCCGATTCACGATTCCAGACACCGGATCTCGCTCCATCAGCTGCAATACTCTTATCGAATCCCGGGTCCCTCCCGTGGTGCTGCAAGAGTTGCGTCAAATGGGACATCAGTTGAGGGTTCGCAAGGAGTACTCGACCGCCATGGGAAGAGGCCAGGCCGTGCTCCATGATTCCAAACACGGCGTTAACTTTGGAGCCTCCGATCCTCGCGCTGATGGCTCCGCCGAACCTGAACCGATACACTAGCCCGTCGGTTTTTTTGCGAGCGGCCACCAACACCTGGAATCTCCGGTAACTACCCATTTTGATTTGGATTTGAAATTTTTCCTTGACACTACGATGCTGCTCGCATAACTTTGCACAAATTTAGCAGAGTCTTTGCCCAAAGAGTAGGCAGCTCGTGAACGCTGCAAGGTCGGGATCGCCGGAGGTCGGCTGATCTAATGGACGTCGCGCTTTCACAGTTTTTTTGTACGGCGTATAATTGCGCCCGCGCCGCGAATCTGCCGCTCCCCTGGCCCCCGGATTTACTTCATCTCGTAATCCCCTATCATATGAAGTTCGTTCAACTTTTTGTTCCTCAGGAGTTTTCCCAACACTTCTGACCGCAGGAGAATATACGTGAAGAACTGGAAACTATTAATTTCGCTCGTTCTTACTTTCGCTTTTTCAGGACTGATACACGCGCAAACCGGACTGACCTCCTTGCGGGGCACGGTCACGGATCCATCAAAGGCCGTTGCGCCGGGAGCGGAGGTAGAGATTAAGAACTTCGCAAGCGGATTCCACGCAAGCACGAAGACCGATTCGAACGGAGCCTACGAGTTTCTGCAGATACCTCCGGGCCGGTATTCGGTCACGGTGAACATGACGGGGTTTGCCGTCCAGACAAAAGAAGCCGAACTTCTCGTGAGCCAGCCGGCTACCATCAATTTTGCCCTGTCCGTTCAGGAGTCCAAGTCCACGATCGAGGTCAGTGCCGAGGCTCAAACCATAAACCTGACGGATGCGACGATCGGAAACTCGGTCAGCAACACAACCGTGGAGGCGCTACCGATGGAAGGCCGAAATGTTCCCGACCTTCTGAGTTTGCAGCCCGGCGTGTTGTACCTAGGTCAAAAGTTCAATGACGTTACCAGCTCAAGCCGCGACACGGACAGCCGCAGCGGAGCGGTTGCGGGCGCTCGCTCTGATCAATCGAATGTAACATTGGACGGAATCGACAACAATGATCAGAGGCAGGGGTATGCTTTCACGGGCGTTCTGCGCTCGACGCTGGATTCCCTGCAAGAGTTCCGCGTTACGACGACCGATGCCAACGCGGATAACGGACGCTCTTCAGGCGCGCAGGTCGTTCTCGTGACGAAGAGCGGAACCAATCAGATTCACGGAAGCTTGTATGAGTACAACCGCAACGCTGCCGCGGTGGCGAACGACATTTTCAATAAGACGGCAGAGCTGCAATCGGGATTGCCGAACAAACCCGGCGCCCTCATTCGCAACACCTTTGGTGGTTCTCTGGGTGGCCCCATAAAACGCGACAAGCTGTTTTTCTTCGTGAACTACGAGGGTCAGCGAACTAGCGAAAACAAGCAAGTGTTCCAGACCGTACCGACGCAATCTTTCCGGAACGGCAACTTGAAATACTTCGACGCAAACGGAAACGTTGTTACTCTTTGCAGCACCGCTTCGCTTTCAAACGGTTCCTGCCCGAACGCTGTACCGCAGAACGATCAGGCCAAAATGGATCCGGGTTGCACCGCGGCCGGCACCTGTCCGTGGGGGCCAGGAGCGGATCCTAACTCGCTCGCCACGTTCAACGCTTACCCGTTGCCGAACACATTTGGAGGTGACGGGCTCAATACGGGGGGCTTTACCTTCTCGGCTCCCAATCCCAAGAGCCTGAACACCTATATCGCCAAAATTGACTACGAGATTTCGAGCCATAGCCACGTGTTCGTCCGCGGAATCCTCCAGGGCGACAGGATTTCCGGAGTTCCGGCATTTCCGGGGGGTACTCCGAGCACGACACTCACAGACACATCAAAGGGCATGGCTGCCGGGCACGTGTGGACGATCGGCCAGAACCTGGTGAACAATTTCCGTTATGGATATATTCGGCAGGGTTTAAACGTCACCGGTGCTGGCACGGCCTCGTATTCCGATTTTGCCGGCCTAAGTCCGCTGACGGCCGAGAATCGCTCCACGCTGCTTAACGTACCCGTTCACAACTTTGTCGATGACCTGAACTGGATCAAAGGGAGACATACGCTGCAATTCGGTGTGAATTGGCGGATCGTTCACAACAACACCTCTTCCAATGCAGTTTCTTTCGACTCGGCAACTACCGGCGCAGGTAATATCAGCCAGGCGGCGATCGCTGGTACTGGGCAGAGCTTCGACCCCGCGGCCTTCGGCTTTGCAGCCGTGGACAGTGGTTTTTCCACGAGCTATGACAATGCGGTGACCAATATTGCGGGTCTCCTGTCAACAATCAATGCCAACAATAACTACCAGGTTTCGAAGGACGGATCGAAAGCAACGCTCGTACCGGTAGGCTCTTTGATCCCGCGTCAGTTCAAGGCCAACGAATTCGAATGGTACGTGCAGGATTCCTATCGCATTAAACCGAACTTGACGGTCACTCTGGGGGTGCGTCACAGCTTGCTGCAGACACCTTATGAGGTAAATGGCCAGCAGGTGGCGCCGACCATTGACTTGCACCGATGGTTTGAGAACCGAGCCATCGCCGCGGCACAAGGCACGGGCAATCAGCCGGAGTTTTCTTTTGCTCCTTCCGGCCAGGGCCGCAGCGGGAAGCCCTACTGGCCCACGAACAAAGACAACTTAGCTCCCCGTCTTTCCGTGGCATATTCCCCCGGCTATCAGGACGGTCTCTTGAAGAGCTTGTTTGGGGGTCCCGGCAAGAGCTCCATTCGGGCTGGCATCGGCATCTATTACGACCATTTCGGCGAAGGAATCGTGGACGGCTTCAGCCAATTCGGTTCCTTCGGACTGACCAGCACACAAGCGGCGCCGTCAAACATCCTCACACCCGATAACGCTCCGCGTTACACAAGCAGGACTACTGTTCCCATCAATGTTCTTTCTGTTCCGAGTGCAAGTGTGAGCTATCCAGCCACGCCACCGGACGACCCCAATGGGGCGGGATTTACATTCAACTCCAACGGGATCAATGGAAATCTGAAGACCCCCTACTCCATCTCCATGGACCTGTCTGTTCAGCGCCAGCTTGCCGGCGGATTCACCTTTGAAGCCGCATATGTAGGCAGGTTGGGCCGCCACCTCCTGCAACAGCTCGATCTTGCAGCAGCAACCGATCTGGTCGACCCGAAGTCCGGCATGGATTACTTCACCGCAGCCACCCTGATGACGAAGTTTGCCTTGGCTCATGGCGAGGACCACAACGCGGTCATCGCCCCGATTCCTTATTTTGAAGATCTTTTTCCATCCGCTGCTCATGGCGGCTTCAGCGCGACACAAAACATTTATACCGGGTCCGGGGGAAGTGCCGCTTGCCCTATTTCTTTTTCCGGATTTCGCTGGGCGAACCGGCCTGGCAGAGAGATTGGGGCGCCGTTCCGACTAGGCCTGCTGGATACCACGTTAGCAAATGGAGGCGTCAGTCCCGTCTGCGCAAACCTTCCGCCGGTTCCGTTCTGGAACCCGCAATTCTCCTCGCTCATGGCGTGGTCCACAATCGGGATCAGCAACTATCATGCCGCACAATTCATTCTGCGCCATCCGATGTCTCACGGTTTGCAAATGGACTTTGGCTATACCTTTTCGAAGTCCATGGATATGGGTTCGGATGCGGAAAGAACCAATTCGCAAGGCACGACTTCAACGACCTCGAGTGGTCTGGGGCCGGGCAGCACGACACGAAGCTTCATTGAAGTTCCGTGGCGGCCCAGACTGAACTACGCGCCATCGGATTTTGATATTCGACATGTCATTACCACCGCTTGGCTGTACCAAATGCCCTTTGGCCGCGGCAAACTGGTGGCCGGCAAAGCGAACAGGGCGGTTGACGCCGTTATCGGAGGCTGGCAACTATCGGGCCTTGGGCGCTGGACGAGCGGCTTGCCCTTCAGCGTGGTCGACACGCGTGGATTCACGAACAATTTCTTGTTTAACGACTTCATGGTCAAGACCGGCTCGGTGCAATCGGGCCTTTTCCACGATCCCACGACCGGCGCGCCAATCGCTTTCCCCAATCCAAGCGCAGTCGTAGCTGGGGTCGCCATAACACCGGATGTTCCTGCAACGCTTACGCCTCTACGATTTGCATTTCCCGGTGAAGCGGGAAGCCGCAACGCCTTCCGTGGACAAGGCTTTTTCGGAATCGACATGGGTTTGGCGAAAACCTGGAAGGTCTATGAACGCATGTCTCTGAAATTCGCCTGGGAGGTCTTCAACATCACGAATTCTGTGCGTTTTGACACCAACTCGATCGACAACGGTTCCGACGATGGGGGCTTCGGCCTGTATAGCGGAACGCTCACAAATCCGCGGGTTCAGCAATTTTCGCTGCGGCTTACGTTCTGACACGACGCAACCTCTCGTGCGCGATAGCGTGTTAATCGTCCAAGTGGATTATTCCCAAACGGGGGACAGCGGGGCGCTGTAGGGGTACAGAAAATAAACGACTTACGCGTTAGTTCTCTGGAGAGTGCGCCGTCACTCGCGAACAATCGCCAGTCTAGCAACATCTGTGGTTTGTCAACTACACGTCCGCTAGAGCACGTTGGGTGCGTCTAAGGAGTTGGCGCCATCATTTCGTAGGTAACAGGTTCTTGGCTTATATCAAGCTACTCCGATTCGCCGTTGCATGGCCAGGTGCTTCGACGCTCCGTGGTATCCCAGCTTCTCCGAAAGCTCGGCGCTCGCTCGGAGCAGCGCTTCCTTGAAAGACCTCTTGCGCTCCGCCGTCATCCGATGCTTGAACATCGACAGGCTCATCGCCGC
>JACXTT010000616.1_pt1 | contig 61152 bp, 62 predicted proteins | sample 9270951 | NCBI WGS metagenome assembly JACXTT01 (sample SAMN15532306, study PRJNA645909) | rock metagenome | isolation source: weathered quartz diorite | place: Puerto Rico | collected 2017-06-21
CGACGGCGCCTTCAATTACAAAACGGTCAGCGATTATTCGGCGAAGCTCAAGGAGCTCTGCCCGGACGGGATCGACTGCTACTTCGACAACGTCGGCGGCGCCCTCACCGACGCGGTGATCAAGAACATCAACCTCCGTGCGCGGATTTCGATCTGCGGCCAGATCTCGGAGTACAACCTGGTGGAGCCGGAAATGGGCCCGCGGCTGCTGTTCCAGTTCATCGTGAAGCAGGCCAAGCTCGAAGGCTTCCTGGTCTACCGCTACGCCGACCGCTATCGCGAAGGCCTGGTTCAGCTTGCCGCCTGGCTGAAGGAAGGCAGGCTGCATTACCGCGAGAACATCGTCGACGGCCTGGAGAACGCCCCCGGGGCGTTCATTGAGATGCTGCGCGGAGCCAACACCGGAAAGCAACTGGTGTGCGTTTCCCGGGACTAGGGGCATGCCGCAACGCTACAAGGTTCTCTCGCTGCTGTTCCTGCTGTCCATCATCACCTTCGTCGACCGCGTCTGCCTGGCTGTCGCCGGCCCGCGCATTCAGGACGACCTGCATCTCTCGCCGGACCAGTGGGGATGGATCACTGGCGTGTTCGCACTGGCCTACGGGGGCTTTGAAATTCCCAGCGGCGCGATGGGCGACCGCTACGGCGCGCGCCTCGCGCTGACGCGCATCGTCGCGTGGTGGAGCGCCTTTACGGCCATCACCGGAGCGGTCACCAGTTATACCTGGATGCTGGTGGTCCGTTTTCTGTTCGGTGCGGGTGAGGCGGGAGCCTATCCGAATAGCTCCTCAGCCATTTCGCGATGGTTCCCGGTGGAAGAACGCGCCCGGGCGCAGGGCTTCGTGTGGATGGCGGGCAGGCTCGGCGGCGCGATCACGCCGCTGCTGGTCATCCCGATTCAGATGCGGTTCGGGTGGCGCGCCAGCTTCTGGATTTTCGGCGCGGTGGGGCTGGCGTGGGTGGCCGTCTGGTACACCTGGTATCGGGACCATCCGCGAGGCGAAGGCGCTGCGCCGAGCCATCGCTTGCCCTGGAGACTCGTGCTGCGCAGCTCGAATTTCTGGACACTGCTGCTGATGTACCACCTCTATTGCTACGGCGGTTATTTTTACCAGAGCTGGCTGCACACCTACATGGCCAAGGGCCGGGGATTCGGAGAACAAGAGCTGAAACTCTTCTCCGTGCTGCCGTTCCTGATGGGCGCTCTGGCTAACTGCGCCGGCGGATTCACCGCGGATGCCCTGGTCCGCCGCATCGGGCTGCGCGCCGGGCGCCGCGCCATCGGTGCCGGCGGGCTTACCGCGTCGGCGGCATTCACCCTGGCGGCGGCCTTTTCGGAGAGCAAGGAGATGGCCGTCGTATTCCTTTCGCTGGGCCTGGCCGGAAGCGATTTCATGCTGCCGACGGCCTGGGCGGTGTGCCTAGACATAGGCCGGAATGCGGCGGGCGTGGTGTCGGGCGCGATGAACGGCGCCGGGCAGATGGGCTCCATGATTTCGTCGATTTTGTTCGGCGTGCTGGTCACAAAGACGGGCAGCTACGATTTTCCCCTGATCCCCATCTCAGGTCTTGTACTGATCAGCGCGCTGCTCTGGCTCAGGATCGATCCGACGAAAGAGTTGGATCCGCGGCCGGACGCCGTGTACTCTGGCACTCAGATTGCTCCATAATGGCTGGAGGCGATGATTGATGAGGATGGCACGTAAATTATGCTCGATTGTCGCCTTTTTTACGCCCCTCTGGGCGCAGCAGCCTCCCAATCCATCGAAGCCGCCAGATCAGGTCGTCGATTCGCCCACCATCTTTCGCATCGAGACCCGCCTCGTAGTTTTGCATGCCACCGCAACAAGCCGCGAGGGGAAACTGGTGCTGGACCTGCCTCAGCGCGCGTTTCACGTTTTTGAGAACGGCGTGGAGCAAAAGCTCAATGCTTTTCGCAACGAGGATGTGCCGATCTCGCTCGGTCTTATCATCGACTCCAGCGCGAGCATGCTGGACAAGCGCGACCGAGTGAACGCGGCGGCGCTGGCTCTGTTCGAAGCGTCCAATCCCGAAGACGAAGTGTTTCTGATCAACTTCAGCGAGAACCCTTCGCTGGACGTCGACTATACCAGCAACCACGCCACGCTGAAAAAAGGGCTCTCACGGGTTACTGCCAACGGCGGGACGGCGATGCGGGATGCGATCCGCTCGGGCATCGAGCATCTGAAGGATCGCAAGAAGGACAAGAAAGTTCTGCTGGTGGTGACCGACGGCAACGACAACGCCAGCGTGGAGTCGCTGGACCGGCTGATGCGGATCGCCCAGCGCGAGGAAGTGCTGATATACTCCATCGGCCTTCTGGGCGACGAGTCGCCTCGCGCCGCCGAGAAAGCCCGGCGCGACCTGGACATGCTGGCCCAGGCCACTGGCGGGCAGACATATTATCCGGCTGACGTCGCCGAGATCGCCCGCATCGCCCCCAGAATCGCGCAGGAGCTACGGAACCAGTACATCCTCGGCTACACGCCCACGAATCCTGAGGCCGACGGCTTGTTCCGCCAGATTCGTGTGGTAGTGGATGCGCCAGGTGTGCAGATCCGGACACGCTCCGGCTACTACGCCGCCGCCCCGGCCAACTAAATAGAGTGACACGGGCGTTCTCGCCTGTGTCGAGTTGGCGCTGGTGTGGGCCCTTTAGACACAGGCGGGAACGCAAAGCGGGAACGCCCGTGTCACGTCGTCACTTTCCCAACGCGGTTCGTGTCGCCTTCAGCGTATTGGCGAGAGACTCCTTAGGCAGGTCGTTCACGATCGGATTGATGATCCAGCCCAGTCCGGCCGGCACGTCTCGCGAAAGCGAAATGGCTTCGCATTCCGCATAGACTCCGCCGTCGGCCTCTTCAAAGCGCCAGTACGAGTTCAATCTCCACATGAAGCCGTGATCGTTGCCTTCGGGAAGTGCCCGCTCGCCCGGCTTGCCCGCGTTGTCTATCTCCACGATGCGTGTGGCCTTCGACCAGCTATACATGCGGCTCGGGCTGATCGGCACGTAGCGCACCTGGTGCTCGGTGTCGAGGACAGCAGTGAGTATCTTTTTCTTCAGAAAACGCAAGTGGATTCGGAAATCGTTGCCGTTGCGCTCCAGCAGCCGTGATTGGGTCACTTCGGGCGCATAGACGCGGTCGTGGTGATCGTAGTCCTGAACCAGCGCCACGGTCTTAGCCAAAGTCGTGTTAGGGTAGAATGCGGCGCCGACCCAGTGGTGGACGACGCCTCCAGGCGTCTTGCCCCCCGCCGACCGCCGCTCGGTCAGGATTTCGCCGGCGCGGAGCCGGGCGCGTCCTTCGGGTTTCGAATCGGTCCACAGAAAAGGGTTCGAGTGGACTTCGTGCTCGATTCGCGCTTCCTGAGTGCGGACGTATCCATCCCATGCGCGCACCGTGGCGGGCTTCAACTCGGCGGCGGTGACGTCGGCCCATGCGCACCATAGGAAAACGAAAAAGGCGGGAACCGCGCGCGCGGGGATGGGTGAAGCCATGAGAGGTAGGTTGCTCCGCCCATTGTACGATGGCTTCCTAGCGGGCTCCCCTTCTCTGTATACGCGCATTCGCGAACCTCCGTTGCGCCCCTGCTGGTGTACCCTTAAGGATGACGCGATGAAAATCCTCAGCCTGCTCATTATGTCCGCCTCCGCTTACGCCGCATCATCCATTCACGAGTTCACGCTGCCCTCGCTGGACGGGCAGGCGGCTCCGTTATCTGCTTACAAGGGGAAGGTCGCGCTGCTGGTGAACGTGGCCAGCCAGTGCGGCTACACGCCTCAATACAAGGGCCTGGAATCGATCTACCGCCGGTACAAGGATCGCGGATTCACGGTCATCGGATTTCCGTCCAACGATTTCGGCGGGCAGGAACCGGGGACCAGCGCCGAGATCAAGACCTTCTGCACGCGCAATTACAGCGTGACGTTCCCGCTATACGGCAAAGTGCCGGTGAAAGGCGCGTCCAAGACGCCGCTCTACGAATACCTCACCCAGACCGGCGGCGAAGTGAAATGGAACTTCACCAAGTTCCTGGTCGATGGGAACGGAAAAGTGGTCGCGCGATTCGAGTCGGCGGTGGAGCCGGAATCGAGCGATATGACGTCGGCGATCGAGAAAGCGCTCTCGCATCAATAAAAGGCGAGGATCGCCGAGGCGACTCGCGAAACTTCTGGCTCCGTAAGATACGGGCCCATCGGCAGCGAGACGACTTCCTTTGCCGCCCTTTCGGCGCGAGGAAGCGCGCCGCGCTTCAGGCCGCACCCGGAAAACGCTGGATGCAGGTGCAGAGGCACGGGATAGTGGACGCCGGTGCCGATCCCTAGCTGCGAGAGATGCTCGCGCAGCCGGTCCCGCCTCGCCGCACGAACGACGTACAAATGATTCACCGAACACGGCCATCGCTTCACCGGCCGGACCGCGTCGCATTCGCGAAACGCTTCGTCATAGAGAGCCGCGATTCGCCGGCGCGCCGCATTCCACGCCTCCAGCCGCGGCAGAAAAGCTCGCAGGTAGCAGGCCTGCATCTCGTCGAGGCGTGAGTTGATACCCGCGGCGACGCTGACGTGGCCGGCGGCGCGTCCGCCGTCGCGCAGCAGGCGGATTCGTTGCGCTACGCGGCGGCTATCGGTGACGACGGCGCCCCCGTCGCCGAGACAGCCGAGATTCTTGGTCGGATAAAAGCTGTACGCGATGTAGGGCGAAAAGCGGGCCAGCGGGCGGCCGTAAAAGCGCGCGCCGTGAGCCTGGCAGGCGTCCTGAATCAGGACACGACCCAGCGTTCGGAATCGGCGCAGATCACAGGGCTGGCCGTAGAGATGCACCGGCAGCACAGCGGCAGTGCGTTTGCGGAGGCGGTTTCCTGCGTCGTCCGGGTCCAGCAGCAAGGTCTCGGCATCCACGTCTGCGAAGGCCGGCGACGCGCCGGCGGAGAGGATCGCCAGCCCCGTGAACGGAGCAGTCAGAGGCGACGTGAGGACCTCCTGCCGACGTGTGGTGATGCCCGCCGCGCGCAGGCACAGCTCAATCGCGCCGGTGCCGGAGCCCACGCCCGCGGCGAACTTCGCGCCCATCGAAGAGGCGAATTCCCGCTCGAACGTCTCCACCTGCTCCCCAAGAATGAAGCGCCCTTTCCGGTGCATCTCGGCGAGATGCCCGCGCCAGGCAGACGCCGTCTCCACTATCGCCGGTTTCAGGTTGGTGAGCGGAATCGTCATGCCGTCAGCCGGTCCTTCAGTCCCAGCGCCGGCAAAATCACCAGACGCACGTACAGCCGGAGCAGTTGATAAAACGTAATCAACAGCGACCGCACACGGAAAAATTGAGACCGGCCGTGCAGGCGCGGGTAGTGATGCACGCCAGTCTCCGCTACGCCAGTGCCGGTGAGCTCGATCTTGCGCACCAGCTCCACGCAGATAGTGCCGCTGGTGGAGGTGAGCTGGATTTGGTCCAGCAGTTCCCGCCGGATCAGGCGGAAGTCGCAGTCGATGTCGCGGATGCGAATACGGAAAATGAAACGCGCGAAGCGGTTATAGAGTTTGCCGATCATGATGCGGTGCCAGGGGTCGTTGCGCTCCAGCTTGTATCCGTTGACTAGGCCGACGCCGGGGCGCATCAACGCCAGTAGCTTGGGCAGCTCGCCGGCGTCGTACTGGCCGTCGCCGTCGGTGTAGAAGACCAGCTCTTTCGTGGCGGCCGCGAAGCCGCTGCGCAGCGCGCCGCCATAGCCACGGTTCTCTTCGTGCGTGACCACGCGCATGCGCGGAGAGAACTTACGGCGCAGCTCTTCCAGAACCTGCGCGGTGGCGTCGAAGCTGCCATCATTGACTACGATCAGCTCGTGATCCGGGGCGTGCTCGCGCAGCACGGCGAAGGCTTTCTCCACCAGTTCAGGCAGTGAAGCAGCGTCGTTGTATGCGGGAAAGAAGATGCTGAGGCCGGGACGGATAACGCCCTATTGTAAAATGACGATTATGTCCGAGTCGACCGACTTTTACCGCATCCAGAAGCTGCCGCCCTACGTGTTTGCCGTCATCAATGAGATGAAGGCAAAGGCTCGGGCCGCGCAGCAGGATGTGATCGATCTCGGGATGGGCAACCCCGACGGCCCCACGCCGCGGGTTGTCGTCAACAAGCTGATCGAGGCGTCGCGGAATCCGAAAAACCACCGCTATTCGCAATCCAAGGGTATTCCACGATTGCGGGAGGAGATCGTAGCGCGCTACAAGCGGCACTACGACGTCGATCTCGACCCGGGGAGTGAAGCGATTGTAACCATCGGCGCGAAGGATGCGCTGGCGCACCTGCTGTTCGCCGTGGTGGGGCCGGGCGACGCAGTGGTGTCACCCAACCCGGCGTACCCTATTCACCAATACGGCGTGATCATGGCCGAGGGGCACGCTTGCATGCTGCCTATGCCTTCACCGGCCGAGTTTCTGAACGGCCTCGAGGATTTGTATCGGCGCTCCTCGCGGCAGCCGAAGCTGATCCTGATTTCCTTTCCACACAACCCGACCACTCAGTGCGTCGACCTGGATTTCTTCAAGGAGATCGTCGGCCTGGCGCGGGCGCACGGCTCGATGATCGTCCACGATTTCGCCTACGCCGACCTGTGCTTCGACGGGTACCGCGCGCCGAGCATCCTGCAGGTGGAAGGCGCCAAAGACGTCGCCGTGGAAATCTATTCCATGTCCAAGAGCTTCAACATGGCCGGCTGGCGCGTCGGATATTGCGTCGGCAACGCGAAGATGATCGGGGCGCTGGCGCGCATCAAGAGCTATCTGGACTATGGCGTGTTCCAGCCGATCCAGATCGCGTCGATCATCGCGTTGAGGGAATGCGAAGAGGACACCAAGAAGATCTGCGGGATTTATCAGAAGCGCCGCGACGCGCTGATCTCCGGCCTGAAGCGGGCAGGATGGCCAGTGGAGCCGCCCAAGGGCTCCATGTTCGTATGGGCGCCTCTGCCTGAGAAGCACAAGGCCGCCGGCTCTCTGGAATTCGCCAAACTAATGATGGAGAAGGCGCTGGTAGCGGTTTCGCCCGGCATCGGTTTCGGGCCCATGGGCGAGGGCCACGTTCGGTTTGCGTTGATCGAAAACGACCACCGAATCCGCCAGGCGGCTCGCTCGATCAAGCAATTTTTGAAGGGCGCGTGACACAGGCGTTCTCGCCTGTGGGGCAACCGGCGCAGGCGGGACCGCTTGCGCCACTCAGTAAACGATCACCGGCAGCTTGACTTCGATCGTCTTCGGCGCGAGGCAGGAGTTGTTGTTGCAGGCTTGGTAGCGCAGCTTCCCGCTCATCACGTTCGGACCGTCGACCGCCCCCGCGGGCACTTTGAACTTCGTCAGAATGTCGAAGTTGCCGGTGAACACGCTGAGCGGCGTCGGCGAGAACTCGTACTTCTCCATGTGCGCCTTGGGGTAGGTGATTTCGGCGCCTTCCAGCACGCCCTTGTCCCACGTGAGCCGTAGCGGTATCAGGTAATCCTCGCTAGGGTTGTTGCTATTCGTGTGAAAGCCGGGCTGCAACGCAAAGGTCAACTTCACCTCCGCGGCCGATCCCCGCTTAACGGTCAATTTCTGAGGCGGCACCAGTGAAAGAACGCCGCTAGTTTGCGCGGTGAGCAGCGGCAACCACAGGAGCGCCGCCAGACACCGAAGTTTTTTCCAGGAGTTCTTTGATCCCATTTTCGAATTCACTCTTCGCAGCCAGGCCGACGTGCGTCGCGGCCACCTTGCCTTCGCGATCGATCAGGAAAGTTGTGGGCAGCGCGTTGACGCCGCCGTACAACTGCGCGATGGAGTCGCTGCCCTGTAGCACGCGGTAGTTCACCGCCATGTCCGAGATAAACGGCTTGACCACGGCCCAGCCTTCCTCGTCCATCGACACGCCGACCACGTTGAAGCCCTGGTCCTTGTACTTTCGCTCGAACTCCATGAACCACGGCATCTCGATTTTGCAGGGTCCGCACCATGTGGCCCAGAAGTTCAGCAGGACGACTTTGCCTTTGTAGTCGGCCAGGCGGACGGTGCGGCCGTCGGCGTCCTTCAGCGAGAACTCGGGCGCGGCCTTTCGCTCCTTCTCGGACTTTACACTAGAACCGGCGGCTTTGACCGAGTTGTAGGATCTATTGCATCCGCCAAGGATCAAAACCGAGGCTACACCGGCGGCGAGAGCCACGCGGGCAAACACACTACGCATACCTCAATTATACCGAGATCGAGCGGGTAAGCCCGGCCGCGGCAAACCATTTCCGGCGGCGGCTGCGATCGCGGGCGTTGAGCGTGTATTCGTCGGACGAGCGGACGCCTGACAACAGCCATGCCGCGGTGTCGCAAAAGCTCTCGCAGGCGTACTCGCGCCAGCGCCGCGTCCGGTTGCGGAGGTCGCCGTCATTCAGCGCCTCCTTCCGCCATTCCCCGGACCAGCCCAACTCGCCGCGCACGCCGCGCTTCAGCTCGCCGGCCAGAAGCTGTTCGAACGACCGCCTCCGTCGATTGCCGGCCCGGACCCAGACGAAATGGAACATCTCGTGCGTCCAGATGCGCCGCAGCAGCGCCGGCCTCCGCTTCAGCGCAACGTCGAGCACGATGCGGCGCCGGCGGATGAAGGCGCCGGCGTGAACCTCCTGGCCTCGCGTGCCGCCGGAAAGCAGCTTCCCCCGGTGCCGGCGCGGCGCGGCGAGCCAGGAGACATCGATAGGCCGGCCGCTGATTTCCGGGAACCGCATGCTACATGCCGCTGGCCTGGAGAACGATTTCCTGAGTGAGCAGCTCCTGCGCCAGGGTCACCGCCAGGGGCTTGTGGTCGCGCACCGAATTCGCCAGCTCGGCGAAGTCTCCCACAAAGCGGCGGTAGGGTGGCATCTCCACGGGAGTGGTATCCAGGTAGAGCGTCGCCGGCTCGATGGGCCGGATCACCGCGGTCGCCTTGCTGCCCAGAATCTCCACCTGGCGATGCGGCAGCGCGTTCGGCTGCAACGTAGTGGCATTGATGATCGCCATGGCGCGCGGGTATTCCAACACCGCCGCCGTATTGTCGCGCAGGCCGTCGTCGAACTTGCCGTCCTTGCGCAGGAAGGAAGTCATTTTCAACGGGCGTCCCAGCAGGCGTGTCACGATGTCGATAAGGTGGGAGCCCTGTTCGTACATGTCGCCGCCCTTGAAGTGCGCCCACTCGGGCCGGCGGGCGTCGTCGATGTAGGTGTTCATGGTGGCGCGGACGAAATAAACCTCACCCAGCTTGCCCTGGCGGACCCACTCGAAGGCTTTATTCAGCGCCGGATTATAGCGCCACATATAGCCCGTCTGTAAGAGAAGGTGTTTGCGCTCGGCGAGATCGGCCATCTTCCGGAGCACGGCCATGGAAGAGGCCGGCGGCTTTTCCAGATGGATATGTTTGCCGGCCTCCAGGGCCGCCATGCCGTCGCGGTCGTGATGTTTTACCTCGGACTCGACGGCGACCACCGGAATCGTACGGTCGTCCAGGATCTGCTCACGGGTCAGGATCCGCAGCTTCATTTTCTCGTAGCGGGTCCGGAGCTCGGCGTCTTCCGGCCAGACGCCGGCCAGCTCCCAGTCCGGATTTTCGAGCACGACCTTGACCTTGTCCAGCGCGTGCGAGTGTTCCACTCCGAGGAATGCGATTCGAATGCTCATAGCTGTGACTTTGTAACTGTAGCCGCACGCACGGCGCGCCCAGGGTGGACTCCCTCCACCAGCCTGCCGTCCCTCACCACCGCCATTCCGTTCACCAGCACGTGGACGATTCCCGCCGACGGCAAAGCGGGCTTCTCAAAGGTAGACCGGTCACCCACGCGCGCCGCATCGAACACCGTAAGGTCGGCATCCGCGCCCACGCGGATGCGTCCCTTGTTCCTCATCGCCGGCGCGCGGGCTTCCAACCGCCGCGCCGGCATTAGCGTCATCTTGCGCACCGCGTCCATCAGCGTCAAGGCGTGCTCGTCCCGCGCGTAGTGGCCCAGGACGCGCGAGAAAGTGCCCGCGCCGCGCGGATGGCCCTTGCCGTTTTCAAGCATACCGTCGCTGGCGATCATTGTCAGCGGGCTCGCCACCGCCTGACGCGCCACTTCCTCCGGAATCATGTGCATGATCACCATGCCGCCGGTCTTGCGATAGGCGCCGAATGTCTCCCGCGTCAGGCGCTCGCCGGTGGCTACCCATTGCAGCGCGCTGAAGTCCACGCCCAGAATCTTCTGCCAGCCGTCGGCGAATATGGCGGACTGCAGCTCGGTCATGGCAGCAGTGTACGGATAGCACTCGGTCGTGATGTCGACTCCGCGGCGGCGGGCTTCGTCGATGGTCTGCAACAGCCGCGGCGTCTGCTTCAGCCCGCTCGAAGTGATGTGGACCACGTGCACCGGCGCGCCGGTGACCACCGCGGCGCTGATCGCTTCCTCCAGCGCGTTGAGCGCGCTCGGCTCGGCGTCGCCCATGTGGCGGATGTGGACGAACACCGGCGCTTTCGCCGCGGCGGCGGCACGAAACATCTCCAGGATCTCCCAGCGCGACGCGGCCGGTGTGTACTGCACGCCCAGACCGACGCCCAGCGCGCCGCGCGCGAGCCCCGTCTCCACGCGGCGGCGCATGGCCAGGATCTCCTCGTCGGTGGCCGCGCGGTTCGCACCGTCCCCGGATGGCACCAGTCCCTGATTGGGATCCTTCATCACGGCCATGCGTGCGGGCACGTGGCCGGACGTGGCGCCGGAGTTGATCAGGCGCTTGCCCTCGCGGGCCGCGTACCACGCGTCCACATCGCCCGTGCCTAACTCCAGCTCCAGCGCCGTGGTGACGCCGTCGAGCGCCTGCGCCCGGTGATTCTCTTCGTTCTGGCCGTGCGCGTGAAGATCGATGAATCCCGGCGCCACGGCAAGCCCGCCCGCGTCGATCGCCGATTTCCCCTTGAGCGTCGAAGCCGAGACGGCGGCGATCTTCCCGTCGCGAATGCCGATGTGGCGCACCGCGTCGAGGCCGGATTCCGGGTCCAGGACGCGTCCGCCGCGGATCACCAGATCGTAATCCTGAGCGGTCACAACAGAACCGGCGAGTAGAACCAAAGCGGCCAGGCGCATGATTGGGCTAAACTGGAAAGTTACCACACAAAAGGAACCGGATTGGCCACGAAGCCCACGAGCGCCGTCGCGATCTATCCCGGCTCATTCGATCCCCTCACCAACGGTCACCTGGATCTGATCGAGCGGGGGGGCAGGCTATTCGGCCGCCTGGTGGTGGCCATTCTGCGCAACGACACCAAGCAGCCGCTGTTCAGCGTGGAAGAGCGGATGGAGATGGCGCGCGAGGTGGTGAAGGATCTGGACAACGTCGAGGTGGATTGCTTCGACGGGCTGCTGGTGGATTACGCCACTGCGCGGGGCGCCACGGCGATTCTGCGCGGAGTGCGCGCGATCTCCGATTATGAATACGAGTGGCAGATGGCGTTGATGAACCGCCGTCTCTGCCCGCAGATCGAAACCGTTTTCCTGATGGCGGGTGAGGCGCACTCGTTCATCAGTTCCCGGCTGGTGAAGGAAGTGATCCGGCTGGGCGGCAATATTTCGGGGCTGGTACCGTCCATGGTGGAGGCGCAGCTCCGCGCGCGGGTAGCGAAACCGCAAGCGATAAGGAACGTGAAGTCCAAAAACAATCCTAAGGACAGCCAGTAAAAATGAGTCAGTTAGCAGACCGGATTTCTTCGATTAGCGTTTCGTCCACCATGAAGGTGGCGGCGGACGCCGAAAAATTGCGCTCGGAAGGTGTCGACGTCGTGGACTTCGGCGCCGGGGAGCCGGATTTCCCCACCCCCGACAACATCAAGCAGGCCGCCATCCGCGCGCTGGACGCCAATTTCACCAAGTACACCGCGGCCGGCGGCATCATGGAGCTGAAACAGGCTATCTGTGAGCGTCACAAGCTCGACTTCGGCACCAGCTACAGCCCCGCCGAGTGCATCGTCTCAGTGGGCGGCAAGCACGTAATCTTCAACCTGACGCAGGCCGTGTTGAATCCGGGCGACGAAGTGATCATCCCGGTGCCCTATTGGGTCACCTACAAGGACGTGGTCAATTACGCCGGCGGCAAGTGCGTCTTCGTCCCCACCGATGAGCAGCAGGGCTTCACGCTGACCGCGGCAATGATCGAGCCGCACTTGACGGCTAAGACGAAGCTGATCATGATCAACTCGCCGTCGAACCCCAGCGGCGCGGTGCTGGACCAGGCGGAATTCGAGAAAATCTTCTATCTGGCGAAGAGCCGCGGCGTCTACCTGATGACCGACGAATGCTACTGCCACTTCCTGTATGAAGGCAGCCCGTACTCCATCGCCTCCCTGCCGGATGCGAAGCACACGGTGCTGGTGGCGGGTACGCTTTCGAAGACCTACGCCATGACGGGCTGGCGGGTGGGCTTCGGGCTGACGCCGCCTTCGCTGATCGGCGCGATGAACAAGCTGCAAAGCCACTCCACGTCGAACCCGAACTCGATCGCCCAGAAGGCCGGAGTGGAAGCCATGCGCGGCCCGCAGGAATCGGTGAAGATGATGCTGGCCGAGTATCGCCGCCGGCGCGATTTCGTGGTGGCGCGGCTGCGGCGCATCCCCGGCGTCCAGTGCGCGGAGCCGAAGGGCGCGTTCTACGCCTATCCGAACATCTCCTGCACATTCGGCAAGAACGGCGTGTCGAACACCTTGCAGTTCTCCGAAAAACTGCTGAACCAGGCGCATGTCGCCGTGGTTCCGGGCGAGGCGTTTGGCACGGACCAGCACGTTCGCATCTCCTACGCAACCTCGATGGGCGAACTGGAACGCGGATTGGACCGCATCCACCAGTACATCGCGGGATAATGGGGGCTTGAAGAAAATCGAGCCGTCGTTCCGGGAGAGAGTCTGGGGAAGCCTGGCCCTTGAGCCGTGGTTCCCCGCGCCCCCGCAGAAAACAGGCGAAGTATGGTTTGAAACCGATCCGCCTCACCCCATCCTGGCAAAGTTTCTTTTCGCCGAGGAGAAACTTTCAGTACAAGTTCATCCCGCCGGCCCCGCCGGTGTGGGCAAAACGGAGATGTGGCACATCCTGCGCGCAGCGCCCGGCGCGGCGATCGCGGCCGGATTCCGCGAGCCCGTTTCTCCGGAGCGCATCCGGGAGTCGGCCCTTTCCGGAGAGATCGAGCGGTTGCTGCGCTGGTTCACCGTGCAGGCGGGCGAGACCTATTTCATTCCGGCGGGCACAGTTCACGCCATCGGCGCCGGCGTAACGGTGTGTGAGATCCAGCAGAACTCCGACATCACGTATCGCTTGTACGATTACGGCCGCGACCGCGAGCTGCATCTGGACGAGGGCGTCAAGGCCGCGCGCCCGGGCGCCCATTCGGGTCCCGTCCGGGAAAAAGGCGCAGAAGGCGGCTGGAGCGTGCTGGCCGACTGCGAATATTTCACCACGCACCTTCTGCGGGAACGCGCGGCGCCCTCCGAGCTGCCGGCCGCGCCGAGAGACCAGTTCGTGATCGGGTTGAGCGGCATGGCGCTGGTTGGCGGCGTGCCTGTTCGCGCCGGCGAAGTCTGGCTGGCCGCGGCGGGCGAGGGCCCGCATGCAATTCAGCCGAAAGGCCCGGTGATCCTCATGCGCACGTTCCAGCCTGCTACAATCGCCCAGTGATTCGCAGCACCGAAATCGAAATGATGGAGGACCCGGCGCTGCCGGACGCGACGCTGCGTCAGGTTCATCGCGACCTGCTGCGGACGCACCTCTGGCTGGGGCACGTGGCCGCGGTGGAGCGCGCCATTCGCCGCGACACGCTGCCGGTGCGCACGGTGCTGGACATCGGCTGCGGCGACGGAGCCATACTGGCGGAGCTGCGGCGCCGCCTGGGTGTCGACGTCGTCGGCGTGGACCTGCGGCATCCGACTTCGGGCGCGTCCGATGTGCCGATCATGGAAGCCGACGCCGTGCGCGATCCGCTGCCGCCCACCGACGTCGCCATCACGATCTGCGTGGCGCATCATCTTTCCGAAGAGCAGCTAGTCGGCATGATCCGCAACGTAGGCCGGTCAAGCCGCCGCCTGATAGTCCTCGACCTGGTGCGGCACCCGCTACCCGCGATGCTGTTCCGCGTATTCGTCGCGCCCTGGGTGCATCCCATCAATGCCAGCGACGGCGTCCGGTCGATCGAGCGCGCCTACACGCCCCGTGAGCTTGGCCGCCTGGCGCGCCGCGCGGTGGAAGGCAGTGGAGCGCGAGTGCGTCTGCGCGTCACGCCTCTGTGGCTGCGCCAGATGCTGGAAATCACTTACGCCTGAAGACCATATTAGACGGCCGGACGCCGTGCTCGCGGCAGTAGTCCAGATACAGCGTGCCGTAACTCTTCGTGTTGTAATCTGATTCGCGGAAGCCAAGCGCGCGGGCGGTGCGGTCGATCCAGCGGGGCGAGCCTTCCAGTTCCAGAAAGCACCCGATCGGCGTCTCGTCGATCACCGCAAGCCCGGCTTCGCCCGATTTCGCGAATTCGGTGCGGTACTTCTCGTAGCGAAACTTGGGTCCGTAGCCTAGCGCTTCGATCACACGCGCCCCGGCCACGGCGTCGGAGACCGAAACCTCCATTTCCACGCGCGATTTGTGCTTGCCTATGGCGGGCGGCCCCTTGAAGGTAAGGGTGTGGACTTTGCCCGCTGTGCGTAGCCGCAGCAGCATGCCTTGCTGGCGCAGGCCGGACGATGGAGTGTCATAGACGGTGTTGGTCTCGAACACGCGCCGGCGCACCACGCGAAAGCCGGCCGCCCGCAGCTTGCGTCGGCCTTCGCGCGCGTCCGCGATGCCCAGCTTGATCTCGATTTCGCGGCCGCCGTGCGCCATGAGTCAGTATAATAGCGTGTAATGCGCGCCCGTAGCTCAGGTGGATAGAGCGGCAGGCTTCGAACCTGTAGGTCGGGAGTTCGAATCTCTCCGGGCGCGCCAGTTGTCCGTTCGGACCGGGTTAGGATTTCAGGAGAGACCCGCATGTCCAAATATCGCGATCAGGTATTCATTAGCTATTCCCGTCATGACCGCCTGTGGAAGGATCGCTTACTCACCCATTTGACGCCGCTGATCCGTGAGGAAGGTCTTTGCATTTGGGACGACGGCCTTATTGAGCCGGGCTCTAAGTGGCGCGAGGAAATCAGCGCTGCCCTAAGTCGGGCCAAGGCCGCGGTTCTCCTGGTGACACCCCACTATCTCGCGTCGAATTTTATTACAAACCATGAAATTCCGCCGTTGCTGAAGGCTGCGGCCGCCGGAGGCGTCAGGATTCTTTGGATTGCCATCAGTGCAAGCGCGTTCGAGTCTACTCCGATAGGACAATATCAGGCTCTGAACAACCCGGCTGCTCCGCTTGACAAGTATAAAAGATCTTCGGGTAGACTCAATGAGATCCTGGTCGACATTGCGAAAAAGATTCGGGACGCGTATCAGGGCCACGTCGCTTCGGACCGCGCCAGCGCGGCGTTAGGGGCAACGAAGCAGACTACTCGCCTGGTTCTCGATTGCGGAATGGCGCCGCGAGTCATGGTGAACCAGGTCCATGAACTCAGGCTGTTGGTACGAGACACGCAGTCGGCCGGACTCCGTCAGTCCGTCGACCAGGATAGGATACACCCCGGCGGCAAAATCTACGACTTCTCGGCGAACGATGTCCGGTCGGTAGTGTTTGACGTGGACTTTCCGTTGGACACGGGCCATCTTCAATCGGTGGAAATTCAGATTGATCTAAACGCACCCGACTTCCGGGTGGAGGAGCAGTTACCAAGGACTATGCGGCTGAACCCGGCGACAGAAGCACATCCGAAAGTTTTTCTCGTTAAGGCGGAGAAGGTAGGCCGCCTCGTTCTGGTGGTGAGAATCATCCATGGCACGGCTTCTCTGGGTTCTGAGAAGGTGGCAACCGTGGCCGAAGACCTGGACAGGCAGGGTCCAGCACCAGTTCTCTGCGAGCTCCGCCTGGACGTGGAGGTGGTGAAGCCGCAGGCACGAGCCGTCGGTGCGACGTAGTCAAATGTCTAATTTGTACGGGTATGCCGGTGCACCCGGCACAGTACTGCAACGCCGGGCCAGAGGCGCAGGAAGAAGTGTTTTCAAGGGCTTACTGCGCCTCACCGTCTTAATAAGCGATCTGGCCTTCCGCTTCTTGATGAGCTGACATGCAAATCCGCGAATCCACGTTATCCTATCTCAAGGAGGAGCCGTGAGATCATTAGCCATCTTCGCAACCAGCGTCTCGCTTTGTCTCGCCCAGCCCCAGGCTCCGGCGCAGCAGTCCGAGCCCGTGGCAGTCTTCAAAGTCGAAGTGGTGGCGCGCACGACCAAGGCCATCAATTACCGGCATCGCAGCGGCTCGACCAAAATCGACTTCAAGGGCACGCCGCTGCTGCCCGCCGCCAAAGGCGAAGGCACCGTCGAAAGCAAACAGGGCCGCATCGACATCGACGCCAATTTCCGCAACCTCGCGCCGGCCACCAAGTACGGGCCGGAATACCTGACCTACGTCCTGTGGGCGATTACTCCGGAGGGCCGGCCGACCAACCTCGGCGAAATCCTGCTCAACGGCACGAACAGCAAGATCAGTGTGTCCAGCGAACTGCAGGCCTTCGGCCTGATCGTCACCGCCGAGCCGTATTTCGCGGTCACCATGCCCAGCGACGTCGTGGTCCTCGAAAACATGGTGCGCCCCGACACTCTGGGCAAGATCGACGAGATCGACGCGAAGTTCGAGCTGTTCCAGCGCGGCATCTATTCGGGCTCCGGCCTGGAGCGCCTCTTCGTGGACCCGCGCGTGCCGCTGGAGCTGTTCGAGGCCCGCAACGCGCTGCGCATTGCCAAATGGCAGGGCGCGGACCACTACGCTCCGGAAACCTACGACAAAGCCCAGAAGCTGCTGGTCCAGGCTGAGGAATACCAGATCCGGAAGCAGAATCTGAAGAAGCCTGTGGCGATGATCGCTCGGGAAGCCGTGCAGACGGCCGAAGACGCGCGCGCGATCGGCGTCCGGCGCATCGAGGAAGAGAAATTGGCCAAGGAACGCGCTGACGCCGCCGAACGCGAGGCCAAAGCGAAAGCCGAGAAGGACGCCGAAGCCGCGCGGCGCGCCGCCGCCGAGGCCGCGCAGAAAGCCGAGAACGAAGCCCGGCTGCGCGCCGAGGCCGATCGCCTTATCGCCGAGAAAAAGAAGATGGAGGCCGAGTTGGAATCCGCTCGCGCCGCCAAGGCGCAGGCCGAAGCTGAAGCCTCTCGCGCGACGGCGCTGGCGCAGGAGCAGAAGGCCCGCGCGGATGCCGAAGCGGCTCGGGCCGTGGCGGACAAAGCTCGTGCGTCGGCCGAAGAGTCCGACCGCATGCGCCTCAAGGCGGAGGAAGATAAGCGGCGCGCCGAAGCCGACCAGCAGCGGCTCCGCACACAGCTACTGGAGCAGTTCAACCTGATTCTGGAAACGCGCGACACGGCGCGCGGCCTGGTGGTGAACATGGCCGACGTGCTTTTCGACAGCGCCAAGTACACGCTGCGCCCGCCCGCGCGGGAGAAGCTCGCCAAGCTATCCGGCATCGTGCTGGCGCATCCCGGCCTTCGGCTGGAAGTGGAAGGCCACACCGACAGCATCGGCAGCGAGGACTACAACCAGAAACTCTCCGAACAGCGCGCGGAGTCGGTCCGCGGCTACCTGCTGGAGCAGAAAATTCCCGAGACTTCGGTGACGGCGATGGGCTTCGGCAAGACCATGCCGGTGGCCTCAAACGACAACGCCAAAGGCCGCCAGCAGAACCGGCGCGTCGAGATCATCGTCTCCGGCGAGGTGATTGGAGCGAAGATCGGCGCCGCTAAGACCGGCAGCCCATAAGACCGCCTGCTAACGCGCGCGGCTCAGAAGGTGAAGCCGATTTCCGCCTGATAGCTCCGTGGCGTCACGAAGTGAGTCCCGCTGAACGTCGACAGAAAGTTGTACAGCGTCTCCTTGTTCGCCACGTTCAGCACGGTGAACTTCAGCGTTGTCCGAAAATGCTCCTTGTGAAGCAGGTTGTCCGTCCCCACGCCGATGTCGAAGAGGTGGCGCGGTGCGATGCGCGGCGGATTGTGATCCGCGTCCGCCGTGCCTTCCGCGGGAATGTTCAGCCGCGTCGCGCCGTACGTCGCCGCGCCGCAGGCGGTAATCGGATTCCCCAGCGACGCGAACTGGCTGCCGCAAAAGAAGCCGATAGCCGCCTGTTGCGCCGCCGTCAGGCCGAGCGCCGATTCCAGGTCCGGCACCGCTCCGGCCACCAGGCCGCTGTCATAACGCCAGGTGAACGCCGCCCACATCCCATTGTGCGGACGCTGATAGCGGACATGCGTGGTTTGCTGGAAAGCCTGGTCGTGGTCGATCCGGAATACTGAAGTGTCCAGCGGCGAGTTGAAAATCAGCCCTCCATTGGAAGGCCCGAAGAACCGCGATCGCGTGTGCCCCAGCATGGTGTAGGCCTGGAAGCCGTGGATGTTCGGCGTGCTGAGCCGCACGGAAACGCCGTCGATCTTCGACCGGCGCCAGGAGATGGGGAACTGGACGGGCGTGTTGAGCAGCGTCCCGAAATCGAAAGCGTTCTTGGTGTACTTCCAGAAATAATCGGCGTCGATCAGCAGCCACTTGCCCACGCTCTGCTGGAATCCTGCGTTGTACTGGTTCCGGCTGCCTGGCTCAAGAGGCTTGGCCCCGAACCCGCCGAAGATGTTCTCGGCCAGCCCGCCGGAGCCGGTGGAGCTGGACACGATCAGGTTCTCGTTGTAGGGCGTCTCGAATGTGCGGGAATACGCGCCGCGAATCACGGTTCCGGTCTGCTTCACCTGATAGGAAAAGCCCAGGCGCGGCTGCACGCCGGTGGCGCTGGAGAGCCCGTGGTAATCGTCGATTCGCAGGCCAAGGCTGAGGTTGAGGTTGCCCAGGTTGATCGAGTCCAGAGCATAGAAAGCGAACTGGTTCACATTGGCTTTGCCGCTGAACTGGAACGGGACGCCGCCGCGGGTCAAGTCGAAGGGGACCAGGCCGGGCTGCAGATCCGGATTGGGCGAGAACCCGAGACCGCCGCAGCGTTCCGGGTCCGTCACTCCGGGCAGGCCCTGCGGTTCGCCGTCGCCGTCGACGCAGACCGCGTTGAAGCCGGCATCTGTGACACCCAGAGCGAATCTCTCGCTGAGCCGTGTCTGCATCAGTTGCATGCCGATTCGCAGGTTATGCTTTCCCTCCACGTAAGAAAGGTCGCCTCGCAGGCCGTAATTCCTCAGACGCCGGGTTTGAGTCAGCGTGGCGGGCGAGTCGGCAAAAATGTCGCCGCTGGGATAGTAATTCACCTGGTCCTGGCGGAAGAAAGGATTCACCGTCAAAAGCGCCTGGGGGCTGAAGGTGTGCTGGTAGCCGGGGGCGATGTTGAAGCTCAGCACGCGCTGTTTCTGGTCCTGCCCGGGCTGATCGTAGGTGTTAGGAACCTGAAACCAGTTCCGCGCCGCAAACAGATTGAGGTGGATGGCGTCCTTGCTCGTGGGCTGGTAATCCAACCGGTCCAGAATCGTCCCGTTGTTGCCCACCGCGTGAATCGGGTGGAATTCAGGAGTGTCCAGGAAGCGGCCCGACCGTACCGCGTTGGCCACCAGGAAATTGCCGAGCTTGGCCCCGCCGAAGCCGATGCTGGCTTCTTCCGACACGGTGCCGAAGGAGCCGTACTGGGCGGCGAAACCGCCGAACGGCTTGTGACCCAGGCCGGATCGCGTCTGCGCGTTCACCACCAGGCTGGTCTTGTCGCCGTAATCCGCCGTGGGCGCACTGGTGATCAGCTCCATCGACTGGATGGCGTTGAGCGGAATCTGCGTGGAGAACTGCTTGCTCTGCTGATCGCTGATGGGCTGCCCGTCGACAAGGAACGTCGTTTGCGCGTGATCTCCAAGCGGGTGGAAGAAGCCGTTGGAATCGGCGACGACGCCCGGACTGCCAAGCAGGATGGCGTCGCTGAGGCTGGAACCCGGCGACATGGTCGGCAGCTTGGAAAACGTGGTGCGGTCCAGGTCGTTGTGCGCGTAGGGGACGTTTTCGAGCAGCTCCGCGCCCTCGGCGTGCACATCCACGGTGGTCTGCTCGCCCGCCAGCGCCATGGACGCTTTCAAGCTGATGGGAATCGACGAACGGACCTGGACGTCGCGGTGCCAGGCGGAAAATCCCGCGGCGTCGATTTCCAGATGGTACGGATTGGGTGGGATGTTGGTGAACCGGAACGTTCCGGCGTCGTCTGTCTTGAGCGACTGCCTGTATCCGCTGATCGTGTTCCGCAGCTCGACGGCTGCGCCGGCGATCACGGCGCCGGACGGATCGGTGACTGTGCCATCCACCGTGCCCGCGCCTCCGAGGGACTGCGCCGCTGCGAGTGGAGAAAAAACGGAAAAGAGAACGCTGAATAGAAATGGTACGGAATATCTTGAATGCACCTTTGTGCCCTCCTGGAATGGATCTCGTCAAACCAAATCAAAGGAAACCACATGTGCGGACTTCTCCTTTGATGCCAAAAAAACGGGTTTGGGAGTTTAAGCGGGAGGTGCTCGGGAGGGGCTGACGATCAGGAGCGGATCGTGTTCCAGAGACTGCCCGTCGGCCCGGTGGTGCCAATCTGTCTGCGGAGCGGGCGGCGCCAGACCGATGGTCGCCGCGGGCGGAGAAAGCGGGGAGTGGCCTAGATGGCACACCCCGCAACAGTGCTTCGCTGCGTGACAGTCGGTGTGGTCCGCGTTGACGGCCATCGTCTGCGACCAGATCAGACCGCAGAAGATGAGCAGCGCGAGCAAAATCGCCGGAATGCGGGAGCGCCCCAGCATGGACAGACTTTTATTATCACACAGGCCGGTGTGACGCAGACTTTCGTGTCCGCGGAGCCTCAAGATTGTGGCCGGCCAGAGCCGCCAGCCGCTTCGGCGCAACCAGCCGGTAACTGTGGACCGCCAGCTCCGCGACCTCGTCCCAGTACACATCGCCCACGTCCAGCCGAAGCGCCACCCAGCCTCTTGATCCAATGTATGCCGGCAAATAATACCGCTCCGGGCTGGCGGCAGCCAGCGCCGTGTTGTCTCCCGGCAGCACTTTGCAAACCACGGATACGATGCCGTCGCCGTGATGATCGTTCAGGAAATAGGCGAAAGTCTTCTTTCTCACCAGGAAGCCCGCGTGCGTCCCGTGGCATTCGCGAGTCGCTTCGGGCAGCGCCAGGCAAATTCGCGTTACCCGGATCAGGGCGCGCATCTTCCGCCGCCGGTTTCTTCATTTCGCCTTGCCGATGGCGGTCTCGTGCGAGGGCTGGTAAAGACCGATTTCCAGGCCGCTGGGCAGGCGCACTGTGGTGCTGATTCCCCACGCCGCCTCGGTCACCGGACCGCAAGCCACGTTCCTGGTCTCCAGCAGCCGCATCATTCCGGCAAGATCGTCGCACATCAAATAAAGCACCGTGCCGGTAAAGCACCGTGCCGGCCAGTCGCCGGTCGCCGTGAACCTGTGCGAAATCGCCGCTTTCCGGGTGAACCGCCATTTCCGCCGGCGGCAGCGCGAAGATCAGCCAGCCGCGGCCAAGATCCACTGCGGCAAAGTTCAGGACGTCGCGAAAGAACGCCCGGTCCGCTTCCGGCTGGTTGCTGTAGAGGAGAAAATGCGCTCCGGTAATCACGTTATTTCTTTGGAGCCACGCGGACGTCGTGCAGCGTGTAGTCGCCGTCGTAGACCTTGGCGGTAATCTGGTCGCCGACCTTCACCTGCTTCAGCACTTCGTCTTTGTCCACGGCGTAGGCCATGGTCATCGCCTCCATCCAACCTTCCACTTTTTCGTGGTTGACGGTCAGGCTCTTGGTGCTGGCGTTGATCGCTTCTACTTTGCCTTTGAGCGTGTACGCTTTCTTGCCTTGCTGCGCCTGCGCCGGCGATGACATCAGGCAAACAGCGAGGGACACAGCCACCATAAAGGTGCGGATGCGGTTCATGAACCCTCCCGCCTTTCAGCATACAAGCTTCGCGTCCGAGCAATGCAAGGGGGCAAAAGTGTGTGGCGGAGGTTACTACGCAACGGGGCGCATGCGGATGCCGATGGTCGTCTTCGCGGGCAGCTTCAATTGCAGAATGCCGCCGGGGTCTGTGGACAGCTCATAAATCTCGCGGTCGTCCACTTCGATGTCGTAGCGGGTTTTCGGCTTCAGGCCCACCACGAAAACCGCTTCCTCCTCTTTCAGCGTCACCGTGAATTTCTCCGCGAACTTGCCGAAGATGACCACAGCGTCGCCGATTACCAGCGGAGCGCTGGTCACTTCGGGACGGATCATGGACGGCTGCCCGTTCTCGAACCACTGGACCGCTCCGTCGAAGTAGCCAAGCCACGTGGAATTGTCCTCCCAGGTGGCTCGGAGGAACAGGCGGCCGAACAGGTCGTCGTGGAAAATCAGAGGGACGTGATAGTAGCTGAGGCCCGGCTGGTAGGGATTGGCCCAGAGAAACTCATACACGATGCCCAGGGTGCCGCGCATCAGGAACCGGTCGTGCATCAGCCAGCCCTGCAGCACCTGGGTCTGCGGAGCGTTGGTATCGTAGGCCACCATGGAAAGCTCGGCCGCGCGCGACATGGCCGCGCGCGTGAGATCGGGATCCTCGATCTGCTTCTGCGACGGAATGCGGAATTCGTTTTCGGGGGCGGGATAAGTGGCTGGATAGTGGCTCATCAAATGGTAGATGGGAAGGTCCTTGAAATACGCCGGCACCTGCTCGCGCAGGTCCAGGTTCACATTGTCGCGGACCGCGTGCAGGAACTCCGTCAGCGCGTAGATATCGTCGCGGCTGAACGGATTCTTGCCGGCGCGGAGCGCGGGAATGATTTCGCCGCGCCACCAGCCGTTGACGATGGCTGGGATCTGCTTCTTCGGCACGGCGGGGGAAAGGTCGGCCAGCGCCACCGCGGCCATGAATCTGGACCGCATCGCGTCTACCGTCCGCAGGCGCTCGGTGGAAGCGATAATCCTCTCGATTTTCGCCGCAAGCGTCTTCGACTGCGCGGGATTCAGAACGGGCTGGCACCAGTCAAAAACGATGGCGAGCTGCCGGAGGTCGGTGGCGGCGGCGCTCAGAGCCCACTCGACCGCCTGCCGTCCGGCCGCGGAATCGCCGCCGGTCTGATAGTAAAGCGCGGCCGCGAAACCCGGCTCGGGCATGGGCGCCTTGCCGGCCATCAGCGTCTCGAACTGGAGCCAGCGCATCGACCGCCGCTCATGCTCCCGCCTCAGCAACTTGAGGCGCTGCGGACGAAGGAAAAGCCGCGGATGCTCTGTGTAAACGTCCAGCACTTCCGAAGGGTCGGCCGCGGGGGCCGGCTCCGAGGCTGGGGTGCGCTGTCCTAGACATATCCCCGATAGTACGAGCAGTCCTATGACCCCTTGGAACATCCCTGGTCGGTTCATTGGCATCCGGCGTCTATTGTCCATCATCGCCCATTGGCCTGCGGTGTGTCACGTTCCGGTACGTCGGTGGAGTGTGTGTCCGGCTGACACAACCGGCCTACCCGGGACACAGGGAACACCTGATTTTCGCCGAGAGCCTCGCGGAGAATCAATCAGTTACGGGATTGACAGTTTGGTCCCTGCCCTGCTATTCCTAGATGGTGAATCGGTAGAAGTAACTTTCGACCTGCCCTCTGCTGCAATCGATGGGCGGTGGCAAGGGGTGAGTAAGCTTGAACAGCGTGCTTGCGGGAGCCGGTGTTTGCAGTACTAACTACTCACATTGCCGCTTGTTGGTTGCATCAGAGGGGTTTTTTGGCTTCTTAACGCTCTTTGAACGCTTTTCCCCCCGCAGGGGATCACGGTAACGGACGCAGTCGGCGCTTCCGGTCATGAATTTTATTAAGGACGCGGACATGGCCGGGAGTAAGTACTAATACTCGCTTCTCAGTCCGATACTCCGGACGCCGGATTCCCTCGCCCCACTCGGGCGGAACCGCATCGAACAGCCCTTGCAGGTCTCGTGGGCGATGTCGATGCGGTTTTTTCATTTTCCGGGGTCACTCCCACTCAAAGCTGAGGAAGCGGAGTTTGCCGTCGCGCTCCACGTGGAGCACCACCGGGTCGCCGCGTTTCAGATCATCAAGCATGCCACGGAATGCCTGCAAGCTGGCGACCGGCTGGCCGTTCATGGAGTGGATCACGTCGCCGACGGCGATGGACAGCTCCGGACCCTGCACCGTGGGTGCACGTCCGGCGATCACCAGGCCATACTGCTCGCGAAGATCCGGCAACATGCGGGCCACGTTTTTGTCGATTTCGATGCACAGCAGGCCCAGGCGGCTGATCAGGTTCTTCTCCACGGACACCATGGAAGTGAAGCGGTCGCCGGAGTCGGGGCGCGCCGAAACCGTGACCGGGATGGATAGCTTCTGGCTGCCCCGCGTCACATCCAGGGTCACCTTCTCCCCTTCCGGCCGGCGATAGAGTCCCACTTCGAACTGGCGGGCGTTCTCCATGATTCGGCCGTCCAGGGTATGAATGATGTCCTGAATCTTGAGGCCGGCGGTCTCGGCCGGGGAGCCCGGCAGCACGTCGGCCACCACCACGCCCCAATCTTGCGGCAGGTTGAGTCCCGCGGCGATGGCGGGCGTGATGGTCTGGGCGCTGGCGCCTATTTCGCCGCGGTGAACGTGCCCATTGGCGCGAAGCTGGTGGGCCACACTGCGCGCGATGTTGCTGGGAATGGAGAAGCCGATGCCCTCGCTGCCCCCGGACTGCGAGAGGATGAACGTATTGATACCCATGATGCGGCCGTCGGTATCCACAAGCGGGCCGCCGCTGTTGCCCGGATTGATGGGAGCGTCAGTCTGGACGTAGACCATGGGATCGTCCGGTTTCAACTGGCGGGCGGTGGAGCTGACCACTCCCATTGTCAGCGAGTTGTCGAGGCCGAGCGGGCTTCCGATCGCCATCACGATCTGGCCCTGGCGCAGATGGTCGGAGTTGCCGAAGGCAAGCACGGGAAGGCCCGTCTTTTCGATCTTGATCAGGGCGAGATCGGTTTCTTTATCGATGCCCAGGACGCGGGCGTCCAGCGGCGCGGCGCGGGATTTGAGGATGGACTGCGGCTTTCTGGGCGCGCTGGCGGAAGCATCCGTTGGGAATGACAGCATCACCCGCACACGGTAGGCGTTCTCGACAACGTGGGAATTGGTGAGGATGTAACCTGCCGGGTCGATGATGACTCCCGAGCCGCTGGACCGCTGCTTCGTGACGAAGCCGACCGTGGTCGCCGGACCCTCATCCGAAGTCGTGTAGCCGGTGACGTAAATCTGGACTACGGCGGGCGACACCCGATGCGACAGGGCCTCGAAGGAACGGCTCAGGTCCTGCAGCACGTCAGGCGGCTTCGAAGGGGGCGTCTGGCCCGGCGGCGTCTGTCCGAGCAAACCAGCGCAGGCGGCAAGGGGCAGTATGGCGATTCGTCTCATCCTTTCCTTACTCTAGCGCCTTACAATCGTGGGTAACATGTTTTCGCAAGTTGTTGAGAAAGGGATCGAACTGGGGCTGCTGGAAGAACGCCACGCCGGCGAATTGTTCCGCCTGGTGGACCTCAACCGGAGCCATTTGAGTCAGTGGCTGCCCTGGCTGGAGCAGCACCAGGGCATTGAGGACGCGCTGGTCTTCATCCGCACCGCGCTGGAGCAGTTCTCGGAGAACAACGGCTTTCACGCCGGCATCTGGGTGGAAGGCCGGCTCGCCGGGGCGATCGGCGTGCACCGCATCGACTGGGCGAATCGCCTGACCAGCGTGGGCTACTGGCTGGACGAATCGCTGAGCGGCCGGGGCATTATGACCAAGTGCTGCAAGGCGGTGCTTGGAAGCCTGTTCCAGGAGTTCGAGCTGAACCGCGTGGAGATCCGTTGTGCCACCGGGAACACAAAAAGTTGCGCCATTCCGGAACGGCTGGGCTTCACGCGCGAAGGGGTGATCCGTGAAGGGCAATGGGTGGAGGGGCGGCCGCTCGATCTGGTGGTGTACTCGATGCTGCGGCGAGAGTGGAAAGAGAGATAGCCGCATATGCTTGTGCTGGCCTCCGCCTCCCCGCGCCGCGGCGAGATTCTTTCGACCGCCGGAATCCCATTCGTCCGGCGTCCCGCTCCGTACATCGACGAATCCCCGCTGCCTGGAGAAGATGCCGGCGACTACGTGAAGCGCCTGGCGCGGGTAAAGGCGGAATCGGTGGAACGCGCGCCTGGGGAAGTGGTGCTTGGCGCCGACACCACCGTCGTCGCCGGCGGCGAGATGCTCGCCAAGCCGGCCGGCGCGGCGGACGCGGCGCGGATGATCGAGCTGTTGAGCGGCCGGCGACACGAAGTGCTGACCGGAATTTGCCTGTCGAATGGCGAGAGAACGATCGTGGACCTGGCCGTGACCTCCGTGTGGTTCCTTGAAATCTCGCCCGCCGAAGTGGCAGCCTACGTGGCTAGCGGCGAGCCGCTGGATAAGGCGGGCGCGTACGGAATTCAGGGGCTGGCGTCAAAGTTCGTGGAACGCATCGACGGCTGCTACTTCAACGTGGTCGGCCTGCCGGTCTCGCTGGTGTACCGCCACCTGAAGAGCTTGAGATAGACTGGTCCGCGATGCGGATGCAGGGGGGAGCATGACGGGTTCTAAGAAGTTCTACGGCTGGTGGATCACGGTCTACGCTTTTCTCACCTTCGGCCTGGCCGTGGGCATTCCGTATTATGGCGGGCCGTTCTTCTACGACTACTACGAAAAGTCCTTCGGCTGGAAGCGTCCGGACGTGACCCTGGGCTTTCCGCTGGCGGCGACACTGACGCTTTGGGTAGGCCCCCTGCTGGTGCACCGCTTCAGCCCGCGTAAGATGATCGTCATCGGCACCGGCTGCACCGCGCTGGCGTTTTTCGGCTGGTCCCGCATGACGGGCGAGCTGTGGATGTACTACGCGCTGTGGGGCGTCTACTCGTTCGGCTACTATTTTTCCGGCCCGATCGCGCACCAGGTAATCATCTCGCAGTGGTTTCGCCAGCACCGGGGCAAGGCCATGGCCATCGTATATCTCGGCGTGGGCGTGTTCGGGGGCATTTCCGCCAAATTCATCGCCCGGCCGCTGACCGAAGCGTTCGGCGATTTCCGCATGGCGCTGGCCGTCTTCGGCGGCCTGATGCTGCTGGCGTGGCCGCTGGCGCTGTTCCTGATGCGCGACCGGCCCGCCGACATCGGGCAGCAGCCGGACGGCGACGCCGTGGAGCTGCCGGAAACCAAAGCCCCGCCGCAAAGCTTCGGCTACCTGCTGCGGCACCGGGCGTTCTGGCTGCTGGTGATCGGCAGCGCCGCGTCCATCGGCGCCATCGGATCCATCAACCAGCACATGAAGTTCGTGTTCAAGGAGCAGATTTTCCCCGGCGTGAAGATTCTGGACGCGGCCCAGCAGTCCCAACTGGACAGCCTGTTCGGCGACGCGACGTTCGCGATTCTGTTCTCCTCGATCGCCGGACGCCTGTTCATGGGATGGCTGGCCGACCGATACAACAAGAAGATCGTGATGAGCGCGACCTACTTCATCGTCGCCGCGACTATCCCGCTTCTGTTTCTGGTAAACAGCGCGCACGGACCGGAGGTCTACCTGTTCTCGGTTCTGTTCGGCTTCGCCATGGGCGCCGACTACATGCTGATACCTCTGATGGCGGCCGAGCAGTTCGGCGTCAACAGCCTGGCTCGCGCAATGTCGGTGATTCTGCCCACCGATACCATCGGCCAGACCTGGTTCCCGTTCGCCATCGCACTGATCCACGACAAATTCGGCGGCTATTCGACGGCGCTGCTGACTGTCTTCGCTATGGCCGCGGTGGGGACGGTAGCGATCCTGATGCTGCCTAAGCCCGCTCCTCGCCAAGCGCCGGCTCTGGAGCCAAGCGCGGCGCGGGGTTAAGCGGGGCTGTCACCATTGGGCGCGGGCGCGATCTTGTGCATTATGGTCTTATGCGCATCGCAATAGGTTCTGATCATGCCGGCTTCACGCTGAAGCAAGCCATGCTGGAGTTCCTCGCGAGCCTGGGTCACCAGGTGAACGACCGCGGGACCCACAACACCGACCCGGTCGATTATCCGGACTACGCCGAGGCGGTGGCGCAACCGATCCTCGACAAGACCGCCGACCGGGGCATCCTCATCTGCGGCAGCGGCGTGGGCGCTTCAGTAGCAGCCAACAAGATCCCCGGCATCCGCGCCGGCCTGTGCCACGACACCTACTCGGCGCACCAGGGCGTGGAGCACGACGATATGAACATGTTGGTGCTCGGCGGCCGCGTCATCGGTCTGGAAACGGCGCACGAGCTGGTGCGGGCCTTTGCCGGAGCGGCCTTCACGAACGAGGAGCGCCACGTCCGCCGCCTGGCGAAGGTGCACGCGATCGAAACGCGATACTCGCGCTGATCCCGGCTCAAAACACCGCGATCGGATTCAGCGCCGATCCCGTCGCCCCCGGCACGGCCAGCGGCGACGTAGTCAGCAGAAAGCCCCACCGCTTCCGCTTCAAACTCTCCCGGCTCACCTCTTCCAGGTCGCAGTTGTCCAGAATCGGCACCCCCAACGTGACGATCGTCAGCGTGTGCACGGGCTGCGCGAAGCCATCCACGCCGGACGGCCGCACATCGCTGGCCGCGTCGCTGCCCAGCACTGCCGCGTCGCGCTGCTTCAGCCACCGCACGCAGGAGACGTCGAGCCCCGCCAACTGGTCGGGTTTCCAGACGCCCTTCTCCGCCCTCCGCGCCCAGCGCCCGGTGCGGATCAGCACAACGTCTCCCGGCTGCACTTTCGCTCCGCTCTTTTTCTCCCACGCCTCCAGGTCTTCCGGATAGATCGCCGTGCCCGGCTCCAGCCAGGGCACGCCTTTGAGTTGCGGGATGTCCATCAGCACGCCGCGTGTGAAGATCCCGCGCTTGGCTTGGTACACGGCCAGCTTTCCCGCGCCCTTCTCCGTCACTTCCTCCCGCGAGAAGCCGTTGTACATTTGCCCCTTGTAGAAGAAATGGCACAGCGCGTCCATGTGGGTATGGGCTAGCCCGTGATGCGCGATGGTGAACGAGTCGCTGTGGGATGTGCCGTTCGGTGTTGCAGCGGTGGACAGCATCTGATGGACAAATGGGCGCGGATTGTCGGCGGCCTGGTTCTTCTCCGCGTCGTGCGAGAGCGAGACGGCGAAGCCTTCCTTCACCAGCCGCGCCGCCTGTCGGCGTTTCTCCGGCGTGATCAGGTTGAGCGCTCCCAATTCATCCGTTTTGCCCCAGCGTCCCCAGTTAGACAGCTCGCTCATCCACTTTTCGAGATCCGCGATGGTGAGCGCAGGCCGCGCCGTCTGCGCGGAGCCGAGCAGTGTTATGGAAATCAACACAAGGAATGTTGCGGTTCGTTTCATATTCCGGGCCAGTCTATCGAAATCGGAGACAGACTGCGTGTTTCCAGATGGGGTATCAACAGTAGACACGTGTCGAACGCTTCTTACGCACGCAGGCTCTTTGCGCTTTTCTGCATCGCAACGCTGTTGATTGCTCTCCTGACGCCCGGTCCGAATGGCTTGGCGCCAGCCATTCTCTCCGTGTTCTGGCTGTTCCTCGAAGCCCTCATTGTTGTTACGATCCCGCGAAGAACTGAGGATAGCGACTTTTTTTTCATTTCCATTTGTTTCGGCAGTCCCGCCCCGAGCCCCTCCGGTCGAATAGCTTCCCCGCCACAGCGACGTCCTACGAACCCGATGGTGGGCGGCGAACTTTTCTTGGAGGATTCCATGAAGCTTAAGGGCCGACTCTGTAAATTCGCTTTTTGCGCAATGTTGGCAGCAGCGTCGATGTTCGGTGCGCCTTTGCGCCCGGACGAAATTGAGGAGTTGATGCGCGCGGTAAACCAGCCCAAGGTCGCTCACACTTTGCCCGATGAGACCGACCGTGGCGACGATCTGATCGCGGACGCTCCGGAATGACGCGGGCAGCTACACCGCCGCTAGTTCGCGCGACCCTTCCGGCGCCGGCACTTCCGGCATCTCGATCTCGATCCGCGTACCCTCCTGCGGCTTTGACTCGATGCGCATGGAGTAGTTGGTCCCGAACAACACCTTCAGACGCTCCGTCACGTTGTTGACCCCGATGCCATGCTCCAGCAGCGTAGCCAGCTTCGCCTCGGGAATGCCGACGCCGTCGTCCTCCACCGAAACCTGCAGCCGGTTGTGCGCGCGCCGTGCCCGCAAGCGGATCGTCCCGCCCTCCACCTTGCTGGCCAGGCCATGCTTGATCGAATTCTCCACCAGCGGCTGCAACAGCATGCTCGGCACCTGCATGTCGAGCGTAGCCGGGTCGACGTCCTTCTCCACTCGCAGCTTGTCGCCGAACCGCACCACCTCGATCGACAGGTAGTCGTCGATAAAGGCCAGCTCCTCCCGCAGCGGGGTGAAGTTCTCGTGCCGCCGCAGCAGCCGCCGCAGAATGTTCGACAGCTTGTAGATCACACCGCGAGCCTGGGCCGGATCGGTGCGGATCAGCGACGACACCGAGTTGAGCGTATTGAACAGGAAGTGCGGGTTGATCTGCCGTGTCAGCGCGTCCAGACGCGCCTGCATCAGCGACACCTGTTGCTCGGCGATCTTGATCTCGTTCCGCGTGTTGTTCCAGATCCTCAGCGGCAGCCCCACGGCGAACACGGTGGAGGCGTATACGGCCACCAGCGCCAGCGGATGATCGGCCGGTTTGAAGTAAAAAAGCCGCTCCGGAAACATCCGGCCCATGGTTTGCCGCAGGAACTCGGCGGCCAGGATCGCCGCCAGAAAACAGAGATGGAAAATGGCCCGCGGCCGCCGCTCCGCGCGCCGCACCAGCCACCACAGATTCTGGTCCGGAAACGGCGAAAATGTCCAGATGTCCTCGGTGTCCGACGCCAGGTCGCGGATCAGGCCGCCGAGCACGCCCAGTCCCGCCAGCAGCGGCATGGCCACGAACTCGTCGTTGATCAACACCGCCGGCACGGAGATCAGCACGCCCGAGAGCAGTCCGGTGAAATAGCCGCCTAGAATGCCGGCCAGCAGCGAGCCTTCGAGTCCCAGGTCCACCGCCGTGTACCCGGCGCGCGTGATCGCCCGCGTCGCGACGCCCGCCCCGAACACCGCGCCCAGCCATAGCGACAGCACCAGCCGCTGCTTCAGCGTGCGCATTTCCCGCAGCAGGATCCGCTGGATGGCGGCCGAACGCACCAGGATACTGGCGGCCGAAGCCACCACGCCCAGCTTCACCAGCAGCGTGATCAGAAACTGTTCCGGGACCGCCATTGGCCGACCACTATATACTAGTAGTTTACTCATGCAGAATTCCGCGGCCCCGCGGGTCACGAAGGTGGCAGAGGCCGATTTTCCCACCCGCTTCGGCAAGTTTCGTATCTACGGCTTCGAAGGGCGTTTCGACGATCAGGTTGAAGAAGCAGTCGTGCTGAAGCGCGGCGACCTGACGGTCGAGCCGCCGCCGCTGGTGCGCATCCACTCCGAATGCCTTACCGGCGACGTCTTTCACAGCCTGCGCTGCGATTGCCGCGCCCAACTGGAACTGGCCCTGGATCGAATCTGCGATGAAGACCGCGGGCTGCTGATTTACGAGCACCAGGAGGGCCGCGGCATCGGCCTGCTCAACAAGCTCCGCGCCTATGAGCTTCAGGACTCGGGCGCTGACACCGTCGAAGCTAATCAGCGGCTGGGATTCGAAGCCGACCTGCGCAGCTACGATCTTCCCGGCGAGATTTTGCGCTATTTCGGGCTCCGGGCGATCCGGCTGATGTCGAATAACCCGCAGAAGGTGGAAGCCGCCGAGCGCGCCGGAGTCCGCGTGGTGGAGCGCGTGCCGTGCATCGTCGCGCCGCTCGATTCGACCGAAGCCTACCTCCGCACCAAGAAAACCAAGCTCGGTCACCTGCTCGAAGAATTCTGATGACCGGCAAGTTCGTGTGGCAAAGCCGTGTGCGCTTCGTCGATACCGACGCGTCCCAGCGAATCCATTACACCGCGATGCTGCGCCACTTCGAGGCGGCCGAGTTCGAGTTTCTGCGCGCGATGGGCATCGCCTACGGCGAAGTGGGACGCGACGAGCTGGCTTATCCGCGGGTGCGCGTCGAGTGCGATTATCTGGGGCCAGTGCGCTTCGACGACCTGCTGGACATCGCCGTCACAGTCGAGCGAGTGGGTGATACTTCGTTTACACTGGCCTTCGAGGCGGCGATTGCCGGCCGACCAGCCGCGAAAGGCCGCATCGTGGTGGTCTGCATGAGCCGGGCCACCCAGAAGTCGCATCCCTTGCTCGCGGATTTCGCCGCGAAGCTGCGCGGCGCCCGCTGAAGGTATGACTACGGAAGCCAAGAGTCTGCGAAAGCACCTTGCCCGGCTGCTGCTCGGCCGCGACGCGCACGTCGACCTGGATGGCGCCGTTCGCGGCCTGCCCGCCGGACTGCGCGGCAAGAGGGCGCCCGGCGCCGCCCACACACCATGGGAGATCCTGGAGCACATCCGGATCGCCCAATGGGACATTCTGGAATTCAGCCGAAGCGCGAAGCACGTTTCGCCGGACTGGCCCAGCGGGTACTGGCCGCGCACGGAAGCGCCGCCCGGCGCCCGCGACTGGCTGAACAGCGTCGCCGCGATCAAGCGGGACCGGCGAGAGATGATCCGCCTCGTCGAGAGCGCCTCGACCGATCTGTTTACTCCCATCCCGCACGGCGACGGCCAGACCATCCTGCGCGAAGCCATGCTCATCGCGGACCACACCGCCTATCATCTGGGAGAGCTGGTGACCGTGCGCCGCCTTTTGGGCGCGTGGCCCGCGGAGTAGCGATCTACTTGCGCTCGTAGTGGCCCATGTGACGGGCTTCCGCCAGAACGTGGCCTTGCAGGGCGGCGTCGAGGGCGGCGCGACGGGCGCCTTCCTTCAGGCCGAGCGATTCTGCATCCAGAGCGAACAGCTTGAAATAGTAGCGGTGCCGGCCGTGCCCTTTCGGCGGGCATGGACCTCGATATCCAGGGCGTCCGAAGTCGTTCGATCCGGTACGGCCGCACTGGGCTGTACTCACACCTTGGGCCAACGTATGCACGGAGGCTGGAATGTCCCACCGCAGCCAGTGATTCCAGACGCCGCCCGGCGCGTCCGGATCGTCCACAATAAGGGCGAAGCTCGCGGTTCCCTTCGGCTCTCCGCTCCATTCCAGCGCCGGGGAAAGGTCGGCTCCTTCGCAGGTGTGCAGGCGCGGAATGGAGCCGCCGTCCGGGAATGCGGAGACGATCAACTGAAAGGCCATGATTCCTGAAGCCTAAAAAGAGCTACGGAACTTGTCGAACTTGATTTCGGAGTCCGCCGTGAATCTTCTGTAGTTCCGGAAGCTGATGACGTTCTTCGAACAGCCGGACGTGCCGCGGGAGCAGACGGTGTTCTCGCTGTCAACGGGCAGCAGATACGTTCCGGCATCGATGCGGACGAAGCCGTATTCGATGACCGACTCGGCCTGTTCGAACGCGAAGCCGGCGGGCAGATTCTGAGCGCGCTGCTCGATGCGCAGGACGCGGCGCGTCTCCTTGTCAATCCACAGACTCCCCTTGTAAGCCGGACGGTAGGAGCTGTGCTCATTGGCGATTATGGTCCAATGCGAATTCGGCTGCTCCACGCTGTAGTCGAACACCAGTGCCAGCCGGTTGGCCCTACGTTCTTCACCTCGCTTTGAGAACGCGGCGTTGGTAAAGGGGGAGAGGATGTCCTGCAGCGTGGTGACGAATTCGCCCGTCGACCACGAACCGGTCTTCTCCACCGGCCACTGGCTGGACCGGCCGTTGATGGCGATGTTGCGATACTCCTCCGTGCCGTCGACGCAGGCTACCTCCGCCGTCACCACGTCGATGGCCTGCCAGTTGGGCGGACGCGTGGTGCTGTAATAACGCGTGGTCACCTGCTGCACCAGAAAATTCGGCAGCTCCGCCGTGAACGAATCGGCGGCTTCGCGTGCGTCCAGTATGATCTGCGAATTGGTAAGGGGACGCCCGGGATCGGCTCGGCGCGGGGAGGATTGGTCGACCGCCGGAGCAGCCGGCTTTCGCCGAAGCTCCGGGACCGCCGGGTCGCGTTCGGGCGCGGCGTTGTCGTCGCGAACAGGGCCAGGGCGTACTTCGCTCAGGTCCTCGGCGACGGGCTCGCCGACCGTCTTCGGATCTACCGGCTGGGCTGCGGCGGCGCGCTCGGCGGGCGTGCCGGAGCGCAGCAGGACCACTCGCAGGGCCGTCTCCACGTCGTCGGGATTCACCAGGATCGAAAGCTGGTCGCCGGGCTTCAGCAACGAATCGCGGATGGCGCCGCCTTCCGGGTTCCTGAACAGAGTCTTGACCAGCAAACGGAAACGCACCGCGCGTCCCGCGGCGGTCTGCAGAACCAGGTCCTTTTCGCCCATGGCCCGCAGCGTTCCGTCCACTGAGCGAAGCGTGATCTGAAGATCCTTGGAATCCGGATCCGCGTTGCCGGGCCTCTCGACTTTGGAACCCTGCGTCTCGCCCTTCGGATTCTCGGCCTTTGGCTTACGCTTGGGAAGCTTGATCTCGGGCACGGGGATGCCGATTGGCACACCTCCGGGCAGCCGCGTCGGGTAGGTGTTCGGTGGATACTGGCCCGGCGGATATTGTCCAGGAGGATATTGTCCGGGAGGATACTGGCCGGGCGGATACTGTCCTGGCGAGACTTGTCCGGCCGCCAGACCATGGACGGCCAGCGCTACCGCGACAAAACCAACGCCTTGCTTACTGAGCCGCATCGACCGAGAGCCTTCCGATCTGTGCTCACGATTATATTGCAGCGGGCACGAGGTGGGAAGCCGCCTCAACCGGGCGGAAACGCATTTGTAAACAAATCCACGCCCGCCAGATCGCGCAGTGTCACGCTCAGGCTGCGCGTCCAGGCACCGACCCCTCACTTCCCGAAAGACGGCAATCCCGCCGAGAGCGGCAGAACGGCCTGTCCTGTCCCCGGCGGTGCCGCTTACTAGAATGCCACCTGGATTCCTCATCCAGCGTTCCCGGGCCGAATGTGCCGGCGTTGAGCGGACCTGAGTAAAGGCCACCGCCTCGAACCGCGAACGCCCCTTTCCCCCGCCTGGAGCAGGCCCAGCGGCATATCGGCAGCCACGATCTCCCACGCGCGCGCGAGCACACCCATCGAGACCAAGCGCCCGGCCCGGATCGTTCTACAACCACGGTGGCGGCGGTAATGGCGCCCGTACTCAGCCGCCCGCGACGGCCAGCCGGAACGCGACCATCTCCTGCCCGTTGCGAACCAGCAGAACGTCGCCGGCCAGCACCGGATGATTCCAGGTCTTGCCCTCGACGGCCGGGAACCGCGCGATCTCGGTGAACTCGCGCGCCGTCGCCGCGACCAGCGCAAGCTCACCTTCCTCCGACAACACCAGCAGCAAGTCCTGATCAGCCAGCAGGAGCAACTGGCCGTGGCCGTAGCGTCCACCCTTCCACTTGCGCTTGCCGTCCTGGAGATCGATGCAAGCCAGGATGCCGCCGTCGAACCCGAAGGCATGGCCCTGGTGAACGACGAAGTCATTGAAGTAGGGCTTCAGTCCGCGTGACGTCCACACTTCCTCGGCGGTCCATCCACTTGACCCGTGCGCCACGGCGAGGCGGCGCACCCCGATGGCGCCGGACATGTCTCCGGTGGCGATCAGGACGCCGCCATCCGCGGCCAGGGCCGGCTGAATAATAGCGGAGCCCGGCCACGAATACTTCCAGAGCACGCTGCCGTCGGCGGGCGCGACGCTGGTGGCGCCGGCGGCATTCAATAAAACCACTTGCGCTACTCCGCCGAGGGTCAGCAGGTGCGGCGAACTGTAGCTCACGCCGCCTTCCTGAAGCTTCCAGCGCGGATCGCCGGCCGAGAGGCCGTAGGCGGCGAGCCGGCCCGAGGCCGCAACAATCACCGCATCGTCAACCACCAGCGGCGAGCTCGAGAATCCCCAGCCCGGAACCTTGGCCCCGGTGTCGGACGCTGCGTTGCGCGTCCACACCACGGCGCCGCTGCCGGCGTCGAGCGCGTTCAGGATTCCCGTCGCGCCAAACGTATAGACACGTCCGCCGTCGAGGGCCGGCGTCCCGCGAGGGCCGGCGCCGCCGTTTGACTCCCAGAAGCGGGCGGAGTCGCGGTGAGTCCACACCGGCTTGCCCGTGGCCGCGTCATAGCAGGCCACGACTTCGAAGTCGCCGCGTTGCTCCTGCGTATAGAGGAGGCCGTCGCGGACCGCGAAGGACGACCAGCCCGGTCCCACCGGCCGGCGCCACAGTTGGACCGGCGGCGTGGAAGCCCAGTCAGTCTTGATCCGCACTCCGGTGACTGTGCCATCGCGATGAGGTCCGCGAAAGCCGGGCCAGCCGGCGCCGGTCCCCGCCGCGGCCGGAAGGGATGCGATGGCCGGCCGCGTCTCCCTCGAAGGCGCCACAGCCTTGGGGGGCGCCGCAGGTTCATTGGGAGTCTTTTCCACCGCTGGAGCAGCCGCCGGAGCCAGCCGTTCGCCGCCCGAAGAAGCTAATAGCTGTTGCTCGTGGGTCTTCGCCCAACGCCAGGCGAGTTGCGACTGGCCGCTGCCGGTGATGCCCTCGGTTCGCACCAGCGCCCACACGCCGCAGGCCGCAAGGATGGCCGCGGCCAGCGCCGCTCGTCTCAGCCCGTCCGTTAGGGGACGGCTGATCGCCGCCCAGGCGACCAGCGCGAGGCTCAGGCCGGGGATGACGTAGATCCGGAACATCATCCCCATCATTCCGCCCACAATTGACGGATCGAGGATGCGCGGAGTAGCGGCTACGGCTGCGATTATCAACACGACCGCGCCCCAGCGCTCGAAGTAAGGCACGCGGCTGAAGAACGCCCACCAGACCAGGACAGCCAATCCTCCCGCCAGCCCGCCGATCACAGCGAAAACTGTGGCGTCCGGCGCGACAACCGGTGTGCCAAATCGGATTAACCACTGCAGTACGACGGCGGCCACGCCGGGCCACAGCCGGAGCTGCTGGTCCCGGTCCAGCCCGCCTTTATTTGTGACAGTCATACGTGAGTGATACGTTGTTCACAGGCCCTATGTTCCTGTCGCTTTTACTCTGCGGCTGCGGTTTCGGCCGCCAACGGCGTCCTCAGGTGAGGTCGCACCTGCCCGCCAATTCGGGCGTCTAGGCGGGCCTTGGCCGTTTAGGTGGATATGCTTGCGGTAGTAAAAGGATCTCTCCGGGCTCACCGGACGGAATCCGAAATCGGGACTCATTGGTATCGAAGAGCCACGGCGGGATCGACCCTCATCGCTCGCCGGGCTGGGGGGTACGACGCGAGCATTGCGACGGCGAGAAAAATGAGTGAGACGATAACGAAGAAAACGCCGTCTATGGCATTGATCCCATAGAGAATTCCGCGCAGCAGGTAAACCACTCCCACGGCGAGAACCATACCAGCCAACAACCCAGCCACAACCGGCTGGCTGCTTTCGCCAAGGATCAACCTGAGGACATCACGTCTCTGGGCGCCGATTGCCATCCGGATTCCCACCTCGCGCGTCCGGAGCGTCACAATATGGCTGACCGTGCCGAAGATGCCGATCACCGCAAGCAGCAACCCGAGCAGCCCTATGCTGTACGCAATCGCGGCCGCCAGGCTGGAAACGACGAACAGAGGAGCTCGGCGAAGCCCGTCTTCAAGTGTGGAGGCTTGTGCCACGACCTGGGGATCGATCGAGTCGATCACTCCGTCGACTGCCAAGGTCAACTGAAGCGGATTCACCTGCATCCGGATGAGAAGAGGGCGGTCGGCGAGCCGTGCGCCGGACAAGGGAATATAGATCTGTTTGGTATCGCTGCCGTCAAATTCTCCGCCGCGCGTGTCCCGGGCGACTCCAACCACTTGATAGGCGGGTCCATCTGCGACGAGTTCGTTGGTGGCATGCATTCGCTCGTCGATCACCCCCAACCGGAGCCTTCGCCCGATCGGATTCTCACCGGCCCAGATCTGTTTGGCCGCGGATTCGCTGAGGATGACGGACAGCTCATCCTGGTTGCGCCTCTCAAAGCTTCTTCCGGCAAGTAGTGGAATGCCGAGAGTGGCGAAGTAGTCAGGCTGAACATAGGTGTAGTGCAAAATATGGGTGTAGTGCAAAATATGCTGAACGGAGGCCGCTGTTCCTCGTTCCGCATCTGTTGGTGCGGCGGCCGTTCGCACGGAACTGCCCGGCGGCCGGGCGGTGGTGATTCCGGTAACCCCGGGCAGGGCTGACATTCGCAGGCGGAGTTCATTGACGAACGCGATTTTCCGGCTGGCGGTGTAGCCCGGCGTATCTGGGAACTGAAAGTCCAACTGAGCGACGTGTTTGGTGTCGTAGCCGGCCTCCATGGCGAGTGAGTTCATCGAGCCACGAACGAACATGCTCCCTACGATCATCAGCACCAGAGATAAGGCAACTTGCACTGCAACGAGGAGGTTCTGTAGCCGGCGGCCGCGGACTGACGCCGTGCTGGCCCTGGCGGTGGAGGTTAGCGCGGAGCTCGGACTCTGAATCGCCGGAGTGAGACCGGCCAGGATACCCGCACTCACCGAGATCAAGAGCACGTATGTGAAGACCGCCAAATTGGGCCTCACGTCGAATACGAACGTGGCAAACTCCACGGGCATGGCATCGACGAACGCCTTCACGGCCACCTTCAGGAACCCCCAGGAGACCAACAGCGCCAAAACACCTGCGAGGAGGCCCACCAGTACGTTCTCCGTCATCAGTTGCCTGATCAAGCGCATTCTTGTCGCGCCAAGAGCCAGCCGTGTGCGCAGTTCACTCTCACGAGATCGAGCCCGAGCCAACTGCAAACTGCCGACGTTGGCCGCCGCCACGGCCAGTACCATCGCCGCACCAGCCATGATCAGCAGGACTGCCAGATTCAGCCCCGCGTAGTAACTCAACGGGAGAGGGAATGGCGACCCTGGCCAGACCAACACCGTCGCGGGCCTGACCGGCTCCGTCTGAGAACCATCCAGATTTTTAAGATGTTCCGCTACCAACGTGGTCTGGGCTTCCGCCTGCGCGACAGTCACGCCCGGTGCCAGCCGGCCGAACAGGCGATAACGGCGGTTTTCCCGCTCGCGGAGCCAGTTGGAATGCGCGTTGATCTGCGGCTCTATGCTGAGCGGTAGCCAAAACGCTGGTGCCGCCACGCCGGTACCTGTGAAGTCGTGCGGGGTCACCCCGATTACTGTGACTGCGACACCATTAAGATGGAGAATTTTACCCAGGATGGCAGGATCGCCTCCGAATCGCCGCTGCCAGTAGTTTTCACTTATGAGAACGTAGGGATCCGTCGTGGAACCCGAAGCTGTTGTGGTGTCGAATGTGCGACCTTGCATGGCGGAGACTCCGAGGACCGCGAAGTAGTTCTCAGAGACAACGAATACCTGCGCGAACTCCGCGTTGCTGGCGCCGGCCGTTATCAATCCGAGCCGCCCCATCGCCGACCCTCTCACCGCAGTGCGCTGGTCAATCATTGCACCCGCGTTTGAAAGGGTTACCCGTGCGGGTCTAAAAGCCACCAACTCGCTGAAGCAGCGGACTGAATCCCGGTACGCTTCATATTCTGGATAACTGAACGTGTAGTCGGCAGCGCCGGATGCGCGGGTCAAGGCGATGTTCACCATTTCAGCGGGATTGCGGGCATCGAGGGACCGCGCGACGAATGCCTTATAAGCTGTGAAGACAGCGGTGTTGACCCCTATCCCGAGTGTTAGGGAGAGGACCGTGATCAGGGTCCCCCCAGGGCTCCGCGATAGCGTGCGAATCCCATACCTCAGGTCTTGCCGAATCGTGCCGGAGGAAATCATGATGATCGATCTCGCAGAAAGGGTCGGATGGAGCGCCATCGGCGCCGCCTGCTATCTTATGACGTGGCGGAAGCCTCAATATTTCACAGCCGGCGCGTCTTTTTCGATTCAATCGATGCTAATTACCATCTCGCAACTCTGCGCATCCGCCCCTTTCGGAGTGACCAGGGACTGATACCATCGTCGCAAGCCCAATGCGTACGCCCGGCGCTCTACTCCTCATCTTTACCGCAATCGGCGCTCCGGCGCAGCCGCTGGTGGATTATCATCAGCACCTCTTTCACCCCGCCGTCACTGGCCTCGCGCCGGATTCGGGGACCGTCACGGCCAGCGAGCTTGTCGCATATCTGGATGCCGCGGGGATTCGCCGCGCACTGGTGCTTTCGGTAGCGTATCAATTCGGCAACCCGAATCGGCCCGCCGTGGAAGACGAATATACAAAAGTGCGCGCCGAAAATGACTGGACCAGCGCGCAAGTGGCGCGCTTTCCCGGACGGTTGCGCGGATTCTGCGGATTCAACCCGCTTCGCGATTATGCTCTCGAAGAACTGGCCCGCTGCGCCCAGGACCCGCGGCTGCACTACGGAATCAAACTGCATTTCGGCAATTCCGATGTCGATCTGGATAATCCTGATCACGTGGAGAGGCTGCGGCGGGTCTTCCGCGAAGCCAATCGGCGCCGCATGGCGATTGTGGTTCACATGCGGTCCTCGGTAACGCGAAAGCGCCCATACGGAGCCAGGCAGGCGCGCGTATTTCTAACGGAACTTCTGCCCGCGGCGTCCCGCGTTCCGGTGCAGATCGCGCATCTCTCCGGCGCGGGCGGCTACGATGATCAAGTGATCGACGAGGCGCTCGGCGTGTTCGCGGATGCAATCGCGAAGCACGACCGGCGGATGGCGCGCGTTTACTTCGACATTTCGGGAATCACCGGGATCGGCCAGTGGAAGGAGAGGGGCGAGTTGATCGCGACTCGCGTTCGCCAGCTCGGTCTCAGCCGCGTCCTGTACGGTTCGGACGGAGCCGTTTCCGGAAACACCCCGCGCGAGTACTGGACCCGGTTTCGGCAACTGCCGTTCACGGATGCGGAATTCCGGGCGATCGAGGGGAATATCGCTCCTTATATGAAGTAGGGTGTGCGAGCGGTAAGGGCCACCTTAAGAGTGCTCCAGGGAAGGGTTCTCGGCGTGTAACGCTTGACACGGACGCAAGTAAGACGACATCTTACCTTGATGAAGCCTACCGTCTCATCACAAGGGCCAGATCGTTCTGTCGGCGGAGTCCCGGCGGATGGACCGTGTGGAGCCGGGGGCAGGAGTTCGACGTCGAGCATCTCGATCGTGGAGACGATTGCCTCGTCCGTCGGGCGGCTCCGCGGAACGAGGGCGCCATCGACTGGCTGCTCGAGTGTCCGCGGAGGGACTTCTTGGCACGCATCGACTCTGAGTCGATGCGCTGTGAAATACCTGGTCGACGCCAACGTTCTGAGCGAGTCGACGAAACCATTGCCGGATCCGCGTGTCGTAGCGTGGCTTTGCGCACATGAGCCGGACATCGCCGTCGATCCCGTCATTCTCGGCGAACTCCGATTCGGGATTCTCATTGTTCCCAACGGAAGGAAGCGGACCTCCCTGCAACGCTGGTTCGACGCGGGGGTCGGACCTCTCCACTGTGTGCCCTGGGACGCGGACACGGGCCTGAAATGGGCGGAACTGCTGGCGCGGGTGCGGCCTACCCGCGCCAAAAAATATTCGGACTGGAGCCCCCAGCGAGGACTCCAACTCGAAAACAAAGCACTTCACGGCTTGGCTTTCGGACTCAGACCCCTGTTGTCAGCGAAGGATAGATTGGCTCACCGAGCTGGGCACAGATCCGAACACGTGAATGGAGAATTTCGTCGGAGTGACTTTCTCCAGGCTGTTAACCAGGTCGGGAATTTAGGAGATGCGTCCAGCCTCGTGAGCAGGACCAGGCAACAGCCGGACGTGCGACTGGTCGAACTCTTGCTGCTTAAAACAGGCTCCGCCCGAACCACTCTAATTGCTCCCAGACCAATGGCATCCACCCGACAATGGCATGCCCACATCCAAACTGGGCATCCTGAACCGTGCTCGAACACCGGCCACGCCCGCGCCGATAAGCACAGCCTTTGAACGAAGCCACGTTCTACATTACCCCCGAAACGTTTCCAAACTTTCCGACTTGCCCACGTCAAACGCCTCAGAGACGCGCCAGGATTTGACGAGCCTCTTTGACCTGGGGAAGCGGCTCCCGATCGGCTGGAAACCGGCGAAGGAATGCCTGAAGCCAGCGGCGGGCGTCCTGCTTGCGGCCTTGCCGTTCCGCCAATTTGCCCTGGTAGAACTCGGCGAAAATGACGCGAAGCGCAGAGTGCTCCTCGAAAAACTCGGGACCGGGGAAGCAGAGGCGGCAGAGCCAGGCGAGTTCGAGTTGCTCCTTTGCCTCGTTGAACCTGCCCAACTCCAGCATCGAACGGCCCACCGGAATCGAAGAGAACGACCCGAACCGGCGGGGCAGTTTTCCCGCGGCTTCTGCTACAGCCTGGTGCTCGCCGCGATAGAAGGCGGCGAGCAACCGATGAAATTCCTCGGTCCGGGCGGCGAGATATTCGCCGATGAGAGGCGCGAGCACGGTCCGCATGGAAGTAAACTCGGTCTCGGCCGCGGGTTGGTTGCCGCGCACGAGATACGCGGTGGCGGAGAGCCCTGGCGTCCAAGCCCCATCGTGTCGAGCCGCCATGGATACAACATTCTCCGGTTTACCCAGCTCAAGCCAGATCTCGGCGGCTTAGAGCAGTTGATGATACTGGTATGCCGGGTTACTGCTCAGCGTGGCGGATTTCTCGTAAAGTTCCAGCGCCCCCATCAGGTCTCCCCGGGCTACGGACGCGTTAGCGCTGACGAAGGCGGCGTGAGCGGGAGGCGTGTTGGCTTTTGCCAACAGACGCGACGCTTCCATGGAATCGCCGCGCAGCCAAAGTACGCAAGCTTGCGCCAACGGGAGCTGATCTTTTTCGATAGTGATCGAGGGCTTCATCTCAACGTTCGCGATAGATAGCAAGATCGCCCCACACGGCGTAGCAGTTGCGTTCGGTTTCGCCGATGAGGCGGCAGTAGCGGGTGGCGGCGTTCCGGGCTGCGTCGTCCCCGCCGTGAAGTCCGCTGGTCTGAGCCAGCATAAGCCATGCGAAGGGGTTATCGGGGGGGTGCGGCAGTTGTGGAGGCGTTCGTGAATGCGAAACTTGAGCGCCTTGACATATCGACCGCGCTGCATGCGGCGGCTTCAGAACCGCAAGGTGCGGCTGTAGTGCGAAGGGTTTCGAAACGAGGACAGCGAGCGCTGACGGCGGCGCTGGCCGAGGCTGCCGGCGTAACGGTAGGCGAAATTGAGTTCGTTGCGCTGACGTTGTATTCGGCGATGGCAGGGGCGATCCGCGCGGTATTGGAGGCTGGTGCGCCGGCGAAGATGGTGGTTCGGTTGCGCGGGGAGTTGCTTGTGCTATGCCAGGGGTATGCGGCGAAGTCGGTGCGGTCAAACTGAAGCGCTGGCCTCCGGCACGGTTATCATGCGTTCACCCTTCCGGCTTTTTGGAAATCTTTGGGCACGAAGCTCTGGGGCGCAATATCGCCGGACGGACAAAGATTCCTCATCCGGCTGTCCCCCCCAGGACGGCCCGATGCTAGTGGTGGGGCAGAAGCGGGGATCGCCTTATACGCGCTTCCGGCTGGTTTCACCGGCAGGAAGATATCATGGAATGTCGCTTCTCGGGACACAAGGGACAACAATGACTATCGCTTCCAAGCTCTTGGAGCAACATATCGTGACACTTGTCGATGACAATGCACAATGGCAGACGCTAATCGCCGACGACATATTGTGGGAACTCGCCTATGCGCCGTCGCTCGGTCACCCCGCGCATCTGTCGGGACGGGCGGAGGCGGTTCGTCATGCAACCTGGTTCGCGGGTGCCGTGGAGAACTTCCGTTTCTTCGACCTTCGACTGTATGCCCTGATCGATGAGCAAGGCGCGGTGGCCGAGGTCAAGGGAGAAGGGCTCATCAAGTCAACGGGACGCATGTATCGCCAGGATTACGTAGTCTTCTTGCGCTCTGCGGAGGGCAAGATCGCGTTCATGCGGGAATACTTTGATCCCGTACGTGCGGCTAAGGCGCTGGACGCACCGATACTTCTCGATCGATGAAAGAAATCTCGCCGACGGTCCGCAGTGTCAAAAGAGTCAAGATCGTGGTGGAGTTTTCAGCCCGCCGCGTCGAGACTGACTGGTTATTGGGCCGCTTACCACCCGAACACTAGATCACAACCATCGCACGCCGGCTCGTGTTCGGGCGGGAGGCGTATGACAAAGCCGGCGGCCGTCGCTTGAAGAGGTGTACGACCCGCCGAAGACTCCTTCCGTTATCGTGATGAAATCGGTATTAGGCCAAGAGGGAGAACATCGTGGGAACTCCGTGTCGCATAGCGGTAGTGGGTGCGGGGCTCATTGGACGTCAGCACGTCCAGCGTATTCTTGAGAGTTCGTCGATGGAACTAGCTGCGATTGTCGATCCGTCGGCTGCAGCCCATGAGTATGCGGCATCGGTCAATGCACGGCTCTTTGCAGACATCGGTGAATGTGTGCGGAACCTCGCCCTGGACGGGGTCATTATAGCGACGCCAAACCGGTTGCATGTCGCCATTGGCCTGGTGGCCGTTGAAGCCGGTGTGCCTATGTTGGTGGAGAAGCCGATCTCGGACAATCTCCCTTCCGCGATGCGGCTGGTGACGGCCGCCGAGGAGGCTGGGGTACCGGTGTTGGTCGGACACCACCGCCGGCACAGCCCTTTGATCCAGGAAGCAAGGCGCATCGTGGCTTCCGGGCGATTGGGCCGTGTGCTCGCGCTGAGCGGATTTTGTCTTTTTCGTAAGCCGGCGGACTACTTCGAAGGAGCGAATGCATGGCGAGGCGAGGCGGGCGCGGGCGTGATGCTGATCAACTTGGTGCATGGAATCGACGATATGCGGAATATTGGGGGTGACATCGTCGGGGTGCAGGCGGCGGCTTCCAATGCAATGCGCGGACTGCCAGTGGACGATACGGCGGTGGTTCTGCTTCACTTTGCCGGGGGAGCCCTGGGTACGCTTACAATTTCGGACGCCGCGGCCGCGCCTTGGAGTTGGGAGATGACCTCCGCGGAGAACCCGGCGTTTCCCAAAACTGGCGAGTTTTGTTACCTTGTTGCCGGAACGGCGGGATCGCTGACGGTGCCCACGCTGGACGTATGGGGCCACAATGGCGAAGGCTGGCTGACTCCAATCGGAAAGGAGCGCGTGGCGGCGCCGGAAGGAGACCCCCTGACGCTGCAACTGAGGCATTTCTGCGAAGTGATACGCGGCGAAGCGGCTCCGCTGCCGGATGGCCGTGTGGGAATGCGCACGCTGGAGACGACGCTTGCCGTGCAGAAGGCGGCGGCAAGTGGGGAGTTGGTCCGGCTGTCGTAGCGGCTTTTGGGTGCGCCCTCAGCTTGCGTGACTCAACGCAATTGCGTGCAGGGTCAGGGTTTTTCCGCAAGCCTTTCCGCCGGTGTTCCCGTGTTCGAGCGCGGGCCGGGAATTAGAAAGAAACATTCGATTGGGTGCCCGTAAGGGCCGGTCGGGACGCTCGGCGGCCATGAGCATGCTTCTGGATAGTTCAGCCTGGGAGGTTCATCGATTCCGCTTGCCTTCTACCGCCCGAACACTACGTCGATCACCACCATCGTTCGTGGGCTGTAGACCACCGCGTGCCCGTCAATCAGACCTCGGCGGCAATCCCCGCACGGCAGCGGCGCCATCCGCCGCTCCAGCTCCACCGGAAACGGCGCGATCTTCTTCTGCCAGCCCGGCGGAAGCGTCCCGCCTCGAGCCAGTTTCTTCTGCAGCCCCGGAGGCAGGTTCTGCGGATGGGCTCCGTAATAGTCGTGAATCGCCCGCACTTCGCCAGACGAGAACGCATACGAAACCTTGCCGCCGTGGTTCCCGTGGCCGTCCCCGTTCTCATTCCCATTCCCGCGCCCGGGTTTCTTCGTTACCGCCGGTAACGCCGACAAAATCGCGATCGCCGCCAGAGCGGCCCATGCAGTCTTCACTGTTCTCCCCCTATTCCACCGTGAACGTATTCTGATTCGAGCCCTTGAACGTCGACTCCCCGTTCGGCGTCTCCACGCGGACCAGCCGGTCGCCCTTGCTCGCGTTCGCCGCGATCGCCACCGTAGCCGTCAGTTGCGTGCCCGCGCCGTTGACCTGAATGTTGGTAACGGTGAAGGCCGCATCCTTCTGTCCGAACGGCCCGTGCCCGTGATTTCCGTTGTTGCCGTTCCCGTTGCTTTTCCCGTTGCCCTTGCTTTTCCCCTTGCCCGGCAGGCTGTCCGGATCCAGGAACATCACGTCCGTCGTGCCCTTCAAATTCTTGCCCGCAAGCGTCAGCGTAAAACTGGTTCCGGCCTTCGACTTGTTCGGTGCAAGCGACGTGATCGATGGCTGATTGGCTGCCTGATCGCGGTCGTCGTGGTCGTCGTGCTCCGAGTCGTCTTCGACTTCGCCTCGCACGCCGTTGATCCGTCCGGCGATCTGGTTGGTGTTCAGGTCGATCAGAACCACTTCGCCCGAGCCTTCATTCGCAACCAGCAGCAGCTTGTCTAACGTGTCGATCGCCAGCGCCCGCGCGCCGATTCCGACTTTGATCGACTGCGAAGTAAACGACGGCGGCGCGAGAACCACTTTGGCGGCCGTCACTGATCCGCCCGACTGGTTATTGAAGTACGCCGTGTTATTAAAGAACGCGATCTCGCTCGATCCGCCGGAGTGGTCCGGGTTCACGTCCACTTCGGCCAGAATTGCGCCGGTGGTCAGATTCACAAGAAGGACCTTGCCGTTCTCGCTGCGTCCCGGCTCGGTCACCACGCCCACGCCCAGCCCCGGCAGGACCAGAATCGACTGTGGGCGGACGTCCACGCCAAGGTTCAAGGTGTTCAGCACTTTGCCGTTAACCACGTCGATCACGCTGATGGTTCCGTCGTTCTGGTTGGTCACATAAGCCAGCAGCTGGTTACCGACCGTATCGCTGGAAATCCCCCGCGGCGACCGGCCGACGTCCACAGTGGTCAAAATCGTCTGGGTCGTAAGGTTCAAAACGGACACATTGTCCGTGTCAAGATTCAACACCAGCGCCAGGTTCCCCAGAATCGACACCGCGGAGGGACCGCCACCTACCGTGATTTCCTTCAAAACGTTGAACGCCGTCAAGTCGATGAGGGCCACTTTGTTCAGGTCCCGCTCGGCCACCACAGCGATCTTGCCCAGAGCGTCCACGGCCACCGCCGCCGGTTCCGCGCCCTCGGGCAGCGTAATGGTCTTAATGACTTTCTTCGCTTTCAGGTCTAGCACCCGCACGACGTCGTCGTTCTCATCGGTGAGCAGGGCGAGACTGGTGCCCGGAATCCAGGCCAGCGACGCCAGTTCCCGGTTGCGCGCCTCATTGTCGGTATTCGGAGAGAACGGGCCCTGTCCTTTGCGCGGCAGGATCACCGCTTCCACCACGTTGGTGGTCTTTCCGCCGGCGGTAATCATCAGACCGACGCGGCCCGCCCCGGCAAGCTGATCCAGAAGCTGCACGTTGATCTGTTGAAGCCCGATGAAGCCCGGCGCCGGCCCCGCGTACAGAACCGGAACCGAGATGCCGTCAATCGTCACCTTCGGCGTAGTCGAAAGATCCAGGCCCGTTGTGTATATCGCCAGGTAAGTCGGCTGGCCGAGCGTCGTGACGCTGAAGGGTCCCCGCGCGAACGTGACCGCGTTGAGGATCGCGCCGTCGCGAGTGCCCGTACCGGCAAGCGAGAAGATTCCAGGCGCTCCGGCCTGCACCACGTCGATTTGCGTCGTGAACGTGCCTGTCGGCGAAGTCAGCGTCAGGGTCTTCGAGCCCAGGGTGACCGTGATGTCAATCGCGGCGTTCACCTGTGTTGGCGAGACGTAGAACAGCACACTCTGCACGCCGCCGATGGTCACCGTCACCCCGCCCAGCGTCTTCGGCGGTTTAGTGGGATCCGTCGCCGCGGCCGTCGTGTTGCCTAGGTTGTTTCCCTTAATCGTGATGATCGTTCCCGGGGAGAAAGTTTTGTTGGCGGCGAACGAGGCGCCGTTGACGACTTTGGTGATGTCGGCGGCGGCGGGGGAGGCCAAAAGTGCAAAAACTACGAGGCCCGAGGCGAAAGTACTACGAACTTTTTTCATAGAAGTGCCCACTGTCATCAGTTTCCGGCTTGTTCGCGCTAATCCCTGCAACCGGACTACCAACGGAACTTTCCTTCCCTGGCGGGGTCCAAAACGCCAAGGAGCCGAACATGGCAATGCAAGTCGGCGATCGCGGTGGCCTGAAAGCCGACATCAACGTTACCCCGATGATCGATCTGCTGCTGGTGCTGATCATCATCTTTATGGTCGTGACCCCGATCAAGTCCGTCGGCTTGAAAGCCGCGCTGCCCGAGCAGTCCTCAGCGGACCGCCCGCCCGCCGCGCCTTCCGAGGATGTGGTCGTGAGCATTCACAAGGACCGCACCCTGGCCATCAACAGCCGCTCCGTCGACCGGGCGGATCTCGGCCGGACGCTCCAGGAAATCTTCGCCCGCCGCGCATCCCGTGTGCTCTTCGTCACCGCCGATCCCGACCTGGAATTCAAAGAGGTCGCCGACATCATCGACTGTGCCAAGGGAGCGCAGGTCTTTCAAATCGGGTTGATGCCCGGCTTCCAGCCATGAATTCGCTTGACTTTCCCAGGCTGTTTGGGGCATTCTTCCCCTAAGATACTTATGGGAACGCTGGTGCCGGGCACGCTCGACATGCTCATCCTGAAAGCGGTGAGCCGCGGCGCGCTGCACGGCTACGCGATCGCCGAGCGCATCCGCCAGACCTCCGAAGACGTCCTGAACGTGGAGGAGGGCGCTCTCTATCCGGCGCTGCATCGCCTGGAAGTGCAGGGCCTTTTGGCGTCCGAATGGGGCCAATCTGAAAACAACCGCCGAGCCAAGTTCTACAGTCTGACTTCGCTTGGGAAGAAGCGGCTCTCCGCCGAGGCGGAGGACTGGAGCCGCGTCAGCGCGGCCATCGCGCGCGTGATGGCAAAGGCGTAAGAAGTGGAAGACGATCATGGAATCGTGGAACGCACTGAAGAACAAATGGCGCATGCTATTTCGGCGCGGCAGGCTGGAACGCGATCTGGAAGAGGAGATCCGCTTCCACCAGGAGATGAGCGCAGAAAGCGAGAGCTCGCCGGGCGCCGCTCGCCGCCGGTTTGGCAACGCCACGCTGGTGCGCGAAGACACCCGGGCCGCCTGGACTTTCCACCTGATCGAAACGTTCTGGAACGACCTCCGCTACGGTGCGCGAATGATGGTCCGCAGCAAGGCCTTCGCCGCCGCCGCGGTGCTGTCGCTGGCGCTTGGCGCCGGAGCGAACACCGCGATGTTCAGCATGCTGCTGGCGGTTTGCTTCCCCGCTTTCCCCTATCGTGACGCCTCGAGCGTCCTATACCTGGAGGCGGCCACGCCATCCGACCGCTGGGCCTGGCAGGCCTCGATCGCCGACTTCCAGGACTGGCGCTCGCAGAGCCGGACGGTCGAGTCCATGACCGGCGCGTCGGAGGGCCTGTTTCACTCCACCGACGGCGAAGGCGCGCCGGAGCGGCTTATCGGGCTACGCGTCACTCCCAATTTCTTCAGCTTCCTGGGCGTTCCTTTGGCCGCTGGACGCGAGTTCCGCGCCGACGAAAACCAGCCCGGCCGCGAGAAAGTGGTCATCCTCGGTTATGGTTACTGGGAGCGGCGCTTCGACCGCAAGGACGCCGTGATCGGCCAGACCATCCGCCTCAACCGCGAGTCCTACACCGTGATCGGCGTCGTGCCGCAATGGTTCCGCTGGCTGCGCTACCGCAACACCGAGTGCGGCGATCCCACCGGCGAATCGCACCATTGCCTGGACGTCTACGTGCCGCTGGTTGAACTGCCTGCCCCGCGTGGCGCGCGCAATCTGCACGTGCTCGGCCGCGCCTTCCCCGGCATCGGTCCAAAGCAGGTGCAGGCCGAGTTGCGGTCCATCGCATCGCGCCTGGAGCGTGAGCATCCCGACACCAACCGCAACTGGAGCGTGACGGTTCAGCCGGTGACCACCGCGTTCTTCCAGATGGCGCCAGGCCTGGTGGCGATGCAGACCGCCGCGTTCTTCGTCCTGCTGATTGCCTGCACCAACGTGGCCAGCCTGCTGCTGGCCCGGGCCGCTGTCCGGCAGCGCGAGATTGCACTGCGCTGCGCGTTGGGCGCGGGACGCGGACGCGTAGTGCGCCAGTTGCTGACCGAGGGTCTGCTGCTGGCCGCCCTGGCCTCCGCTCTCGGCGTGCTATTCGGATGGTGGGGAGGGCGGCTGGCCGCGCGCTCGGTGGAGATGAACTGGACGCCGGATCTACTGGACTGGCGGCTGCTGTTGTTCGCCGCCGGATCCGGCGTGGTGACAGCGCTGCTGTTCGGCCTGGCGCCGGCATTCGAATCGGCGAAGACCGACCCTGGCGAAGCGCTGAAGGAGGGCGGGCGCGCCGGGCTCGGACTGGGTCACCGGCGCCTTCGCCGCTGGCTGGTGGCCGGCGAGGTGGCGCTGGCGCTGGTGCTGCTGGTCAGCGCCACGCTGATGGTGCAGAGCTACCGCAACCTCTCGAGCGTCCATCCTGGCTTCGACCCGCACCCGATGCTGATGGTTCGGCTGCCCGCTGAAGGTGGCGCGGAAGCTCCGCTCATGCACCGGATGCTGGAATCGGTGCAGGCCGTGCCGGGCGTGGCCTCAGCCGCTCTCGCCAGCTCGCCGCACCTTCACGGCGGCGAGCGCGTCCGTGCCCTGCTGAGGAGCGGCGAGTTGAGCGAGCGCGTGGTTCGCTACCGCACCGTCACCGCGGACTACCTAGCGACGCTGAACGTGCGGGTCCGAGCGGGCCGCGATTTCGAACCCTCCGACCGCGGCGCCCATGTCGCGCTGGTGAACGAGCCGCTGGCGGCGATGCTGTGGCCGGGCGTCGAACCGGTCGGGCGCATCGTCACCTTCGAACGCAACGGGCAGCGGAGCGAACTGCGAGTCGTGGGAGTGATGCCCGCTCTGGTCGACGGCCACGTGCGTGACCCGCTGCGGCCGCAGGTGCTGGAGCTGAGCGAGACGCCCGCCGTGTCGCCCTGGCTGGTGGTGAGGACGCGAGGGACGCCGTCGCAGATCGTGCCGGATCTGCGCCGCGCGGTGCTGGCTGTGGACCGCACGCAGCCGCTGGCCGGGCTTCAGACGTTCGACGAGTTGCTGAGCCTGCAAGTGAGCGAGTGGCGCGCCAGCCGCAACCTGCTGTTCGCCTTCGCCGGGGTGGCCCTGCTGCTGGCCGCGCTGGGCGTCTACGGGATGCTGTCCTACTTCGTGGCGCAGCGGCGTCAGGAGATGGGCGTGCGCATGGCGCTGGGCGCGCATGCGGACGACATCTTCCAGATGATGCTCAATGATGGGCTGAAGCTTGGCTTCGCCGGCGTAGCGGGAGGAGTTTTGGCGGCCGCCGGTCTAACACGCGCGCTTCAGGGAGTGCTGTTTGGCATCTCCCCGCTGGACCCGCCGTCTTTTGCAGCGGCCACCCTGCTGCTGCTGCTGGTCACGCTGTTTGCGGCGGCCCTCCCGGCCCGCCGCGCCTCGCGCCTCGAACCGTCGGAGGCGTTGCGCTACGAATAGACTACTGGCTTCCCTTCTTGCCAGTCAATGAAATCGGGGTCCAAAAAGTACCGGTATTCGGAGGGACTAAGATGAAAGTATGGTCTGGCTGTTGCTTCTCGCGCTGCTGATTCCTGGTCCGGCCTTCGGGCAACAGAAGAAGACTGCGGCGAAAAAGACGGCCCCCGTTGCGAAGCCCAAGCCCGCGGCGGCGCCGGACCGCTGGCCGCTGGTGTCGGTCACGGTCACCGGCCTCAAGAACTACAAGGCGGAACAGGTGGTCGCGATCACCGGGCTTCAAGTGAACCAGCCGGCGGGCAAGTCCGACTTCGATGCCGCGCGCGACAAACTGACGGCCACGGGAGCGTTCGAGAACGTCGGCTACCGGTTCGGCCCGGCCGACGGCGGCGCGGGCATCCTGGCGGTGTTCGAAGTGACCGAGGTGGAGCCGCTGTATCCAGTCCGCTTCGAGCGGCTGGACGCGCCGGGGACGGAGATCACCGCCTGGCTCAGGAAGAAGACGCCGCTGTGGGGCGAGCGGATCCCGCCGACCGCCGAAGTTCTGAAGCAGCACGCGGCGGCGATAGAGGAGTATCTGGCGTCGAAGGGCCGGCCGGATAAGGTGAAGGGCAAAGTGGTCGCCGACGGGCCGGAGAAGTTCTCGGTGGTATTCGAGCCGGCGAAGTCGGAGCCGGCGGTGGCCGAAGTGAAGTTCCAGGGCAACCAGGTGATCCCGTCGGGCGTGCTGATGAACAGCTTCGCGGGCCTGGCCTTCGGCACGATCTACCGCGAGACGACGTTCCGGCAGATGCTGGACGCGAGCGTGCGGCCGCTCTACGACGCGCGCGGCCGGGTGAAGGTGGCCTTCACCGAAATCAAGACGGACCCGTCGAAGACCGCCGACGGGCTGGTAGTGACCGTGACGATCGACGAAGGACCCAGCTTCGATCTGGGCAAGGTCGAGGTCGGAGGGCGGCTGCCGGTGCCGGCCAAGGCGCTGCTCGACGCGGGCAAGTTCAAGAGCGGCGAGATCGCCAACTTCGACGAGGTGAACGCGTCGCTGGACCGGATGCGGCGGTTGCTGCGGCACGAGGGCTATCAGCAACCGGAGCTGAAGGTGGACCGGAAGCTGAACGAGAAGGAGAAGGTGGTGGACCTGATGGTGACGGTGGAGCCGGGCGATCAATACACGTTCGGCAAGCTGACCATTCAGGGCCTCGACATCAACGGCGAAGCGGCGATCAAGAAGCTGTGGACGCTGCAAGAGGGAAAGCCTTTCAACGCCAACTACCCGGAGTTCTTCCTCGCCCAGGTGCAGGAACGCGGCCTGTTCGACGAGCTGGGCGAGACCAAGCCCGTGATCAAGCTGAACGAAGAAGCCAAGACCGCCGACGTCACTCTGATTTTCCAAGCTTCCAAAGAAACTGACGCAAAAGACCCAGTAACAGGGCAGCGTCGGCGCCGCTCAAGGTGAGGCGCCGGACGAGGCGGCGCAGCTTGTTCTCGGCCGAGGCCGCGGTGACAGGGTTGATGTAGCCGCTGAGGGACGCGGCGTCGAGCATGAGCCGCGTGATCTGCTCGAGGTCGCCGGCGGTAAGGGGCTTGCGCGGCTTGGGCGCGCCGGCGGGCACGGGGCGGCGGCTGATCTCATAGAGACAGACGGCGACGGCCTGGCCGAGGTTCATGGAGAGGTCGGCATTGGCCATCTTGATGTGGACCAGCCAGTGGCAGTGGGCGAGGTCTTCGTTGGAGAGGCCGAACTTCTCGGAACCGAACAGGAGGGCGACGGGGCCGCGCTTCATTTCGCGCCGGATGATGCGGGCGGCGGGCTCGAGCAGCCGTACGGGGTGGGCGGGGGTGCGGTGTCCGATGGCGGTGGTGCCGAGGACCAGGACGCAGTCGCCGACGGCGCCGGCGACGGTGGGGAACTCGCGGGCGGCTTGGATTACGGCGGCGGCGTCGACGGCTGAGCGCGCTTCGCGATAGGCGGCGTCGTAGGGGTTCACGAGGGCGAGATCGGAGAAGCCGAAGTCGGCCATGGCGCGCGCGGCGGCTCCGATGTTGAGCGGGTTGCGCGGGTCGACGAGTACGACGCGAAGCATGGAATCAGACTACAGAGCCTGGAGGATGAGGCATTTCAGGTATTGGGTCTCGGGGACCGCGAGGAGGACGGGGTGATCCTGCGATTGGGTGCGACGCTCGAGGATGCGGAGGGTGCGGCCGGCGTCACGGGCGGCGTCGGCGAGGATCTCGATGAAATGCGATTCGCTCAGGTGGTGGGAGCAGGAGCAGGTCACTAGTACGCCGCCGGGGGTGAGGAGCCGGAGGGCGCGGAGGTTGATCTCCTTGTAGCCGCGGGCGGCGCCTTCGAGAGCACTCCGGGTTTTCGTGAACGCGGGCGGGTCGAGGACGATGGTGTCGTAGCGGCGGGCCTGCTGGACGTGGGACGCGAGCAGGTCGAACATGTCGGCTTCAAAGAACTGCACATTGGCGATGCCGTTGGCGGCCTGGTTGCGGCGGGCGAGGTCGAGGGCGGCGGAGGAGGAATCGACGGCTTCGACGCGCTCGGCGTGAGGCGCCAGGTGCAGGGCGAATCCGCCGGCGGAGGTGAAACCGTCCAGCACTACGCCTTTTGCGTAGCGGGCGGCGGCGAGGTAGTTTTCGCGCTGGTCGAGATAGATTCCGGTTTTCTGGCCGGCGATGAGATCGGCTTCAAGCGACAAGCCGTTCATGCGGATTTGGACGCGCTGGGGAATCTCGCCGTGGGCGACTCGGGTTTCGAGCGGCAGGTCTTCCTTGGCTCGGACGGGAGCGTCGTTGCGAAGCAAGACGGCGTGCGGCTTGAGCATCTCGACGATGGCCGGCGCGGCGCGGTCCATGGCCTGGCTAAGGGTCTGGACGACATAACAATCGGCATAGCGGTCGATGATGAGGCCGGGCAGCAGGTCGGCCTCGGCGTGGACCAGGCGGTAGGCGTCGGTATCGCGGACGACGCGCTCGCGGTGGGCGGCGGCCGCGTCGAGGCGGGCCTTCAGATCGAGGGGCTCGATGCGGCGGGAGACGAAGCGCAGGCTGATCTGTGAAGTGGACGAATAGTGCGCGGTGCCGACGGGGCGGGCGCGCGGGTCGATCACTTTCACGGTATCGCCGGGCTTGGCGTGTCCGCGGCTGATGACATCGCTCGCGTAGACCCAGACGTGTCCGGCTTCCACGCGGTCGGCCGCGCGGCGGTTGATGCGGACGGAAGGTGCGTTCACCGGATGGCCTGCAGACGGGCGATCCGCTCCTCGGTGGGAGGATGCGTGGAGAACAGGCGGGCGATGGACTGGCCGGAGAACGGCTTGATGATGAACATATGCGCGGTGGCGGGCGTGGCGTCCATGGGAATGCGCTTCGACCAGCCTTCGAGCTTCTGGAGCGCGGATATCAGGCCCTGGGGCGAGCCGGTGTATTTGGCGGCGGCCGCATCGGCATCGAACTCGCGGGCGCGGGAGATCGCCATCTGGATGAGCGAGGCGGCGATGGGCCCGAGGATCAGCATGAGCAGGCCGACGATGGGCGGCGGACCGTCGTCATCGTGGCTGCGGCCTCCGCCGAAGAACATGGCAACGTAGGCGAGCTGCGTGATGGCGGCGCCGAGGGTGGCGGCTACCGAGCTGATGAGGATATCGCGGTGCAGGACGTGGCCCAGCTCATGGGCGATGACGCCTTCGATCTCGCGATCGGTCATCAACTGGAGGACGCCCACCGTGAATGCCACCGAGGCGTGTGACGGATTGCGGCCGGTGGCAAAGGCGTTGGGCGAATCCTCCGGGATGATCCAGAGCTTGGGCATGGGCAGGCCCATGCGGCTGCAGAGGTTCTGCACGATGGGGCCGACGCGGGCGTAAACATCGGGATTCTCCACCGGCGAGACCGGCTGTGCCTGATACATGGACAGCGCGATCTTATCGGAGAAGAAGTAGCTGACGAAATTCATCACGAAGGCGAGGACCAGGCCGATGTACATGCCTCGCCTTCCGGCGAGCGCCTGGCCGCCCACGATGACCAGAGCGCTCAGCAAGCCGAGGAACAGAGCCGTTTTGAGCGTGTTGATGGAGGTCATAGTAGTCTCTATTGTCTCAGACGGCTACCTTCTCCGAGTCGGGTACGGCGGCCGGCTGTTTCTCGAACTTCATGGAATTCGAAGTCGGGTCCCAATCGGTAACGATGGTGTCGCCAGTGGCGAATTCGCCGCTGAGGAGTTTGAGCGACAGCGGGTCCTGGATGAGGCGTTGGATCGCCCGGCGCATGGGGCGTGCGCCGAAGGCCGGATCGTAACCCTCATTGATGACGGCTTCCGATGCGGCGGGCGTCAGCTCCATCTGGATGCCGCGCGCGGCGAGCAGATTGACGACGCGCCGGAGCTGGATTTCGACGATCGCGCCGAGATGCTTCTTCGTGAGCGGATTGAACACGATGATGTCGTCGATGCGGTTGAGAAACTCCGGCCGGAAGGTCTGGCGGAGGGCGTCCAGGATGCGCTTGCGGCCGTCCTCGGCGATGAGATCGCCTTTGGCATGCACGGAGAAACCGATGGGGCCTAGTTCCTTCAGGGTGCTGGAGCCGACGTTGGAGGTCATGACAATGACAGCGTTGCGGAAGCTGACGGTACGGCCCTGGCCATCGGTGAGGCGGCCGTCTTCAAGCACCTGGAGCAACGAGTTGAAGACTTCCGGGTGGGCCTTTTCGATCTCGTCGAACAGGACCACGGAATAGGGTTTGCGGCGGACGTGCTCAGTGAGCTGCCCGCCTTCGTCGTAACCGACGTAGCCGGGAGGCGCGCCGATCATGCGGGCGACGGCGTGTTTTTCCATGTACTCGGACATGTCGATGCGGACCATGGCCTTTTCGTCGTCGAATAAGAACTCGGCGAGGGCGCGGGCGAGCTCGGTTTTACCGACGCCGGTGGGGCCGAGGAACAGGAAGCTGCCGATGGGGCGGTTGGGGTCGGAGAGTCCGGAGCGCGAGCGCCGCAGGGCGTTGGACACGAGGCGAACGGCTTCATCCTGGCCGACGACGCGCTCATGCAGCCGGTCTTCCATATGCACCAGCTTCTGGACTTCGCCTTCGAGCATGCGGGCGACAGGGATACCGGTGACTTTGGCGACGACGCGGGCGATATCCTCCTCGTCGATCTCCTCCTTGAGCAGGGCGGAACCCTTTTTCTTGATGGATTCAAGCTCGGCGTTGGCGGTGACGAGCTCCTTTTCGATTTCGACGAGGCGGCCGTAGCGGATCTCGGCAACTTTTTGCAGATCGCCGGTGCGGGTGGCGTTTTCTTCTTCCTGGCGGAGCTTTTGCTCTTCTTCCTTGAGCTGCTGGACGCGGGTGATGGCAGTTTTCTCACGGCTCCAGCGTTCCTTGAGCGTGGCCGACTCGCCGCGCAGGCGCTCGAGCTCATTCTCGATCTGGCGCAGGCGGTCGCGCGACGCCGAATCGGTTTCGCGGACCAGGGCCTGGCGCTCGATTTCGAATTGCGTTACGCGGCGCTCGATCTGTTCGATCTCGATGGGCATCGAGCCGATCTGGATGCGCAGCGCCGACCCGGCTTCATCGATCAAGTCGATGGCCTTGTCGGGCAGGAAGCGGTCTGAGATGTAGCGGTGTGAAAGCAGGGCGGCGGAGACGATGGCGGCGTCCTTGATGCGGACGCCGTGATGGATCTCGAAGCGTTCCTTCAAGCCGCGGAGGATGGCGATGGTGTCGTCGACAGTGGGTTCCCCGACGAGGATGGTCTGGAAGCGGCGGGCGAGGGCGGCGTCCTTTTCGACGTACTTCTTGTACTCGTTGAGAGTGGTGGCGCCGACGCAGTGCAGCTCGCCGCGGGCGAGCGCGGGCTTGAGCATGTTGGCGGCGTCGATGGCACCCTCGGCCGAGCCGGCGCCGACGAGCGTATGCAGCTCATCGATGAAGCAAATGATCTCGCCGTCGGACTCGCCGATCTCGCGGAGGACGGCTTTGAGGCGATCCTCGAATTCGCCGCGAAACTTGGTGCCAGCGACCATGGAAGCGAGGTCGAGAGAAACGAGCTTTTTGTTCTTGAGCTGCTCCGGAATATCGCCCTTGACGATGCGCTGGGCGAGGCCTTCGACGATGGCGGTTTTGCCGACGCCGGGCTCGCCGATGAGCACTGGATTATTCTTGGTGCGGCGGCTCAAGACCTGCATGACGCGGCGGATCTCGTCGTCACGTCCGATCACAGGATCGAGCTTGCCTTTGCGGGCCATTTCGGTGAGGTCGTGGGAATAGCGCTCCAGAGCCTGGTATTTGGATTCGGGATTCTGGTCGGTGACGCGCTGGGTGCCGCGGACGCTGACCAGGGCATTGAGGATGGCGTCATGGGTGGCGCCGGCGCGGTTGAGCAGGTGGCCGGCGGGGTCGTGCTTGGCGGCGGCGAGTCCGAGCAGGAGGTGCTCGGTGGAGACGAACTCGTCCTTGAAGCGCTCAGCTTCCTTGAAGGCGGAGTCGAGAGCCTCATTGAGGGACGGCGTCATGTACATGCCGGGCTGGGAGCCGGTGACGGTGGGGATAGATTGGAGCAGACGGCGCGCCTCATGAATAATGGCGTCGGGATGGACGTTGCATTTCTCGAGGACGGGGCGGACGATTCCTTCGCGCTCCTCGGAGAGGGCGATCAGCAGATGGACGGGGCTGATGGCCTGGTGCTGGCTTTCGTTGGCCAGGGCCTGCGCCTGCTGCAGGGCTTCCTGCGCTTTTTGGGTGAGTTTATCGAACCTGATCATAATGAGTCCGGACGTTGTTAAGAGCCTGGCAGGCTAACCTGCCCACCTGTCTGATAGCGTATCGCTGTTTTCACTACAACAAACAAGGGCAGGATGAATCCAGCCCCACCCTGTGCATAGAAACACAAGGGGCAGGCCAAAGGGCCTGCCCCACCTGTGCGGTCCAGCAAAAACAACAGGTGGAGACGGAAAGCCTCCACCTGTTAGATGCGGCGAGCGGCCAAAGGGTCGCTTCAGCCTTTGACTTCGACTTTCACCTGGCGCGGCTTGGCCGCTTCCTTCTTCGGCATATTGATGGTGAGGACGCCGTTCTTGTACTCGGCATTGACGTTGTTGGCATCGAAGGAATCGGGCAGAGCGAAGCTGCGGACGAAGGTGCCGTAGCTGCGCTCGATGCGGTGTACGCCCTTGGTTGTCTCATCCTTTTCGAACTTGCGTTCGCCTTTGAGAGTGAGGGTACCGTTCTCGACCCGCACCTCGATATCTTCGAGCTTGACCTCGGGAAGGTCGGCTTTAAGGACCAGATCGTTCTCGGTTTCGATGATATCGACGGCAGGCGACCAGGGGCGGCTGCCGCGGGGCTCATTGAACATCCGGGCCACGGCGTCTTCGAAGACACGGAGGGACGGGAAGGTAGCAAGAGGGTCGTAGTGGGTAAGTGACATGCTTTTTAACTCCTGCATCGATCATAAAATATGAGTGCTTACTTGTCAAGTCTTTTAAGCGACTTTCAGTGATGGGCCGTCTGGGCCCAAGTTTTCGTTTTCTTTTGAATCGGTTGCGGATGGCTGTTCCATTTTCGGACATGGGTTCGTTTGGTAATTTTCCGCTGAATCCGGGTCCTGGCGATTGAGGAGGAAGTCGAAGGAGCGCTGGTAGCGGCGCAGGAGAACGGACTCATGGCGGGCGAGGAGCGAGAGGCTGCGGATCTGTCCTTTCATGAGGTTAGAGCCGAGGTCGGCGGGATCGGGAGGGGGCGGCGGGGGTAAGGGCTTGAGGAACTCGGGGTCGGGCTTCTCGCCTTCGTCGACCCAATAAACGAGGGTTTTGACAGGCGGGTGGGCATCGGGGTCGCGGCGGAAGCCGGCGCGAAGCATGAGGGCTTCGAGGTAATTGACGCGGCGGAGACGCCAGGTGGAGGCGGCGAGGTGCTCGACGGCGAGGACCTCGAGGGCGGATTTGGGGTTGAGATCCTCGTCGAGGGCCTGATAGAGGGTGAGGAAGTGGTTGTGGTCTTCGCCGGGGATGGTGATTTCCTTGGAGGAGAATCCGTGCTTGAGGGCGTTGAGGGAGGAGGCGCGACGGCCGTCGGGGGTTTTGGGACCGGTGGAGCGCTGCGCGTTCTGCCGGTTGGCATTGGTTCTGCCTTGTCTGAACATATGAGGTGATCCCTTTCGGATAAGAGGATAGCAGACGAGGGGGTGGGGTCCGAGGGTGCGGATCTTGTAAGTGAGTTTGATTCAGTTGGTTATAAGAATAAAAGGGCCTGTGACTGGCAAAATGGGCTGGTGCGCGGGTTTGGAGAGAGAGCTGGCGTTATTCCTTGCAAGTGATGGGAAGGCTGAGGGTTAGAGTTGAGAATGCGGCCATAAAACGCGGTAATCGCCACGGCGGCATTTTTCGAGTACCTTGGAAAGCATGTTCTGGGCTCACTCCGATCCACGCGGCTTGCCTGAAGGTCATCCGGAGGCGAACTGGCAGCCCCTCGCTCAGCATCTCGAAAACGTCGGAAAGCGGGCGCGTGACCTAGCATCACTCGCGGCCTCGAACGATGGGCGCGTGGATTGAAACTTGCCGAGCCCGACATCATCGGCGAGCAGGAGACGTCGCGCCCCGCGCGGGGCGCGTGGATTGAAACGGCATTTCGGTCGATATTGCGGCCTATCCTACGGTCGCGCCCCGCGCGGGGCGCGTGGATTGAAACTGGCCGTTCTGCCTCGCTGGCCGCGCCAGCTTCAGTCGCGCCCGAGAAGTCTCCGGGACCCATGAACGTGGAGATTGTCGATTATCACTAGGGAGGAGTACCGTTATGGCAGTGACCGCGATCCATCCCGGGGAGCATCTGGCCGAAGAGCTAAAAGCCCTACATATGAGCGCCGCCGCGCTTGCGCGCCAGCTCAAGGTGCCTACCAACCGCATTACGGAGATTCTCAACGGGCAGCGCGCCATCACCGGCGACACAGCGCTGCGCCTTGCCCATTATTTCGGCACCAGCGCGGAGTTCTGGCTCAATCTGCAGAGCCTCTACGATCTGCGCCTAGCCGAGCGGAGGGCGGGGAAAGCTATCAAGGCTCTTCCCACGTTGAAGGATTGTGAACCCATTCACGCATAGATTGTCCGCGGTGCAGCCGGGTAGAAATTCCCCAGCGTGTCGACGTCCACTTTCTGGGGATGGCAAGGACGATACCTTGGTCCGCGGAGTGGTGTGCCTGACCAGCCAGGACCGGCCGGGTTCGAGGACGCCTCGTGGATCCAGACCGCGATCGCTTCAGGACGCCGAGCCACGTGAGGGGCGTCGCCCGGATGCACCCACATTTGACCTACTCATGAGCGAACCCGCCCAGACACAGCCCGGCTGTTTTTGACGCCACGCGGTTTTGCCGCAGTCCATTCCGGAAAGGGAC
>JACXTT010000617.1_pt1 | contig 61095 bp, 51 predicted proteins | sample 9270951 | NCBI WGS metagenome assembly JACXTT01 (sample SAMN15532306, study PRJNA645909) | rock metagenome | isolation source: weathered quartz diorite | place: Puerto Rico | collected 2017-06-21
GGGAACGGGTTTGCTGGAGCTGTCGGCGATGAGTGGAACCTCATTCCGGTGTTGTTTGCGGAGCGCCCGTTTCGGTTTACGCGCGACCGGTTGCGGATGAGTCTGACGCTGGCGCCGTATATCAGCGGGCCGGTGCGGGAATGGCAAGGGATCAAGACGAAACTCGTGGCCAGCTACAATTTCTCGCAGTTCATTACGGGGAAGGTGATCTACACGACGTATTCGAGCGGGGGGGGGCGGACGGATCTCTACAGTCAGTATGATAAGTGGGACAATATCGGCTGGGAACTCAGCTACGAGTTTTGATCGTCATGGCCGCTCTGGCGGAAATTTTGGTGTCTGGGTAGAATCGTTTTTTTGAGTGGTGCGGTAGGTATGCAATGAAAACTCTGTTGTTTCTTATGATTATTATCAACATCTGTCTGTTTGGCGACTGCGCTCAGATCACTGCCAGTGAGAATGGCGCGCGAGGCAAAACTTGGACAGCAGTCGACGAACTCTCAGCCGAAGAGAGAACGTTACTTGATCTGCGCGCCGACACTCCCAGAGATCCTCAGATTCCCTACCTTCCGCTTGAGCGTTTTCCGTTTGCCCCTCCCTACACTGCCGAGGAGATGGGGTTCCGCGCCATGGAGTATCCCCATTCGCCCTATTGGAACTGTACACTCATCGACATTGCCATGAGCGTGACGAACACGGGCTTCATGGATCAGCGGGTGACGATTATTCCCATCCTGTATTTGCCAGAAGGCGGATTCGCCGAGCAGCTGTATGCGACAAAGCCGGGTCAGGAAGTCTACCGCTGGCTATCCCAATCCGTGTCGCCGCCTGAGCGCTATGGCAATCAGACCTTATATGTTGGCTATCGCAACGATCATACTTTTACGACCAAGCTTGATCTCTTTGCCTATGCACCCGCCTTACGTCGCATTCGACGCCAGCCGCAGCCGCGACGCGAGGACCGTCTGCCCAACAGTGCATTCACGTTTGATGATTTGATCGGCCGCGACGCGTGGGAATTCTCCTGGCGCATCCTCGGGACCGATGTGTTGTATCAAACAGTGCGCTTCCCGGTAACGAAGCCGAGCGCGGTGCTGACCGACGACAAGGGCGAATATGTCGAGGTGTCAGCCGGCGACATCAAATTGATGGGGAAAGAGTATCCACTTTATACCGTTGATGGCGGGGTCAAGTGTTTCGTCATTGAGGCCACGCCTAAATCCGAGTGGCTGAAAGACTACTACGTTAGCAAGCTGATTTACTGGCTTGATCAGCAGACTTTCTTCCCGCTACGGATTGAAGAATATGACAAAGAAGGCAACCTGGTGTTTGTCAACGCCCGCATCGGCGCACGGGCAAACCCAGCGCTTGGCGATCACGGCTATGCGGTGCTCTTTGATTTATCGTGGGACATCCCGATCGATCTGTTGTCCGCTTCCAACCACGGCATCATGCTGCGCACCTGGTCGGAAGAAGACAAGAAGATTTTCTTCAGCCCAGGGTTCATGCGACGAGAATGGTTTTTAGAGCCGCCCAAAAGTCTGATGAGTCTCAATTCTCCAGAAGAGTTTTTTTTACGGCCTACCCTTGAACCGGATAAATTCCCCAGAGAGCGCAAGATCCAACTTCCTCCCGCACTAACTGCTCGCATCGAGGCCCAGGAGCGGGAAGGGCGATTGGTGTTTGAGCAATAGTCGCGGTTGTGTACAAAGTGCAAATCAGAGCAGACAGATTTCTCACTTTAGCGGAAGGGATCGCTCGCATTCTGGGACAATCCCGCCGTCCAGCATTACGGCGTCTAGGACTTCGGCGAGGCGACACGCGAACTCGAGCGGGTAACGATCAAAGGCAACCAGTGTAGCCGGAAGACGAAGGACAATTTTCACCAAAAGGACTGCGATCCGGGGTAGCCAGTACTCCTCGATTTGGTACGCTAGCCGGCAATACTGGAAGGGGACGGAGGGTGTATGACTCACTCACGACAACTACGCCTGGGCGCCTTCATGCGGCCAATCAGTATTCATACCGCCGCCTGGCGCTATCCTGGCGCGTGGCCGGACGCGAATTTCAATTTCCAGCATATCAAACGTTTCGCGCAAACGCTGGAGCGCGGACGGTTCGACGCCTTCTTCATGGCTGACCATCTCGCCGTGCTCAACATGCCGATCCAGGGGCTCAAGCGCAGCGCGACCGTGACCTCCTTCGATCCGCTGACGCTGCTGCCGGCGCTCGCTATCGTTACCGAGCACCTAGGGCTCATCGCCACCGCCTCGACGACGTATAACGAGCCCTATCATGTCGCGCGTAAATTCGCCTCGCTGGATCACCTCAGTGGCGGGCGGGCGGGCTGGAACGTAGTGACTTCCGGCAATCCCGATGAGGCGATGAATTTCGGGCGTGAGGAACATGTGGAACACGGGGAGCGCTATCGACGCGCACGCGAGTTCTTTGATGTCGTGACGGGCCTGTGGGACAGCTGGGCGGACGACGCCTTTCTTCGTGACGTAGAAACGGGCGTCTATTTCGATCCCGAGAAGCTCCATATCCTCAACCACCAGGGAGAGTTCCTGAAAGTACGGGGACCGCTCAATGTTGCGCGTCCCATTCAGGGCTGGCCGGTCATCGTGCAGGCTGGCGCTTCGGAAGCGGGTCGCCAGCTCGCCGCTGAGACGGCCGAGGTCATCTTTGCAGCCGGAGGCAACCTTGCCAATGCGCGCGCCTTTTACGCCGATGTCAAAGGTCGTATGGAGAAGCTTGGTCGGCCCCGCGACCATCTCAAAGTTTTACCAGGAGCCTTTGTCGTTGTGGGAGAAACAGCCGCCGAAGCGCTGGAGAAGCGGGCGCGACTCGACAGTCTCGTCCATTACGATAGCGCCATCGCTTCGCTCTCGATAGCGCTCGGCCATGATGCGTCGGGCTTCGATCCGGACGGGCCACTGCCAGAAATTCCCGAAAGCAACTCCAGCAAGAGTGGACGGGAGAGAGTCGTGGAGCTGGCGCGGCGGGAGCATTTGACGGTGCGGCAACTGGCGCAGCGTGTCGGCGGCTATAGTGGCCTGGCCTTCGTCGGCACGCCGAGCATGATCGCCGACCAGATGGAGGAATGGCTCCTGACTGATGCGTGTGACGGCTTCAATGTGATGTTCCCGTATCTACCGGGCGGGCTCGACGACTTCGTTGATCGTGTAGTGCCGGAACTGCAGCGACGCGAAATCTTCCGCCGGGAATACGAAGGAAAGACGTTGCGCGAGAATCTTGGGTTGCCGCGCCCGCGCAATCGCTTCTTCTAAGTTGCAATTGGTAGAGTCCGCTATGAACTAACGGAATGTTATTATCGTATCTCCGACCCGAGGAGCGCCCGCAGCGCTTCCTTGAGCGTGGAGTGCTGAAACCGGTAGCCGCTGGCGAGTAAGCACGTGGGGACCACACGCGCGCTGGCTAACACCACCTCCTCAGCAAACTCACCAAGGACGAGGCGAGCGGCAAATGCAGGAACCGGAGGCAGAAGCGGTCGCTGCGTCAGGGTCGCAAGCGTCGAGGCAAATTCTGCATTCGTGACAGGTGTTGGAGCCACCGCGTTGACTGGGGCGTTGAGAGTGGACGTGGACATGCAATGGTGGATCACCGCTAACCAATCAGGCAGCGAAATCCAGCTCCAGTATTGTCTCCCCTGCCCTACCCGTAGCCCCACGCCCAGCGGGCCCAACCGCAGCGCGTGTTGTAACGTCCCGCCGTCAGTGGCCAGCACTAAGCCTTGGCGGAGACATACCGTGCGGATCCCCGCTTGTTGAGCGGGGATCGTTGCCGCTTCCCACTGACGGCAGACCTCGGCCAAGAACCCTGTCCCGCTAGGACTCTGTTCAGTGAGGAGCTCATCGTTACGGTCCCCATAGTACCCCATGGCCGAAGCGCTGAGTAACACTCGGGGGCCAGGCTCGACACTAGCGAGCGCTGTACAGAGCAGCTGGGTGCTCTGCACCCGGCTGGCGCGAATCCGCTGTTTCTTTGCCAGCGTCCACCGACCCTCTCCTAGGCTTTCGCCAGCTAAGTGAATAATGACCTCAGCCCATCGCAACGCCGCCCGATCTATCTCTCCTCGCGCCGGCTGCCAGACGCTATCGTCAGGCAACTGAGGGCGACGCGTCATTCTACGCACCGTATGTCCTTGAGACAGAAGGTAAGGCACAAGATGAGAACCAAGGAAGCCGGTTGCCCCGGTCACGAGGACCTGCATGCAAGTTTCTCCTTAGCTTGCACCCTCTCCGAAAAATAAAGTGAAAGCTCTTCGTATCATGCTAAGCGCAACGAGGGTGTTGTCAACTTGTGATGAACTCTCGCTGTAGAGCAAGGGGAGAAATCGAACTGCGCCTTTTGCGTCCTCAAAAGTTGCTGGGTTGAGAAGCAGAAGCGTCAGAGCCAAGAATCTATAGCCAAATATTCAGTGAACGAAGTATTGGAGTATTCCCTAGAACACGCCGAGGATTGTTTCCGCACTACAGATAGCCGTTTTGGAACCCGGCCCCACTGGCAATGCTTATATCGAAGCAGTCTGTGGTCTCGGGTTCCTTTTGAGAAGTCTAGTAGGGGCTACTATTTCGTTCTTGCCATATTGAATGGAGGTGTAGTCTCCACGATGGAGGGGGAGCGATACCGGGCGTGCGGGGGCTTTGCATTCCTGGATTTTGGCGCTGCCATTGCTTCTCGCTCAGCGACCTTCTGGTGGACTAAAGGAATCAACTCACGCCCATAATCGATGGCGTCTTCAAGCGGATCGAAACCACGAATCAGAAATGTCGTGACGCCAATATCATAGTAGTCAAGCAGCGCCTCCGCGACTTGCGTTGGAGTTCCGACCAGGGCGGTGGTATTCCCGCGCGCCCCGGTAGCTGCGGCGACCTCCGTCCACAGTCGCTTGTCCAGCACTCGGCCGCGCTCCGCTGCCGCGAGCAGTCGTTGTGAACCAACATTCTGGGGTGCACCGTTGGCAGCGCCGAGCATCGCTTTCCCCCGGATCGTATGAATCGTCTGGATAATGTGCTCCGCACGCGCCCAGGCCTCTTGCTCCGTCGGCGCCAGGATCGGCCGCAATGATAAACTGATGCGCAAGGACCGTTGATGGCGCGCCGCAGCCGCGTGAACTTTCGCGATCGTCCGTGCAGCCTCGTCCAACGGCTCTCCCCATAAAGCGTAGACATCCGCATGTTTGCCCGCGATTGCGATCGCCGCCTCTGAGGAGCCGCCAAAGTAGATTGGGACATACGGCTTTTGCAACGGTTTGACGTCAGAGAACGCGCCTCTGAAGCTGTAGTATGTCCCGTCATGATCGAGCGGTTGCTCACTTGTCCAAATAGACTTGAGAATCTCAACATATTCGTCGGTGCGCCGATAGCGCTCATCGTGCGGGAGATAATCGCCATCCCGGCGCTGCTCTTCGTCGCTGCCGCCCGAGATAATATGGACCGCAAGACGACCCGAACTGAAATGATCAAGCGTGGCCAGTTTACGGGCAGCCAACGTCGGCGCGACAAACCCGGGCCGATGCGCCAACATTAAGCCGAGCGTTTCCGTTGCCCACGCCGCGTACGAAGCGACGAGGAACCCGTCAGGTCCTGTCCCAAAGTAGCCAATGAGAATGCGATCAAACCCACTGTCTTCATGCGCACGCGCAAAGCGCCGGACGTAGTCAGGATCAATGGCTGGTCCTGTTGGAGCATGAATTTCAGAGGCGCCTTGCGTCCCAATCATGCCGATGAATTCAACGCCCATGATGCAATCTCCTTGGCTGCTCAAGCAATGTTCTCAGAGGAGAAGGCGGTCACCTGCGGCGACGCGCCACTATACTTTTCCACTTCCACCCACCCCTGGTTCTTTTGGATCATACCAGTCTCCAGTCGAGATTTGCATCACCCCAGGACGAAGATCGTCGAGGAAGAAAAACACTCGTTGACATGTCGGGTTCTCCCCTTATTTATTTGCCGAGTCGCATCATTGCACTCTGCATCAACTGCAATGGTGGGCTTGGCCTGCCGAGAGGTTAGAATTAGCCCTCGGGGAATTGTAGAGCTTATTGTTCTCGCGAACGGGGCTCTTTCATTGACTCATCGGCGGGGCCACACCGCTCGGCAGTTCTACTAGTTAACATGAGCATGATGCCGTCAGAGATGATCGCCCGGGATATCACTGTCGGCGTCTGGTCCTGCTTCTCCGTGGCGGCAACGCAGGATGTCTGTGGCCCCACGCCTGGTCGCTCTCTGTATTCCAGCTTTGTCTCCTCGTCGTAAAGGGTCTTGTCTATGTCGTCTTCGCGAGAAGAGCCTGTCTCGGGTGTGAAATCTTTGTTTCGTCTCAAAAAAGGCTTGACACTAGATTCGTTTCGGTTTAGAGCTAGCCCATTAGCGTGACCGAACGACCGATGCGCTTCAGCCTATAGTAGCAGTGAAGGTCGCAGATGGGGGAGACCTGCGCGGGACCGAGTTGTAAAGAGCAACTCGTACCTCCTACCGTTTGCACCCTCTCAAAATCCGGGAGTAAGAGCGAAGATAGTTTCAAGGCAAGGAGGAAGGCTGACAGTGGAAAACTCAATAAATAACTGCAATGGTCGGGTGCGCGGTGTCCCACGGCTTTGCCGTTTCGGCGTCACCTCAGCCCTGTTGTTCATCGGTCTAGCGACGTTGCCGATGAAGGTGGAGGCTAAGCCAACTCGCTCCACCAATATCGCCCTCGACGCGTCGAACACCGTGCTCGTTGCCGCCAACTTCGAAGCGAACAGTGTGACTATTTTCGACGTATCCGGCGGCAGCGTAGTGAAACGCGCTGAGGTCCCAGTGGGGCTGGAGCCTCATTGCGTGGCGATCAATTCGGTAAGCCATGAGGCGTTCGTAACGAACTCAAAGAACGGCACCATTTCGGTCGTCTCCTTGACCGCCAATAAGGTGGTCGCGACGTTCGCGGCCGGAACCGAGCCGCGCGCTTGCGCCCTCACTCCGGATAACAGCGTGCTCTATGTGGCCAACTACGGTGCAGGTATTGTGCGCGCCATTGATCCCGCTACACGAACTACCCTTGATACTATCGCAGTCGGCAGCAACCCAGGGGCGATCGCGATCAGCACCACCAACCCCGCCCGAGTGTTCGTCACCCGGTTCTTTGCTCGGCTCATACAGGACGGACCAGGCGAAGGCTTCGACAACGGCAAAGAAGGAATCGTCTTCTCTTTTCCTGTCAACAATCACGACGCGGTCACTACGACGGTCTTGTCGCCGCTGGCGAATTCCGGCTTCACCGCAAACAGGAAAACCTTGTGTAATCTCACCGCTGACCCGGATCCGGTAAATCAGACCTTCTGCCCCAATACCACCATCTCCGATCCCAACAACCCTGTTATCGCTCAAGACCCACAAGGAGTCTTCCCCAACCAGCTCAAAGCGGCGTTGATCCGCGGGACGAAGCTCTATCTCCCCAACATCGGCGCCCAGCCTGAACCGCCGGTGTTTTTCAATACTAACGTGCAGGCTCTGGTATACGTCGTGAATACGAGTACGCTTCTCCAACAGGCCAACTTGCACGTCAACCTGAACGCACAGATCAAGACTGAACCGGAGCCGGGCAATCCCACTGCCAGCCTCGGCAAACTGTTTGGCAACGATCTCGTGGCTATGGATGCCGGTATAAACGGACAAGCTTACTACCTCGTCAGTCGTGGCGGTAATTATGTGATCAGGGCTACGCCTACGGGACCCGGCGGCGCCCTCAGCATCAATGCGCCCAACGTCGTCCGCTTCCGCACTGGCAACATCCCTACAGGCATTGCCGTCGACGATGCGGGCGCGTTCGCCTATGTCAATAACGAAGTAAACATGTCGGTCTCTGTCTTGAACTTGTCCAATAACACAATCACTGCGCTCAATGTCGAGTCTAGTACGCCGCCAACGCCAGGCACGTTTGAGCACTCGCGGTTGATGGGAAAACTAGTGTTTTATACCGCCTTAGGAGTGCCAGACAACGGGCTTAACGACACTCCGATTCGGAACGTCCTCCCCTTGAGCTTTCGCGGCAAGCAGTCCAGTAATGCCTGGAGTTCCTGCGCCTCGTGCCATGATGGCGGCCTGGCCGACGGCGTGACCTGGATCTTCCCCGATGGCCCGCGCCAGACTATTCCCCTTGACGGCTACGCCTCCAAGTTCAACGGTACGCACGATGTGCGTATCAACAATTGGAGTGCGGCGCGCGACAGCGTCACCGACTTCAATAACAACTCGCGCAACGTCCAGTGTGGCACTGGCTTTGCCGGCGGTGGCGCAAACACGGCCATCGGCTGCCCGCCGCTCGGCAGCGGCGCTCCCAACCCCGCAATCTTCGACCATGGTCTCTCCCAAGGCGCCAGCGACGCCTTGGATATGGAAACACTGTGGGTGCAGACCATACGGCCGCTAAACGGACTCAAGGCGACGACGGCTGTTCTCCAGGCAGGCGCCATTGTGTTCGCGACAAACTGCGCCTCGTGCCACGGTGGGGCTAAATGGACTAAGAGCCAGGTGATCTATCTCAACAACCCCACCTTGGACAAGGCGTTTGCTGCGGGCGGCTCCGCGCGCGACCCAGGGCTCACTGTTACCGCTAATCAAACCGTCTCGTACAGCGATGCCAAAGTAGATCCCTCTACGCTCAAGTTCTTGGACAGTGTCGGCACGTTTAATCCGGCCAATCCCATCGAGATCCGCCAAAATGGCCAGGCTCCGCTCGGCGCGCTGGGTTTCAATACGCCCTCGCTGCTTGGTGTCGGCAACAGCGCGCCCTACTTCCATAACGGTGGGGCTCAAACCCTGTCCGATGTCTTCGTGATGCACGGACTACCGAGCGGAGGAACGATCCAAACTAGGCTTAATTCCACCCAGCGCTCGAACCTTAACACTTTCTTGTTCTCGATTGATGGGCGCTCGGTGATCGTTCCAAACGACACGGATTTCTTCAAAGATCCCACGTTGTAGTATGGTTCTCTCTCGAAATCTGCTGCAGATACGCGTCGATACTCGCCCAGGAGTCGGCACCGCCAAGCAAGGAGGCCCCAGGCAGGTAATAGTGCAATTTCCCGCGGGCGGATGCATCTTGGCAACGACAGGTCATTGCGTTCCAAAGTATAGGGGCTTGATTCATCAAGCCCTTTGGCGGGTCCGATTCGTCTTAGCTCTCCTTGCTCTGTTTTCCCGTCAGTATCTCTTTGATGAGCTGACCAATCTGCATATACAGCTCTATATTGAACGATTTGACGACATAGTAGTCGACGCCTAACGCTTCCATGACCGCGCGGGTGTACGGGGCGCTGGAGGCGGTGAGGGCAATGACCGGAATCTGGTGGAGGACGTCACTTTTTCGCAACTGTTGCAGCATCTGAGGGCCGTCAATGCGGGGCAAATGGAGATCCAAGACCAGCAGATCAGGACGGAGGGCATTCTGGTAGGGGGCCTGCCGGCAGAAAAAGTGCAGCGCGGCCTCTCCATCAGGAAGATGGTAGAATTCATGGTTGACCTGAGCACGTTGCAAGGCTTTCTGCAGCAGGTATACATCGGCTTCATTGTCCTCCACCACCGCAATCCGCGCTGGACGCTCTGCTGATTCGAAGCTCATGAGTTAGCCCTCTCATCGGGTAGTGCGACCGGTAAAGCTCTATTTCTGAGCTGGCCCCTCTTCCGGGGCGGCCTTTTGGCTGTGCTTTTCCCAACGGGCGCGGATTTTCTCCTGACACGAGGGAGAAAGCTTTTCGAAGTTCTGTTTGATACATGCCTGCCGCGCTGGCCCGTGTTCCGCTGCGGCGCAGAGCTGCTGAATCTCTTGCCGACACGCGCCTGGCTGCTCAGCCCAGGCTTTCCCCTGGGGCGTCACCGTGACAGCCGCTCCCCACAGGAGTACGCCCACTCCAAAGAGCAAGCTCCAGACGCTTGTCTGGCCAAGAGGGCTTTTGATCGGGTTTGCCGCCAAGTGCTGCTTGTAAGTACTATTCATGCCTATGTTCCTCCTTCTTCTCTCATTGAGCACGCCTTTAGAATATGACGATTCTTCGTCGTATTGGTTGAACCGCCGCCCGCTTGCGGTTTGGGATGAACATGAATACTCTCAGTTGAGGCGACGAACGGTGACCGGAGAGCGCTAGCCCGCCAGATCTAACGAGGCTGCAGAAGAACTGTGGACACCGGAAAGTCTCCGCAGCTTGGAGGGCAACAATATGACGCACCACTACGACTGGCGCCGTGTACCGAACATGCTGTTCAGGGCGCTGCTCACCGTCCTAGTTTTCACAGGCTGTGCAGTAGCGCAGACTAGCCCTGAGTGGACCGAGCCCTTTCCGCCTTTCCGCATTGCTGACAATCTTTACTACGTCGGCAGCAAAGGGCTGGCCAACTATTTGATCACGACGGGGGAGGGGCACATCCTGATTAACAGCGACCTCGAAGCCAACGCGCCACTCCTTCAAGCCAGCGTTGAGAAGCTCGGATTTAAGTTTAGCGACATCAAGATTCTCTTAATCAGCCATGCGCACTGGGATCACGCTGCCGGCAGCGCCCTGATCAAACAGCTGACTGGAGCAAAGTATATGGTGATGGACGCCGATGCGCCCGTCGTCGAGTCTGGAGGCAAGAGTGATTTTCAGTACGGCAACACCCCAAGTGCGCTCTATCCGGCCACGAAGGTCGATCATGTTCTGCACGATGGTGAGAAGGTGAAGCTTGGGAACGCGGTGCTTGTCGCGCATCTGACGCCCGGACATACGAAGGGCTGCACGACGTGGACTATGAAAGTGAAGGAAGGCGACAAGACTTACGACGTGGTCATTATTGGCAGCCCGAATGTGAATCCGGGGTACAAGCTCGTCGGCAACCCCCTGTATCCGCAGATCGCGCGAGATTATGAGCGCATGTTTCGCGTGTTGCGGGCCTTGCCATGTAACTATTTTCTAGGGGCCCACGGCAATTACTTCGATATGGAAGCCAAATACGCGCGTATGAAAGAGGGCGCCCCGTCGCCGTTCATCGATGCCGACGGCTACAAAAAATATGTCGCGCAAAAGGAGCAAGAGTTTCGCGTGGAGTTAGCGAAGCAAAAAGCTGCTGCCAAGCCATAGCACACAACGGTCAGATGGAAATAGGCGCCCCGCACCATCTCACGGGGCGCTGCAGAGTGGTTGGTGTGCTTGGCCTGTGACAAAGAGAAGGGCTATGAGTGAAGAAAAAGGTCGCCTAGTTGATATTGGTGACACCAGCTTGCATGTAGTAGCGCGGGGCCGGGGCTACCCGCTCTTCATCCTACATGGCGGCCCCGGACTCGATCATCATTTTTTTGGCGATTATCTCGATGCACTGACCGACGACTATCAACTCCTCCTCGTGGACCAGCGCGCTAACGGGCGCTCCGGACGCCCGCCTCAAGAGACGTGGACGCTAGCCCAACACGCGAAGGATGTGGGATTGCTAGCGAAGGCGCTGCAGTTGGGTCAGTACGCTGTGTTGGGGCACTCGTACGGCTCCTTTGTCGCCTTGCAACACGCGGTGGACTTTCCTGGACAAGCAGCACAAACTATCATTTCCAATGGTGTTCCGGGCAGCCGCTTTTTAATGTCATATGTGAAGCAGCAGCTAGCCAGCTTTGAGCCCGCAGCACTCCGCCAGCAAGTGACGGACTCCTGGGCCCGCGAACCGCACGTGCGGACCCGCGAGGAGGTCGCCGCCCTGATGTCAGCTCAATTCCCGTTCCATTTTGCGAATCCCTTAGACCCCCGCATCGCAGAGTTTGAACAGCGTACGGCAGGGGCGGTGTACGCGCCGGAGATGTTGCGCAAGGCTGCGGCAGAGGACTACGGCGGGATCGAGGTCGAGGACCGCTTGGGCGACATCCGGCATCCCGTGCTGATTTTAGCCGGACGGTGGGACCGCACGTGTTCGGTCGAGGCCGCCGAATGTATAGCGGCAAAGACGCCGAACGCTGAGTTGGTAGTGTTTGAGAACAGCGGCCACATAATATTCGTAGAAGAAAACGAGCGGTACATAAGCACTGTGCGGGCCTTTTTAGAGCGTCACCGTGTCTCTTCCTAGCTAGCGTGACCGCCGCCTGCGGCCGGATTGAATGAACGTGACAAGGGCCCAATTTGAGCGGTGACCCGAGACGATAAGCATTCGGCGACAGGAGGAACTACATGACGAACTCCAATGAGTCTCGCAGCACCGACCCTTACAACTTGAACCGTTTCGTGCAAGCTCAAGAAGATGATTACGAGCAAGCCCTCACGGAAATACGCAGCGGCGCGAAGCGCACGCATTGGATATGGTACATCTTTCCACAACTCGATGGCCTCGGGGTGAGCCCGACCGCAAAGTACTACGGGATCAAGAGTATCGAGGAGGCCAAGGCGTACTTGGCGCATCCCCTCCTTGGACCGCGGTTGTTGGAGTGCGCGGAGGCGGTCCTCAAGGTCGAGGGCCGATCGGCGAGGGAGATTTTCGGATCTCCTGACGACCTCAAATTGAGATCCTGTGCGACCCTGTTTGCAAGCGTCTTGCCTCAGGGGTCGGTGTTCGAGCGCCTGCTCAAGCAGTACTATGGCGGCGAGCGAGATGCAAAAACCCTCCAGTTGCTGGGCCTTGCGCCTGATGTCCAGTAGCCGTCCAATTTCATTCTTATGGTGTGAAGCTATGATAAATCTTCGTTTTGTGATGACTGGTGGTCCGGGGGCGGGAAAGACTACCGTGCTAGACGCCCTCACGGTGCGCGGCTTCCATTATGTGCCGGACAGCGCCAGAGCGATCATTAAGCAACGGAAGGAGGCGGGGCTGAGTCCACGGCCAGCGTTAGAGCAATTTGGGAGGGAGATGCTGCAAGCGGACATGGCGCGGTATCGTGAAACACCGGTCCACCACGCTCCCGTGTTCTTTGATCGGGGCGTTTGTGACGCCTTGGGGTTTCTATTCTTTCATGGCGCTATCTCTGAGGCGCAGGTCGCAGCACAAGTCAAAGAATTCTCGTACAACAAAGTCGTCTTTTTGCTGCCGCCGTGGGAGGAGATCTACACAGTAGACACAGAGAGAGATCAGAGTTTCACAGAAGCAGTAGCGGTGTGTGAGAGCGTGCGGGAGTGGTATGCGCGATGGGGCCATCAACTGGTGGAAGTCCCGAGAGGAAATGTCGAAGAACGAGTAGATTTCATCCTGCACACCATCCAGGCTGCTCTCACTTGTTAATCATCCTCGCGCCTGCGGCGCTGGACGTAGGAAAGCTGGGTAATGGTTCAGTTTCGCAACGTATTGGGGAGGCTCACCCGAAATCGAAAGGGGGACTCCCGGCTGCCTAACACCAACAGCGCTTCCGCCCCGGTCAAAAACACGGGGCCGGAGCGTCCCGACGGCCCGCCGATCTGGAGCACCCCCAGCCAGGACCCCTGAGCGCTCCCGCGGTCCACCACCCCCACCCGCCCTTCATGGACGATAAAGGTCAGATGATGTCGGGAGATTTGCGGCGGCACAGAGTCGGGGAGCATCAAGTCATTATAAACCAGCGGATCAGCACTCTGTCTGCCAATCCGAAAGGGGAAGTGGGTGATTGGGAAAGGATTGACCGGTAAAGCGGCGACCGCTTGTGGGGTAACCCCTTCCAACGTAATCGTGGGCTGTCCCCGAGGGGGCATTGGGACACCGGCCCCCGGGTCCTTCACGACCCGGGCGGGCTGGGGGTCAGCGGTTTGGAGCTGCAAAATCATGGCGTCCGACTCCCGTAAGCGCTCAAAGAGAATTTTTAAGAGCGGGAGCGCCACGGTCGGGTCACTCTGAAAGCTGGCGAAGAAGTCGTCCCGCCGGATCTCATGCACGACCACCTCAGTCACGGCGGTCACAGTGGCGCTGCGGGGCTTCTCGTCAATCATGCTCATTTCGCCGAAGGTCGCTCCCGCCCCCAGGTACGCCAAGTGGACCTTGTGCCCGTCGAGGGCCTTGCTTACTTCGACCTGTCCTTGTTCGATGACGTAGGCCGTGTCGCCCACGTCGTTTTCTTGCACAATCACTGCCCCAGCCGCATACCGACTCTGTGTAGCCATAATACCTCCTCTGAACTCTCCGCGCGGTTGCTCCCGAATTGTACCCAGCTCGCCGGCAAAGGAATAGCGGCGGCAGGTCTGTGGTAACCTGTCGAAGGGCGGCGTTGTTGACCACGTCGATTAATTATGAGCGCTGCTCTCGCCAAGCGTCTCGTTCAGGTCAGCATGGGCCTTGAACTGCGGCGGCTTCCGAACTTTGGTCGCTTGCTCGAAGGCATACGCCAATTTGATGAGCGTGGGCTCTTGCCATGCGTGCGCAAAGAAGGAAATCCCCACTGGCAAGCCACAGATGTACCCAGTAGGCACAGTGATGTGAGGGTACCCAGCCACCGCCGCAGGCGAGGTGCTTTCTATATCCCACGTGTGGGCATCGCCATTCACCAAGTCAATTGTCCACGCCGGCCCGCCTGACGGCGCGACAATCGCCGCCAAGCGATGCTTCCTCAAAGGAATATCAATGCCTTCTTGGCGCGTCAGTCGCCGGTTCTCCGCCAACGCCTCGCGATACACCTTACTCGTTAGCGGTCCCTTCTCCTGTGCAGTCGTCAAGCGCTCTTGTCCGAAGTACGGCATGACCTGGGCCTTATGTTCCTCATTGAACTTGATCACCTCGGCCAGCGTGTGCACGCGCGCCTTCGGCCCCAGCGAGGCGAGATACTTGTTCACATCCGCTTTGAACTCCCAGTGCAAGACTTCCCATTCCGTCTTGTGAAGTTTATTGAAGTTTGGGACCTCAACCGGGTCCACGATGACGGCGCCCAGCTGCTTCATCACCTCAAGGCAAGCGTCAAAAATTTTGCGGATGCGCGGGTCGGACCCCGCCATCTTGCGTGCGACGCCAATCCGCACACCTCGGAGCCCCTGCGGGTCGAGGAATTGCGTGTAATCCCGTAGCGCACGCTTCGTACTCAGCCGCGTGGTCACATCATTTTCGTCGAGGCCGGTCAGCGCCCCCAAGAGCACCGCGACATCGGCGACGGTGCGCGCCATGGGCCCAGCCGTATCCTGACTGTGCGCAATCGGGATAATGCCGCCGCGACTCACCAGACCCAGCGTGGGCTTCAGGCCCACGATCCCGTTGGTCTGAGAGGGACAGATAATCGATCCATCCGTTTCTGTGCCAATGGCGGCGGCGCATAGGTTCGCCGCCACGGCCGCACCCGACCCCGACGACGAGCCGCACGCGGACCGATCCAGCGCATACGGATTCCGCGTCAGTCCCCCCCGGCTCGACCAGCCGCTCACCGAACGCGCGCCGCGAAAATTGGCCCACTCACTTAAATTGGTCTTGCCTAAAATCACGGCGCCTGCCGCACGGAGCCGTTGCACGAGAAACGCATCGCGTGGGGCTATGGACCCTGCCAGCGCCAGCGACCCGGCAGTAGTCTGCATGCGGTCGTGCGTATCAATGTTGTCTTTCAGGAGCAGCGGAATCCCATGCAGAGGGCCCCGCGTCTTGTGGGCTTTGCGCTCCTTGTCGAGGGCGGCAGCAATGGCGAGGGCGTCGGGATTGAGTTCAATTAGGGCATTGATGGCGGGGCCGTGCTTGTCAAGTGTTTCGATGCGTTCGAGATAGCTTTGGGCCAGGCGCTGCGCAGTCAACGCGCCTGCACTCATCTGTCTTTGCATGTCGAGGATGGTCAGTTCTTCCATCGTCTAGCCTTTGGGTGAAATTTATGCTGCCTGCTCATTACGGTACGATCCCCTCTCGTTGCAAGACACGCCGCAACTCATAGAAGGCGCTTTCGATTTTGTCCCCTTCGAAAGGAATATATTGGAGCCCCGCGACATTCGAGAACTCCTCGATCCCGTCCTGCTGCAGGAGTACGACTTTTCGAAAGCCCAGCCGGCCTTGAAACAGCCCAATCTCGTGCACGACATTCTGGCGGGCCCGTTTCATCCCCTGGGCGGTTTCATCTTCTGCAGTCAGCAGCAGCACGGCGAACGCCGCCTGGTCAAGGAATTGCTCCAGGATGGGCACGATGGATTCCCCAATCCGCGATTCCGCTTCATAGTTGATCGTCCGAAGACCGAGGTCATGTTCCAAGAAGACTTGAACGCGCGCCCACAGACGACTTCTCCCATGGCCGATAAAGATGCGCGGGGGTCCTTCATTCTGACGTGGCGCTGATTTGTCTGGCGGAGCCGGTTCCGCTTGTGGCGAGCCCGCAACCAGGGCAAGGAGTTGCCTAAAAAGCCGGACTCCTTCATCAGGGGACACAGTATACTGCCCTCCCGTGGTGGGGTGGTCAACTGCGATCGCTGGAATGGTGGCCTCTAGATAGGGACGGTCAGTTTCAGGACTTTCGGAGAGGAGACGCTGCCGAATGGCATTCAGTGTGTCGCCCACTTGCCAATGGAGGTTGCCCCCACGCTGAAAACGCGACTCCACGAGTTGCTGCAGCGCCTTGAGCTGCGCCGCCAACTCCTGTCTGTTCTGTGATGTCATCTTGTCAAATGCGCTCATACAGCTTCCTTTTCCCAACCTGGAAAACTGCTCTGGTGATTGCGCTTCGTTTTAGACGGAGCGGTACTGTTAGTGCGGATTCGTTCCAGCAACGCCGACGCTGGTTCATCGTTGGGGTCTTGTGGCGCGAGTTCACCGCGAAAGGCTTTGGCGAGCAGTGCGGGAGTAAGACGCTCGACGTGAGCACGAGCGGCATTGTACCGAGCTTCAAGGCGATCTGCGAGGGCGAAGAGGGCTTCGACACGGCGGACGATTTCTTCACGCTCATCTTCGGGCGGTAATTTGAGTGAAATAGATTTGAGATTGGCTTGCGATAAGTTACGCATTGATAATTGATTGCCACTCGCAAGTTGTTCTATCTGTTTCCGGCCTTTTTCAGAGCGTAACCAAAAAAGCAGCCACTTTTTATAGCCATCTTCCATGACAAGTCTAAGAACCTTGTCAGACAGAAATACAGGACGCGCCGCCCGTTCCACTAATACACAGGCACCAACTAACTCGATTGTATTTGCACGAGAGATAAGGAAATCCCCAACTTTTATGCGAGTTGATTCAGGCACCTCCCGGTTAGGCGGAAGCGTTTTGCTTTCCACGTCGTCGTAGGTTCCCCAGGTAACGGCGCTAATTTTTACGAGTCCACGCTCGTGAGGTAGCGGAGGGCGCTCCTCACATTGAACGTTCAGCCCTGCTTCAATTCCTTCGATCAGAGTCCCGACCGTGGTTTCCTCCCAATTGTTCAAACTTGCTCCTCGCTCCACACGCCACTCCTCCGTCAGTTGGCCAGATGTTGCAGCAGCGAGAACGGCTTGGCGGAAGCGTTTGAGAATGAGCGGTACACGGTCGAGTCGTTCGCGGCAGGCGTCGATGCGGGCGAGCAGGAGATCGAGTTTGTCGGCGATGCGATTTTGTTCGGGGAGGGGAGGGAGCGGTACCTCAAAATCAAGAATCTGTTGCTTCGTGAGTGCTTGGCGAGTTACGCCGTAGTTTTCCGCTGTAATCTCAGATTGCATGTCTGGGCTTGAGAGAAAGGCGCGAAGAAATCTCGCTTCAATCATGTCCGAAGGCCGAATGATGCAGACGTGCTGGTTCACGCGTGCCCCGTCCATGTCTGGAGGGGCAAGTGTCACTCGTCCGATTGAAGCGCCCGTGATGTTCAGAAGAACATCCCCTTTTCGCACTTCGACACCCTGAAGGGCCTGTGCTTGCACCCCATCAAGGTACGCGATGCCGTCCCGCTTAAACCCAAAGAAGACGACATTCATAGAACGAATGAGTGGAGTCCCACTCTTTTTGTAGGAGGCTTCGCCGCCCCGTGGAGTTGCACCACTTCCTACTTTTGTCGTCAGTTCTTCGAGTCGAACACGCGGCCAAGTCATACCTGTCACGCCTCCACCTCTTCACAAGGATTGCCCTCTCCTTTGGTGGAAGAGAGCGGAGAGTTTGTACTCATTATTCACCCTCACCCTGGCCCTCTCCCCTCAAGGGAGAGGGAACTCCTTGCCCGTGGGTCTCCATTTTCGAGAGAGAGGGAACTCCTTGCCCGTGGGCCTCTCTTTTCAAAGGAGAGGGGTCTGCTTGGCTCCGGTTTTCTTTTCTCAAGGGAGAGGGAACTTCTTGCCTCTGGGCCTCCCTTTTCAAGGGAGAGGGGATTGCTTGGCTCTGGTTTTCTTCTCTCAAGGGAGAGGGAACTCCTTGCCTCTGGGCCTCTCTTTTCAAGGGAGAGGGGCCTGCTTGGCTCCGGTTTTCTCCTCTCAAGGGAGAGAGAAAATCCTGCGCTTCTGCGCCTTGTTGCAAACTAGACGGAGTGGGAGTCTTCCCTCCCCTCTCCCATTTGGGGAGAGGGGCCGGGGGTGAGGGCAAAAGCTCCTCATGCAACATCTGCCACAGCTTCTCCAACACCGCTTCCCGCTGGGTGCTCCACTCGCTATTCCACACCCGCAACACGCGATACCCTTCCTCACGTAACCAGGCGTCGCGGTTATGGTCATACTCGCCCGCTTCCGCATGTTGTGAGCCGTCCAACTCGACGACGAGCCGCGCTTGCTGACATACAAAATCCGCAATGTACGGCCCAAGCGGCTGTTGTCGCCGAAATTTGAACCCGCTGAAATGTCCCCCGCGCACCTGTAGCCAGAACGACTGCTCAAACAGTGTAGACTCCTGACGCAATTGTCGGGCCCGATCGCGCCTGACTTTGGGGATCATACCGCCGCCTCTTCTCCCAGTTCTTCCAAAATCCCCCGCAACTCTTCCATCGCCGCTTCAAGTTCGCCCATCGCTTCTTGCGCAAGCATTGCGGGCTCGGGAAGTTCATCGGCGCCGTTTTCGCTTTCATCTTTGAGCCAACTAATATCTAAACTGTCGCCGCGTTCAGCGATCCATTCGCGTGTGAAGCGGCGAAAACGCCCTTGCTCGCCAGTGTCTTTGCGTCTCTTCAGGCTCGCCGGGCTACTCAACGGGTCAGCACCGAACGCCTTTTCAAACTCAGCGAAATATGCGCGTGAGAGTTGAGTGCGTTTGCCAAATGCAGGCGCGTTGGCGCGCAGATCATAGACCCACACTTCTTTGGTGTTGCCTTTGTCGGTCTCACCACGGGTGAAGAACAACACGTTCGTCTTCACGCCTTGCGCATAGAAGATCCCCGTGGGCAGCCGCAGAATGGTGTGCAGGTTGCACTTGTCCATCAGGTCGGCGCGTATCTGTTTGCCAATGTTGCCTTCAAAGAGCACGTTATCCGGCAACACGACAGCGGCGCGTCCTCCAGATAAAAGCGCGCGATAAATATGTTGCAGAAAGCAAAACTGCTTGTTGCTGGTAGGAAAAGTAAAGTCATCGCGCGAGGGCAAGCCGCCGCCCTTCTTGGTGCCAAACGGTGGGTTGGTGAGAATCAACGTCGCCTTGGGCAGGGCCTGCCCTTCAGGCGAAAGCGTATCACCATAGCGAATGCCTGACGCATGCGGGTCGGAGTCGAGCCCGTGCAGCATCAGGTTCATCAACGCCAGACGATGCGCATCCTGCACATGCTCCATGCCGTAGAAGGTGTTGCGGCGGTATTTGCGTTGCTCTGTGTCCGTCCACATATCTGGGTCGCTGTGTTCCCGGATGTAGCGATTGGAGGCGATGAGAAAACCGCCAGTGCCGGCAGCGGGGTCTTGGATGATGTCCTTCAACGTCGGCTGCATCACCGCCACCATGCAGTCGATCAACGGGCGCGGCGTGAAGTACTGCCCAGCGCCGGACTTCTTCTCATTGGCGTTCTTCTCCAACAGACCTTCGTAGAGATCGCCCAGTCCTTCTTGCCGCGCGCTGTACCAATCGAGTTTGTCAATTTCCGCGACCAGCGTGGACAGCGTGGCAGGCTTCTTAATGAAGGAGCTAGCGTTGGCGAAGATTTCTTTGACCAGAGTCGAACCATGGCTGCCGAGGTAAATCAATAACAGCTTGTAGAATTCAAGCCGTTCCGGCGCTGTACGGCTTTCCAGATCGCTCCAGCGGTAACCGCTGGGAAGCTGATCTTCCGTGTTCGTTTCCTTGGCCATTTTGAGAAACAGCAGATAGGTCAGTTCGGTCACATACTGATGATAGGTCACTCCGTCGTCCTTGAGGACGTTACAAAGGTTCCACAGTTTAGCGACGATGTCGTGTGTGATAGTGCTCATAGGCGCATGCTGTCGTTTTTCTTCCTTGCCTCAGGCTGCGGTATTTTGCCACAGCGCCTCGTTGAAGGTGTGTAGCACGTCCTCTAGTTGACCGTCAAAGATCCGGTCCAACCGAGCGAAGCCCCCACCTTCACGATGGAAGAGTAGATCAGGATCATCCAACGCCTCACGGTCGACGATCAAATTCGCCTTGGTTTGCGCCGCGATTCTTTGTAGCCATTGACGTTGCGGAGTGGTCCAATGCCGTGAGGCAAAGATCGTGCGTAACGCTTGATCAACTCGTTGCTCATAGGGCACTAACGCGTCGCCAATGGCCGCCTGACGAATGTAGCCGATGATGCGGGCGGCAATGTCTTGGTTGGTCATTTCCCGCCATGCTGTAGCAAGATTGGCTTCGCTGAATCCCGCCCGATCAAGTTCTATCATCACCTCACGTAACTGCTGACGAGTGAGATCTCGCGGTCGTGTGAGCACGGTCACCAGCGCCGGAAGCGTATTGCTCCGTTGTTGAATGAAGGTGGAGAATTCCTGCAGATAGTCTGCTGGTTGATTGGCTCTCCCGTAACCGCGCTCGACCCTTTGTAGTTGGTCTTCATGGTCGGAGATAAAGATCCGAGCCGCCACGCCATCCGTCTTGCGGTCTAAAATCTCACCAAGTTCGGCATGCTGTGTAAACCAGGCTCCAATGTCGGTCAATGGCATCTGGCGCAGATGGCGAACAAAATCACGAGGCGACATGCCCGCGATGGTCTCAAAGTCACGGAGATGCGCTTCACGCAACCGCTGTTGTTTCCGTTGCAGTTTGGCAATGAACTGATCACGCACCAGCTCACGTTCCTCATCCCCGGTGACGAGTCCGAGTTCGTGGACGAGCTGGGTGAAGGTCACGTGTGGATCTTTCACGACGGGTTGCATCGCCGTCATCCCTTGCAGCGCCTCATACATGCGCACGGCGTCGAAGATCCGAAAAGTATCCTTGCCAATCTCATCGCACAGGCGCGTGGCGCGCCCTAGCATCTGATCGAATAGAATACGGCTGTTGACCCGTCGCAAGAAGACTAAGTTACAGATTTCCGGCACATCGATCCCAGTCGTCAGTAGGTCCACGGTCACAGCGATGTTGGGATTGCGTTCGTTCTTGTAGCGACGAAGAAGTTGCAACGGTTTGTCTGCGTTGCCCGTGATTTTCATCACGGCGTCGTCATCCACCCCGCTGTACTGCTCTTGGAAGGCTTCCTTGAGCAGCTTTACGACGAGATCGGCGTGCGCGTCATTGACACAGAAAATGAGCGTCTTCTGCCGCGCCCCTGGGTCCAACTCCCGCGCCAAGACCTCACACACGACCCGGTTGAACGACTCGGTAATGACTTTACGATTGAAGTCTTCAACATTGATCTTGATTTCATCCGGCGTCGTAAACAGGTCAGGCTGTTGGCGGCGCGCATCCCACACCGTGACTTTGTCTCCAGCGTTCCAGGTAATGCCACCCTCTGAGAGTGCGGTCGCAATTTGCATGGGCGGCTCATGATCGACCAGAAAGCCATCAATCACGGCCTCACGGTAACTGTATGTGAAAATTGGCGGACCAAAGATTTGCGTGGTATGTAACGCCGGTGTGGCCGTGAGGCCGATTTTGACAGCGTCAAAATAATCGAGCACGCGCCGGTATTTCGAGATGTAATCGTCAAAGCCGCGAAAGGTCAGTTCCGTCTCCGATAGATCACGGTCAAGCAGATAGCCGCGATGGCACTCGTCGACGATGACACAGTCATATTGGTCAACTGCAAGGAGCGCTTCATCTTCACTGGGATAGAGCACCCGCTGCACCATGCCCTGTATCGTGGCAATGTGGACTGCTGTTTCTGTATCCGGTTTCTGTTCCTCTAATTCCTTAATGCCAAAAATGTCGGCAAAGGTCTGGAGGTTCTCCATGCGCGTATCTTTGAACGCATTCGCCGCCTGCTCGCCCAGCGCAGAGCGATCCACCAGAAATAAGACTCGGCGGAATCGTTGCGCCTTCAACAAGCGGTAGATCAGCGCGATACACGTTTTCGTCTTCCCTGTACCAGTAGCCATCGCCACCAGCAGATCGCGCCGTCCAGCGTCAATCCCGGCTTCGATGGCGCGAATAGCAGCTTGTTGATAATGACGAAGTTGAAAATCATAGTGGAGAGGTTCAGCGGCGAGCTGCCGGTGCGCTTTCTCCTCATCACGCTTGAGCAGCGCCGTGAGTCCATCCGGCGTATACCAGCCATCTAGCGCATGGCCCAGGTTGTCACGACGGCGCACGTCACAGAACCAAATGCCGCTGCGAGTGGCGAGCTGGCGCAGAAATGGGCGTCCGTTGGACGAAAAGACAAAGGGCAGATGATACTCGCCCCAGGGTCCGCCCGGCGCCTGCATGTCATCGGCAAGCACGAAGCTGCGACTATAGCGCTTCGCTTGCTGCAGCGCGCCAGAGACATCAATGTTTTTCCGCTTGGCTTCAATCGTCGCCAGCGGCGTTAAGCCGGCGAACAATACATAATCCGCGGGGCCGCTGGATGTAGGCCACTCGGCAATGGCCAGATTCTTCCCTTTTTCAGGGCGTACGCCTTTGGCATATGTCAACGTTGTTGAATCGACCTGCCACCCCGCTTGCCTGAGCTGGTCGTCTATCAGTTGGCGCGTGTCGGCCTCATCGAGTTGGACAGCGGCAGCGGCAGCTTGAGCAGCCTGTATATACCCAGAAGCAGCTTGGTGCGCCGCGACTGCGGCGCCCTGCTGGGCGGCGAGCCGTTGCACGAGCGCGACCTTTTCCTGTTCCGCCTCTGTGGCCATTTGTTCCCAAAATGCCTGCTCATCCGTCGCTGCTTTCAGCTTTGCCTCCAGAGCGGCCAGCTGTTGCGTGGTGTCGTGATGAGCCGTCCGGTATTCGTGCAGGGCCGTCGTGAGACGTTCCAGCTCAGCACGCAGTTCCTCACTCTCGTCTTTGGGCGGCGTAGGAGGAATAAAAGGGCCAGACTTAAACGTGGACTGTGTAAAGGTGCGGTGAAACCAAAGACCCAGCTGCCAGGCAATTTTGAGACTACTGAGTGCGGTGCGATGATCGCCGGCGAGTGCGTGGCTTGCCGCGTTTCCCGTGCGCCGGAGTTCATCAAAGAGTTGGGCGACTTCGCGCGGCACAATGCCATGATCTTGTAGCCGTCGTAATAGAGCAAATTGCGATTCCTGTGTTGTCTCAAAGAGTCCTATCCGCGAGGCAACCTGTTGCGCCAGCAGTTCCGCAAGCTGACGGAGTTTCAAGAGACAGGTGTTGGGATCATCAGGGAAATACTTTTCTGCCAGCATGCCGAGCCGCAGGAGTTGCCCATCATACTCCTGCAAATGCGCGAAATTGGTTTGAGGCAAAACAGGCTGTGTCATAGAGCAACGCTGCTACTGGAAGCAATGAGTACAACCGAATCTATGTCCGTTGCTAGCCAAATCTCAGCAGACTCTACGGTGCGCTTCTGGAGCGGTCAAGAGAAAAATCGCGCTAAGAAAAGAAAAAACTAACCTCTTATGTATTCCTAACGAACCGAAGGAAATTCAGCAATGACAACGCCTCTGCGGGTGTGAGTGTGGCTGCGGACCAACTACCTAGTGCATCTGCAGGAAACCTGTTGGGGAATATCGTGCTCCTCGATGCGGTCAACGCAGAGGTAGGGGCTTGATTGATCAAGCCCTTGCGTGGGTCCGATGAATCGGACCCCTACCGTGGTATTCCCCAAGAGGTAGACTGAAACTGCACTAGAGACTTGGCCGGAAGCATACCCAGCCTGTGTGACGGCGCTGTGCGCCTCAGATGCGTCCTCTCAACCATCTAACTTGTCAACATCTCCCCCAACTTGACACATACGAAAACAGAATCTATAAATAATTTATGAACTTGCCAATGGCATATCTGTTGCTCTGCTGATCCCTATGGAGGGAGTTGCTATGGCCTACAACCACTTATATCGGGAGAAACAATCGTGAACCAGACGTATGACAGCCGCTCTCTCCAACCCAACGAATTGCAGCCCTTCACGCTTATCTGCGAGGCCGATCCGAAGAAGTTTGCAATCGAAGTGAGCGGCCATTGCCGGTTCGGCTATTACTTCCATGGTAAGATGTTTATCGATCACCAAGGTCGCTACTGTCAGGCTATGATCCTAGAACAATATCAGAAGTTGGCGGCATGAGCATTTCTTCCTTGCACTCCCCTGCAACCTCAGGTCGCATGCGAATTAGTCGCTCAAAAGAAAGCCCAGGAAGATTCGGGGCTTAACAGAAGCCGCCCATCGGAGTCGAACCGAGGAACATTCGCTATGTCAGGCGATGATGAAACGTATAAAAAATATCAGGACCAATATCCTCAATCGACCCTGCGCCCTTGCCGAGCATACACAGCCCATCTTCGAGTTCTTGTCGAAAAATCTCAAAGACGCGGGCGGCGCCAATCGGCCCCCCGGCTCCTAATCCGTAGGCCAGCGCACGACCAATCAACACCGCTCGTGCTCCACAGGCCCTCGCGACAATCACATCCTGCCCCGTTCTCACCCCACCATCCAGATAGATATCCAGGGTGGAACCGTCGGCTCGTAACTGCGGGGCAATCTCCTGTAACATGTGCAGGGTAGCGGGGGTCCCATCGACTTGGCGGCCACCGTGATTGGACACCACAATGGCTGCTGCTCCATGTTGCTCCGCCAGCCTGGCATCCTCAATGTTATGAACGCCTTTGATAATAATCGGTTTATCACCCCAGGCTTTTCGTATCCATTCTAAATCGGCCCACGTCACCGCGGCTTGCTTGAGCTGTTCCCCAATGGGGGCATAGGCCATGGGCTGGCCGGCTTTCAGCTCAATATTGGGAAAGTCCATCAACTGCCCATCCGCCAAAAACCCTATGGCATACGAAAGGTGTCGCCAAAAGTCCGCAGTGAAGCCTTGGCGTAAGCGTTCTCGGTACAACCCTTGCGCGAACTTGGCAACAGGACTGGCAGAACTCTGGACCGAGCGGGCCATCTCCGTAATAAGTTGCGTCGAGCGATTTCTTTTATCGCCTAACCGATTGCCAGCCACAGCCGTATCAATCGTTAACACCAGCGCGTCGTATCCGGCCGCTTTTGCGCGCGCAATCCCTCTCTCTGCCACCTCGCGTCCGCCCACCAAATACAGCTGGAACCAACACGGGCCAGTCGCGGCTTCCTTGACCCGTTCCAGCCGGGTCCCTGTTAGCGTGGACAGACAATAAATCAGCCCCGCATTCCCCGTCGCTTCCGCCGCTACCGCTTCCCCCTCGGGCCATAAGCTGCGCTGACTGCCGAGCGGGGCCGCAATAATCGGCATCGCAATTTCTTGCCCTAATACCGTGGTGGCCATCTGGACCGTGTCAAAGCGTACGCCACTCGTGGGGTTTAAATTGACGTCGGTAAAGGCTTGGCGATTCCGCTCAAGGGAGATTTCTTCGCCGGCCCCGCCCAAAAAATATCGCAGCGCCACCTCAGGCACACGCTGGATACACAAACGGCGGAGGTCAGCAACAGACGGGGCGCTCTGCGCACGCACTCCCCAGCGCGCCGCCGATTTTCTGTGAAGTTCCAGTAACCAGCGTTGGAGTGCGGTCCCCCTGGTCGCTAAACTCGGATCCGTAAAGAGGCCCGGGGTTCGATCTCCTTGTTCAGGTTGTATTGTGGTAGGGCAAGTATCTTGAGAGCTTCTCAGCATAACATCAACATTCATGAGCTAAAATGAGACGACATGACGAGCCAGAATCAAGAAGAAATTACCATCCGACTGACCAGTAGGCAAATTTGATACTATTGGCAAACATTGAGGTCTGTGCAAGAGGCGGGTAAAAAGCCTCGGGCAGCAGTCTACTCTTGGGTGAGGGTTTCATATTCCTCTTCTCGCCAACCTCCACCCCTTGTTTCATCACAACTCTTCCAACAGGACCTTCGCCTCTTGCAGGTCTTTAATATTGAGCCATTTGTCCATCGGGTCATCGGGCCATTGATGAAAACAATCCTTCAATGACTCAATCGCGCAATGACGCGATGACTCAATCCTTCAATTTGCTTGCCTGCGCCAGCAGGAGTTCCCCCTTGAGCCGATACAGCTCCGCCTCATACAAGCGCTCGCCATTTTTGTCCACCATCGTCAGCGCTTCGGCCAGTGTGCTCAATCCCTCCGCAATCAGTCCTGCTTTTCCCTGCGCCTGAGCTAACAAGGCAAGAGCATAAGGCCTTAGCACCTCTTGATTTGTGGTTTGTAAAGCAGTCAGCCCCTGCTGAATCTGAGCAATGCCTTCCTTATCCCGGCCCTGTGCCGCTAGCGCCCACCCTCGCAAGAGGGTTCCTAACGCTAAGAAGAAGGTGAAGCCTTCCTTGCGAGAGAGCATGACGGCTGCTTCAGCCTTCTCCTGGACTGCCTGCGCTTCCCGGCGGAGCTGATGGACTATGGCCTCCCAAATCAAAGCAAGTACTAGCGTAAAGGGGTGGGAAATCTCTTGAGTAAGGCTGAATGCCGCTTCGCTTCTTTTTAAGGCTTGGTCTGCCAAGCCAAGAAACCATGCAGCCGCAGCGGCAAATGCCCGGCACGACACACCAGGATCCTGGCCATACAACAAGGAGTGGGAACTATGCTGGGTTATGTCGTAGAGAGCAGCCCCCTGGTCCAGATCTGTTTGGACTGTAGGAAGGTCTCCAAGAAAGAACAACGTGGCCCCACGTATCCAATAAGCCTCGAGAAGGAACGCTTGGTCTGGTGCTCCCTGGGCCAGGGTCATGAGCTGTTCTGCGAGCTCGCGTGCAGTCTGTAACTCCGGTCGAACAGCATATAATCGGCATAGCCCGTGTAAAACTGGGAAGAGCTGCAGAGTTTCTTCTTCCTGCAGGCACAACTCCCACGCCCGCGTGTAGGCTCTTTCCACTTCCACAGCACCCCAACCTTTCGTAGCAACCAACTGACCGCCCAGAGCAATCTGCAAGGCAAGCTCTTGTTGGAGGTACGCAGGTGTGTTCGGCAGCATCTTGAGCAGTTCAAGGCCTTTGCTCAAGTGAGCAATCGCCTCATGACACGCATGCTGCCGTATGGCTTTCTCCCCGGCTTGCCTCAGATACTGCACCGCCCGGTGGTAGTCCCGACCTCGCTCAAAGTGCATCGCCAGTTCCGCCGCAATCTCCACCGCGCCATTGCCATATCCCACCTCCTCCCGCTCGCCGACCTGCCGATGCCAGCGCGCACGTCGTGCTGCCGTTATCCGGTCGTATAAGACGTTGTGGTAGAGAGAATGAATGAAGCGATAGCGTGCTGCTACGGTTCCGTCCGGCCATTCACTTATCTCTATCGCCTGCAGGAATTGACCGCGTCGCGTCAACTTCTCACACCGCTCCTCGACCTCTTCTACTCCTTTGCCTAATGCCGCCGCGACTGCGGCAGTCGAGAACTCTCGCCCTACTACGCTTGCTGCTTCTAGTACCTGCTGCTCCTCTTCGCTCAGTCTTTCGAGTTGCCTCTCGATCATCAGCTGTAAACTTTCCGGCACACTCACCGCCATCTTCTCTACTTCCCCCCGCAACTCCCATCGTCCCTCAACGTGGACTATCGATTCGCACGCCAGCAAATACTCCATGACGTTGACCATGAATAAAGGGTTGCCGTCAGTCCGTTGATGAATCATCTGCACCAATGCAGCCGGGAACTGGCAACCTGGAAACCTCACTGTCAGATACTGACTGACTTCCTTCTCGGTTAAGAAGTCGAGCGACAGTTCTTTGCCACACCGGCGTACTTGTAGGTCCTGAGTGATGACTTTCAGAGGATGCCCATTCGCGCTCACATCCGCTGGGCGGTAGGCGCCGATCAGTAGCAGCCGTGCTCGCTCCTTCCGCTGCGCCAGAAACGCGATCAAGTCCAGGGTGGAATAGTCGCTCGCATGCAAATCCTCCAACCAGAGTATGAGCGGCGTCTGGGCCGTCAGCGCCTCCAGAAGTTCGGCCATTTCCCGAAGCATACGATCTCGCGTGGTCCCTGCTATCTCTCGCTGCAGCCGCTCGCGATCAGCCGCGTCTATGAGCCAAGGCAGCTGTGCGAGCCACGTCGGCGCGTATTGGTTCAACAGCGCCGTGAGACCTGTGCCCGCCGGCTCCCGACAGAGCTGTCCGAGCGCTTCGAACACCGGCAAGTAGGCTTCACCCGCTCCATGATGTTCAATACAGCGCCCGCGGCCAATATAGAGCCCATGTTCGTTGGCAAGGCGAACGAGGAACGTTTCTACCAATGACGTTTTACCAATCCCCGGCTCACCGGTCACGAAGACGAATTGGCGCTCGCCATTCCGGGCCTTGTCTAACCAGCTGTGCAGTTGCGCCAGTTCCGCTTCCCGCCCTATCAGGGGAGTTCCACGTTCCACGTTCACAGTTCCAAGTTGGGGACCGGTCTCCTTTGCGTGTTCGCTTGGAACCTGGAACTTGGAACTTGGAACGGGAGCCGCCGTGACGGCGACGATAAACCGATACCCCCGCCCTCGTACCGTCTCAATGAAGCGCGGCAATGCCGCACTGTCTTCCAGGACCTCCCGCAGCTCTTGCACGTAAATCCTCGGTACCGCCTCGCTCACGTAGGTTCCGCGCCAGACTGCACCGAGTAATTCCTCCTTGGTCACTAAGCGGTTAGGGTGCTCGACCAGATACCGTAGGACTGCGAACGTTTTTGGTCGAAGGGGAATAAGGGAAGAGCCGCGCCACAGCCGTTCGTTGGCCACGTCGAGGCGAAAGGGAGGGAAAGAGATGAGTTGCTCGTGCCCCATGACTTGCGGTTCGGCAAAATTTTACGCGGCGTTTACGGAAATTTTACGGCGCGCGCGTCGTTTCCTGCAGCGAATTCGTTTATGCTCCACTTAGCGAAAATTCACAAGAAAGAAAAGAGTTCGCGAAGGAGGGAGATTATGAAGTTTATCTTGCATATGGGTCCTGCAGTGCCAGCGACAATGGAAGAGCGTGAGCGGCTGCGCCCGATCGCTCATCGCACGGACAAGATCCAGCAAATGCTCGACGAGATGGTCGAAGTTGCCCAACTCGCCGAGCAGACGGGGTTCGACATCCTCACCTACTCGGAACATCATTTCTTCACCGACGGGGTCATCGCCGGCTCCAACCCAACCCCCCATATTCTTTACCTGGCCGCGAAAACCAACCGGATCAAGATCGGACCAGTGGGGTATGTCATTCCCACTTGGGACCCTATCCGCCTGGCTCTTGACGTGGCCTGGGCGGATCAGATGACAAAAGGGAGAGTGGTGTGCGGCTTCGCTCGTGGCGTGTTTCCACGTTGGGTGAATGTGCTTGGCCAGCAATATCATGTTCAACCGTCAGTGTTAGGAGGCGAAGCAGAGTTACACAACCGCGAGGTCGTCCAGGAACTCTTCGAGGTCATCAAGTTGAGCTGGGGGGATGAGCCCTTTTCGTTCAAGGGCAAATATTACCAGGCGCCGAATCCCGCCGAAGGTCATCCGTGGCCTGCCTCCGAGGCGACCGCTCGCTATGGCGCCCCAGGAGAAGTTGATGAGCGCGGGTGGGTGCGCAAAATTTCCGTTGTGCCCAAGCCGTTCCAGAAGCCGCATCCCTTGCTGCTGCAAGCGATGACGTTGACCCAAGACACTATCGGCTGGACCGCGCGCCAGGGGATCGTGCCGATGATCTTTTTGCCGTTCCCCAGCATGGCGATCCAAGGGGCGGAGTTCTACCGACAAGAGGCGGAGAAGGCTGGCCGCTCACTCCGCTTGGGCGAGAGCGTCGGCCTTGCCCGTCTCGTAGCGCTGGGCAAAACGCGCGCAGCGGCGCTCGACGTGGCGCGACAAGGGATTCCCCATCTGCTGGCGCTGTATCATTCCAAGTTCTACCCAAACATTCCGACGACAGTTGAGCCGATGATCGACGCCGGGGTCGGTTTTGTCGGCACCGTAGACGATGTGCGGCGGCAACTAGCGGCCGTGCAGCAGCAGCTCAATCCGGAGTACTTCCTGGTCTTTTGCGACCAAGGGTTTCTCCCGCTGGATGAAGTCAAACGGCAGATTGAACTCTTTGCGAAGCTGATGCCAGAGTTCAGGACCAACAGTGCCTACACCTGACAAACACGTTCAGGCGGACATTAACGACGAGGGCGAAACCGCTGACCGATGCGTTGACGGCAATACGGGGCCGAAGAGCAGTGCAGAGAAGAAAAGGAAGAAAACCTTTTGCCCCTTTATTCACAATAGCTCTGAGAGCAGCGCCTTGCCCTCTTGTAAGTCCTTGGTGTCAAATCCTTCGGTGAACCAGTTGTAAACGGCTGCTAACAACTGGTGAGCATCTTGCTGCGTGTCTTGCTGCCAGAGAGGAGTCCCTTCGCATGTCGCAGCCAGCAGATTGTTGCCTAACACGCACTGGCCAACAGGACACTACCGCCAGGTTTTGAGCGGAGAAACCGTCTACATCGCTCCAGAAATCGACGAGGAAAATCCCGAAACCCGAGTACACTCGCTAGTGTGGAGAGAGGCTCAGCGCGGTGCGAATCTGGCCCGCAGCTCTGCATCATCGAGGAGTCGTGTTCGTCTGCCTCTTCCATTGTCATTCGTATCCGTAGCCAAGCGGCTGAATACTAACGAGCCTCCCGCTCTCAAACGAGAGTTCCTCCATGAACCGCTGAGGGCCAAAATTGTAGAGCCAGACCTCAATGGCGACAGGCGTATAGACTGTCACCCAGTCCCCACTGTACGGATCCTGGGTAGGCAGGGCACGATAAGTGATCCGCCATTCCGTGGTGTCTGGATCGCCACATTTACGCTGGACGCTGACTTGAGGGTCGCCGACGGAAACCACACGCGCGCCGCAATAAAACGCCTCGGTCTCCGACACGAGGAGGACGACAAAGCTCACGACTAAGATGGGGAGTTGTAACCAAGCAGACATCATCCTTCCTCCTCATAATTACAGAGAAGACAAACCCGGAGGTTTGTTAATTGTTGCGATGCTGTGACGGTCAAAAACACCACTGAACTCTTACGATGGGCAAGACACTGGTGTAGGGTAGCAAAGACGGTCCTGTTCCATGCTCAGAAGGAACGGCTGTCGACGGGGAGCGTAGCCTGTACTATTACTGCCAGCAACAAAGGAGGAAATCATGCCGATCGAGCAAAAGGCTTCAGAAGTAGAACGTATTGTGTCCCTCACTGAAGAGATCGAGTGGCTAGGAGGGGGATTCGGCGGCGTCGATGAACGGGGCAGGCTGAAAGGCGTTGCCGAAGGCCCCGTGTGGTGGAAGGCAGGCGGATGGTGGAAGGACGGCGGGTTCCTGCTCTTCAGCGATGTTGCCACCGGCATACGCCATAAATGGGCTCCAGAGGCAGGGATTACCAGGTATAAGGAGTCTACCAATGACGCCAATGGGTTGACTCGTGACCGCCAAGGGCGGCTTGTCGCTTGTGAACATGCGGCCCGCCGGGTGACGCGAGAGGAGTTGGATGGCAGCATCACGGTGGTGGCCAATCACTATCGCGGCCAGCGCTTGAACCGACCCAATGACGTGGTGGTCAAGTCCGATGGCGCAGTTTATTTCACCGATCCCATCACGCTTGGGGTACAGACTGAACTTGACTTCGTCGGAGTGTATCGGGTGTCGCCGGATCTGGGGACAATCAATTTACTGGTGCGAGATTTTGTATTACCCAACGGCCTGGCGTTCTCCCCTGATGAAAAGCTCTTGTATATCAATGACTCCGTACGCAAGCACATCCGCGCTTTTCAGGTCGATTCGTTCTGGGGTTCGGGCTTACTGAATCTAGGCTCGGACCGGGTGTTCTGCGATATGAGCGGGGACAAACGCCCCGGGGCCCCCGATGGCATGAAAGTGGATACGGAAGGGCATGTGTACTGCACGGGACCGGGGGGCATCTGGATTATTGACCGCACGGGGAAGCATTTAGGCATAATCCTGACCGGCAACAAACATGTGACCAATCTGTGTTTTGGTGGGGAGGACTGGAAAACGTTGTTTATTACGACCTTCAACGAATTGGGGCGGATGCAGGTCAAGATCCCAGGTATTCCAGTACCACGCGGGCAGATATAATCGGGAGATCTGAATCAGACTTCGAAGGTTTGCCACAACGGAGTAGTAGCTCTGTCGCGAGCTTTCTCGATCATACGATATGGACGAGGGCATAGACAAAGCTACAACATCAAGGTGAATAACACCTTGTTACTATTAACTTGGCAAATGCACCGAGAAGAAAAGAAGTTGGGTCAGATAGTAGGTAGAGGTTATTCAATTGAGATACAAATGAGGCACGGCTACGAGGAGGCCAGCGTGCGATGCACTAACGTCCGGATGTTGAAGACCAACACCGCTGAGTTGTTACAAGCAGTCGAAGAAGGAGAAGAAGTAGTGATTACCGAGCACGATCCCCGAAGGCCGTGCTGGTGAAGCTTGCGGCAGAATCATCCTTTCTGATGGGCGCAGGAACCAATGCAGCCTCCGACGTCAGCTCGAACAAGCATCGATACATAGCCCTATCTGCTGAAGGGAAGCGATGAAAGAGGGAATTCGCTGATGGGGGACCTTCTACGTAGCGTTGAATCGGAAGGATGTGCATCACCACGAAGCCGTACAGCTATTCACAAGTGCGTTTGAGGAAGAATAGCAGTTATTCACGTCCAATTTCGTGGTGGCGGAAACTCATGCCCTTATGCTTACTCGACTGGGGCGGGACTTGGAGATCGATTGGCCTCGCACCGTGTCAGCTGCAGCGATGAGAGCGATAGAAGACGAATCAACCGCGTTTGGCTAGGGTGCTTGCAACTTCCCGAATACCTTTTGTGATATCCGTAAAGGCGGCGTCTATGCTTAACCAACTCATCACCGGTTTGGCGTCTTTGGGGAGTGCTTGGAGTCTACTAAAGGGAGTGCCCGTCCAATCTAGTTCTCGCAAAATAATTGGAATGACACGGGCTTCATTGGCTTCGTGTCGTTCCATCGCTCGCGTGAGCTCTTTCCCCCAGCAATAATCAGAAGCAATAAAATCTGCACTGATCAGCAGCAGAATGATATCTGCCGTTTCTAAGTGTAAATCGATTTGGTCTTCCCATTCTGCTCCAGCGGGGATGGCGCGGTCATACCAGCTAGCGATGATGTTTTGTCGCTGCAGAATCTTCAAGTGAGTATCAAGTTGCTTGCACAGGTCTTCATCCTCGTGGGCGTAAGAGTAAAAAACGGTAACTGGTTTCTGGTTGCGCGCATTTTGGGTCGCCACAGTAGAAGGGGATGTGGAGGTTTGCAGTGGCTGCGCCAGTGGAGTAGTCTGTGGCTGCTCGAATTGTTGGAGCTGGGCTTCAACTTGAGCACGTTCTCCTTCACGTTCTGCAATCAAGTAGTCAAGGTGCAATTTTTCTATGGCGCGCGTTTCTACATCTTTTTGTTGATACAGTGCATCGAGAATGCGACTGAGGCGCTCCCAACGCGTCTGTAGCTCGCGGATCCTGGTGGAGGTGCGGTCTTGCTGGCTCATCGTTCCTCCCATTGGAGTCGAAGGGTTGTCCATTCCACACGCGCGTACACATCCGGCTTCTGCTGCAACGTTGGCAGCCACCTTTCCAGTGTTGTCCGTTCTTTGGTTCCCCCGCGCGCTTCGACTTGAGTGAGCATGGCGTCAATGGCCCGATAGGCGGCCTGCCGAAAGAGCGGATCTCGACTCGTCGTGCGCTTTTCGTCAAGCGCTTTGATCAACTCGACGGTGCCTACGCTGCCCAGCCCCAGCCACGCGCCCTGGCGCACGTCAGCCAGATCGTGCGACAATAACGTAAAGCCTTGCCCCTGGGGGTCAATTCGCGCCAGTGCATCAGCAAGAACAAAGGCTGGCGTCGATGCCGGTCGAGGGGGTGTTATTGCTTGTAGTTCTTTTTCCTTGAGATCTTGAGAGGCGTCATCCTGCCGTGCATCGCGCCGCGTTCGCCAAGCGTCAATTTGCTGCTTATACTCCGCCAAGCGTGCGGACAAAAGAGACAAGGCTTGCCGCGCCTGCATCTCCCCGAGCAGTCTGTACGCTCGCAAGCGCAATGAGGGCTCTCCGCGCTCCGCTACGTCGAGGAGCGCCGTAATAGCCTCTTCTGAGCCGATATTGCGCAGTCCTTTTAACACCTCCAGCTGCTCTGGAAGCATGAGTTGCGTGTTGTGTACTGCCGAGCGAAAGGCAGGGAGACTGTCAGGTGTAGCAAGCGCGGCAAGCGCGCTGATTGCCGCATGCTGTATCCGCCGATCCGAGTTTTCGAGGAGGGGCATTAAGTGGACGGCAAAGTCTTTTAATTTTGAGTATCCCATGGCGTTGATAGCTGCTATCCGAACCTCCACTTCTGTATCCGATAAGAGAGTCAGCAGGAGCTTGTTGCCTTCTGGAGATGGAACCTGACTAAAAGCAATAGCTAATGCCTGTCTTTCTCTACTTTGTTTACTATTCAACATTTCTTTAATAATGGAGTTTCCTTCATTGCGGCCAAGGGTGAGGTTCGCTGTTGCTACCGTCAGCTTTACTGAATTCTGTTCTTTGGGATTCTGCAAGACTTGTAGGTAAGTCTCGATGAGCCGGGCATCCCCCAACTGGCCTAAGGCCTCAATGGCCCTCTGGCGCACACCCCAGTCCGGATCCTTCAAGAGGGGGAGAATGGGGTCCACGACGCGGGCATCCCCCAACTGGCCTAAGGCCTCAATGGCCCTCCGGCGCACCTCCGAGGCCGGATCCTTCAAGAGGGGGAGAATGGGGTCCACGGCACGGCTGCCCTCCAGTCGGCCTAAGGCCTCAATGGCCCTCCGGCGCACCTCCGAGGCCGGATCCCTCAAGAGGGGGAGAATGGGGTCCACGGCGCGGGCATCCCCCAGTTGTCCTAAGGCCTCAGCCGCGCTCCGGCGTACATCCGAGGCTGTATCCTTTAAGAGGAGGAGTAAGGGAGCCACGGCGCGGGCATCTCCCAGTTGTCCTAAGGCCTCAGCCGCGCTCTGACGCAAGAATGGATCTTGGTCTTGGAAGGACGATAACACTTTGCTACTTTCAGGAATACCCATTTCCCCAATAGCAAGCACAATCTGTCTCTGCAGTTGACTATTCGTTATTTTTCTTAATCGTTCTTGGAGAATACTCAGTCCTTGCTGGGCTTTTGCCTCGGCAGCGGCAGTAATGACCTCTCGTGCACGCTCAGGGTGATCATCTGCGATAGCTGTTTTCGAGAGGCCTTCCGCTTTTTCTACTTCACCGTTGCTCCAGTAGGCAACAATTCGTTCGGCCAGCGGCAGTTGGGTCATAAGTTCCGCATTCAGTTGATCAAAGTCCACTACTGGTCTAGCCGTAAAGCGTTTATCCGGTTCAATTTGGGTGCGCTGGTAACCAGTTTCTCCTAGGTAACGTTGGCGACCGAAGAGATCCCAACTGCCGGCTTTGCCGCGATGTAGTTCTACATTGTCGGATATTCCTTCTTTGACACTGAGACGCAAATGGTGGTCAGTGATATTCACTAAGAAATCATAGGCAGCATAGGCTACGAACCCAACCACCAAGACAACGCCCGCTAAAAGGGCAGCTCGCCGATTGCGTTGCTTAGCCTTATACGCGGTATTCCAGGTTTCGAGCGGATCTGACCATAGATCGTGATATAGCTCATACCAAAGATCTTGGTGGCGTTGTTGCCGACGAAGAATACGAGCGTCATGTAAACGCTCCAAGACCTGTTGCAGTGCACGAGCGTCAACTTCAAGGACCTGGGCAAGAGCAGGCACGGTGTACGCCATCTTGGTGCCGCGTCGGGTAATCAGGTGATCGAAGGCAGGTGAGGCCAGTTTTTTCTCGCTCGCTGACAAAGCATTCAGGGTGTTTTCGACATACGCCTGCAGCAACCCTTGCGCACGACCTCTTGCTGTGTACGTTGCTAGACGTAAAGTCCTTTCTGGATCGTTTCGTTCCAAATTCCAGAGTTGCGAACAAGTAATTTGCAAATAGGCCGGCTCAACAGTATTGATCTCTTCGTGGATTGGTTCGGTGCTACGACTTCGCTCTTCACGCACAGCTAGGTCCTTTAGCAGGGCGGTCAAAAGCTCGGGTTCATAATGGAAACCGGCTTTGTTGCATAAATCAGCAATGAACGAACACTTTTTCCTCGGACGGTCCAGGTTACGCCCCGTAGCTGTCGGGCATGCCCAACTGGGTCAGTCGATTCAAGGTGGAGCAGCGGACCAACAGCTGTGCGGCTTGGCCCGTGAAGCTGCGGGCGGTCACCCGATCACCGAAAATCGTCTTGAGCCGAAACATCGTGGTCTCCGCCAAGCTGCGGCGATGATAGCCACACTCCCGCTTCCATGCCGTGCGGCCGATCTGGCGAATCCGACGCAGGTTCTTATCTCGTGCCAAGGGCTCGGCTTTGGCGTTGCCATGCTGCCAAATCTTGGCGTTGTGCTGGGGGGGGATCGTGGCTTGCGCCTGGCGCTCCCTAATCGCTTCATAACACGTGCGTCGATCATACGCTCCATCGCCCGACACTTGCGCGATCGCCTCGTCCACTTGCGCCAACAAGTCTGCCAACAGTTGGCTATCGTGATAATTGTTGGTAGTCACCACCGCCGCCACGATCTCTCCACTCGCTTCATCGACCCCCACATGCACCTTGCGCCACGTGCGCCGGTAGGTATAGCCGTGCTGGCGGACTTTCCATTCCCCTTCGCCATAGACTTTCACGCCGGTGCTGTCCACGACGACATGCAGGGCTTCGGTCCTCCGCGAGCGAGGCAGCACAATCTCCAGCGTCGTGCGGCGTCGACTCAACGTCGAATAATCAGGAATGGCCACCTCCAAATGCAAGAGGTGCCCAAGCGACTCCATCAACCCTTGAGTCTGGCGCAACCCCAAGTGATAAATCTCTTGGAGCGTCGCCATCGTCAGAATGGCAGTATCGGTGTACGTGCGCGGATGCCCACGCTTGGGCTCCGCCTCGGTGACATGCCACGTTTGCACTACGTCCTCGGTAATCCACACCGTCAAGCTACCGCGCTGCACCAATGCTCTGTTACACGACTTGGCAGGTTAGTGGTATGAGCACGTGGAACAAGATAAAGGAGCTCGCATATTGAAGAGGAAGAGGATGGGCGCGTTATGCTACCAGTGGTGGGAGTGCCCGAAACGGTGCGAAAAGGACTGCGTCCGTATCGGGATTTATTTCGGCGGGACGAAGGCTTTGAGTATGTGAGTCGATATGTGACGGGGTTGCTGGTCAGTCCGAATAAAACCTTGCAAGGGATTTATGCCAACCAAGTGTGGCCAGAGCAAAAACCCAGTCGGCGGGCGATGCATGAAGCGGTGTTTGAAGCGGAATGGAAAGCCGAGGAATTGTTACCTCGGCATCGAGCGCGGATTGCCCCGGAGCATCGGAATCGCGGGCGCGAAGTGATTTCGTTGGATTGGACGTTGGTGCATCATGAACGGGGGCCACATATATATGGCACCACCAAGAGCTATGATTACGTCGAACGGCGGATGGCCCGGTTTCAGACAACGGTTACCGCGGTGATCGCCAATCGCCAGCTGATTGATGGGATTGGGGTACAAATTCAGGAACCCGATATCGGTAAAGAAGAGGAAGTGTATTTGAAAGCGACAGTGCAAGCGAGTTACGCGCAGATGGAACAGGCCCGGACCCGGCTCTTGGAATTACTCCATCATCTGGAACACAAACTCGCGTACAAGAAGCGCACGGAGGTCGTGGTCGAGATGGTGGCGCAGCTAGAAGAGGAAGGGCAATTTCCCCAAGCCGACTATGCCTTTGATAATGGGGTGCTCACTTTAGAGTTGACGCGCTTGATTGAGGGCAAGGGCAAACATTGGGTGAGTGAAGTAGAGAGTTCGCGCCATATTCTCTGGCAAGACCAGTGGCGACGGATTGATGAAGTGGCCACGGAGTTACGCCAGAGGCATCCGGAGAGTTTTCGCCGGGTCCAGGTCCGCTGTCGCAATGGGGAGCGGAAAGAGTTTTGGGCGTTCACCAAGAGTGTCCGGCTCAAGCGCTACGGGCGCAAACGGATCGCGATGGTGCATGAACGGGCAGATCTGACAGATACTCCCCGCTTTTTAGTGTCCGATGCGGTGCATTGGGAGAGTGGACGGATGATCGAGACGTGGAGTTTTCGCTGGGCAGCCGAAGTGTTTCACGAGTTCAGCAAACAAGGGACTGGGTTGGAAGCGGCTCAGGTCCGCAACGAGGAGGCGGTCAAACGTCACCTCCATTTAAGTTGCCTCGCGCAGTCGCTGCTCCAACGCACGCCTACGATTGTGTCGACAGTCGAACAGTTCGCGTTTGCCAAAGGGGAGACAACCTTTGGGCAACGCTGCCGCGCGATTACCCGCGAAGTCTTTCACTCTTTAATCTCCTTCGCCCAACGGCTCTTCGCAGGCGGCTATTCGTGTGCACAAGTAACCGAGGTGTTGATGCCAGCGTGATTCACTACCAGTGCGGAGAGGTTTCGCGTGAAACCTACCAAGTCGTGCTGTTATACTCTCGCCAGTTACGGAGACGATACGTTGTCTTGGTTTTCTTGTGCTTCACACCTCAAGATTACCCGCAATCCGTCTCCGTGACTATTTCTGCAACAAAGCCATGGAAACCTACTAACTCGACTGGTTGTTCGATCGCTGCTTTTGCGCTCTGTTCATCTAGTTTTTCTAGGCGATAGTAATTGCCAAACAGAAGGGTCGGAAGAGACGGTTTGAAGGCATTCAACTCAAGGGCAAAATCTTCACGCATGGAAATGACCAGTGCAACCGGGAGTTCACGGTCAGTAATCACTTCGGCGAGTTGCTGGATATATGTTTGAAAGTTCGTGGCATAGCGTTGGTATTGAAAAAACTCTTCAAACTGATCAAGGACGAGCACGAAGGGCGGTCGCGTAAATAAAGTGCAGAATTGTAGGAACTCCAGTAGGGAAGCGTTGCTGATCTCTTCGGGGAGGCTCTCTGCCGCAAGATATCCCCATTCCTGCAAAGCCGTCCTGATGGTGTTTTTAAGCGCCTGAAAGGGATCAACAACCCAGTCGCGAAAATAGACGACAGCAAGATTTTCCTGTTTGGGATCTTTCAGGCGTGGTAGTACAGCCGCCTGAAGCAAGGAACTTTTACCAATTCCTGAGGCGGCAAAAAGCAGCGTCAACTTATTGGTGAGGATCTTGTCAACGAGAATCTTGCAATCGGCGTCACGCCCAAAGAAAAAGTCCTGGTCCGCTTCCTCATAGGGGCGCAAACCCTTGTAGGGTTCTTGCACTTGGTCGGCTTGCAGGGTAGAGGGAGACGCTTCGCTCACGGAAAATGCGCCTCCAATTCGCGGACAAATTCTGGCAAACTGAGGGGGTAGCGTTCGACCTTCCGCTGTCTCCAGTAGGTGTCGATAAAGCGATCAATCTCAACACCGACCGTATAGGGAGGTTCATGGTAACGACGTTTATGGAGGAGGGCATTAGCAATTAAACGGTCTTCCCATTGTCGGGGGGCATAGCCAAGGAATAGAAGGCCGCGACCACGCAACGCGTTCACAATAGAGGCTGGAATCAATCGGTCCATGTAACGGGCAAAGGTGAAGTAGTCTTCTTCAGACAAAGTCAGCGCTTCTTCCTGCTCTTTCGACAAAGGCAAAGGTTCGTATTGCTGATCGTCATGCTGGGCGACGGGAGTTAGCGACCCCCGGATTTTATAAATCAACGAATACCCATCAGCGAGCAAATTGAACTGAGACATCTCTTGTTCTAAACGTAAGAGCTTCGGCTCTGTTCCATCAGAGTAAACAAGCAGGACATTGCCGACATCTGTATCGAGACTGGCCCCAACTAGCGAAGAGATGACGACATACTTCTTCTTTGTACGTTGAAAGGCATGCTCCAGCAAACCGTCATAAGACGCTGATATTAAGACCAGCGGTTGGGCCACTTGCGCTAGAAGGTTGTAAAGTGGAACTTCCAAAGGCGGAGAAGGAAGGAGTGTCTGGAGATTAGACACGAGTGAAGAGAGACCATATTCATTCCTCATGCGATAGTATTCGGCAATAAGGGAAAGGGGGCCAGTGAATTCTTCGTATTTCGCTTTCTTGGCGAGACCAGCGACGACAGCGGCAGCGTCAGGAACCAAGGGATCAAAGAATCTTGGAATATCCGACCCAAGGAAAAGAACAATTTGTCCACGTTTAATCCGACGAGCTAAGGCAGAAAAATCGATCATCGCGGGAGGTTCCAGAGGGGTAGTTGCCTTAGCCGTTTCCTCAAAAGATTGCCAGGCGTCGATAAAATTGTTTGCCGACAACGAATTCCCTAAAAAGTCTTCAACAAGCGTGAGAAGCGCGGTTTCCCAGAAATTCCCCTCCTTAAGTTCATTCAAGCGTTGTACCACCTGTCTATGAACTGATTTGATCTCACTGATCCGTCGCGTGAGACGACGGCTGAAATCAGCAAGACGATTAGTCTGCTGTTGTTTTTGAGTAATACGCTGAATCTCCTGCTCGCTCTCCTGATCGGTCGGGTCGAATTCACGGACCTGTTTCCAAAGTTGTAGTGCTTCGGTATAGGCTTCTTTGCGTTCTCGTTCCCTTGCGTCGAGAATCAATTCATTCTTTTTGAGTGCGGCTAATTCGTTCTCGAGTTTGTAGAGATTGACGTTAATGAACTCGCGGTCTTGTTCTCTTTCAGCGATCTGCTCCTCTAGGCGCTGGCGGTCTAGCGTCCGTGGTTCTAGGTCTCGTTCGCGCTGCAAACTAGCGATGGTTTTTCCTAACTCCTCCCATCGTTGTTGCTGTATAGCAAACTCCTTTTCTAGCCGCTGGCGCTCAGACATACAGAACTTTCCTGGTGATGATTTTGATAGCGAACTACTCCCCTGAATTTTGCTACACCATACCGAACGGGTATATTCCGTCAATAGTAAGTAGTAAAAGTATTCAGGTGAGTAATTTAATTGTGCGGTGTCAATCGGCCCACGCCACAGTACAGACTGGCAATGCTACAAAGTTGAAGCACGGTCATGAGAGGAGACGACTGTCTCATAGTCTGAGGTGACGCTTTTCAATTTTTAACGGGGATCATATTTCTCTTGATCTGTTTTCTCTGCTGGCTTCTTGCTGACTCAAAGCAAAAGCCGTTGATTTCGACTCCTGGTAGAAACAAAAAAGCCTCTGAAAATTCAGAGGCTTATGTGGAAGCCACCCATCGGAGTCGAACCGACGACCTACTGATTACGAAATCGCTAAAGTAGCAGAATATCATTAGTTTTTCCCATGATAGGTTGCGTCGTGCGTCCTCTTGCACGCACCAACGCGCAACCTATCCGCAACCATACAGGTTGTGATATTTGTGCCCTTGTAGAGGCTCGGAATTCATCACAATGCGTTCAGCCATGCCGGATGAACTCCGCTTCCGCGTCAGAATCTTCAGGATGCAGATTGCTCACTGGAACGCCAATACGCGTGAGCGACAGAAGAAAAGCTACACGCGCTTTCCCACACAAAAGCGCCACTTGGCCAGACGTCAGCTTGCCAAGTTCGTACAGCTTTGCAGCGAGCAAGAAACGAGCTTCCGCGTCGCATTCTTCACGGGACAGTCCGACACTAAACAGGACATCATCGCTGTAATCAGAGTACCGCCCGTAGGGGGGCGGTTTGCTGAGTGATGCTGCCTCAAAGGGAGCGTTAGAAGCGGCCTTCCTTATCCGCCGTTTCTTGTTCCCGAATATACTTCTTCACACTCTCCAGCTCGAACCCTACGGTAGACACCGCATAGCCACGCGCCCAGAAGTGCTCACCCGTGAAATTCCGCTCCTTCTCCTGCACTCGCCGAGCGATGGCTAGAGCGCTCTTCCCTTTCAGAAACCCAATCACCGAGGCCACGGCATACTTGGGCGGAATCTCCAGACACATATGAACGTGGTCCGGTAGCAAGTGCCCCTCACCGATCCGGCACTCCTTCTGGCGCGCGAGCTCATGAAAAATCTCTCCCAGCATCTTCCGCACCTCCCCCTAGATCGCCTTGCGACGATATTTCGGAATAAAGACCACATGATACCTGCAATCCCACCGGGAGTGAGCCAAGCTTTTCATTGTTCCCGTCATCGACAGTTCTCCTTTCGATAGTTCTCAGCAAACCACCGGGGGAGAACTGTACGCCGGGAACGCTCAAAGCTCTTCGTGTCTCACTGGTAAACCCAGTGGCTTACCTCCGATGTTTAGTTATTCCAAAGACAGATGACTTAGGACAAAAAGTTCAGGAATTGTATGAAGAAATGTAATGTACCCATGATCAGGGAGCTGTAGAGGAAATGTTGTATAGGAAGCACAAGGAATGAATCTACTTTATCAACTTACTGACTTAATTCGGGCCCTCCCCACCATATTCTGATAGTTTTATCCCGCCCCCCTGAGGCGATCAGCTGCCCATCTGGAGAGAATGCTGCACCGATAACGGTAGCCTCGTGTCCTAAAAACGTACGTACGAGCTGGCCAGACTTTGCCTCCCATAATTTGAGCGTTTTGTCTTTGCTCCCTGAAATAATCATTTTTCCGTCTGAGGAGAACGCAACGCTGTTAATGCGTTCATTGTGACCAGACCACGTACGGATGGGTGTTCCATTTAAAGTTTCCCAGAGCCGAAGCACCCCGTCACTCCCACCAGACAGCAGGGTCTTGCCATCAGGCGAAAACGCCACCGCTGTAATGCCCCGAGAGTGGCCAGACAAGGTACGCACTTCCTGACCAGACGCAACGGACCAGAGTTTGAGGGTTTTGTCTTCACTCCCAGAGAGAATCATATGGCCGTCGGGCGAGAAGGCCGTCGCCCAGACCCAACCAGTATGGCCTCTAAAAGTATGCAGCTCCGCACCAGTCTTTACATCCCAGAGCTTTAAGACATTGTCGCTGCTTGCAGAAATAATCTTGTCCCCGTCAGGAGAAAATCCCACACTCTGCACAACCCCTGTATGGCCAGTTAAGACACGGACGGACTGACCAGTTCCCATATCCCATATTCTGACCGTCGTGTCATCACTTCCGGAAGCGGCCATTTTGCCGTTGGGAGCAATAGCTATGCCATTTACCCAATCCTCGTGCCCGGTAAACGTTCGCACCTTACGTCCGTCTTTCACATCCCATAGTTTGAGCGTCTTATCGCGACTTCCAACGAGAATAAAGCGACCGTCTGGTGAGAAGGTGACAAAGTATACTTCATTTGACCCATCTTTAATTTGGCGTACTTCCCAACGTGGATAGTAAGTCAAGGTTAATTGCATTTCTTGGGCTTTTGCGGCTCCATTTACCAAAATAAGCTTATGCACGCTTTCGCCTACTGGCAGCGGCGAAAGCGTTTCTCGTATCACTCCGTTTGGTAAAATAGGCACATTGCGCTCGTCAAGAAACGCGAGGGCGATATTAGCAATAGGAACATGAAGCTCCAAAACATTGTCTGCCATCACCTGCCGCACCGGGGCAAGTTTCAGAAAGGGTCCTGAAGGAAGGGGCGGGTCCTGCGCATTTTCTTGTTGAGGGGGCTTTCTCTCCACTTCGTACACTTCGGAGGTGTGTGGGTCATCTCTCTGTTCCAAACCTTCCATCATAGATAGGCGAGTGAGGTTTTCCTCTGTCGCGTTGCTCCATTCTATCGGTAGACTCTTTTGTTGACTCAATGACTGTTCTTGTAGAGATGTAGATGTAGCATCAGCAGTGGTGGTCGGTAGAGAGAGACTCTGTATGTCGTTTGTTTCTTTTCTTGATGCTTCCTCGCTTCCCTGTCCTTGCACTACGGCTTGTTGAGGAACCATACTCTCAGAATTCATTGTGGATGCCAAAGAAGGAGGACGGACCCGGTCAGTTTCAATTGACTTTGGTGAATATTCTGTTCTTCCTGCCTCCTGTTTTTTTTCAAAAGGGGGATACTGGAGGAAATATAAACTCAGCACAACGACAAGCAGAAGCGCAAGAACGACAAAAGTCAAACGATGAGATAAGGTAAATTTTTTGCCTTCTTTTATAAAGGTAGAATCATTCGAATCTTGCAGCGACGTGAGAAGAGCGAGCGCCTTTGTGTAATATTCTCGCGCTTCAACGTATTGACGTCGGTGGAACAGTTGTTCTCCTTCGTACAGTAATTGTCCTACTTGCTGAGCCTGCACTGGCTGTAGAGTCCTGGCTCCATTACGTAACCTGAAGACTTGTTGTCTGAGTTGTTCTACTTGTTCTCGTTGGCGGACGACGAGTGTATCGTGACGAATACCACTAAACAAAGAAACACTCTCTAAGAATGCTCTCCGCGCTACGCTAAACTCGCGTCGCGAGAATACCTTCTCCGCTTCACGCAACCGCTCAGTTGCTTGCTCTAACCGTCCAGGAAAGAGCACCTCCCCTTGCACCGCTGCAACATCGATTTGTGCCGCTAAAGCTTGATTGCGTGCATCTTCGGCTGCTAATCGAGCTTTCGTCAATCGCGCCTCGTAGCGCGCCTGTGTAAAGAGGTGAGTCGCACGAGCGAAACGCTCGGCCGCATCCTCCCATTGCTGCGCACTAAGTTTGGCCTCTCCTTCGTGTCTTGCCTCGTTTGCTTGTTCGAAGAGGTTCGGTGCACTTTGCTGCGCTTCGGCGGCTGTCGCTTCCTGTTGTGCGCGTTCTGCTTCTTGTTGTGCGGTCAGTGCATGCTGACGTTGGTGATCAAAAATCGATTGCTGTCGAGCAGCTGTATACTTCTGCTTGGCGGATTCATACATTTCGGCAGCCAACCCAAAATTCCCTTCGCGTAAAGCTGTCTCCCCGTGCTGCTCTTGATTCCACGCTTCTCGAAAAGTACCTGGATTACTGACGTTTACCCCCTCTTGCTGCAAGTTCTGACGCACGGCAATAATCTCTCTACGTGCATGGTTTGCATGTTCTTTCAGATTTTCTTGCCGTGTTTGCTCTCGCGCTTGTAGAAAGATCGCTCGGGCCTCATCATACCCCTGTTTGGCTTGCTGGTAGGCCGCAGCCTCCCAGTGTACGGTGGCTTGCATTACACAAGCTACTCCTCGTTGGTACAAGACGGCAGCTTTCTCGGGTGCTCCCAGACTCTCAACTTCCGTACGTAAGGCGAGGGTGTCACGCCTCACTTCCTCAGCCATGCGTACAAGGATTTCTTGAAACGAGGAACTGACATGAGTGAATTCGGTGGTGGCCTCGTTCCATCGCTCTGACACTTCGGCTTGCTCAGCTTTTTGCTTCGCCTCATGAGCATGACGCAATAACTCGTCCACAGATCGAGGTAGGGTTTCTTTCTCCACGATTTGCTGGAGATCTAGGGCTTGTTGTTTCGCGGCTCGCATCGCTTCGCGCTGTCGTTGCAAATCCAACTGGACGAGCCGTTTCGTCTCCTGATACAGGTCGGTAAATTTAGCGACGGCCTGCTCATAGACGCGCACGGCCTCTCCCACCTCTCCTCGCTGCTCATACGCCTTTCCCTGGTCAATCAGGTGTCCCGCCTGAGCAAACTCTCCAGGGAATTGTCTCTGCACTCCTTCACGAAGCGCTCGGCTCTGCGCATCCTGCGCTTGCAGGAGTGCACGGGCGGCCTGCTGCTGGAGGCGTTGCAAATCGGCGGCGCGCGCCGCGCGCGCCGCCAGCGCTTGGTTCCGCGCTTGCTCATACTGCTGCCGCGCCATCGCATAGAATTCACGGGCTTGTGTAAACTCTTCGAGTCCTAGCGCAGCTTCAGCTTGCTGCTGTGCTCGTACGGCTTCTTGGAGTGCGAGAAACGCGAACTCTTCTGCGCCATCCCGCATCGCTTGCTCCTGGACATTTCGCATTTCATCTCGAGCTGCTTCTGCTGCTCCCTTCAGTCCAAGACGGTACGCTAATTCGCGTGCATCCTCGAAGCTATTGGAGGCTTCCGTGTAGAGTTGTTTCGCTTTTTCGTAAGCCCGCTCATTCCACAGTTCGTCCGCTTGCACTTGAAGCGCTAAGCCCCGGCCATAGAAGGTGCGCGCTCTTTCTCGTGCTCTATAGCGTTCGGCCTCGGTTTTCGCGGCTGTCATCTCTTGGCGTGCTTGTTCTGTCTGATGGATCAATGCGGTGGTCTTGGCTTCCTGTCCAGCCCGGATAAAAAGTAATTGAGCCTCTTGGTAGGATGCTCGTGCGTGTTCATAATCCCGAGCGTGTAAGAGAGCATGACCTTGCTCTTCACAACTTAACCCTTGTTGGAAAATTTTAGTTGCCCAGCGACCTCCTCCGTCCTCCACTGCATGTTCTCGGCTTTCCTGCGCCTGGGTTTGGGCTTCTAGTGCAAGGAGTTTATGCTGTTCCTCTTCTAGCTCACGGATCCGTTTCTTAAGATCATCAAGATTTCCCGGTTTCTCTAGGGGTGAGGAATCTTCTCGTGAGCCATTTGAAGAGATCACGAATGTTTTCGTGTCCCCCGAAGCGGCCCAGCAAGCCTCCAGGTCCTGAAGGAGGACATCGACACCGGGGTATCGCCGAGTGCGCGACTTTGCGATAGCGCGCGTTATAAGTGACACGAAGGCAGGTGGGGTAGGACGCATGAAGCGCGGTATATTCTCTCCGTTCTCAGAACGGAGTTGAGCTATGACCTCATGCTCGGCTAGTTCCCCGAAAAACGGCTTCCCTTCATAGGCTTCATACATGACCATTCCCAAAGCGTAAATGTCTGCAACTGCATCGACTGGCTCGTGGCGAAATTGCTCAGGGGCACAGTAGTTTAAGGTGCCGAGCACCACGCCAGATTGTGTCATGTCGTTTCTGTCGAGTTCCTTCGCAATGCCAAAATCCGTGACTACAACGCGGCCAGACCCGTCTTCTACCATGATATTGGACGGTTTAATGTCTCTATGAATGACCGGAGGGTTATGCATGTGAGCGTGAGCGAGCGCCTTCGCCACTTGGCGAGCCATTTCTAGCACTTGCAAAAGCGGCAACGGACCCCTGTCTCGCATGTATTGCCGGAGATTTTGCCCGCGGATATATTCCATGACAAAATAGAGACAAGGAATTTTATCGTCCCGTTCAACATCGTACACTCGCACGATATTGGGGTGTACAAGCTGCGCCATAAGACGCGCCTCACGATAGAAGCGCTGCACCATGTCAGACTGCGCCATGAATTCTCGCGGGAGTGCTTTCAGCGCACGAATGGTGTCGAGCTTCGTGTGGCGTACCTTGTACACGCTCGCCATACCGCCTTGTCCAAGCAGGTCTAACACCTCATATTTGCCAGAAAACACTACTCTCATAGACACTGTACCTTGCGAGATCACAATGGAGCGCAGTTTGCCATCTCTTTGGAATCTCCTCTCATTTCATTCACAGAGTAAACTTTTTCGCTGCTTCCTACGATATGACACCTAACTACAACATTAGCAATACAAGAAAAGGAGCATTTCTGTCGCTCCGATACATGTCATACTGGAGACTTTCCTGAGGTTCAAAAGGTTAGCAAGCAATGGGGAGCACTACCCTTCTCTCGTCCGGGAACTAGTATCACTGTGAAATCAGTTGTATTAGGATTGTCATGCAGTGGGGCATTATGGCATGGAAAGTACGATAGGTGAGTACAGGTTTCCATCAAAACTTGGATGGTTTTGCCAAGGTGAAATCTAATTGCTAAAGGTCCTAGTGATTTTGTAACATTTATCTTCTTTTTCGCCGCCGTGAGTGAAGCTCCATTCTCATAAGTAAGTAGCGCTGAGTGAAGTGGAGGAAGGAGGAAAACACATGTCTGGAGCAAAGCTTTATGTGGGTATTAGTCTCCTCATCGGAGGAATTGCTGCAGGAAGTTGCGTCTCTCGTCCAGTACCACCACCTCCTCCCCCTCCTGTCACACCCGCTCCTTCTCCGCCACCACCGCGATGGCCCTCTCAACTGCAAGCGAGACTTGCCCTCACGGATTTTGCCAACGAGATGGTTGGTCTCAAAAAGTCAAAGAAGGGAACCCGAGGCTCCGATCTCCTTGGATCGAGTGTGAAGGAGCAAATTAGTCGTGCGCTCACACAAACTGGAGCATTTACGGTTATAGAGCAACCAAGCCAGAGACCAGCCTCCACATCGCGGAAGAGCAAAGAGTTGGACAAGAATGAAGCGGCCTCGGGAAACCAAGGGGAGCCTGAACTTATTCTTTCAGGAACATTGAACACTTATGCCCCTAGTCAAACCAGCCTCGATGCAGGTATGTCTGCGGATCCGCTACTTGGAGTCAAACAAGGAATCGCTGCAGAGAAGTTATTTCGAGCTCTTTCAGATCGAGTGACCCAAGGGCCAGATCGAATAGCGCTTGAAGTTGACCTTGCGGACGCTAAAACACGAGGCAGTATTAAGCAGGAGTCGTTTGAGTGCGTTCCGCCGGATTGGGATAACGTGCCTACGGACATCTTTGGCGACAGGCTACGCGCGTCTTTTTCTCCGCCTCAAACTCCCATGCAACAGGCGACACAGGCCTGCTTCGCTAAGATTATCAATTGGATCGGAGACCAATACGTAACGTGGCGGGCTTCCCCACGTCCGGAAGTCATCGTCTCTGATCCAAAAATCAAAACGATACAGCAAAGACTCAATGACCTAGGGTATGACTGCGGCAAACCAGATGGACTTCAGGGCGCTCGAACGAAGGAGTGCATCGCCAAGTTCTCAAGAGAGAAAAAGATTCCGGAAGGCGATTTGGACGCTTTACAAGTCGCTATTGGAAAAGAACTCGCCGAAAGAGCAAAAAAACCGAAATCACCTCAACTGGGCTCCATGAAGCCAAGTGGGTCGCAAGGCGGAGAACAAACACAGCCTCCAACTGAGCTTCCAGAAACATGGGACAAATGACTACTTCCTCCTCAAATCCTTTTAATCTTGACAAATAAGGTTGGTTTTCAAAAGGGGGGAAACTATGAGCACTTCTAAGGAAATTGAAGAAAGTAAGAACGAAGATCCTGAAAAAGAGACAAATGTTGTCGCCAAACCTCTTGAAGGAAAGCAACTTCAAGGTCAGACCCGAGAGGCGAAGCCAATTGCCTCCAGTGTAATCTGTGCTAATTGTAAAGAATCTATATCCGGGGATAAACGATTTTGTATACACTGCGGTCATCCAACGGGCTCCAACGCTAACTCGAGCCCGTGCCCAGTATGCGGAGACATCATACCGATCGGGACTTCATTTTGTGGCAACTGTGGCTTTCGTGCGTCGAGTCCAGTCTCCTTCTCCGGAACAGGGACTCTCTCTTTCGGCATTCCAAATCCAACCACCGTATTAAATAAACAAAACAAGGCTTGGCTTGGGGCGGGTATAGCTGCGACGGTTCTCTTCTTGGTTGGTCTCGGCTACTTGTTTGGCTCCTGGTTTCACGAACAGTCCGCACCAAAAGTAGTGCTAAACACATCAGGCGACAAACCATCTCCAATTCCACCACTCGAACCCAAACCAGATAAACCGCTTCCGGTGCCATCCCCGATACCACATGACGTTGTCTCGTCTAGCAGCCCTAATCCTAGCCCCACTTTACTTCCAAGTCCGCCGAAGGCAGAACTTCCACCCGAACCCAAACCAGATAGGCCGCTTCCGGCACCATCCCCGATACCACATGACGTTGTCTCGTCTAGCAGCCCTAATCCTAGCCCCACTTTACTTCCAAGTCCGCCGAAGGCAGAACCTCAACCAGCGCCTCTTCCACCCCCGGCTCCTCGGCCGCAGGTTCTGCCTGGTTCTTACAAGATTATTGCATCCCAAAGGGTTCCTATTCGTAGCGCTCCTCAGGAAACGGCGAAGATAGTTAGTGAAACAATCCCAGGTAAAGAGGTCAATGTTACGAAGGACTTTGGCCCGTGGGTCGAGATCTACTCTAGTAAAGGCAGGGCTGGGTATATACCACGCGACGCGATAGGGGATGCTCCTTTGCCAGTAACAGAACAGAAGAACGCTTCCGCCATGCCAGAAGGATGAGAAAGAAAGCCTGGTGTTCCGGTGTCTGGAGTTTTCCTCCGCACCTTTCTGCTATTGGCAAGCTTTTCGACGTTCGCCTTAGGACTGAAAGTCTGGGCAGAGCAGGAAGGGACTGTCATTTCATGGAAAGATAAATCCACAAAAGAGACTAGCTCTTTCACGTATAAAGAAAGCCATGCACTTATTGTCGGCATCAGTGAATATGATAATTGGCCGAGCCTGGACACTGTGGATGATGATATCACTGAAGTGAAAACAGCACTTGAAGCTTTGGGGTTCCATGTCGTGGTGAGAAAAAATCTCCTCTACAAAGACATGGAGACCACGTATAAAGATTTTATTCATCAGTATGGTCTCGATCCCACCAATCGCTTGCTGTTTTACTTTGTGGGGCACGGTGAAACACTTCCTACTTCTTATTCGACGAACCGTGATCCTGAAGATTGGATGGGAGTGCTCCTGCCCAAAGACGCGCCGGCGCCGCCGAACTCGGATGCTCCGGAAGAGATGACTCAGTTTCGCAGAAACGGCCATTTCCTTCCTATTGAGCAATTTGCCTTATGGGCAAAGGAACTCCAGTCCCGACACGTATTGTTTATGTTTGACAGTTGTTTTTCCGGAGCACGGGGGTTTGATCTTAGTGTGACGCCGCCACAACAGTTGCGAGAAATTACGAAACAGACCGGTGAACCAGTACGCCAGTTCATCAGCGCCGGCAAGGCAGATCAACCTGTGCCTAAGCGAAGTATCTTTCGTCGACAGTTTATTGCAGCGTTGAAAGGAGAGGCGGATTATAACCATGATCAATATGTCACAGGCTCAGAACTTGGTCGTTTTTTGCAAGAACAAGTGTCAAAATACTCAAGAAACAAAGAGACGCCACAGTACGGCTCTTTGCTGAATCCTCTCCTAGATAAGGGAGACTTTGTTTTCCCGTTAAGACAGAGTCCTCAGTGTACCGTTCAGCCTCCATCAAATCTGTCTCCTGTCTATGTAAACAGCCTGAAGATGCCATTGGCGTTGATTCCTGCAGGGGGATTCACTATGGGCTCGGATGAGGTGGCAGACCACACAAATATCCGCCCCGCCCATAAGGTGACTATCAGCCAACCTTTCTATTTAGGGAAATACGAAGTAACGCAACAACAGTGGTCGCTCATCATGGGGACAAATCCGAGCCATTTCACGGGAGATCCCCAACTACCAGTCGAAAATGTCTCGTGGACCGAAGTACAAGAATTTATTCGTCGTCTGAACATGCGAGAAGGAAGTAACCGGTATCGCCTACCAACAGAGGCAGAGTGGGAGTATGCCGCACGAGCTTGCGCGACAGAATCCAGTTTTGAAAACGAGTCCGCCCAATCAAATCAGTATGCGTGGTTAGAACAAAACGCAAACGGACACACCCATGTAGTGGGACAATTAAACTCCAATGCCTGGGGCCTGTACGATATACAAGGCAACGTGTGGGAATGGTGTCAAGATTGGTACGGCGATTCCCCAACGGATGCAGTGCAGGACCCAACAGGCAATCCACAAGGGGCGTTTCGTGTGTATCGTGGAGGCGGCTGGTACTGTGGGGCAAGCGCCTTTTATTGCCGTTTGGCTAGCCGGTATGGCGCTCGGCCTACGTTCCGCCATCCATCGCTCGGGTTTCGCCTCGTGATGACCACCCCTTCATCCTGAGCGTATCGCGCTGAAGGAGAGCGTGCGATTTTGTGGTAAGAGTTATATTTTTAATATTGTTGTATTCTTAGCAAACTGACAGCTACGAGCGATAAATTCTTCGGGCATAGGCTGTTATGAACATTGTCTTATAGGCGTCTTCAGTGGTGGATTCATTTGGTCAGTCATGGCGACAGTATGGAATTGGAGTTCTTGGACTGGTGGTCCTGCTGGGGGTCCTCTTCCAATGGATACGACACGGGCAAGACAAGAGTCGCCGGAAACAATGGTTTTGGCAGCAGGCAGCATGGAGCCTTGTGTGTGTTGTGTTGATTTTGGTGCATGTAAATCTTCACATTAACAATATCCTCGCTCTTCTTGCCTTTCTTTTCCTGATAGCCTTCGCTGGCGTCAGTTTCGCTATTGCGCTACTTTACGATACCATGACTCCTACGGCCCCAGGGGGAACGAAGGGAGAGGTTCTCTCTCACTCGCAATCGAAGCAGCAGTTGTGGGAGCAACTTTTCATTCTCCACGCCCTATCCTCCTCAACCTGTCTTGTGTTCTCTGTTGCCCATATTCTCGCCGTTTTTTATTACTGACCGAGGCGCTCGTGATCATCCTGACAGTCACTGCAGGACCTAGCGCCAATGTGGATACCCCCTTCTCATTCAACAACGAGAGGATTGTTATCGGTCGCAGCCCTGTCTGTGATCTCCTACTTTATGACGGCGCGGTGGGACAGCAACATTGCGAGATTCGTCGAGAAGGGACCCAGTTTGTCTTACGAGATCTTGGCAGCGTTAATGGCACTTTTGTTAATGATCAGACCACGCGCATTACAACACGGATCTTGCATCATCGTGACGAGATTTATTTGGGAAGGAGCCGGCTCCTTGTCGAAATCTCGGAAGAAGGGAGCAAGTATGTCCCCCTTCCTGCGCACCAATCAGAAAAAGCGTCACAAAATTATCAACAGGAGAAGATCCCTTCTCCTTCCCAGCCGCCCCATTCGACCTCATCAGACAATGAAACACTATTCATATCTCTTTTACAACAGCAACCACAGGTCGCTCTCCGTATTATCGCTGGCCAGGGTGTAGGTTCTGTTTTTGAAGCAAAACCCGGAGTCCAACGTTTTACAGTTGGACGTAGTCAGCAAGCGGATTTCCCCGTGGCGGATCAAGGCGTATCGCGCACGCATTTTTCCATCACCATCACACTGACCAGTGTTACCCTGGTAGATGAACAAAGTCTGAATGGCACGTTTGTTAATGATGTGAAGGTGTCACGTATTGAACTACACGGAGGGGAAGAAATCCGTGTCTGTGATACACGACTCAAAGTCGACATTGTTTTCCCCCCAAAAGACACGCCAAGAGAAGAGACAAACCCCACAAAGACTGTTGTCTATCAGCAACCACAAGAACAGCAAAGTTTGCCACAGCTGAGTACACCTCCTGTTCCTTCTTCTCCCACTCACCCCAAAATCAGAATACCGTTTACATTCTCTCGCACCTTGGTAATGGCGTTGACGGCGCTTCTCTCTACAGGCATGGTTGGGATTTTCTACTTAGTGAAGCCGGTATTTTTTGCTAGCGGATCCTTATCAACAACACATGTTGCCTTGGAAGGCGAATGCACCGTATGTCACTCTCCGTGGAAGAGTCAGCCGATTAGTGCAAGCTGCGGCGCCGAGGACTGTCACGCCAGCACGCTCAAGACGGACGCCCAGGTGCAGGACGACTGCACCCAATGTCACACAGAGCACAACGGTCGTCTTGCTAAAATAAAGAATGTTAAAACCGACGCGGCGCAAAAAGGTTGCTGGGCGAGTTTTTGTCATAAGGAAGCAGACTTTCTCGATCGGCCAGTTTGGCGTTACTATAAACAAGTTTTTGTTGCGTCGAGTATAGCAGGTGCGGATGTTTTACCATGGGCGCTGCCGGCGCAAGAACAGGCGCGCCAGCAGTGGCAATCCAGCGTTCCGCAGGTAGCGACAGGGCTCATTTTTGCGCACGAGAAACACGTAAAAGACTCAGGCCAGGAAGATTGCTTGAGCTGCCACCAGCCGCTTCCCGGCACCATTATTAACATATTAGCGCCTATAAGCGCCTTTCCTACACACGAGGAATGCGAAACCTGTCATCGAGAGGTTGGCAATAGGGATCCGCAGGCAGCTCGCGCCCATGCGGCTCCTACCTGCCGCAAGTGCCATACCCGCGAAGACGGAAGCATCACAAGAACGCCACGCTCTGTAACCTCTGTCGACTTTTCTCATAATTCTCACAAAAAGGAAAACTGTACGACCTGCCATTTCACGATCAAGGGAGAGCAAACGTATCAACCAATGACACAGTCTTCTCTCTACATCTTGCCCATGAACGCTTGTCAATCTTGTCATGAACAACGACGCGCGACTATGAGCTGCCTTGGCTGTCACCGCACCCATCATCAAGGAACGCCGCCGGAGCGCCTAACCAAGTCATGGCGGAGCCAGGTCACACTAGGATATGTGCTACTTGGATTTTTGGTCTTGGAAAGTGGCGTGTGTGTATCTCTCTTCTTCCGCGCACGCGCACGATACGAACCTCAGTAGTAAGACACAGTAAAGACTCCGCCTCTGTTGCTCCTGTTGGGTATAGCTACGGGAGGTCCGACCATTCTTTCCCTGCTTTATCTATCATCTTGCCTTTGTATACTTGCATGATCCGTGCTTGAGCCGTTTACTCATACCGCAGGATAAGCACCGTACAATTATCAGCACCCCCACGTTGATTGGCCAACTCCACAAGAGCATCACAAACCTGCTGAGGATCGTGGGGTATGCGCTCCACAGCCGCAAGAATTTCCTCTTCCGTCACGACGCCATGAATACCATCACTACACAAGACAAAAACATCGAGAGCCAGAGCCTCTTCAATCCGGAGCGAAGGTTCAACGACAGGACTCGTTCCCAACGCTTGCAATAACACATGGCGGTGCGGATAGGTTTGGGCTTCTTGCAAAGTTATTTTGCCGTCACGAATGAGTTGTTGCACAAGCGTATGATCTTCTGTCAATTGTTCAATACGATTGGCGCGGACGCGGAAAACCCGACTATCCCCCACATGACAAATGCTCACTTGTTTATTGATTTCCTCAAACAGAACCGCAGCAATTGTTGTCCCCATACCCGCTAAATCCGGCTCCTCCTGACTTTTGGCTAGTATCTGGCTGTTCGCTTGTCCTGCTGCAATAAGCAACCGTCGCCCCGCCACTGACCTCCTCCCATATTGGTCAAACGCTGCTGTTAAGTCCTCGTCGCGAGTCGCTTGCAACGAGGCATGCATGCTCTCAACGGCTACAGCACTCGCAACTTCTCCCCCGACGTGCCCGCCCATGCCGTCAGCCACAACGTAGAAGTCGGAAGTGGGGAAGAAGCCAAAAGCATCTTCATTTATCGAACGAACCTTGCCAACATCCGTCCTCACAGCTCCTTGCACTGGCATGCCCCACTCTCCTTTATCACGATCGTATGTCTCGCTCATCACATCGTTTTTTCCCTTTCTTTGTCAAGGGAGAGCAGCATGAGACGAAGAAGAAATTTGTTGACATTCCGTTTCTATTGTCTTAAATCGAATTCTAGCTCTAGAGTAAATTTGCTTGTTTCTGTGGAAAATCGTGATCGAAATTTTTTAAAAATAGGAGGAACCTTTATGGTCAACAAGCGTACGGTCGCGATGTTGATAGGGTTAGGCTGTGTTCTTCTGACTGCTGGCCGCAATTTTGCCCAAGACTCGCCAGAAGTGAAGTACCTTGCTAAGCCAACGGCAAAGGATATTTTGGATGGCCTCGCCATAGACAAAGGCGTCGCTCCTCATCTGAAACCCCTGAAACCTCAATGTCAGGAGTTTTCTCAAGACGTAAAAGGAGCCACTCCAGAAACTACTATAGCATTTCCAGTCTTGTTCGCCTTCAATTCAGACAAACTGTCCCCAGAGATGGAGAGAACCCTCGATGAGGTTGGACAGGCCCTCAATAATCCTTCGCTCCGTCCCTATTGCATTCGTCTAGAAGGCCATACCGACAGCGTTGGCAGTGATACTTACAATCAAGGTCTCTCCGAACGGCGCGCAAAGAGTGTGATGCAGTATCTTGTTACCCATCAGCACGTGGATGAGAAACGGCTGTTTGCAGTTGGGTATGGGAAGACGCATCCGTTCACAACGAATGACACAAAAGAAGGCCAACAAAAAAACCGTCGAGTACAAGTTGCGAACTTAGGCTCAGGACCCACGGCAAAAAGTCAATCCAATCAGTAGCAAAGCCCCAGCGAAGACAACAGTTGCCGATGGAAGATGCTGCGGCATGCGTGCGCAGCATCTCACGCACGAACGCCCAAGTGTCGAACTGAACGGGTTCTTGAGCCGGAAGCGCCATTCTGACGTCGCACCAACCTCCATCCTGAACTATCAACGCCCCCACAACGCTGGCAATATACAAAGGCTAACGCCAATACTTGCAAAAATAAACGCGATTCGGAGCCAGGCATATCGGGCCGGGGTCGGCATTCCCCTAGACTGGAAATAGTTCCGCACGGCGGCTACGAAGTAGACAACTGCTAAGGCAATGAAGAAGAGACCAATGGTAGAGGGAGCTGACATGATAAATTTACATAGAAACTGAAATGCGAGCGACTTCAAGAGCATCAAGACTCGTGAGTCGGCACACGGCGCGAAAGACTTCGTAGAAAATCCCCTGATCTGGTATGAACACCAAGGTATCTAACACTGGAGAAACTGTTTCTTCAACGGTCGGTGCGTCCTGCAGAGACACTTCCTTTCCTTCATCAACTGTCTGTTCGATCCACTCATCTGGTGAGACAGTCCATTTTGCAACGGTGATTTTTGGACGTATCCCCGGCAGGCGAAACCGTAGATGCGGCTCTGGACTCACATTGAGCAGTTCTACCTCTTCATCACCGCGCAAGTAGCCATCGACTTGCAGATCTGGATGCGCCCCGTTGTAGAAGGCGTAGGAAAAATCCGGCGGAACCGCTAGCGCTGGATTCTTCTGATAGTGTTCGTCTTGCGTACCAAGGTATTTGATCCGTGGGAGCCAACTGCGCCCATAGAAGCCAAAGCCCATGGGTTGGGGCCGCGACCGCCACGAGCGGATCAAGTGCTGGGGGTCTTCCAGATTGGGCAGTGGCCGATGGTGAAGAGAATGCTTGGATTTTTTTCCGATGAATCCTTGGCCGATAAGGTTTTCCTTGCAGTAGCGCGCCGCCGCACTGTCAATTCCTCCAAAAGCGCGGTTGTAGGTCAGATCCATAGTCACAAAAGGTTTGGGTGAACTGATGCGTGGGAAAAAAAACAACTTGCTCGGAAACCACCAGGTGCGATCGCCAAAAACACGAAGAGTTTTTGCCAGCTGGCCGACCCGGAGGGTGACATCGAGCTGTGAGACCGGTCTTCCATAGGGGGCATACACTTTGCCAGCTAAGACAACATCAGCACTGGGCTTAAACGGCGCCATGTCGGACTCGAATCGCGTCGCCTGAGCGGGTCCATCGCCCTGTAGCTCATCGGAGGTAAAGATAGGAAGCTGTTCAGCAGCGGCGGTCGTTTGACCGTTAACAAAAGAAAACGTGCCTTTAACGATGACGGTGAGCCGCGGTTGCCCCTGATGATTTTCCCACAATGTAGTGGCGACGGAGAAAGGAGTTTCGTTAATGGTGTCCACAGAGATGCAAAAACCTAAGGATTGTCCATCAATACATAGCCGTGCACCCGCCCAATTCCCACTGCCCTGCTACCTGCAGATCTGAGACTGTGGCATCCCAATAATTCTTGGTGTATGATACCAAGAATGTAGAGAAACGTATGCCCGTTATCTACGAAGATCGCCAAGTGCTCTTGGGAGGACGGTATCTCCAACAGATTCGCATCGCAACATTCTCCCCTTCAGCGGATTATCCAGAAGGCTTGCGCTATTCACTCTGTCTTATCGATCGTACAACAGACGAAGTCGTGCTGTTGTACGATATTCACCGCGGAAAAGGGCATCATCGTCATATCAGAAACCGCGAGACTCCCTACGTGTATCGAGATCCGGTTACCCTCATTGCTGATTTTCGACGAGATGTAGCCTTGATCATCGGAGGTCAATTATGAAGCGACGGTTGCACATTGGCATTCGTTCGCGAGAAGGCTCCTACGAGGCGGCCTTACAAGCACTGCAACGAGTCGAGGAAGGAGACAGAAAAAAAAGTCCCCCTGGACTCTTTTTCGAATCGATCGAAGACCTACGGAAGATCCTCACCGCCAAGCGGCTGGATCTTTTGGTGGCTATTTTTCGTCATCACCCAAGTTCCGTCACGGAGTTAGCTCAGACGGTGCAGCGGGATCTCAAAAACGTCAGCGAAGATTTAACACTGCTTCATCAACTCGGGCTCGTGGAGTTTACGGCAGACGGCGAGCATGGCAACGCACGCACGCCGACAGTACCCTATGACGCCATCGACCTGACCATTGATCTCCGGGTCTTGGCAGAACAGAGCGCTGCCGCCTAAACATCAACAGGAATGAAGGTCAGGGTCCCTCTTCCTTATCGCCTGGCTCGCCTTGCCCAGCGAAGTGCCGTGATAATACGCTCCGAGATCCTCTTCCCTTGCAACAAAATTGACAGACATCTAACGTTTCCCTTCGAATGAAGAGTCCTTTTCCAACTCCAACACTGCTTCCAAGAGCTTTTGTCGTTCTTCAGGAGTTGCGGCCTTACGATACAGTGGCACGGGTTTCACCTCCGGAGGCGTCACTCCCTTTGGGCCATACGCTACTACAACCTTCTCAGGAAAACGCGCTCCAGTTGTATTGCAGCGTGTCATAGTAAATCCATCCATCTCCGCCCAATAAAAATCCGCATCCTGAAAATTACAGTCAATCGCTTCAGCGCCTTGCAACGAAGCCCCGACAAAATTGGCACCGGCAAAATTAGCTCCTTGCATTTTCACGCCACGCAGGTCTGCAAACTCAAAATTAGTCCCTTCTGCTGCGGTCTTATCCATTGTTGCTCTTGTTAGAGCGGCACGTTCGAAATTCGCCCCTGAAATTTTTGCTTCGGTGAAATCGCCGGATGAGAAATCAGCCAGCTTCCCGTTGGCGTTTTCTAATGCAGCGCCTTTGAAGATTGCACTGGGAGCTGAGGCTTTGGAGAGGTCAGCAGGAGCTAATATAGCACCAGTAAAATCGGCTTCGGTAAGATTGGCTTCGGTAAGATTGGCTCCAGTAAGATTTGTATCAATCAACCCGGCCCGTGCAAGGTTCGTCTTATTAAGGTTCGACCCCATCAAGTTCGCTCTGTTCAAGTCAGCCGCCGCAAAGTTCGCTTCCGAGGCGTCACAAACCTGGAGAGAAGCATTCCGCAAGGAGGCGAGCCGGAAGTCTGACTTCCCCAGGTCACTCTCTGAGATCGTAGCCTGATCTAAGTTGGCCCCTCGCACGGTGGCCCGCTCCAGCATCACGCCCGTTAGAGATGCCGTCACGAGGTTAGCTTTCGTCAGATCAGCACCGCTAAGATCGGTATTTATGAATTGGGTTCCCCTTAGACTAGCCCCTCGAAAATTGCATTGGCACATCTGTACATCGTAAATATTCACTCCAGCGAGATTAGCATCTGAGAGGTCGGCTCCCTCAAGATCTACATCTGCGAGGACCTTCCCTCGGAGGTCTGCCCCATGCAACTTCGCTCCAGGCGTGAGAAGGGAGTTTGCGCCTTCCGTACCGCTCCGCGGCTCGTTCGTTCCGTTTTCCATCGCAACCTCCGCTCGATCGCCGTCTAACGTCTTCAGTAGTGCACTGGGATCGGTCCGGTCCGTCATGCTCTGCCTCTATCATGTCTGTTCGCGTGACCTGCTAGGCAGCCGACTAACGTTTCTTCTTCGTTCCCTTAGGCTTTCTCAGCCGCGCCAGGTACTTGTCTACTTGCTTGGCCACGCCGACCAACATCGCGCCGAAATCCGGAGCGGCGGCCGCTCCAAAGTAGTCCTCTTCAAAGAACTCCTCGTCGGACGCGCCATTCGCGATGGACCAGTGCCTAATCAGCATTTCTCCATCCGGCTTCCGGGTGCGGGCGTCGAAGACATACAGGCCGCCGGCAAAATTGGCTCCAAACACTAAGTGATTTTCGAGGTAAAGATTTCTTGGGGATTTTGCTTCCCATTCCTGAACCCGGGAATGGGTAACCTCGCCGAGGTCTCGCTTCAAGTCTCTCCTTTGCCAGACCTCCATCTCCACGGTCTCTGCTAACACCTTCTGTGTGTGCTCCCCACTCGCTCCGATCAGGGTAAAATCCTGCCAAAAATGTTTCCAGCCATTGTGCAGCTGGAGAAAGCGAGAGTACGAAGGGGGGAATTCTCTCCGTAGGTGCTTTTCGAGGTTATGGATATCCTTGGGCGAGGCTGGGGAATAGACAATAGAGCCCGTCTCACTCGACTTCCACTTCCCTCGCTGTTTCCACAGAGGATCTAAGCGATAGACCTCATTCAATTTGTCACTTAGTTCGGCCACGAAATGCTCGAGTTCCTGGTCGGTCATTGTCAATACTTCCTTATCTCGGAGCCTCCTAACTCACCCTCGGATGCTCTTCCGAACACCCCGGAAACGAATTTTCCTTGTTGAAACTTTCGTTCCTCCTAGGGCCATACGTAAGAGAGGTCCGTAAGTCGCAATCCCGACCCAGGTCATCAAGCGGCACGGCAATGTCCGCCTCGGTCATCTCGGCCCTCACAGGTCTGGACACTTACGCCCACCCGGCCGGCAACCTGTCGTGCCCTTCCTCGAGCCTGGGACCATAGAAGTGATTATCACAATGGACGTAATGGGACCATTGTCACGCATGCACCTCTCTATTGTAGCTCCGACGCTCTTGTTCACACTCTCGTTGATGGGCTGCAAGTTGGTGCATTTGTCTTCTTGGCCCCCGCTAATCACTTCCTTTTTGTGATCAGCCTGTTCATTGGAGCACTTACTGGTTGTTTCGGTGAGGGGACGGAGCTTATATCCTTGCTCTATGCAGTCGTTGTAACTCTCCTTGGCAACCTTGCGATCTTCACATGGAAACTTCGCTATTGACCCTTCCTTTTCCTTGTTCTACATCCGCCTTTGCCATTGTCCAGCCTTCCTCTTGACGTCCTTATTTTGTCTTTTATTTTAGTCGCATTTTTTCACCATAAGTGCGTTACCTTACTCCAGCCTGAA
>JACXTT010000618.1_pt1 | contig 61075 bp, 52 predicted proteins | sample 9270951 | NCBI WGS metagenome assembly JACXTT01 (sample SAMN15532306, study PRJNA645909) | rock metagenome | isolation source: weathered quartz diorite | place: Puerto Rico | collected 2017-06-21
GTGCTGGTTTCCAAGATCGGGGGCTGGCTCTTCGATTATTACGGCAACCTAGGCCACCTCGAAACCGGCTATATGATCATGTTCTCGGCTTGTGCAGTCGCCTACCTCGTCGCCTGGGCGGTTATGAAGGCGTTGGTGCCTAAATATAAGTTGATCACCGATATATAAAACGAGGCGCAGTCAGGCAAGATGCAGGGTGAGAAATACAAGAAGGCACAGACCTTCAACAACAACAATTATTCCCGCTGAAGGAGGAGTCAAATGTCTTGCGTACACCGCTACGTTTGCACGCGCCCGTTTTTTAATTGGGCGGCACCGATCGCGCTGGGCTTCTTTGCGATAACGCTTCATGCACGCGACTTCCGCTCGGCAGACGTGCAGCCGGCCGATTACCCGACTGTGGAAGCGGTGAAACAACTGGGCAAGCTGGTTGGCGAGCAAAGCAAGGGACGGCTAGTCGTAAAGGTGTTCGATTCCGGCAGCCTGGGCAATGAAAAGGAAAACATCGAGCAACTGAAGGCGGGCACGCTGGATATGATGCGTGTCAACATCGGCACACTCAATGGCGCCATCCCGGAAACGGTAGCGCCGGTGCTGCCATTTGTGTTCCGCTCCACCGAGCATATGCGCAAGGTGCTGGACGGGCCGGTGGGTGATGAAATCCTTGCCGCGATGGAAGCTCACGGCCTGATCGGGCTTGCGTTTTACGATAGCGGGGCGCGCTCTTTTTATTCGGCCAAGAAACCGATCAAAACCCTGGCGGACATGAAGGGCATGAAGGTGCGCGTGCTGCAATCCGACCTCTTCATGGCCATGGCGATTGCCTTGCACGCCAATCCCACGCAAATGCCTTTCGGCGGCGTCAACAATGCCCTGAAAAGCGGGCTGGTGGATGCCGCAGAAAACAATCTGCCTTCCTACGAATCGTCCAAACATTTCGAAAACGCGCACTTTTACAATCTAACCGAGCACACCCGCGCGCCGGAGGTGCTGGTGTTCTCGAAAAAAGTGTGGGACACCCTGCCGGCGGAAGATCAGGCGCTGATACGCAAGGCCGCCAAACAATCGGTACCCTTTATGCGCAAGCTTTGGGACGAGCGCGAAATCAAGGCGCGCAAGGCGGTGCAGGCCGGGGGCGCCGAGTTGGTGACCATCTCCGACAAGCAGGAATTTGTCGACGCCATGAAGCCTGTTTACGCGCGCTTCGCCAACCAGCCCAAGATCACCGATCTGGTCAAGCGCATCCAGGACACCAAGTAGGCAGCAGGAATCTTAACGGGCACGCTGCAAGGCTTGCACACGCTGGCGTAACCTGGCTTGCGCGAACGCAACGAAGGCGCGCACATTGGGCGAGGGGTGGCGGGCGGACGGATACAAAATGCTGGCCGGCACCGGCTCGCTCTCGAAGCCGCGCAGTATGCGCGTCAGCCGGCCGGCCTGGATTTCCGCCAGCACGTGGTAATCAAAAAAACGGCCCGGGCCTACGCCCTGCACGCAGGCGGTGACGGCGGCGTCGATCTGGTTGGTGGAGAGCGCACTTTGCACCACCACATGCCGCGCGGCGCGGCCCTCACCAAAGGTCCATTGCCCGGCGCCGGTCACGGCGGTAAAACTTACGCAGCCGCACCCGCTGAGATCGGCCGGTTTTTTCGGTGAGCCGTTTTTCTTGAGCCAGGCCGGGCTCGCCACGGTAATGCGGCGTACCCGGCCGATTTCATGCGCGATCATGGAGGAGTCCGCGAGCCTGGCCACGCGCACCGCCAGATCCATGCCCTCCTCGACCAGATCGACCACCCGGTCCAGCAGCAATAGCTCGACATGCACCTGCGGATTTTCCGCCAGAAATTCGGCCACCACCGGGGCGACAAAGGTACGCCCGAACGAGACAGAGGCGGCGATGCGTAGGCGCCCGCGCGGCGTGGCCCGGCGCGCGCTGAGACTAAGTTGGGCGTCTTCCACGGCGGCGATGATCTGGCGGCTGCGCTCCAGGTAATCGCGCCCTTCGTCGGTGAGCGACATGCGCCGGGTGGTGCGATTGAGCAGCCGCACACCCAGCTCGCTTTCCAGCGCAGCCAAGGTGCGCACCATGGCCGGCTGCGAAACTTCCATGGCCTCTGCTGCCGCGGTAATGCTGCCGGCTTCGACAATCCTGATGAAGGCCTCGATGGCGTGGAGCTTGTCCATGGCAAAAGATATTACTGCGTTTTTTGCAGTAATGAAATGCTTTTAGCGCCATTTATTCATTCTTTGCCGACGCCCAGAATGCGCTCATCGGTTCAACAACGTCGCCGATCTCCCTACTACCCATTGAATGAAAGGCAATACCATGACCACCCATCTCACCCGCCTGTTGCAAGCCTCCACCATCGCCCTCGCTATCAGCCTGGGCGGACTCTCCACGCCCGCGCAAGCCGTCAAACAAACCGGCGGTGAATACAACACCCTGTACGCAGGCCTGGGCGCCAAGGGCTACGACGTAGTCTCCTACTTCACCACCGGCAAACCCACCAAGGGCAGCGACCGTTACGCGGCGGACTTCGGCGGTGTCAACTGGCTGTTCTCCAGCGCTGAGAACCTCGCCTTGTTCAAGGCCGACCCGGAAAAATACACGCCGCAATTCGGCGGCTTTTGCTCCTGGGGTGTGGCCAACGGCAGGCTGTTCGACGTAGACCCGGTCAACGGCTGGAAAATCGTCGACGGCAAGCTGTATATGAACTTCAACGCCGACATCAACGCCACCTTCAGCAAAGACGCTGGAAACTTCATCAGCAAGGCCAACCGCAACTGGCCTACGCTGAACAAGTAATCAACCCTTCGCGGCGCCGGGCGGGCTTTCCGAGTCCGCCGGCGCCGCATCTCCCAAGCCATCATGTCCCGCGTCTTCGCCAATATCGCCTTCACGCCCGCCGTACGTGCCCGCCAAACCGAAGCCGGCAGCCGTAATGCCTACGCGCGCCTGGACCGACACGAAGACGGACCTGACCGCCTGGGCCACCCCGAAAGGGATTTCATTGCTGCGCGCGACGGTTTTTATCTGGCTACCGTCAGCGAAACCGGCTGGCCTTATGTGCAGCATCGCGGCGGCCCGGTGGGTTTCCTGAAGGTGCTGGACGAACACACCCTGGCCTACGCCGACTTTCGCGGCAACAAGCAATACATCAGCACCGGTAACCTCGACGGCAATGACCGCGTGGCGCTGATCCTGATGGACTATGCGCACCGCACCCGGCTGAAAATGCTGGGGCGCGCCCGCCTGGTCGGCTCCGCCGACGATCCCGCCTTGATTGCCGGCCTGCAATCCCCGGACTACCCGGCCAAGGTTGAGCGCGGCGTCCTCATCCGTGTGGAAGCCTTCGATTGGAATTGCCCGCAACACATCACGCCGCGCTTTACCGAGGCCGAGGTGCTGGCGGCCACCGCTCCCTTACGGGCGGAAATCGCCCGGCTCCGGGCAAAGCTGGCAGCCGCCGGCGTGGCCGGAGCGGGCTGAGCCGTCTCGGGGCGGAAATCACCTGCATTTCGTCCCGCGCCCCCTGCAATCCGTCTCCCGCCGCTTCCGGCGGGCCGGGCTTCGCCCTATGGTGGTGGCCTGATCAACGATTTTGAAGGGGACAACCGTGAAACTCCGCTTCCTCGCTCCCGCCGCCTTGGCCCTGCTGGTCTCGAGCGGCCCGGCCGCCCACGCCGAGTCCTTCCACGCCGGCATCCATATTTCGGACGAAACCAGCGCCGACGAAACCGGCCTGCCCGCCTATCCTGGCGCTACCATCGTGGAAAAGCGCAACGGCAACAACGATTCCGCCCGAGTACAAATCGGCTTCGGTGACTACGGCCTGAAGCTGGTGGTGATCAAAATGCGCACCACCGATTCCATCGACAAAATCAGCGACTTCTACCGCAAGGAACTGGCGCAATACGGCGAGGTGCTGGACTGCAGCGGGCCGCGCGATCCGGACCGCAAACGCGACCGCAAGAGCAAAAAGCTAAGCTGCGATGATGTGCGCCTGGGCGACCACGAGATCGTGTTCAAGGCAGGCGTCAAGAACGACCAGCACCTGGTTGAAATCAAGACCAGAGGCGATAAGGTCGAATTCGCCCTGGCGCATGTGCGGGTGAAGGGTTTCGACTGGTGGGACTGAGCGAACACAGGGGCCGCTGTCAGACGGCGCCCCAGTGAAAGGAACGGGTCAGTCGCCTGTCACCACAGATAGACCCCGCCGTTGTGGCCGTGTTTGCTGTGGACTAATCTGTCGACGAGGTGCATATCGTATTGGGCAGTCAAATGATGCCAGGTCAATCCGGGCGGAGAATTGCCACCGTGCTGCGGCGTACCGTAAGCCGTATTGGCCTCCTTGAAATGCTGATATCGGTTGGCCGTACCGTGATTGTTTACCGCATTGGTTACATCCACTGTTGATCCGCCAACAACGGGATTGAGTCCCGGGTAGGGATTGCCAATAAAGAATTGGGACGGATTGCTGAAGTCAATATTGCCCACTCCGTCGCACTGGTAAAGCACCTGATTGAGGCCGCCATAATTTTTCGGGCCGCTGATTGCGTACGGCGCTCTTGCCAATTGAACCGTGTCCCGTTTAAATTGCGTGGCCTCAAAATCATCCGCACTATCGTCTTCGAACGGATACTCGTGTTCCACAAGATATTGGGTGTAGGCCCCCTGGTTGACCGCACCGTCCTCTGAGGACGCTAGATACGCCGCTCTCAGCGTATCGGCGTATTTGGCGTCAACTTTTTGCACGGGATTCGCAGCACTCGTTCCAGCGATAGCTGTGCCCTGCTGCAGCGCCCTGGCCCCCATGGTGTCGGCCTCACGTTCCAGGCCTTCATCGTCATTGACCGGCACGCCCTCTTTCATCTGCGTGGTCGGCTTCACCCTGCCCTGCGCCTGCTGAACCACGTGCCAGGCCTCGTGCGGCAAGTGTTGCTCCTGTCCCGGCCCTACATGAATGTCGGTGCCTTGCGCGTAAGCCAAAGCATTGAGTTGCGCCGGTTGCGAAGAGTTGTAGTGGACCTTTACAGCGTCCATCGACATGCCTGAAAGCGATTCGATACCCGACTTCAGATTGTCGGGCAGCCCCGTCTGGTTGGATGGCCGCGAATCTTTTCTCTGAACTGCCGGGCCGACGCCGTTCACGAATGACGCGATTGCCTTCCTCTGCACAGCCATCAGCGGGCTTTGTTGAATCCGCGCATTGGCAAACCCTTGCAGAACGACCCTTGGGCTGGCGTCTATGGTCGCAACAAAATCGCCGTCGGCCGTCGATGGCGTTTTGCTGGCGTCCGGCGTCGCCGCCGGCGCCCTGGCGGGCCCATGGGATTGATGGGTAGCGGAGCTTTTTGCAGGCATATCGATTACCCGGTCGCTGATGACGGCTCCAGACATGCCGCACTTTGCCTGGGTGAAAACAACAGTCTGGTGGTACCGGATCCAACAGTCATTCCTATCACCTGAAAACTCCTAGACGCCGCCGTTGGTTGTGTTGTGTTTGGTGACAAAAGAGGTCCAGCCTGCGGCCGTACCGATCCAGCCCGGAGTATCCCGAACCAGCTCGTACATATTGGTTGTGACTTGCGCGCGATCACCGCCCGCCAACCTGGCAAGCCCGATAGTGCGCAAATTGGCCAGCGTGGTGGCCGGCGGGTTGGCGGCTGCCAGTTCAGTTCTCAAAAGAACCACGCCGGCGGGAACAACGTTCGAGCCGATGAGGCGATAGCCTTTCGTCACCCAGTTGGCTTTTCCGATCAGCGGAGTCAGGAGTTGCAGGGCGAGTTGTGCGTCAGAATTGTTCCCGCGCCAGACTCCCACATCCGCATGCAGCTGATTGATCAACGCTACCGCGGGCGGCAAATTGTCCGGATTGGCGTGCAGGGCGTTAAGGCGCACCCGCAACGCATTCAGGCCGGCAATCAACGGCACCAGCGTTCCATAACCGGCAAACACGGCAGTCAACGCGGCATGGCGGGCGCGATAGGCTGTCCGCACCGCCGTCGATGCAATGCGTCTGTTTTTGGCTGTGTCCCAAGCGGTATTCAGTATGTCATTGACGTGCGCAATATCGTGCTCGTCACCGAAGCTGTCTTTTGATTGGGTGGCGCGGTCCTCTAGGGGAATGGCTTGCTCGCCACGGATACTGAGTTCCGGACCAAGCAAATGTTGCCCCGCATCCAGGCCGAGCGGATTTCCGCTTTGTATGTGCGCGTTCCCGCCCCCCAATCCGCGAATCAGGTGTTGTAGCCACACATGCGGGTCACCCCCCAGAAGTCCATCGTGGGCAACCGTGCCGGCGCGATTCCCGGCCGCGTTATGAAAGTCGTCCCCCGCGTAGTCGATAAGTCCGAGATCACCGACCATATCGACTATTGCGGGCGTGCAGGCAAAGTGCAAAGCGTCGAATAATTGTATCCAGCCGGCCTGCAAAGGCCCCGCGTTCAGATTTGGCCGCACCGACGCCGGCAGGGCGCCGATGGTGGTGACCAAGGGCGTCTTGGAAAGATAAGGAACCAGGTTCTTGGGCGTACCGCCCGTTTTGCGCAAGTGCCCGGCACCGTCGTCGGTGTAGCGAAGGTTGGTGGTTTCCAATTGCCAGGCCAGCAAATATTGTGCGACCAGCGTCATCCATCCGCGCAGAGATTGCTTCGCGCCCGGCTCAAAGGTGTTGACCAGTGGTGCGTTGGCGGCTATATCCAGGACGGCTGTCGCCACCTCGACCGACCTGCGCAGCAGTTGCGCCTGGGGATCGTTGGCGCCGACCGGAGCGATGTCGTCCGCCGCCTCATTGAAAAGATCCGGTATTTCACTAGGCAAGCTACCGACCGTGGTCTGGTAGTACACAGAGGGGTCCAGGGAATTGTTCATCGTGTTGAACAGGCCCAGCCCCACTGCGTCTCCATGCAAAAGCGCACGCAACGGCTCAACGGGAATGCCCGTATATTTGTCGGCGACCGGCGCCCGCAAGCTATTGCTGTAACCGCGCGCGGCATCCGCAGCGGATTGGCGGGCGTGGTTCCTGATCTCGTCGGCGATCTCGCGCATCGTCGCTTCGCCGGGGGCACTTCGCTCTTCCTGCGCCCGCGTCCGGTATTCCAGGTTAGTCATTGAAGGCTTCGCGCCGGGATTTGTAATGTGCCGGCCATTGATATGAGCGCGAAGCGCGGCATGGCTTTGCCGCCATCCGGTATGATCGGCAGAAATATCGTAATGCCCGGCGACGGCGCCATAAGACACGTTATAAGTCAGTCCTCCGTACAGAAAATCCACGACGGCCGTGCGGGCGAAGGGAACAAGGTCCCGAGCCGTATCGCTGATAAAACTCGCATCGTTGATCGGCACGCCGTGACCTTTGCCGTAGAACGGTATGCGTAGCTCCATCTCCATTCCCGCCAGCCGCTGAATCACCGCTTTTTGCTGGACGGGCCGGGTCACGGTCTGCAATACAGCTGCTGCGCCGGCGTCCGGGGGATTTTCCGCGCCGGCGGGTGTCATGAGCGCTCGTTCTCCCATGACATCGGCCTCTCGCTCCAATCCCTGGTCGTCATTGACCAGCACTCCTTCCTTCATTTGCAGGGTCGGTTTAACGCGCCCCTGCGCCTGCTGCACCACGTGCCAGGCCTCGTGCGGCAGGTGTTTCTCCTGCCCCGGCCCGACGTGAATATCCGCGCCCTGCGCATAGGCCAGCGCATTGAGTTGCGCGGGTTGCGACGAGTTGTAGTGCACTTTCACACCGTCCATGGACATGCCCGAAAGGGATTCGATGCCGGACTTCAGCTTATCGGGCAGGCCGGAGTTGTTGGGTTTTCGCGCAGGTGCCGTCTCGCGCTGCACCGCTAGGCCGCCGATTGCGGCGATCAGCTTTCGCTGGGCCATGGATTCGGGGCGGTTGTCGGCGAAATCGCCACCACCCAGGGGACGCGCCTTGCCGTCCGGCTCGGCGGCCGAACGGGATGGTTCCGGTTGCGTTTGGGTTGTGGTTTTCAAGTTTGCCGCCTTGTTATTACCTGGTGTTGCACTGCCGGGCGTACTGCTCTCGAACCCCGTGCAGGCGGGGGCCGGCGCAGTTCACTGCATATTTCATGGCGGCGGCTAGCCCGGGTAATCCGTCCCATTGAAAAAGAGCCGATTCTTGGCCTCCTTGCTGACCGGGGTAGCATGCCCCTTGGCGTATAGCGTGTCTCGTATAGTCTGGTCGGGGATGTTGTATTGCCCGTTAAACCAGTTCTTCCACGTGGCCCAGAGATCCCTGAAGTAAATCGACAACGCCGGCTTGCGGTCCTTGGCAGGCACCGCAAATTCAGTCGTATCCGTCATGGTGGCGATATTGTTTCGCACCCATTGGAAGCGCGCGCCCTCTCCCGCCAGTTTGGTCATGGCATCCGCCTTTCCGGCGCTGCTGCCCGAGGCGATGGTGATCAGCGAGCGGTCAACCGTCTTGTCGTGTAGCTGGGAGTAGGTCCTTTCGCTGTTTCCCATGCTGGTTTCGACCCGCGTCTGCCCGTAACGCATCGACTCCTGGAACGACGCCGTATATTGGCCTCCGTCCCCGGCAGTGCCCTCTTCGATACCTGTGACATAGCCGTCCAGGTCGTGCGTATGCTGATACATCATCAGCACATATTTCCCGTCCGCAAGCTGGCTGTACGAGCAATGTGTAAATGGATCTATGGTCGTCTCGTCACCGTCGTCAAATTTCTCCGCATCCGTGGTGTAGCCGCCCATATCGCTCAGGCCTTGGCCGATTTCGCCTGCACGCTCAGCAATACCAGCGATGGCGCCGGCCTTGTCGGCAGCCTCAAGCACCGTGTTGTCGGCGTACAACTTCGCGTCGCTGTTCGGATACTGGCCTATCACCGAGAAAGTCTCCCCGGTATCACGCAGATTCAGATTATCGAATCCGTCTGCCTCCTCCAGCAGGCGCAGCTGCGCCGTGCCGGCGGGATCGGAAGATAGCGGCGCATTTGATCCGCCGGATTCCTTCGCCTGGAAACTCGTAGCGCCCATCGCCGCAGCCTTTGCCCCCATCACATCGGCTTCGTGCTCCAGGCCCTGGTCATCATTGATCGGCACGTTGCTCTTCATCTGCCGGGGTGCCTGCGCCCGGTCCTGTGCATAAGCATCGGCACTGAGTTGCGCCGGCTTGGATGAGTTGGGTTGCACTTTCACGCCATCCAAAGACATGCCGGACAGGGATTCGATGTCCGCTTTCGGATTGTCGGGCGAGCCGCTGTTGCCCGGTTTGACGGGGGCCCCCATCTTTCTTTGCGCAGGACTCGTGCTACCAATCGCTGCGATCAGTTTTCGCTGAAAGACGGCAGCCCCTCTATTATCGACAAGTGACGAACCCGCTAATTGCACCGCCCCGTTATCAGATGCGGCAGCCGGTCGCTGGCGCTTCGTTTGTGAATTAATCGACGTTTTCAATGTGACACCCTGTCAGGTACCCGTATCTGTTGTCAGCAGGACGCTCGACTGGCACACGATTCATTCATACCGGCCAGTCATCACCGTACTGACCCAAAGTTTCATTCATTGAATCGACCGCTTGACTGACCTCGTCGATATCCTTTTCCTTGACTCCATAACTAAGCCAAAGGGTCATATCCTGCCATTCGCGTTCCACTTCCAGGTCATCCGCTTCCCACTCGATAACATCCGACTCATCATCACCCTTGGAGGCATTGTCAGTCCCGGTAAGGGGAACCAGATTAGCCTTGTCGTGGTAGTACTTTTTTGCAGCGTGAAGGGTTGGCTCGACAGACATATTGCTTTTCTTGCCAGCCGACAGCTTCTTCTTCGCCAATGTTTTCGATGCCGGCCAGTTGACGTGGTTGGATTTGCCGTCTTCCAGGTGATAGTAGTCCTTCATCGTCGTATTCGAATACGCGGCACTTATGGCATTGTCTTCATTCACATCCCTTAAATCGTCCTTCATGGTGGCAACCGGTTTCGCGTGATCAAGCTGAATTCCGCGTACATCCACCCAGTTCCCCTGTTTTTGTTCTTTGATGTACAGGTTGTTGTCGTGCTTTACGATCCATCCCTTGCTATCCCAGTACTCGAGCATTGTTTCACGCCAGCCGCTCGTGAAGCCGCTGCTGGCCAAGCGCGCATAGTTGGTGACCCCGCTTCGATAGGTGTCTTTTTTTCCATGCGGGTTATAGCCGTCTGCCTCCGCCTCATCGTAAGAGCCCGGCAATGCAAATTGCCTGACATCACCGCATTGTTTTGCCTGATATGCCGTCGCTGTAGCGGCGGATGAATCTACCGCCTGCTGCCCCATTACGTCCGCCTCCCGTTCCAGACCTGGATCGGTGTTGACCGGCATGCCTGCGGCCTCCGTGGTTGGCTGAACGCGCCCCTTCGCCTGCTGTACTACATGCCAGGTCTCGTGTGGCAAGTGCTTCTCCTGACCGGGCCCGACATGGATGTCGGCCCCCTGGGCGTAAGCTAGTGCATTGAGTTGCGCCGGCTGCGATGAGTTGTAGTGCACTTTGACATGATCTAGGGACATGCCGGACAACGATTCAACACCCGCTTTCAGATTGTCAGGCAGCCCGGTGTTGTTGGGCCTGGGGGCAGGCTCCTCCAAAAACTGAGACACGCTGCGGCGCATTTGCGCCGGTTCGTCTTCCATCGCCATCTGCGCAGGCTCGTCTTCCGTCTGCATCTGCGCAGGTTCGTCCTCTGTCTGCATTTGCGCGAGTTCATCTTCACCCTGAAGCTGGGCCGGCTCGTCTTCCGTTTGCCTTTGGGCAGGTTCGTCCTCCATAGCCATCTGCGCGGCTTCGTCCTCGGTCTGCATTTGCGCGAGTTCATCATCGCCCTGGAGCTGCGCCGGCTCATCGTCAGTCTGCATTTGGGCGGGTTCGTCTTCTGTCGCCATTTGCGCTGGTTCGTCGTCAACCTCGCGTTGGGCGGGCTTATCCATACCCGAACCGAGGCTCTTGCGCTGCGCCGTAACATACGGGCTTGCCTGCAATTGTGCCTGCATGGCTCGTTGCGCCGTCAGCACCGGACTGGACTCGATGGCCAAGGCCGCGCTGCCTTTACGGCCTTCCTCGGCCTGATCTGCAGCCATCCGGCGGCTAGCCGATCTGCGTTGCATTGTGCGTCTGCGATTACCCATGGCCCGCTCCTTTGGTCAAATCAAGTATTGCCCGCCGCCGATCCGGTGGCCGCATGCAGGGGATGAATGGCAGCGGCCGGGTACAAGCGTTCATGCGCCCGGTGAATCTGTTGCATTTGTGCGGCCGAAAAAGGCTCCCGCGAGTCGTCAAAGCGCGCGCCGCTGACGCGCCTGTCGCTGCTACTCGCCAACCCGAGAACACCGGCGCGCCAGGCCGCCACCGAGCCTATGAAAAAGTCCGGGCCGCCGAACTGCCCGGGTGTCGCATCCACAACATAGGTCACCCCCTCCCAAGTGGCGGCGATGGCAGTATGGTTGTGCACTTCGGCATCGCGGGTGCCGGCGTTCTCCGCCCAGGTGATGAGCTGCGCGGCGAGGTTTTGACCGTTTCCATCGGTAAGCGGAATCAGCGCCCGGTAGACCGCCTCGGCGCTCTCCTGGCAGGAGCCTCTTCGTCTGCTGACGCAGGCCCTCAGCAATTCCTTCAACCTGGCGTCTTCGGGCTTGGATTTCGGCACCATCGCCTCGGCGCGCTGCACCGTACGGCGCACGGCCTCGGCCGCCGGCTTGCGGACCTCCACTCTTGAACCGGGAACCCGGGTTTTCACGATCCCTCCGCGGGCCGCGTGATGCGCACCGTCATATCGTCCTCCAGATAACCGCGCACCACTTCCACCAGCGGCGAGAGCGTGCGGCAATAGGCGACCACCTGTTCGCAATCCCGCCCCAACAACAGGGGATGATCGGGAAAGGTGCGAGCGTCCAGTACATTGAAAATCGCCGCTTTCTCCGAGGAGGCATAGAAGCGGCAGATCATGTCGAACAGGAAGTCGTTGTCTTGAGTGCGGTAGCCCAACGCCCCGCAGGCCACCACGTAGTCCACGCGCGGAAACGCCGCCGTGGTGAAGTCGCCCTCGTAAAATCGGCTGGGCGTGCTGTTGGCGTAGCGCGCATTGGCGTCGGCAATAAATTCCGGCATCTGGTCTATGCCCATATAGGCCACGTCCGCAAAGCGCTCATCGAGAAAGGCCTTCAGATCACCGCGTCCGCAGCCCACGTCCAGCACGGTGGCCCGGTTGAAATCGGCCAGCGCCGCGATCACTTCGAAACGCTTTCTTTGACTGTCGGCGTTGCGCCAGCCCAGGGCCATGACGTCATCGCGGCCGTATTCAGCGATGCGGTGGCGATGGAAGTGCATGACAGTGGCGCGCTCGATCAGGTTCATGGTTTGCGGAACCTCTTCTGGTGCGCCTGTATGTAAATCCAAACCGTCAAAACGGCGGTGACCGCACCCAGGAATTTGGGCTTCAGCAGGAAGCCGACCACCGGGCTAAAGGCCGGGTCGGTACCCAGCGCGATCAACCAAACCAGCGCGTTAAGCAGTCCCAGCGCCCACAGGAACCAGGTGTACTGCGGGGTTTGCACCGGCCCGCTGCAAATGAGGAAGCGCGCGGAGAAAGCCACCGCGTCCACCAGCAACAAGCCCAACAACAGCAGCCGCAGCCACCAGCGATGAGGGCAGGCCCAGCGGCCCACCTTGTCCAGGCCGGTGTTCTCTGCTTTCACGAACACCCTGCTGATTTCCTTGTAGATGCTGGCGCCCACGTTGGGCTCGGGCTTGTCGAGCGGCAGCGGCCAGAAACCCACGCCGCCGAAATTGTCACCGAAATAGATCAGGTCGTCTTCCAGTTGCTGAGCGTCCGCGCCCCCGTAGCTGATCACCGGCACCATATTGCGCAGGAAAAACTTGCGGCTGGCGCCCTTCAGGGACGGCACATCGGGGCGCTCGGTCATCAGGCGCAGGTCTTTCTTGTGGTCGGTGGTGGGCTCCGGCAGCAGGATCAGGTAGTTGAGATTGATATTGCTATTGGTATCCGCGCTTTCCAGGTGGGTGATGATGCGGTCGTTCTTCACCTCCAGGTTCTCAGCGTGGGTGAGATGATCGACCAGGCTGCGAAACTCGTAGGCCGTGTTTTTCTTGTTGAGCAGGGCAAACGGAATGACCACGTTCAACGCATAGTCGTTACTGCGGCTGCGCATTTTGTCGATCATCGCGGTCATCAGGCGGTTAAAAAAGTCCGCAAACCGGGCCTGGTCTTTTTCCGGCACGCCGTCGAAGTACAGGGTGATGCCGGTGCCCATGGTCGGCGCCGGCTCCAGGGGAATCATGGCTTTCAGCCGCGAGCGCCAATCGGTCAGCGGCGTATCGATTTCCCTTAGTGCGTTTTCCGGCAGCTTGTCGATCACCTGCCGCATCTTGGCTTCGTCGTTCAGCAGCGAGCCCCAGTCGTTGCGGTACAGCACCAGGTCCAGCCCGGTGCGGTGGGTGCGCGCCTCGCGCACGAAATCCGCGGCGGCGGCCTTCCAGTGCATACTCACCGGCAGGCTGCCGTCGTCGTCGAAGGGCATGGCGAAGTAGCCGATGCGCGTCAACAGGCTGAAATCGATTGGCTGCTTTTCAGCGGGTGCGGCGGCCCCAGCAGGCGCCGCGTCCTTGCCATCTGCTTTGCCCTCACCCTTGGCCGCCTCCGCCACACCAGGGCCCGCCAGCCAGAACGGGTAGAAGCCGTAGACCTGGCTACCGTCCATATCGTGTGTGCAGCCGCAATCCAGGCCGGTCCAATTGATCACACTGGTGGGCTGGCTGAAATAATGATTGTTGCGCGCCGCCTGAATGACATTTTCGCGGTCGCGGTCCGGCAGGATCAGCTGCGGCCAGTCCGCCAGCAGGATTTCACCGGGTGCGGTGGCCTTCGCCGGTGTCTTGCCGGCTGTTGCGGCCTTGGCCACTACGCTGGTCACTGCGTGGCCGGGTGCTGCCGCGTCGCGATCCGGACAGGTGATGACCTCGGCCTCCACCTTGACCGTCTTGGTGCTCTTGGCGGCGGCGATGCTCTGCGCCACCGAGTTCACATAAAAACAAACTCCGGCGTCCAGCGCCTGCGCAAACATGTCGCGCGAAGGGTACTCGGTATCCTTCAATTTCATCAGCACTTCCTTGCGCTGATCCAGATACGGGTCTTTCTTTTCGGCGGCCTCGGGTTTATCGGCCTTACTGCCTTCTTTGTCGGCCGACGGCGCATCACTATCATCACTCTTGTCCTTGCCTTTGCTTTCACCCTCGCCTTCGGCCTTGGCAGGTTTGGGCGGCGCCAGCAGTTGCTCGATGATTTTGGCGGTAAGCATATAGCTCACACTTTTCGGTACCCGCACGTCCTGCAACGAGCGATTGGCGTCGTCGCCGGAAATGGCGCGCATATCGATTCCACCGCCCTTGCTATCGGGTTTGGCGGGCGCGGTTGGCGGCTGCGCGGGCGTGAATACCCGCAGTTCGTAGTGTTGCAGCACGGAGGCAGGGGGTGTGGAGCTATCCTGCACGACCACCGAGAAGCGATACACACCGGCCTTTGCAGGGGTGCCGGCCAGCGCGCCGCCGGTATCGGCTTGAATTCCGTCGGGCACGGTCCCGCATTTGAGCGCGGAAAAAATATGCGGCGCACGACCACCGCCGGCCGCCAGTGTGTTTTTGTAGGCCGTGCCCAATTGCGCGGAACGCAGCAAGGTGTAGCGCAGCATGGCAAAGGGCGGGCAGGCAACCGGCGGAGCCAGGGCGGGCAACGGTACAGGGACCGATGGTTCCGGATTCGCCGGGGGAATCTTGGGTTCCGGCTTAGTTTCCACCTTGGGTTCTGGTTTCGCAGGCGGCGCTGGGATAACAACGGCCGGCGGCGTTACCGGTTTTGCCGCAGGAGCGGCTACACTGCGCGTCGGCGTAACGGTGATGGGCGGACCGGCGGGTTGCACGACCGCCGGGATCATCAGCAGGCATAGTGCGGCACCAGCGGCGCCGGTCCGCGAACCCATCAGCGGTATGGAGCGCAAGGACTTCATCATGTGGACACCGTTCTTCCTTCCTTGCGCAGCTCCTTGGCTACACCTTTTTGCAAATCGGCCGCGCCGATTTTCTGCCGTCCGGCCTGCAGGGCGTTGATGGCGCCGTAGCGCACCACATTGGCGATGGCGCCGCCGGACAATTCGTGCGCGCGTGCCAGTTCGGCCATGTCCACTTCCTCGGCAAGGCGATGGGTGCCGCGCAGCATGCCCTCCCACAGGCGGCGGCGCTGCTCGGCGTCGGGCATGGGGAAGTGCACCAGCGACTGGAAGCGGCGGGCGAAAGCCTCGTCGATATTGGCCTTCATATTGGTGGCGAGAATGACGATGCCGGGAAAGTCCTCGACCCGTTGCAAGAGATAAGAAACTTCCTGGTTGGCGTAGCGGTCGTTGGAGCTGCTGGTCGAGGTACGCTTGCCGAAGAGGGCGTCGGCCTCGTCGAAAAACAGCACCCAGTTCTTGCTTTCGGCCTGATCGAAAACATTGGCGAGGTTCTTCTCGGTCTCGCCTATGTACTTCGACACCACCATCGAGAGATCGATGCGGTACACGTCCACCCCGGCGTTCTTGCCGATCAGCGTGGCTGTCAGGGTCTTGCCGGTACCGGGCGGGCCGTAGAACAGGCTGCGGTAGCCGCGCTTGATCGAGCGCCCCAGCCCCCACTCGCCGAGGATGGTGGCGGCGTGCCGCGCCCAGGTGTTGATGTTCTCGATTTCGGCCAGCACTTCCGCACCCAGCACCAGATCAGACCAGTCCAGGGCGGTGGTAATGCGTTTGGCGGGAAATTCGCGGCTGTGGTCGGGCTTGCGGTGATCACCCGACGTCAGCAGATGCAGAAAATCGCTGGTCATGATCAGCGCGCTGCTGAACAACGGCTCGCCGGGCTCGGCGTATTCCAGACGCAGGATGCCGCGCCGCCGGAAAAAATGCGTGTCCTCGAACAGCTGGAATACGGCCAGGCGCTTGACCAGATCGCTGCCGGCCAGAACAAAAGCGGCGGTCTCGCAGGTGGGCAGGAAGCCGCCGTGGGTCTTGCCCTTCCAGCCGCCGAATTCGGTAAAGCCGCGGTCGAAATTGACGTTGCGCACGAACAGCGTGTCCAGCGCCTCAGGCCGCACATGCGGGATCATGGCCAGCAGCAGCACGATGCGCTCGTCAAAGCCCATGCTGCACTGCCGCACCAGCTGCGCGTACTCGGAATTGTCCACAGCCAGACTCGGCGCAGCGATTTCCTCGACCCCGGTGTGCTTGCAAGGCTGGCCGAAGTGCAGGCTGATGCGCGCCTGCAGCACCTCCGCAAACCAGGCCAGCTCACGTTCCAGCGTGGCGGCATTGGCGACAGCCGGCGACACGACCGCGGCCGGGTGTGCCGGCGGCCGCGCGATGATGGTGCGCGGCTCGGCGATCAAGGTTGCCATGGTTGAATTAGCGCCAGCTGACATGAATCATCCCCGGCATCCAGGAGTATTTGATGGTGGCGAAGCCCCAGGGCAGGCGATCGAGCAGCATGTCATAGCTGCGCGGCTCCACCAGCAGTTCCCAATCGTCGCTCCTGGGCAGCAAACGCCCCTCGCGAAACAGGAAAGCGCCGCGCAGACCGTCCACGGAGGATTTGCCCAGAGCAGTCCAGTGGGCAATCACCGAATGCAACAGCCCATCTACGGCCGCCTTTTCATCGTGGCTAAGCGGCGGCTCGATGGCGACTACCTCGGCGATGGGGGCGCCGCATAGCAGCTTGTTCAAGGGCAGTTCCGACTCCTCCACGTGGTCGTTTCCGGTGGCCGCGTACTGGCAGGCCAGCATCGCCCTTTGCCGCGCCGGCTCGCTTACGAATACCTGGTTGGCGGTGTACCCCAGCATCTCGAACAGGCGCGGAAAATACGGCGCCAGAATGACGAGGCCGGCATTGCCTATGTAAATCGGTTCGTGCTCTTTGGGGGCGTTATGCCTTGCGGAGGCGTCCCCCGTCGAATTCTCCGCAGCCTTCGCTCGTTTCGCTGCTCCCGCTGCTCCGTGGTCCGCGCCTTCACCCGTACCGGTGTCCGCACCGTCACCCGAGATGCGCGCGCTGCCGCTGAGGGCGGCGGCGATGCCGGCCATCAACTCGCCCGGTGCGCCCTCGTTCGTCGCAGCCGCGCGTTGTAGCAAGCCATCCGCCCAGGCCGAAGCGTTGCTGGTTTGCAGCTGCGCGGCCAGATAATCGGCGAAGCGGCGGGCAAAATCCGCCACGGAAAAAATTCGCTCTTCTTCGAAAAAGTAGCGCAGCAAAAACTGCCATTGCAAAGCCACCAACCGTGAAGATGTGGCGGCGTCCACGCTGGAACCCGCATCCGCGAGCTGCAGGCGGCAGATCTGAATCAGGTGCTCTGCGCATTTTTGCGCGAGATAGTGATCGGCCGGCCGCAGCCGGTACAGCATCGCCGCCAGCACCGAAGGCGCAACCGTGGCGACCAGGCGTTGCACGGCGGTGCGCTCCTGAAGCAGCGTTTCCAACAGGCGCCTATCCTTGGCGGTGGCGCGCAAGGTCATCGCTTCGGCCAGCGTACGCAACTCGCTGGATTGCGGCACCGTCATCGGTTCGTTGGTGGCCAGCAGCTCGCGCAGGCGCTCGGCGTCTGCAGCCGCATCACCGGTCTGGCCGGTTCGCGCGGCAGCAGTTTTGCCGCGCGCGTGCGCGCTTGCTGCATCCTCAACCTGCTCCAGTTCCAGCAGCACCTGCAGCAGGCCGCCGCGTGCAAGCTGCGTGGCCGGCAGGGCGTGCAGCACCTCAGTCAGTTTGCGCAGCAGTTCACGGTACTGCATGCCGTCGCGCGCGGCCAGTTTTTGCAGCAAATAGGCGGCGTAGGAGCGGCGATTGAAACTGCCACCCTGATCACTCAGGGCAAAGGTGAGCGAAAACTCCCACAGCCTGCCAGTCTGCCGGGCCGGGTCGTCGGCCTGCGGCAGGCGCGCCATCGCGGTGGCGCCGTCCTTGATGGCGCCGGCGATGAACTCGCCCTCCTGCGGCAGCAGCAGGCTGATAAGCGCGGGCCGCAAGGTCGCGGACAGGGTTTCCACCAGCCGCTGACGCTGCCAGGGCGTGCGGCCGGTGCGCAAAATTTCCTCTTTCAGGAGAGCGGGCGCGCGCGCCTGCCATTGCGTCCAAAGCCTTTGCCAGATTCCGCCGCTGGCGTCGCTCAAGGCCAGCGCCAGCTCCGCTCGCAGCGTTCGGGTGTTGGTCTCAGCGTCGGTCACACCGGTGACCGTATCCGGCGCCGGCCCCGAGAACGCATTCCGTGATGAAGCCGGAGCAAGCTCCGCGATCAAGGCCAGCATTTGCTTATGCAAGGCTCCCGGATGCGCCACTTTTTCCAGGGCGCTGCGCACGGCGGCCAATAGTTGCCCGTACTCCATCGTCTCGCGCGCTGCCATTTGCTGTAGGACGCCGGCCATATAAGAACGCTTGTTGAACGCGCTACCGCGGTCCGCCAGCAGATAGCTCAGGGTAAATTCCCAAAGCTCGCGCCGCACCGCGCCAATCTCCCTGTCCTCGGCCTGTTCCTGTGCGCCCCTGGCGGTAAGCGGCGCCACGGTGTGAATGGCTGCGGCGATGAATTCGCCTTCGCGCGGCACCAGCAGCTCAGCCAATTCGCACAAGATAGGCTCGGGCAGGCTATCCGCCAGACGGTGGCGCAGCAGGCTGGACTGACCCTGTCTATGGATTTCCAAGCGCGTCCACTCCGTGTCCTGCGTGCGCACACGGCGCCACAGCGGCGTAATGGCGCGCAAATCGCCGTCAGCCAGGTGCGCTGCGAATTGGCGGCGCGAAAAGCCCGGTTCCAGATAAGGGTCTTCCTCCACCGGCTGCGATTTGGCCGCAGGCGCGTCATTCCGGCCCGCCAACAATTCCCGGCTTTGCTGCTGGATTTCCTGCAATTCCGCCAACAGTTGCAGCAGCTGCTTTTGCAGGCCGGTGGTGACCCCGCTGACCTGCAAGGCGGCGACCATGGACTGCAGGAGGTCGCGGTATTCAAGACCTTCGCGCACGGCTACTGCCTGCAGCAAGCCGCCCATATAGGAGCGGCGGTTAAAGGCGGAGCCCCTGTCCACCAGCAAGTGGGCCAGGGTAAATTCCCAGAGGTGCGCCTTCAGTCCCTGCGGGGCGCGCTCGGCCTCCTGGCGCGCCATCTCCTCGGTATGGGCGATGGCGAGTTCGATAAAGTGCCGCTCGGTGGGCACGAACAGGCCGACCAGATCGAGCAGCATGGGCTCGCTGAATTGCAGTGCAATCTGGCGGCGCACCTTCGCCGCCTGTCCCTTGCGCACAAGCTGCTCGCGCAAATAGCCGGGGGCCGCGCGCAGCAGTTCCTGCCAGAGTTCGGCGGCGCGTCCGCGCTCTTCCTGGGCCAACGCGATAAACAGCTGGCTGCGCAGCCGCGCTCTATAGCTGACCGAATGCACCGGCGAAAGCGCCGTCCGCTTTGCGGCATCGGCTTGGCGACGCAGCGAAAGCGAGCGTTGACGCGCTGGCAGCGGCAAGCCTGCCGTAACCGGCAGGGAGTCGGCCAACCCGTCCTGATCAAAGACGCGGCCCAGCGCCTCCTGCAACCTTGCTTCCGCCGTGGCGGCCTTGTTTGCGGTGAGCAGGCCATTCAGCAAGGCCTCCCAGATGAGGCGGCGGCGTTGAGCGTATCCGCCGCCACCGGTTTGCAGGGCGGTAACCAGAAAAGACTGCAACTCGTTTCGGTAGCCGGACGATAGCTGGGGTATCAAGCCCGCCAGCAATTGCATAAGCTCGCGGTCTGCCAAGTGCGAAACCAGGCGCGCAATCACCGGCTGCCGGTTTGCGCCGGAATTTGTGCCGAGGGCGGCCAGCAGCCAGGCCGCCAAGGCCGGGCCGTTCTCGTTTACCGCCGCAGCGGCGAGACGGGTGGCATTGCCATCCGGCACCCGCCACGACAAGTGCCCATCGAGCAAAAAGGCGGTGAAAGCTTCCAACTGGGCCTGAGCGCGTGAGGTCGAAATGACGGCGGACGGCGAATCGTCGTGCGCCGCGCGTTGCAGGGCTTCGCGCAGGCTTTCACGCAAACGTTCGCGCAGGCGGTCCTGCCATAGCGATTCCATATCGGTCAGCGCAACCTCACCGAGATCGATTTCCAGATGCTCCAGCGACAGGCGCTCACCGGCCTCGGAAAATTCATCGAACACCGGGCCGATCACGCTGCCGGCAGCGCGATGCAGGAAATCGCTCAGGCGCGTTTGCGCGTCGAAGGCCTGCTCCTCGCCGGCGAAATCCACGGCGAATTCCAGACTTTCGATAACGTGCCGGCTAGACATGGCCCGCCTTTCCGGCCGCTTTTTCTGTAGAAGGGCCCAGGTCGGCGCCGTTGCGCCGCAATTGATCCATCACGTCCAGCGCCAATTGGTCCACTCGCGCGGCGTCGGCGGCCGATTCGCTGCGGCACCACTGCATCTTGGCCTGCAGCCAATCCCGGTAGCAACTTTCGAAGGCGCGCATGGCGTCGAAATCCAGCCACAGACACTGCGCGCGCACGTGCGCCGGGAAATTGATCTGCACCGTCTCCTCGGCAAAGCGGCGAAAATCCCCCAGATAGCTGCGCGTGGCCCAGCCCGGGAAGATCAGCGTTGCGCGCAGGGCGTAGTCGGACGGGTCCCCGGTGCGGCCCAACGCGCAAGGCCGCAGCAGACAGTGCTCAACCAGATGCACGCCGTTGCATTGCTGGTTCAGGCCCAGGAGGCTCGCGCGCAGTTGGGCGGCGATCATGGCCGCTTCCTCCCAGGAAGCCGCATCCGCCAGCGTCAGCCATTCGGGCCGGCCGGCTTCGGCCCCGTCGCGCGCCGATTGAATGTCGAGCAGCAACTCGCACTGGCGGCTGCCGGCCACGTTGGCGATACGGTAGTGTTCGCGGTGCAGGCCGGCGCGCAGCAGTATTTGCAACTTGCTGGTGCGCAGTATGGCTTTTACCCGCTCTTCAATCTCAGCCGGGTTTTCGCCGGGAATCTGCGGCCACTCGAAGGGCAGGCGTAGCAATCGCCGCTGTGGCTGCGCGGGCTGCGATGCCGCGCTATCGGCGCTTGCAGACCCGGCACCTTCTTTACCCAGCGACAGGCGCCGCTCGGTAATGGGCTGAATCAGGGAACGGCTGCTGCTGTCGTAAAACCCCAGCAGCAGGCCGATACGCCGCTGCAGGCCCGAGCAGTTATCGGACCGGTCCCAGGTGGGCGAGCCGTAATCAAAACCACCGTAGCGGTCGCGCCCTAGACGCACGATGTCCTTAACGAAGGCTGCCTTGTTTTTGAGCAGCCAGTTTTTCAGCTCGGCATCGTTGTAATAGCTGCCGAATTTGCGCAACGAATCCTGGCTGTAGGACTCGCCGTACAGGGCCAGCAGGTAATCGAACACGCGCGACTTGCGATCCACGAAGGCGTCGAAGGGCTGGTAGACCTCTGCGACGATGGCGTCGGTGGAGCGGTTGTAAAGCTTTTCGATATCGGGCAGTTCCTCGTTGTCCAGCATTTGCCACCAGTAGCTTTGCACCACCGCCGGGTCGGCTGAGTACAGATCGCGGGCGTGGTGCAGCTGCGCCGCCGCGTGCGCCATCACCTGATCGCACAGGGCCAGATAGCCTTTGAGCTGCCGCATGGCCGCTTTCTCGCGGGCGGTGGACCATTCGGGCACGCCGTAGCGGTTCAAGCCGTAGACCGGTGGGAAATGCTGCTGAGAGGAAACGAAACCCGGCAAATCCCGGTACTCGCCCTTGGGCCGCGGAAAGGCATTGGCCATGCCGGGGTCGGGTTGGCGATGCGAGCGGCGGTGCGCGCGCAGGTCGGCAAACTTCAGGGCTGCTTCGCGCGCAGCCACCTTTGCGCGCGAGCCGCGGCGCATCAGGCTGATGGTCATTTCCTGCGCGGTGGCGGGCACCTGCAGGCTCAGCGCCTTCAAGAGCGGCTGCCCGCCATCTTTTGCCGGCACCGGCCAGCACCAGTCCACGGCGCCCGAGGCCGGCTCGCCGCCCTCCACCGAAATCGCGAGGCGGGTAACGTCCTTCACGCCCTTCAACGCGGAAATGGCCTTGGCCAGATCGCCGACGAAAAGCTGCGAGCCGGGCCCGCCGGCAACCGCCGGACGGATGATGCCGCTACGGAAAGCGGGACCATCGAAAATCTGGTCGGCCGCCATACCCCGGTCTTTCAGTGCCTGCACGCCGCTATAGTCCGGAGCAGCCGTGATGATGCGGTCGCAGCAATCGTATATATCGGCCAGGATGTCGACGGGATCGAGCGCGCTGTCGATTTCCACTTCGCCGATCAGATAGCAGGGCGCCTCTTCCACCGGGGCGATCACGGCCACGTCTTCGCCGATATTGCGCAGATTGCGAAAGGCGGCCCCGATCTTGCGCAGCGCTTCCTGACGCAACCCCGCGCTCTCCGTGCCCGCAACCGGGCTGGCCACCTTGACGTCGATACGGTACAAGCCGGGCATGAGGCCGGCAGCGGCGCCGCTGCTGATGATGACGTTATCGACCCCCGGCACCCGGTCTAGCAGCACGCGCCGGTAATCTTCGGCGGTTGCCGGCCGACAGGCATAGATCGTCTCCGGCACATGCAGAGACTGACGCACGAAATCGATCTTGCCGTTTGCTCCGGTGAGCAAATCCGCCACCGGCAGATCGGCGCGGTATCCCAGGTCGGTCAGCGCGTAGCACAGCGTCTCGAGCATGGTGACGCCCGGGTCGTGTACGTTGTAGTCCGTCCAGTTTTGACCGCCCAACTCCTGCAGCATCCGCAGGCCCTCGCTGCGCAGCCGCTCGAATTCACCACCCTGCGGCGGCCGGCGCGGAATGGTCATGCTTTGCATATCAGCCAGCCTCCGCGACTTTGATCTCGCAGTGTTTCATTTCCGGATCGAACCAGAGATCGGTCAGGTAGCACTGGATACGCACCTTGTCGCCGTAGGCGCAGCGCGTGCGGATTTGCAGCTTGTAGCTGGCGTCGCGGCCGCTGTCGCCCTCCCAGCGCAGTTCGATCTGGTCGCAGCGGCGGCTGTAATAGCTGCTGGTCTGGCTTATTTTCTTTTTCGGGAAAAACAGATTGGCGAGAAAACGCAGCCTGCTTTCGGCCGGGTTGAAGGCGTTCAGCGCCACCGCGTGCAACATGGCGAATTTGCCCGATTGCGGCAGGCCCACGCCGGCCATCACTTCAAACGCCCGGCAGCCTTGCAGCGGACCGGTGAGGTCCTGCCACTGGCCGTTGGCGATGATGGTGGCCGGCTTGTCGGGCTCGATGCCGCCCATGCGCCCCCTGGCCCGCACCACCCCATTGACGTCCAGCTCCGTTTGCGGATTCTGCTGGTTGATACCGACCTGATGCCGTTTCAGCGTCTTCGCCCCGTCCGCGTCGGTATCGGTCTTCACTTCCAGGGTGAGCACCGGCACGCGGTCTTCGGCGTTGCCGCCGTCCGCGTCCTCGCCGACCTGGAACAGGAGCTGGGTGCGCTTATCGTCTTCCGCGCCGAAGGTGATATAGGCCTGGCGGTCGTTGGGCTTGCTTTCGCGGAAAAAGCTGATCAGCGAATTACGCCCGCTGGGAGTGAAAATCTTGACGCCGTGTTCCGCCGTTTTGCTGAATCCCTCATCGGTCATATTCAGCATCGAGTCGATCATGTCGCGAAAATGCGCCTCCGTGGGCGAACTGCCCACCCGGAAGTACTTGCGCAGGGTTTCGCGGGTACGGCTAGTCATCGCCTTCTCCGACGATATAGCTGCTGCCTATGCGCAAATGCCCGATGCCGGTGGGCAGCGGCGCGTTGCTGCGCGCAGCAGCGGATGCCGCCACACCGCCCGCCGGATCGGCGATTTCGATGATGTGCCAGCCCATCGGCACGGCGATGCTCCAGGGCCAGCTGGGCCGCACTTCGTCACCCGACACCGGGGCGGCCACCGGGGAATCGCTGGGAGCCGTCCGCGACCGCGCCGTGTCTTCCAGGGTATAGGCGCCGAAATCGTCCTCGGCTATACGCAGTAGCGAGAGACGCGTCACGTTCCTGACGAACGGCAGCGCGCGGATGTGCGCCTCCACTTCCTCGCGGCGTATCACCCAGTCGAAGCGGGCGTCGTAGCCCACCGGGCGCCAGGGAGAGAGATACTCTTCCAGCGCGCGGCCGATTTCCTGGCGGGAAAAGCCTACCGCCGCCCCCGGCATCAAATCCACCGTGCAGCGAACCTGGATACGCTCGTAGGCCACGTTGCGCACCGCCACTTCGGCGCAGCTGCTGTTGAACGCGGCCAGGTATTGCTGGATGCGCTTCAGTTCCACCGCGTTGAGACTGGGAATGGCGGCGCCGGCGTCCGCATTGAGCAGCATGGGCAGCACTACAATCAGCACGCTGCCGGCGCTCACCCGAAACGGCGCGGGGTGCGCATCACGGTCCACCGCATCCTCAAGGCTGGTGGAGACCAGGTTGGCAAAGCACTTGGCCTTGAAGACTTCCGGAAATTTTTCCAGTACCAGCCGCTCGTAGTCCCAGGCGGTGGCGGCGCGATGCTTGTGGCGCAGCCGCTCGCCGATGCGCGAGTAGAGCTGCATATCGGTTTCCGCGGCGCGGCGGCCGAAGGATATGCCGACCTGGCGCACGCTGGTGAGCCCGGCCACGGAGGCGATGGCTTCCTTGATGGTGCCGGCGGGTAGCAGCGGCGCGACTTCTGCGGATGGGCTGCTGGTCTGAACGTTTTCGGCGGGGTCGTGTTTGGCGATGACCCGGGTCACGCGCATGGCGTTGGCATGCACGCCGTACAGTGCGGCAAAGCACTCGAAGTCGCGATCGGTGGCGATGCTCAGCCAAAACAGGCCATCCTGCATCACCGTATGGCGGCGGTCTATGTCCTCGGGCAGTTGCAGGCGAATGATGCCGGAGGTGAGAAAGCCGTTGGTGGTGTCGTCGAGTATCTGCCGGGTCGGCAGCAGCAGCCAGTCGTTGCCTGAGAGGTAAGCCCAGGTGAGCTGCGCGTCGCTGTGCCGGTAAGTGACGGCCTCCTCGTCGCGCAAATGGAACAAGAGCGAAATGGTGTCGCCGGCAGCGCCCCCTTCGATACCGATGTACAGATTGCCATCGTGTTCGTAACGCGGCAATAGCGTAGGCGGATCGATGGTCGGCGCCGGGTGGATTTCGCGCACGCCGAAGGGGTGCAGGTGGTAGATCTTTTCCGGGTTGGCGCCCACATTGGCGGTGCGTCCAGGGCGGATCAGGCTGGAAGCCGTGTAGTCCAGGGTCAGCCCTTCCAGCATCGGTGTGTACGGCGGGTTGGGCAGTTCCAGTGGCACCTTGCGACGCGCATTGGCGGCGATGGTGCGGCTGAGCAGGCCCGTGTATTCCTGATGGCCGAAGCCGGCGGCCGGCCGCGTCAGCTGAAACTTGAAAAAGCCGTTACGGGTATTGAGGTCGAAAGCGATGGCCTCGGCCGCCGCATCGGTGGCGCGAAACTGGCTGCTCACGGCCGCATCGTCCACGCGCAGGGTGCGATAGCGCGCGACCCGCTCGCTATCCTCATCGGTGGCGAACATCGCCTTGGCGCCGGCGTCGTTGCCCAGCATCTTCCATTGTCCGTCGCGCAGCAGGGACACGCCCAGGGTGAAACTCTGGTTGCTGAACTCGCTGTCGTAACCACGATAGTACGAGGCGAAGCCCGCGCTATCCTGCGGCAGCCCCCCCCAGGTCAGATTGAGGCATAGCGAACTCAGGTTCTTGCGGGCGATCTCCGGTGAACCCACTACCAAATAGGAAGTAAGGTCGGGCAGGGGGCCAAAAGGCTGGAAGGGCTTGGAGGGATCGAGGCGGCCGAGGTTATTGTTCACCAGCACCTCGCGCACATCGTTGACTTCGACCGCGATTTCCATATCGGACAACACCGTACCGCCCAGCACGGAGTAGCCGTAGACACGGGCGTGCGCGCTGAGCTGCAGGCGCAGCACCGGGAACGCGGTTTGCCAATCGGCGCCGTGAACATCCGACAGGCATCCCACCAGCGCCGGGTCGCCATGGCGCAACGGCACCACCAGGGTCAGGCCGCGCAACTGGTTGCTGCGGGTGTTTTTTGGCCGCACCGAATAGGCGTCGGGGATCGCAAGCCAGCCGCTTGCGGTGGTGGCGCTCACCTCGAACAGGCGGCTGATCAGCCGGTCGAAAATCAGGTCGCGATTGGGCGCGATGAACGCGGCCGGCTGACCCGGCACGCCCTTGGCAAAAATCAGGCTGAGCGGATCGCCCTCGTCCAGTTGCTCTACCAACGGCTCAGCGCCGGCGTGCTGACGGCGGTACAGCACGGCGAAGGCATCGCGGATTTTTTTGAGATCGGCGGCACTCAGCCAATCTTCCTCGTCGAGCAGCCAGGCCTTGAGCAGCTTGCCCAGGCGCAGCCGGAACAGCTCCATATTGGGCGCGTGGGCCAGCAACATGGGCAGGAACCAGCGATAGTGCCCGCTGGGGCTGCGGTCGCGCAGGCCGGCATATTGCGGCGCCGAGTCCTCTGCGAGCACCGCCGCGAATTTGTCGGCAGGCGCACTCACGCCCAGACGGAAGGTCGGGTCCAGCACCAGGTAGCGCCTGAACAGGTTCTTCAGGAAGGATTGCGTGGAGCCCTTGCCGGTAAGGGGCGGATCGACCCGTCGGCAGTATTCCGCGATCAGACTGCCTACATCCGCATCGGTTTCCATCGGCTCCTCAAAACGCAGGGTCACGCGGATTTCGCGTTGTCCTTCTTTGAGGAATAGCTGCCTGCTGGCGATGGCGAGGCCGAATTCGGCCAGCTCGTCGGTGTGGGCCTGGTCGCGGATTTCGTCGTTACCGAATAGCGGCCAGTACGGCAGGCCACCGGCCGGGACGGAGGTAATGACCGGAAGGCGGCTGGCGATGGCGCGGGTCACGTAGCGAAATTCGTACTCCGGCGAAATCAGCGGATCGCGGGCCAGACGCAGGGTGCAAAGAGCCGCCACGCGCGCATTGCCCACTTCCAGCCTTTGATCGGCTTGGAAAACGACATCTGCACCGTAGGCGTCTTTGCCCGCTGCGAACGCGGCGCCTTGCGGAACGATGACCTCGAGCTGGCTGGTGGGATCGCGCGCCAGTACCAGATGCGCACTGTCCGGCACAGCCGCCTTGGTCTTGGCCTGCAGCAAATCCAGATAGTAAAAATCGGTGTGGCGGCGGGTGAAGCGGTTGAGGCGCTGTTGCACGGACTGAAACAATTGCAAGAACGCGATCAGCATGCTGGCCGCCGGATCGTGCATCTGGCTTTGCAGGGAACCGGCCAGTTTGCCGCGCGCAAATTCCTGCACGCGCGCGATGGCGGTGGTGATGGACGCAAACTGTCCGCGCAGGCGCTCGCGGGTGGCGATCGACAGGGCCGGGAAGCGCGGCGTCTGGGCGCTTGCTTCGGATGCGCCGGGCTCACCTGGCGGAATAGGTGCGGCGGGAGGAACGGGCGGGACGGGAGGAACGGGCGGTTCCAGACGCGGCTCGCCGGTAGCATAGGAATAAAGAAAAGGCGGCGGCACATCCGGCAGGGCGTGAAACAGGGGCCAGACGGTCGCCAGTTCCTGTTGCAGATGGCCTTTCACCATATCGCTCATGAATTGGCTTACGGCCTGCGCCACCGGCTCGTCGATGACCTCCAGCCGGGCGAGCCAGGTGTCGAACAGGCGCGCCAATTCGCCGATTTCCTTCACCAGCGGTTTGCTGGGGGTGGCGTCGAAATCCTCCAGCAGACGCGCGCCCTGTACCGAGCGGTTGTGGCTCAGCATCCTCGCCAGGATCAGCGCCTCGTCGCCGTCGAACAGTCCACCCCAGTGACCTTCCGGGTTGTCGTCCAGGCCGATGAAGTCCAGCGCCTCACCCAGCCCGGCCGACATGGCCACCAGGTCTTCAAAGCGCAGTTCGTCCAGGCGAAAGCCGCCGGCCGCGAGTGCCGCGGGAAAGCGATTGCTTTGCTGGGTGCCGTCGCTCATGCCCTGGTTCCCGTCGCGCGCCTCAGGCCGCCTGCCTGAGGCCGGTACCCTGGCGGAAGTAGAAGGGGTACACCATATTGTTGCGGGTGTTGGTAGTGCGGATGGTGTAGTCCAGCAGCAACCGCAGTTCGCCGTCGAACAGATGTTCGGTGTCGATTTCCAGCGAATTCAGGGTGATGCGCACTTCGAAAAACAGCACGGCCTTTTCAACCAGATCCTTGATTTCGGTGATGGTGTTGGCGTCGATATTGGCGAACACCTTCTTTTTCAGGCCGCAGCCGTAGGTAGGCTGCATGACCCGCTCGCCGGGATTGGTGGAGAACAGGATGCGCAGGCTCTCGCGAATATCATCTTCATGCGAGACCATGGCCGCCTCGCGCCTGGGTCCGTTGAAGGACGGCGGAAAGGCCCAGCCGGTGCCGAGAAAATTCTTTTCCTTGCCTATCATGCCGGCGCTCCTTTACGCATAGAGGTTTCGAAAAAGGTGGGGATATTCATCTCAGCCACCGATCATGACCGTGGGAAAGCCCACCACAATCGAGCCGCCGTGCGCCGTGGTGTCGCCCATGCGCGCGGCCGGCCGGCCGGCGATCATTACCGTCGCCGAGCCCTTGACGATAACGTCCGGCGGCCCCACGCAAACGGCGTTGTCGCCGAGCACGGCCGCCGGCAACTTGCCGATCAGCACATTGGGCACGCAGGGGCCCACCACCGGCCCGCCCACGTGCGGGATGGGCGGCACACCCGGGGTCTGCATGGGGCAGGTGTGCATATCGGTGATGCGGGCAGCGGGCGGCATGCTCTGGTCTCCTTAATTGATCATGACCATGGCGCCCTTGACGGTGGTCTGCCCGGCCGCGGACAGTTCCGCGGTGGCAGCGCCCTTGCCGACAAAGCCGATCTGGCCTTCGCAATTGACGTTGAGCCCGTTCACCTTCACATCGCCGCCGCTGGCCTTGATGCTGACGCCGGTAACCGCCGTCATGGTGATGCCCTTGCTGGCGTTGATCTTGATATCGAAGGGGCTATCCAGGGTGATGCCCGAGGTATTCATTTCCAGCTTGTTGTTGTTCTGGTCCTGCAGGAGAATCGATTTGTCGGTGTCGCTGAAAATGAGCTTGTTGTTGCCGGGCGTGGTGATGGTGATGACCTTCTTGTCCTCGTCGAACTCGATTTTGGATTTGCAGCGGGTGACGATGGCCTTGGTATTGTTTTCCGCCGTCAGCGGGTAAGGCGGTTTCCGCTTGCTGCTGTAGAGGCTGCCCAGAATGACCGGGTGCGAGGGGTCGTTGTTGAAGTAACCCAGCACCACTTCATCGCCGATCTCGGGAATGAAAAACGAGCCGAAATCGTCCGAGGCGTAAAACTTGGTGAGCCGCGCCCATACGCCGTCGGCGGCGGGGCGCATCACCGGCGTAGAGACCTGCACGCGCTGCTCGCCCTCAGGGTCGGCATCCAGTTTCATCACCACGCCGATTTGCAGGCCTTCCACACCGGGTAAAAAACCGCCGGCGGGTGGAGCCGCGATGTCGGTGCGCTCGGCAAACCAGGTGGGGGAGAGGCCGAACTCGGCCTCGGTCACCCAGTTGCCGTCGTGCAGCTCGTGGCGCACCGCGCTGACGAACACATTGCCGCTGTAGCGCGCGCCGACGCCGACCAGTGAAATTACGCCGCCCACCTTGGCCAGCGCGCTGCCCTGGAACTTCATGCGGCCGCGTATACGCGCCAGACCCGATTTGATCTGCTGGGCCTCGGCCCATTTGCTGAGCGCCGCCTTGGTCTGGGCCGACGAGGTCTGCAAATCCATGGACGCGAGCCCCATCACCTCGGCCAGTTTTTTCTGGGTGATATTGCCCTGCGCATTCAGGGTTTGCGGTTTGGCCTCGCTGCCCAACATCACCGCCTGCGCACTGGAATCCCAGGACACCGCCTGCGACGCCGCATACTGCCAGCGCGCGTCCATCTCGGCGTGGAACTCCATCAGGTCTTCGCCGTAAGTTACCTCCAGCGCCGCTGCCGCCGAAGTCTTGGGCGTTTGCACCGCCACGGTACCGTCGGTGGCGATCACCAGCTGGCCGTTGACCTCGGCCCGCGACAACATGAAATCCCAGTCGCTGCAGTAGTACTGCACCAGTTCCTTGTACTCGACGGTCGAGGCCTCTACATCCGGTGTGAGGCTGTGGTTGCCGATCAGGGTGCTGATGATGTCGCTGTCCTTCTTGTCCACATAATTGGCATTCTTGCGGCCCACGGTCATTTTCACGGCCGCGTCGCGACACTCCACCACTACGCGCGAATAGTTTTCGCCGGTGATTTTCACGGCGTGTTTGACGACGATGCCGGTGAATATGGCGGTCTCTACGTCGCCGTAACCTGCGCTGATGACGATTTTCGCGCCGGGCACGAAGGTGGCCGAATCCGAGACCGGAAAGGTCTGGCTGGCGACATCGCCGTCGGCCAGCACCAGCTTGGCGGTGGGCACGGCGTTGACCACGCGGTCGATATGCACCGAGATCGGGCGCACGGTGTCCGCCAGGGCGGCGCCGTTACTGGTGATGGTCACCCGCAGTACGCCATCGGCATTGAGGTTGGGCGATAGCGCCATCGCCTACTCCAGCGGCGGAAAGTGGAGCCGCGTGCCCGGTTTCAGCGCGCGAAAATCCGCCAGCCGGTTGAACCTTGCGACCTCCAGGTAGTAACCGCAGTCACCGTAAATACGGTCGCACAGGAGCGGTAGGGTGTCGCCCTCCACCACTTCGACCAGATGGCTGAGATCGGGAGAGGAGCGGTTGGACTCCAGCTCCATCTGCTTTTTGCTCATGAAGCCCACGAACTTCAGGGTCACCTTGGCGCGCAGCGCCTCACCGCTGGGTTTGAACAGGGTGTACTGGGTCTGCATGGACTCCATGCGGCCGAAAAAAATCAGCGTGCCCCACAGTAGCCGCACATGGCTGGGCTCGTGCTCGTCGCCCACGTAGTTGTAAACCACCTTGCTCAGGTTTTGCAGCTGGGTGCTGACCGGCACCAGGGGATCACTGGCGCCGGCGCGCGGCACGGCGCCGGTGCCGTCGAGCAGAATGGAAAAACTGATCTTGTCCGGGTTGATGGCCGAGAACTTGGTGTCCGAGCCTACCTGTCCCAGCGTTTTCTTGGTGTTATAGCTGATCGTGTATTCGTGCGTGAATTCGGAAGGATTCAGCAGCACCGTGAACGAGGTGTCCTGGATGGTGACGGCGCCACCCGGCGCCACCTCGCAGCGGGTAATGGTCAGCCTGGTTTTCTGTCCCGCAGTGGCGTCCATGGTCTAACGCTCGTGAAGTTCGTTCAGCTTGTTTTCGAACCAGGCCTTGCACTCGGCGAGGATGTCCTCCCTCCATTGCTCGGCTTCGCGTGCGTCGATACCGGAGCCGCCCTGGCCCGCCGGCGTGGAAGACCCGGACGAGCCGCCGGCGCTCACCGTCGACTTGATCAGCATCTGTCTCACTTCTATGGTCATGGCGCTTACACCACTCTTGTCGAGAACGCATAGCTCAGGGTGATTTTTTCCACGGCAACCTCGTTCTTGGTCGAATTGAATGCCTCCACCTCCCAGTGCACCGGGTAGGCGTTTTCAAACGACCAGGCACGCAGGGCTTCGCCTTTTTCGTCAAGCAGGAACACGTGCATCATCTTCGGGAACACCGGCTTGGACAGACCGCCTTCGAGCACGCTCTGCACCCACAACACCAGCGGTGACTGAAGCGCGGCGATGCCGCGCTTCAGCACCAGCTTGGGATGCTTTACGCCCTTGGGCAGGGTATGTACATAACGGTTTTCCCCGCCTTCAACCACGGTTTCGGTGTCCATCTCCGGGCCGATGCCGCTGACCTCCTGGAACGAGGAGTCCTGCGACGAAGGCGAGGTACCGAAAGTAACCGCGAACCGGAAGCCTGCCGGCGGATAAGTGTTAAGCGTGTCCGTCATGCGTTGGCGATGGTGAGACCCTCGTGCGCGATTTCGATCGATTCCACCGCCACCTCGTTACCCTCGGCCTTCAGATCGGTGCCGGTGATCTTGGTGGGCCAGGCGTTGGCCAGCGTCCACACCATGGTCGGCTTGCCGGCCTCGTCGAGCAGGCTGATGATGACCGGCACGCGTTTGATGGTGTTCATCTTGATCTGGTTGAACCAGTCCCAGAACTTGTTATCGGACTTGAACACGCCCTTTTTCATGGTGACGTTGCCGTACTTCTTGATGCCCGGCATCTTGATCACCGAGAACGCGGGGCTGTCGCCGTGCCGGTACTCGATGGGTGTGGATTCCACGCCCAGACCGGAGACTTCCTGAAAGGACATGACCGCCGCATCCCATTTGACCTGGAAGGAAAACTTGGGAATGGGCCAAATTGTTTTGCTTTGAGCTGAGCCATCGTCTGCCATTTACGCACCTCGTGAAATAAATTGAGTTTGGAACAGAGAGTGATTTGATTAAATGCGGAGTGACTGCACGATTTACGATCCGCGCGGCCGCCTATCAGGATTTCTGCATCTGTTGCTGGAAGGTGATTTCGATGAACTCGGCCGGACGCACCAGGGCCACCAGCACCGTCACGCGCAGAATGCCCTCGAGAATGTCCTCGGGCGTCATGGTTTCACCCAGGCCCACGTGCACGCTGAAAGCGTCCTCGGTGGAGGCTCCCGCCAGGCCGCCGCGCTTCCAGATGCCGGTGAGGAAGTTGCCGATCATGCTCTTCATGGTCACCCAGGTATTGGCGGTGTTGGGCTCGAACACCATTGCCTTGGCGGCCAGGCGGATCGATTCCTCCAGCATGATCATGGTGCGGCGCACGTTGATATAACGCCAATCGAGGCTGTTGCCGTCCAGCGTGCGAGCGCCCCAGACCAACGTGCCCTCGCCGATAAAGGCGCGGATGGCGTTGATCGATTTGCCCTGCGGCGTGACGTTCAGGTCTTCCTGCTGCTCGCTGGAAATCGGGATCAGCGGCGAAGAGACGCTGTTCAGGCTGACATTGGCCGGCGCCTTCCACACACCGCGGGCGTTATCGACCATGGTGTAAATGCCGGCCATGGCGCCGCTGGGCGGCAGAATGTTCAGGCGCTTTTTCATCTCCAGCATGATGCTGTTGAAGAACGGGCTGATGGTGGTCAGCGTTTTTGCGAGCATGGCGACATTGCCCATCACCACCGGGTCCTTGGAGGTCGAATCGAGGGTGTTGATCTTGTCGACTTCGGTGTTGGAGTCGGCCAGCTTGGCAGCCGGCAAGCCCATGCCGGCCAGTTCGGCCTTGATGCAATCGATCAGCGCCTGCTTGCTGGCGGTATCGATATTGGCGTAGGTGAGGTCCGAGTCCTGGACGATGGTGGTATTGATCCAGGGGTAGTAGGCCGCACCGAATGCCAGGAAATTGATCCCCAGCGAGCCGCGGAAGGTGGCCACGCAATCCGGCATGGTGTTGCGGTCCTGGTAGCCTTCCCAGATATCCAGAATCGCCATGCGGTTTTTCATGACATTGCCGCAATGGTTCAGTGCCGCTTGCTGCACCGAGTTGCATTGGTCTTGCGGAAGCAGCACCGCTTCCGGCACCACCACCATGGTCGGCTCCTGCTCCTTGGCCAGCTCGGCGATACCGGCCATCAGCTTGTCGGCTTCAATATGCTTGCCTTCGGACGCGTCGTAGCTACCGACCGAAACGATATAGCAAGGTCCACCACCGTTCTGATAAAACAGCAGCAGGCTGTAATAGAGCGTGTAGAAGCCCTTGATCTGGGTCAGCGTGAACTGGTCGCCATTCACGACCAGCGGCGTCGCATCGCGGGCAACCAGCGGGGCCGGTAACGCTGGTGCGGCACCGGCGGCCGGCGCCGCAGGCGCGGCGGCACCGGCGGCGGGCGGCGTCACCTTGGCGAAGCTGAAACGCACCAGGTCTGCCGTCGGCGCGAATCCATAGTACTGATGGAATTCGGCCATCGACGTGATGCGAAACGGCTTGTTGGTCAGCGAATTGCCCTTGTTGACGGCGATTTGCGTGTAGCCGACAAAGGCGGGCACGGCGGTGGCGACTTCCACCACCGAATTGGGAAACGCATTCTTTTCTACGATGTAAACACCAGGTGTTTTCATAACGGCAGCCATTACGACCTCCTATGGACTATTAGCAATTGACATAAATTTCGGAAACCCACCTTTGCGCTCCTTGGTGCTCTTCCAGATTGAACTGACCTGCGGAGGCAACAGGCAGCCGCTTGATGATGACTCGCTCCCTACCGTCGTCCTGCACGCGCAGCTCGAAACGCTGCTGCGAGTGTTCCTGCAGCGCGATGGCCTGCTGGGAGCGCAGCAACTGCGCGGCCCGGCCATCGGCAAATTTTTTGACACCCCCGTCCTCGAAACGGGCCTTGTCGGCGGAATCGATCACGCTGACCTGCCCGGAGGTCCGCTCGCAAACCACGTTGTATTGCCAGAAGGTCTCCCGGGCGGCAAAGCGCAGGTAGTAGTTTTTCCCGGCGGGTCCGTCGCGAAACTCTTCGTTGACGGCATCAAGGGCATCGACGTCCACCTTGATGGCCACATCGAACTTGGCCGCCGCCGGACCGAAGCGCCGCCAGGGTGGCAGTTGCGCGCCCTGCGCACTACCTTGGTCCGCTTCCGAAACGGTTTCGCCGGCGTGCAGGCGCAGGCGTCCGCCTTCATCAACCACGTTGGCGCTGTTGAAGGCCAGGGCGAGAGCGGCATTGCGCGCATAACCGCCGGTGTAATTGTCGAACAGGGGATCGTCCGCATAACCCTGGAAGCCCAGGGTGAAGGCGGGCGTGGCCTCGGCGAAGCAGGCACGCAACAGATCCTTGCGCGAGACATCTGCGTAGACGGAGATGCCGCCCGGCGTTGCCCGCCACAGGCAGCCGGCTTTTTGCATCAGCTGCGCGGACTGCGCATACGGCTCCAGACGCAGGCCTGCGCAGCTTTTGTCGGCAAAGTACAGATGCTCCACCGCAATGGAAAACAGCGGGCGGAAGCGCGCCAGCAATGTGTTGTCGACTGGGCTGTTGGCGCTATCAGGCATAGGCGGCCGCGTGCGGTTCCATGATGGGCACGGATTCGCCGGCGATCTCGGCCGAATCCAGGGTAAGCATGCGTACCTTGTAGAGAATCGAAGGCATGTAGCGGCTGCTGAGGATGCCCCACAGGTTGCTGAGTTCGGTAATGCCCAGGTTCTGGATTTCCAGGGTCATTTTCTCGATGCGGGTATCGAGGTCGGGCGTGTTCTGGTGGTCGATCACCGGGTGCGCCTGAAAAAACCCTATGCTGCTGGAAATGAATTTCAGGGCTTCCTTGTAGTTGCCGCTGCCGAAATTGGCGGCGAACAGCACGGACAGATTCAGACACACCGGCGGGCGGGAGACGATGCTGCGGCCGGCGCCGCCGGCGATGGGTTGGCGCATGGTGATGACTTCTTTTTCGATGTTCACCAGGGAGACGACCACCTTGTCGGTGGTATTGGCGGCAACGCTGCCGTCCTGCTCAAGGATGTTCGACATCACTACCAGGTCCTCGCCGATCTGGAAACGACGGCGCAGGGCCTGGTTCAGCTGGCTGCGAATCTGCTCGAGCGCGGCGTCTATCATCGCAGGCCCTTTTTTTGTGTCTGTGCGCAGCAACTGGTGTTCATGCGACTGCCCCTTGATGAATTCGTCCTGCGCCTGTGCAAATTCGCGAGTTCGTAGCGACCCGCGCCCGGCGCTCCCCACTCAGACGATAGTGGGGTTGGCCGGCCTCAGGTATCGGCCAAATGCTGAGAATCGACTTCCGAAATGCTGATACTGGACTTCGGCAACCTCCGGCTGCTTCGTACTCAGTGCGCAGGCCCCGCTGCCGTGGCCCCAACCGGCAGGGCCATATTGGCGAACGCCGCGCTGAAATAAGATTCGCCGCCCGCCACAGTGCGGATGGCGCGCAGCACCTCGGGCAGCGGCTCGCCTTTCAGGGCGTAGCCGTGGGCGCCGGCGGCGATCATAGCCAACACGATCTTTTCCTCGTCGTGCATCGACAGAGCCAGCACCCGTGTACCGGGGCGCAGGGCGGCGACGCGGCGGGTGGCCTCGATGCCATCCATATGCGGCATGCGCACGTCCATCACGATCAGGTCCGGCCGCGCCTGGTGCGCGCTGATTTCTTCCAGCAAGGCCTGGCCGTCACCGACCTCGGCCAGCACCGACAATCCGCTCTCGCCCTCAATCAGGGACTTGAGGGCGGTACGGAATTGAACATGATCATCCGCGAGAATGATGCGAATGGGCATCAACGGCTCCCCGTTCATGCGCTTCCGTACACGAGTTGTTCATCGTGACGGCGGCGCGAACCTATGTCTCCTGGAAGGCGGATCCCTCGGGACGCCGTTCAACTCACCAGCGCCCAAGGACCAACTCGCTCCCTCAGGAAATGCATGGTGAGCGCCGCGACTTGCTGTCGCAATCGGAAAAAGGCTGAGATTACCGGTGACGAATGCCGATATGGTGGTCGGCGGTTGGCGCGACCGGAACCGGCTCAGCGTTCCGGCTGGGTGACCGCGGCGGCAGCGTCGAGGGTGCTGAGGCCCTCGCGCAGCGCGTAGCGGGTCAGTTCGGCGATGCCGTTGATGCCCAGTTTTTGCAGGATGTGCTGGCGATGGGTCGCCACCGTCTTGGTGCTGACCGAGAGCCGGTCGGAAATCTGGTTGGTCGAATAGCCTTCGGAGAACAATTGCACCAGTTCGCGCTCGCGCGGCGTCAGCAGGGAAAAAGCATCCGTTTGGGTCGCCTGATTGCGGTTACGGTATTTTTCGACGACGATACCGACCAGTTGCGGGCTGAGATAGATCTGATTGGACATCACCTTGCGTATGGCCTGCACCAGCTCGTCGAAGGAACAATCCTTCATCACATAGCCCATGGCGCCGGCATCGATCACGGCCAACACCATGCGGTTATCGTTATGCACCGAAAGACAAATGCCGCGCACTTCCGGCACCTCGGCCTGCAACCGCCGGATCGCTTCAATGCCGTTCATGCCGGGCATGGCGATGTCGGTCACCAACACATCGGGCTGCAGTTGTCGCGCCAGTTTGACGGCCGCCAGACCGTCCTCGGCCTCTCCCACCAGCTCGAAATCGCTTTCCTGGCGCAGCAGGGCCGCCAGGCCGGCGCGGACAATTTTGTGATCATCGGCTAGAACAATTCGGATGCTCATATCGTTTGATCGCTGAAAATTTGGGGGAGTGAGACGCTATCGGCGTTGGTGCGCCGCCGTTTACAGACGTGATATATCTTCGGAAACTTCAGGAAGGCGGGATGGGCAGCGGTGTGGGCAACGGGTTTGGCAACGGGTTTGTCAAGACAGGCAGCACGATTTCGGCGCGCGTGCCGCAAGGGCTGCCTGACCCTATGGAAAAACGTCCGCCGATGGCCTGGATTTGCGCCTCTACATTGAGCAGACCGTAACCGCCGCCGGGACCGAACTGGCGGCGCGCCTGCCGCGGCATGCCGTCGCCGTCGTCGCTGACGATAAAGCGCATTTCGCGCGCATCGTTTTCGATACGCACCCAGGCATTGCGCGCGCCGGCGTGTTTCAGGATATTCATCAACAACTCGCGCACCACACGGAACAGCACCTGCGCCACCGGTTCGGCCAACGGCCCCTCCGGCAAATTCCCCTCGACGCGGATGGCGATGCCCGATACCGAGCCCAGCCGCTGTGCCAGCCCTTCGAGTGCGGCTTGCAGACCTAGGTGTTGCAGCAAAGGGCAGCTCAATTCAAAAGTGGCGGAGCGCGTGGCCTGCGAAGCCTGTGCGATAAACGCCAGCAATTCCTTTACCTGCGATGCGAACTGGGCGGGCTCGGCGGTGGCGCCCAAGCCGCCCAGCTTGAGGCCGATAATGGCCAGCACCTGGCCGATTTCATCGTGCAGGCCGTTGGCGATTTTTTGTCGCTCGCGCGTTTCGGCGGCGGCGATTTCATAGGCGAGCGCGTGCGCGGCCGGTGAGCGCGGGCGGTCTTCGCGCTGCAGGACCAGCAGGTCGCAGGTCTGCCCTCGGTCGCTGGTATCGCGGGCGAATGTGCTGGCGCCGACGCGCACGGTATTGCCAGCTTTGTCGATCACACCCAGCGGACGCTCGCTGATCGCTTCTCCACGGGCGATGGCCTGCCAGACGTGGCCCACGCCGGTAATTTCCGCGGTGGGTGCCAGGCGCAGCAGTGGTGTGCCGACGATCTCGGCCGGTTCGGAGGCCAGCAGGGCGAATGCGGCCGCATTGGCATCCACAATCTGCCCGCTGCCGGCATCGAACCAGAGGCAGGCTGCATCCCAGTTTTCAAAAGCCTCGCGATAACCGCAGACAGGTGCATAGCCTGCGTGCGCCAGCACATCGGCGGCGGACGATCGGCGCGCCGTAGAGTTCGCTGCCTGGGAATCGTGGATTTCCAAGATTATCTTCTCTGAAGTCCCGCATCGTTTATTACAACAAGGACGCCGACACCGCCGCCGCTGCCCATCCAGCCGCACCCTACGCCCCCGGTGCTGCAACATGAAGACAGCACGACTATGCCGTGCGCATATATAAAATCTGGTGCGGCTACCTTGTTGCCTGTTCCCACGCTGAGTCAACTCAGCTTGTTGCGGGAATAATAGCGGGCGATTGCGCGCCTGTCCCTACCCACGTGGGTAGGAAATGAGCAGAAGATTCACAAAAATAATTCAGCGCAGGCCGGGAATAATTTCAGCGGCGCCCGCCTATACCCCTACCGCTGCATATACATATGCAGCGTCGCCAAAAAACCGGCGCGCCCTTAGGCGAGGGTAGTGGTTATCTCGGTTGTTACCTCGGTCATCAGTTTATGCACCGGGCATTTTTTGGCCACCGCCAGCAATTCCTGGCGTTGCGCCTCGCTCAAGTCGCCGCTCAGGGTCAGCACCGTATTCAGGCGGTAAGTTCCGGCGCGCTCGTCGCTGGCATCGCGGTCCACGCTGACCTGAATATCGGCGAGGGGGATTTTTTTGCGCTTGGCGTACCACAGCACCGTCAGCGCCTTGCAGGCGCCTAGGGCCGAATCATAAAGATCGTGCGGACTGGGGCCGAGATCGCCGCCGCCGTCCCCAGTCGCCAGGTCGGTTGAGATCAGGTGTTCACCGACGGCAATCCAGTGCCTCATCAAGGCATCCTGGTCACGCTTCACAGAAATGGTCATGGTCTCTCTCGGTTCAAAAAATCAGATGTCGCCTTCGGCTTCCCCGCCGGCGCCGCCGGCATTGCCCGATGCGCCGGGGTCGGCGCGGTATTCCAGAATATCCCCCGGCTGGCAATCCAGGCTTTGGCAAATATTTTCCAACGTGGAAAAGCGGATGCCCTTCACCTTGCCCGATTTCAGCAAGGAAAGATTTTGCTCGGTAATGCCCACCTGTGCCGCCAGCTCCTTGGATTTCATTTTACGGCGCGCCAGCATCACGTCCAGATTCACGATGATGGGCATCAGATGAACTCCCGGTTTTCTTCGGCGATACGCCGCGCTTCCTCCAGGGTGTGCGCGATCAGGAAAAACAGGCCGCACATCAGGATCACCGCCATATCGTCGTTGGACAGATTGATGACACCCACATGTCCCGGAATCAGCTGCATATGCGCGGCGAGATGCATGCGCGCATGCATGGCGGTCAGCGACAGGAGCTTGGCCAGCAGCAGGTAGCCGGAAAACGCGCGCATATGGCCGACCGTGGCGCGCTCGAAGAATTCGCCGCGCTCGAAGCCGGCCAGCATTTTGTGCAAACGGTAAAAGGCCCACAGCAGGGCGGCCAGGTAGGGCAGGCTCACGCCCCCCATCAGCATGCGCCCCGGCCAATCCAGCTGCGCCAGGGCATTGGCCGGCAAGCCGGCCAGGCGTACGTGAAACGGCGCCATTTCCGGCAGACACCAGGTAAAGAAGTACAGGAGCAGGACGCCGGCAACAAAAAGAACGCTGCCGTAGCGAATCAGGCGGCATAGACGTAACAAGGGCGGGGAAATTGAGGGCATGGTCGTTTTCTGTATTGTCGTTATTTATTAATTTATTATTGCTTTGCAATAATTATTCATTATAATATGACCATATTACTCGCTTCAGATGAGAACACAACGCCAGAACACAAGGCGAGTTTTGCCGGCTTCAACTTAGCCCTGGGCCCACCTCACCAGAAGGCATATATATATGAGGATCTTCATTCCGCTGCTATTCGCCATAGGCGCCCTGGCCAGCCCGATGCCGGTTTCCGCCGATCTGCGCAGCTTTTTTCACGGCGAACCGGCCGCGCCGCCCAAGGCGGCTCCCCCCAAGCAACTGGCGGCCGTGAGCACCGCGCCCGGGGTTACTGCCGATGCGCAAATTGAAAGTTTCCTGCGCGCGCTGGCCGATGCGTTGAAGGCGCGCGAGGGCGAGCCCATGCTCGCCCGCCTGTCGGATCGCTTCAGCATCGACGACCTGCCCGACGGGATAAAGCCCGGCAAGCTGTTTGTGCAGGCCGTAGCATCCACACCCAGCCCCACCGATATCGTCGTCAGGTCGGTGGAAAAACAAGGCAATGTGCGCAACGCCAGGGTCGAGCTTCGCTTCGGACCCGACAAGGTCAAGCAAAAGACCTTCCGCTTCGATGCCGACGGCAAGCTGCTTTGGACCGACTGGTTCCAGATAAAAGTGCAAAGAGGCGACTCGTGAACACCGCCACCACGCCGCAGCGCATGATAGAACTCTCGCAAACCGCCAAATCCTACGCCATGCGCGGCGGCACGCAATGCCACGCCCTGCGCGGAATTTCTCTCAGCATCAACGCCGGGGAATACGTGGTGGTGCTGGGCAAATCCGGCAGCGGTAAATCGACGTTGTTGAATCTTATCGCCGGCCTGGACCGGCCCACCCGCGGCAGCGTTCAGGTGGCCGGCGCGGCGGTCGCCGGCCTCAGCGAAAACCAGGCGGCGCTGTGGTGGGGACAGCACGTCGGCGTCGTGTTCCAGTTTTTCCAACTGCTGCCGACGCTCACCGCGATGGAAAATATTTTGCTGGCGATGGAACTGGTCGGCAAGATCCCCCTTGCACAACGCGCGCCGCGTGCCTTGCAGCTGCTCGACTTGGTTGGCGTTGCCGATCAGGCGCATAAATTGCCGGGCATGCTGTCGGGCGGCCAGCAGCAGCGCGTAGCGATTGCCCGCGCCCTGGCCAACGACCCGCCCATCGTGCTGGCCGATGAGCCTACCGGCAATCTCGATAGCGAGACCGCCGCCGACATCGGCGCGCTGTTTCATCGGCTGGCGCGAAGCGGCAAGACCCTGCTGATCGTCACCCACGACCTGGCGCTGGCCGATGCTGCGCACCGCGTCATCGAGTTAAAAGACGGCAACATCGTCGCCGACCGCATCAATGCGCGCGAACCCGCATTGGCATCGGCATGAGCATGCGCTGGCGCAAGGTGGCGGGCGATATGCGCATGTATCGCGGCAGGCTGCTGGCCATCGCGCTGGTGTTGGTCGTCTCCGCCGCCGCAGTGATCGCAGCCCTGGACGCCCGGACCATCCTCAAGCGTGAAATCTCCGCCAGCTTTCTGCTGGCCAACGCACCCGACATCGCCCTCTCCTTCGAGCGTGTTGAAGAGCACCAGCAGCGCCTGATCGCTGCGCAGGAGGGTGTGGCCGCTACCGGCGCACGCCGCGCGTTTTTTACGCGCATCGCCGTTCGCGACGGCAGTTGGTTGCCGGTGCGCGTGAGCGTCGTGCCCGATTTCGCGGCGCAGGGGGTCGCCACTGTGCACCTGCACGATGGCGCGTGGCCTGGCGGCGACGGCAGCATCCTGATCGAGCAATCAGCGCAAAGCCTGCTGGGTAGCGCTGCCGGCGCCAAGGTAAAAATCCGCCGGGCGGACGGCGAAACACTGGAACTGCCCCTGGGCGCCTGGGTGCACGACACTGCGGTGGCCCCCAGCACGCAGGAGCGCATGCTGTACGCTTACGTTACGCCCGGCACGGCAGCACTGCTGGCACCACAAAGCGCCGCCCCCGACCAGTTGCTGGTCAAAATGACGCAGCGCGGTTCCGCATCCGAAGCCTATGAATTCGGCAACGCCCTGCTCGCCGCGCTGGAGCACGCGGGCATGCCCGCCCTGCGCATGGAGGTGCTAGCGCCCACGCATCCGCACAAGGCGCTGATGAACGCCATGCTGAACGTCCTGGGCGTGCTGGCGGTTATGGCCCTGCTGGCCGGCACGGCGCTGACTGGCTACCTGATCGCGGCCTGGATGAAAAAGGAAGTCCGCCTGGTCGGCGTGATGAAAACGCTGGGCGCACGTACGCATCAAATCGCCATGCAGTATCTGACGCTGGCGGCGCCGCTCGCCTTGCTGGCGATGGCGATTGCCCGGCCCCTGGGCGCGCAGCTAGGGCGCATGCTGGCGGAATACTACGCGGTGCTGCTCAATATCGAGCTAGCCAACCGCTCCACTCCGCAAACCCTTCTGCAAATGGAAATCCTGTGCCTGCTGGCCCTGCCCCTGCTTGCGATGGCCCTGCCGATCTGGCGGGCCGCGCGCGTCACACCGATGGCCGCCATGCACGACGCCGGCATCACGGCATTGCCGGCTGCGGGAAGGCTGGCTGCCCGCCTGCTGCGCTTTCCGGGTCGCGTACGCTGGACGCTGGCCTCGAGAAACATCTGGCGCCGACCCTGGCGACTCTCGTTCATGCTGGCCGGATTCACCTTCGGTGGCGCGCTGTTCATGACCACTTGCAGCAATTACGAAAGCCTTACGCACGTTCTGGACCGCAACCTGGCGCAACAAGGACACGACCTGGAGGTGCTGTGGGCGCGCGGCAGCCCTGGCGCACCCTTGGAACAGATCGCCGGCAAGGTTCGCGGCGTCACCATCGCCGAAGCCTGGCGGCGCGCCACCCTCACCGTCACCTTACCCGCTACCACCGAGGGTGCATCGCGAACCCGGCGCGTCACGCTTACGGCCTATCCGGAACCTACGCGCCTGTTTACGCGCCCGATCACGCAAGGCCGCGCACCCAGGGCAGGCACGCCCGAAGTGCTGATTTCGCGGGCAATCCAGGAATCCATGCCATGGATGCAGGTGGGCGCAAACATCGAGGTGCAAACCAAAACCGGACGCAGCGGCACGCTGCAGGTCGTCGGCACGGTTGAGGAAATCGGCACACAGGGCCTGTACACCGGTTTCACCGCCTTCGAAACACTGACAGGCCTGGGCGACAGCGCCGCTTCGTTACGCGTGAAAATCGGCGAAGAATCCATGGAGGCCGTCGCCAATGCGCTAGACCAAGCCTTCCTCGACGCGCATCTGCCGCCGGCGCAAATCGTATCGCGCAATATGGTTCGCGACGCGCTGGACGAACATTTCAGCGTGGTGGGCGAGGTCATGCGCATGGTGGCGCTGGCGGCGGTGCTGTTGGGCGCCATCGTGCTGGTCGCCACGACCAGCCTCAACGTCATGGAGCGCACGCGCGAAATCGGCGTGCTGCGCACCCTGGGCGGCAGCCCACAGGTCTTGCAGCGGATTTTTCTGGCCGAGGGCGCGGTGATCGCGCTGCTGGGTGCCGCGCTATCGGTGATGTTTTCGATTCCGCTGACTCTGGGCATGAATTACGCCGCCGAACACGGCCTGCTCTATGTCACGGTACCCATGCGTTTTTCGTTCACCGGCCTCGCCATCATGGCGGGCGGCGTCTTTTTACTGGTGCTGGCGGTGCGCTGGGCCGTGCACCTCGGCCTCAATAGCTCGGTGCGCGAAAACCTCGCCTACGAATGAACACTATCGGGCCGGCCGCCGCCACACGCTAGCCAGCCAGGGCTGCTGCTCTCGAGGCAGGCCCGGCGGGCGGTAGTAATGGGTCAGTTCCACGAATCCGGCGCCGGTCATGAAGCCGCGCCAGTGATCCAGGTCATGCCAGGCGCCGTAGCGGCCGTTTTTCCAGCCCTCGCTATTGTCGCCGTGCGGATTGGAGGCTAACAGCGCGCCGCCGGGTTTCAGGGTGGCGCGCAATTCACCCAGCACCCTGGGCAGTTCCTGGGTAGGCACGTGAAACAACGAGGCGTTGGCGAAAATGCCGTCGAATTTTTCCGGCGGCAAGGCGAGCTTCAGAAAATCCTGGCACAGAACTTCGCAGCCGCTGTGCTCGCGCGCCATTTCGACAAAACGCGGCAGGCCCTCCAGGCCCACCGCATGGTGGCCCATATCGGCGAAGGTCTTGAGGTCGCGCCCCGGTCCACAGCCGAAATCGAGCAGGGTGAATGGGGGCACAGCGTCGATGTATTGCAGCAACGCGCCTATGTTCTGGCTGACGTCGTGTCCCTTCGTCCCCTCCCAGAACGTCTCTACGCGTCCCTGATAGTGCTCCAGCGTGACCCTGGACACATCATCGAGTTCGGTTGAAGCCAGCGGCGCAGGTTTCATGGTGATCGTTTACAGTTGCGTAGGGTTGCATGGGGAAATCCATTCACCAAGGGTAAACTAATTCCTTCCCCGCGATCATTGCCCTGCCTCATCAACAGCAGGCCGCGCAATAAATACCAAAGGAATCCCGCCATGGCCCCACTCGACAACGGTTTGATGATCCAGCAGGCTATACAACTCGCCATTGCGCCGGTGTTTTTGCTGACGGGTATCGCCTCCATGCTGGGGGTGATGGCCAACCGGCTGGCGCGCATCATCGACCGGGCGCGCCACTTTGAAGAAAAATGGGCCACGCTGGATGAAAAGGAACTAGCCGCCGCCAAAGAGGAAGTCGCGCACCTGGAGCGCAGGCGCAGGCTGGCGAGCTGGGCCATCAACTTCAGCACCTTCGCCGCCCTGCTGGTGTGCATGGTGATCGCGACGCTGTTTTTCGAGGAATTCTTCCAGACCAATCTCAAGTGGCTGGCCGGGGTGGAATTCATCGCCGTGATGATCGCGCTGATGGGCGGCCTGACCTGCTTTTTGCGCGAGGTTTATGTGGCGACCCACACGGTCAAGATCGATGCTGCTTTATATGATCGCTAAGGGGCTGTCAGTTGCCCTGGAGCAGCTGTGCCAGCTGTGCGTGCAAGGCGGCCGCATCACCCAGATTGTCGATCACCTTGTGTGAAAGTAGCGGCTCTTCAAAACCCGGGTTGATCGCCTTGGCGTAGTACGCGCTGGCCAGGTGGCCGGTGCGTTCGTGCAAGCGGACGCGGATCAGTTCCGGGGTGCTGCGCACCCAGACCGGAATGATGTCTGGAACCTCCGCGACGATGCGGGCGCGATGGCGATTCTTGAACAGGGCCTGGGCCACGCAAAACGTCTCGTGGCGCGACGCCAGATCGCGGATGCGGGCAATGATCACCCCGGTGAACTCGTCGCGCATCGCGTCGTTGATAGGCTCGTGATTGCGTATCGCCTCCAACATGCTGGCCGGCAGATCGTCGTCGGCGTCGTGGTAGTGCATGCCGAAATCGCGCTGCAGGGTTTCACCGACGAAAGATTTCCCGGAACCGATCTGGCCGAATAGCAACAGTTTCATGCTTGCTCGGATTTCAGTCCGCTTCAGTCAGCAAACGCGAGGTTGTCGATCAGGCGCGTAGTGCCCAACCGAGCCGCGATCAACGCGATCAAACCGCTGCGGCGCTCACCCGGTTCGGCCAGGTCTTCCGCGCAGCGGATGGTGGCGTAGTCGGGTGCGAAGCCGCCCGCGCGTAGCGCTTGCAGCGCGCCCTCTTCGATAGCGGCGATCGGTTTCCCGGCCCGGCAATCCTCGCGCATGGCGCGCAGCGTCTGGTATATCAGGCCGGCCTCACTGCGCTGCTCCGCCGTCAGGTACTGGTTGCGCGAACTCATGGCGAGGCCATGCGCCTCGCGCTCGATGGGGGCGGCGATGATTTCGGTCGGGATGCGCATGTCCTCGACCAGGCGCTGTATCACCAGCAATTGCTGGTAGTCCTTGCGGCCGAAGACGGCCACGTCCGGTCGCACGATTTGCAAAAGCTTGCTCACCACCGTAGCCACGCCGGCAAAATGCCCGGGGCGTAGCGCGCCTTCCAGCGGTTCGCTGACCACCGGTACCTCGATACGCACACCGGACGCGGTACCGAAGGGGTACATTTCAGCGGCGGTAGGAACGAATACCAGATCGCAACCGTGCTCGGCAAGGCCCTTGCAATCCTGTTCCAGGGTGCGCGGATAGGAATTGAAGTCTTCGCGCGGACCAAACTGGGTGGGGTTCACGAAAATGCTCACCACCACGCGCCGCGCGTGCTGTTGCGCCAGGTTGACCAGCGAGTAATGGCCGGCGTGCAGATTGCCCATGGTCGGCACCAGCGCGATGCTCTCGCCGGCCGTGCGCCAGGCGGACATTTGTGCGCGTACTCCCGCAACGGTGGCTACGGTTTGCATCATTTTGAATCGTCTCAGAAAGAATGTTCTGCGGCCGGAAAGCTGCCGCTGCGTACTGCATTCACATAGGCCTTGATGGCCTCCTGCACCGAGCCTTTCCCGGCCAGAAAATCCTTGGAAAAGCGCGGCTTTTTGCCGGGAGTGACGCCCAGCATGTCGTAGAGCACCAGCACCTGCCCGTCGCAATGCACGCCGGCGCCTATGCCTATGGTGGGAATGGTTAGCGCCTCGGTGATGCGCACGGCGAGATCGGCCGGGATGCACTCCAGCACCAGCAGCGACGCGCCCGCTTCCTGCACCGCCAGCGCCTCATCCATCAGGCGCTCGCCCGCCACCTTGCTCTTGCCCTGCACCTTGTAGCCGCCGAAGGCGTGCACCGACTGCGGGGTCAGCCCCAGGTGTGCGCAGACCGGAATCTGCCGCTCGACCAGGGCGCGGATCACATCCAGCACATAGCCGGCGCCTTCGACCTTGACCATGGCGGCCCCGCCTTCGGCCATCAGGCGCGCGGCCGAGGTCAGCGCAGTAGCGACATCGCGAAAGGTCATGAACGGCAGATCGGCCAGCACCAGCGCGGTGGCATTGCCGCGCGCCACGGCGGCGCTGTGATAAACGAGGTGGTCGAGGCTGGCCGGCAGCGTGCTGTCGTGCCCCTGCACCACCATGCCAAGCGAATCGCCCACCAGGATGATATCCACGCCGGCCGCATCGCACTGTGCGGCAAAGCTGGCGTCATAGGCGGTCAGCATGACGATTTTTTCACCGCGCACCTTCATTTCGCGCAAACGCGGTGCAGTAACCAGCGGACGCAGAGCAGCGGCTTTGGTATTCACGGTCATGGAGCATTCCATGGACAGGGGCGCGTATTATAGACAATTCTTCCCCCGGTACCGGCCGCTCCACGATGCCGGGCCGTTTATACCCGGGATGGGCGAATCACCGGGACGGGACTGCATATAAGAATTGCCGATACTCCATGGCAGGCAGCCCCCGTTTTTTCCGGTAATTCTTCAGGCTGCATTCAGGTCTGCCCGGCATACTGGCCGAAATCCGATCGCGCAAGTCGGCAGTGAAAACTTCGATGCCGCGCGGCAATTCCGCCCATATTTCGAGGAGATCCCCATGGTGCGCCTGGCTTTGTCTACGCTGTTGCTGCTCGCGCTGTCTTTGGCGCTGCCTTCGTATGCGCAAATCCCGATAAAGATTTACGGCCAGGAATTGGTCGACGACGTGGTCGCCAAAAATCCGGGAATCCTGGTTGTGGTGATGCACGTGACGCCACCCAAGGCCAAGGACAATATCATCATCGCCTCCAATATCGGCCGCATCGGCAAGCTCGGTGATGAGGACGATATGCGCGTCATCAATACCGGCAAATCGAATCTGGAAGTGGCGCACGGCAACGAGCGTTTTGAAGTGGAACTGGTCTTGCAGGACGTCACCGGCGACACCATAGGCGCGCTGGGCCTGGTGTTTCCCTATAAGCCCGGCATGGACAAGAAGGCCTTCGAGAAAAAGGCCAACGGCATCCGCGATTACCTGAAACGCCGCATCAGCAACGCCGGCAATCTGATGGAGCCCTTCCCCTTCGACCCGCTGGCTACCACCAAGAACTACGCGCAAAAGCTGGTCAACAAGACCATCGCCAAGCATGCCGACCTTCTTATCATCGCCATGCACGTCACGCCGCCCAAGGCGGCCGACAACATCATTCTCGCCTCCAATATCGGCCGCCACGGCAAAAAAGGCGACGAGGACGATCTGCGGGTGATTGCCACCGGCAACGCCAACCTGGAAGTCGACGCCACCGGCAAGCGCTTCGAGGTCGAACTGCCCCTGCTCGACAAGGCCGGCAAGAGTATAGGCGCGGTTGGGCTGGTGTTTCCCTACAAGGCCGGCGACGACAAAGCAGCCTTGCAGCAGCGCGCCGAAAAAATCCGTGACGAGATGGCCAAGCAGATTCCCGCCATCGAGAAACTGGTGGAACTCGACCCCTAGCCGTCCGCCGGACCCAACCGTTTGAATCTACCGACTTCCAAGGAAATTTCATGCGCCGCCTATCTGCCCCGTCCACCCTATCCACCCTCTCACTAGCCCTGGCCCTGGCACTAGGTCTGCCGGCTGCTCCCGGTTACGGCCAGCCCGCCAAAGCCAGCGCGCCCGTTGCCGCAAGCGAGGCCCTGCACGCCGCCGGACGCACCGAACTGCCCGGCTATACCGGAGACTTTGATCATTTTGAAGTGGACTTGAAGCGCAATCTGCTCTGGCTGGCGGCGGAAGATCACGGCACGCTCGACATTTTTGACCTGAAGACCGGCAAGAAACTAAAAAGCCTGCCCAAGATCGTCGATACCCCGCACGGCATTCTGTATATGCCGGAAAAAAATCGCCTGCTGATTACCGATAGCGGCGGCAAGGGCTTTCCCAAGCTGATCGACGCCACCAGCTACCAGGCCGCCGGCACCGTCAAACTGCCGGCACCTGGCGCCGATTCCATGGCCTTCGACCCGTCGCGCAAGCGCCTTTACATCGTCAACGGCGGCCGCGACGCCAAGATGAAGGAGACCTATCTTTCCGAGATCGACCCGTACACGCTGCAACACTACGGCGACATCAAGTTCGACACCGAAAAAGTCGAGTCGATTGCCATCGAGCAAAAGGGCAATCGCATGTACGTCAACGTCACCGGCAAGAACATCATGGCGGTGATCGACAAGGAAAAGCGCGCCGTCGTCGCCACCTGGCCCATCAAGGAAGCCGAGCAAAACGCCCCGCTGGCATTTGACGAGGCCGGCCGCCGCCTGTTCGTGGTGACGCGCAAACCCGGCAAACTGATCGTGCTGAACGCCGATAGCGGCGCCACCGTCGCCAGCTTCAAGGCGCCCGAGCGCTGTGACCAGGTGTTTTATGACGCGCAAAACCACCGTATCTACGTTCTGGGCGGCGAGGGCTATATCGGCGTCTTTCAGCAAAAGGACGCCGATCACTATGAAGAACTGGCGCGCGTGACTACCGCACCGGGCGCCAAGACCGGCTTGCTGATTCCGGAATTGAACCGCCTCTACGTCGCCGTCTCCCCCGGCGAAAGCAAGGCCATGGCAGCGGTGCTCTGGTTCGACGTGCTGCCGGCCAAAACGAACCTAGCGGCGTCCACCCCCGTCGCCGCGAAATAAGCGACCTTCCCCTGCACTGAACTCTCCCCTGAGTGTTGTGCCTCGCGGCCGGTCGAAAGACCGGCCTTTTTTTGTCTCCAAGCAGCTGGATAAGGGATAAAAAAACGCGCCGGCCTACCGGCCGGCGCGTTGCGAGGGATAGTTACTGCGGTGCGTAAGTGAGGAGGGTGAAGGTGTTATCGAAATACTTGTTCGGATAAAACGGCGTGACTGTCTTGCTCCATTTCTTGCTGATGTCGACCGTGCCTTCGGCCGTGACCAGGTAGACCTTCTTGCTCTTGGGGTCCAGGGCCATGGTGCGGGCGAAGGGCCGGGTGGTGGGCGCTTCCGCCAGCTTGTATTCATTGGCGCTGACCTGGTCCAGGATCACCAGGTTGCCGTCGAATCCGTTGGAGGTATAAACACGACGGGTTTCGGCGTCGAAAATCAGCAGGTCGATACCGCGGCCGATGGGGGTGCTGCCGACCACCTTGCCGCTATTGGGGTCCATCACCACCATGACCGCCTTATCGCCGCGGCAGCCCACCAGCACGCGATCATTGGTCGCGTCATAGGCCAAGCCGTTGGGCAGTTCGCACCCGTCCGTGGGCCATTCCGCCGTAACCTTGCGCTGGGCGATGTCGATGCAGATAACCTTGTTGCGGTCGCGCAGGGCGACGAAAAAATGGCCCTTGCCGTCGGCCGCGCTGCCTTCCAGCTTCTCGCTGTCCACGTGCACCTTGCCCAGCAGCCCGCCGGTTTTTGCGTCGATGAATGCGGCTTCGTTGGTGTCGCCCATGGTCACCAGGATCTGCTTGGAAACGGCGTCGTAAAAACCGTTGTCGGCACTTTCACCCAGCTTGACGCGCTCCAGCGTCTTCAGGGTCGAAGGCTGGAAGACGGTCATGCTGCCGTCGGTATTGATGACGTAGCCGCGGTCGAATTCCGGGACCAACACGGTGGCGTTGCCGCCCTTGGTGTTTTCAACCGCGCCGATGATTTTCTCTGCCTTGGCGTCGTAAATCAGGATGCCGTCGGCGCGCCGGGCGATGTAGAGATAGGAGCGGGCCGCGTCGAAGGTCAGGTAGTCCCAGTCGGGAGCGGTCGCGCTCTTGATGACCTGCGCCGATTGCAGGCGGTAAAACGGCGCCGCCTGGGCGGGTGCCATCGAGGCCGCCGTTAACGAAGCAATGAGGACAGCGAGCAGGTTTCGCGGTGAACGGCGGTTATTTTTTTTCATGGCAACTCCAACGGAAAGTGAGAACGGAACAGAGAGCATAGGCGCGCAACCTGAACGCACCATTAAGGACAGAAGAGAAATCGCTCGCCGGGAAATGGTGTTGCAGCGCTCGCCGGGGCCAGCGCCTGCGCGGCCTGTGCGGCCGATAGCGGCAGGAAGCGGGTCTTGTCTGCCGCCACCGCCTGCTGGCCTTCGCGGCTCAGAATCATGCGCAGGAATTCCTGCAATAGCGGCGCGACGGGGTCGGCGTGTTCGTCGCCGCCCAGATGTTTGAGCAACACATAGATTTCGCGGCGCAGGGGGTAGGCGCGGCTCGCCACCGATTCGCTACTGCCGCTCATATAGGGCCCCGCCGCGGTTTCCGCCAGCGCCAGGGTTTTCACGCCGGGGCGCTGATAGGCGAAACCCGAGAAGCCGATGCCGCTTTCATCTTCCGCGACGCGGTGCACGATGGCTTCCAGGGAAGTTTCGCCGGGAACGTCGCGCTGCTCGCGTACATCGTCACGAAAGCGGCCGCCGTCCAGCATGCGCCACTCCAGAAAATTGACGATGCCGGGCGGGTTGCCGGTTTCGCGGCGGGTCAGCATGGTGTACACGTGGATAGGCCGGTTGGCCCATTCACCATTCAGACCGGTCAGGCCGAGCTGCCCCCAGGTTTTGATTTCCTTGCCACCGCGCAAGCGCGTGCGCGAAAAAATCGCGTCCAGTTGCACAAGGCTCAATTGCGCCAGAGGATTGGCCGCGTTGACGTAAATGGCGATGGCGTGGGTGCCGCCTCGGGTATCGAAGCTGCCGCCGGCGACGTTGACCAGGCGCGGCGGCGCACCGAACTTTTGGCAATAGGCCTTCATCTCCGCCAGAAATGGTTCGCGTACCATCAGCACGCAATCGACGCGCCCGGCCAGCAGCCCATCGAAGCCATCCGCCGCCAGGGCCTGGTCCTTGGAGACGCGTATATTCGCGTCGGGATGAAAGCGGTGAAAGCGCTCTGCCCAGACCGAGGCCAGGGCGTGCATGGTGTCACCGCCGGCGCAGGTCGCCGTGCCGCGCACGGCGGAGAGCGGACGATATAGAGGTAACTGTGCGGACAGATCATTACTCGTGCTCTGCCGTGCGAAACACACAGATGCCGACACCAGCGTGGCCGCGAATACGATGGATGCCAAAACTCGCATTTGCAGTTTCGTACCAGCGGCCTGCCGGTGTCGTTGCGCCGGTCTTACTCCTGGTCGAGCTTGGCCAGCTCTTCCTTGACCACGTCAGCGGTCAGCGGGATATAGACCCGTTCATTGGCCACCACTTCCTGGCCCTGCTTGCTCAGCACCAGCTTGAGGAACTCCTTGATCTTGGGTTCCAGCGGCTTGCCCGGCGCCTTGTTGACGAAAATGTATACATAGCGAGACAGCGGATATTTGTGCGTATAGACGTTTTGCAAGGTGGGCGCCACGAAGGGCTGGCCTTCCTTTTCCGCCAACGGGACCACTTTCACATTGGGTGTGAGATTGGCCAGCAGGGCGTAGGTCAGTCCGCCGGGGTGTGTTGCCATATCTTCTGCGGCCACGTTGAAGGCATGGGTAAAGCCCTTGCCCTTGGTGAACTGGATGTTTTCCTTGTAGTCGCCGTTTTGCAATGCCGTCAGCTTCAGGAACCATTCGATGCCGTTGGGATGCTTGAGGCCGTAGAGATGGATCGGCCGCGCGGCCCAGTCACCGGTAAGACCCAGGTCGCCCCAGGTATTGACTTCCTTGTAGCCACGATTACGCGTCTTGGAGTAGATGGCGTCGAGTTGCGCGAGTGTTAGGCCCTTGATGGGGTTGTCCTTGTCGACGAATATCACCGAGGTCGCCGTCTTGCCCAGCGAGCCCACGCTGCCGGTGGCCACACGCACGTAAAAAGGCTTGTAGCCGAATTTTTCCACAAAGGCCTTTTCTTCTGCCGGCAGCATCTCGCGTCCTACCGGCGCAAGGTGCCCCTTGCCCGATACCAGCCCCGGTGCGCCGGCGCCGGAGGCGCGGGCTTCGATGGTCACGGAAAGGCGCGGATAGGCCTTACGCATTTGTTTGGCCCAGCCCAGGGTGATTTCGTCCATCACGTCGGCACCGACGATGTTCAGTTCCTCTTCCGGTTCAACCGTCACCGGACCCGGCGTCCACTTGGGCATTTTCGGGTCGACCTTGAGATTGTGCTCGGGTGCGGCGTATTTCAGCGCCATGGCCGAGTTGGAAGCGAGGCCCAGGGAAGCGGCTACGCAGACGGCGGCGAGAACGTTGGCGGTAAGGGGGCGGATCTTCATGCTGTCTCCTGAGAGTAAGTGTGCAACGGTCTAGTCGAGTTTGGCGCGCTCGGTGGCGGCCTCCTCAACCGATAGGGGAAGGTAATGCTGGGGCGCGCCGCTGACCATCTGCTGGCCTTCGTGGGACAAAACCAGTTTGAGAAATTCGCGCACCCAGGGCGCCAGCGGCGCGCGCGCATAAATCAGCAAATGCCGGTCCAGCGGATAGCGGCCATTGGCGATGGACTCGGTGGTGGGTGCGATGGCGGCATCGCCCTCTCGCAAAGCCAGCGCCAGCATTTTCACGTTTGCGCCGGCGTGCTGGCCGGCTGCGTAACCAATGCCATCGGCCTCTTTGGCTACCCAGGCAGTGACTTCTGCCGACTGCGGCAGGCCGGTCATTCGCACAGCGAAAGTGCGCCCCTGCATGGCGGTTTTTTGCAGGAACAGGGCTAGCGGTGATTCGGGTACCACACCGGCCAGTCGAATGGGCCGCGAGGCCCACTTACCTTTCAGGCCCAGCTCGCCCCAGCGGGTGATTTCACCGCTGAATACGCGCGCCACCTGCGGCAGGGTCAGTGAGTGTAGGGGATTGTCGCGATGCACCACGATCGCCAGCGGTCCCGACAATGCGGCAGGCGCCAGGGATGCGTGCGCTACGCGGATACAAAGCGGTTCACGCGGATCCGCCGCACGATAAGCAGCCCATTGCTTGGTTGTGAACTCGGCGCCCATCGGTGCCAACGCGGAGTCGCCTTTGGCGAGCGCCTCCGGCGCAAAACGGGTGCCGCGCAAATCGAGTTGAAAATCAAAATCGGGATGGGTTTCGCGGAAGCGTTTCACCCAGGCGGTGAACATGCCGTCCATATCGTTGTAGCCGACGATACGGATCGCGCCTGACGGTGTTTGATAGCTTTCTCCCTTGGGCGCCGCTAAAGCAGCAGCCAAGGGCAAAGCGAACAGCGCACCGGCGGCTCCTTGCAAGAGCCTGACCGGCACGGAGCGCGGCGCGCGATCAGCGCAATAAAGCACGGGCGGCTTCCGCCTGCTGGGCACGCAGGGGCAGATATATGCCCTGATCGCGCACGATCTGCTGGCCTTCGCGGCTCAGCACAAAACGCAGGAACTCGGCGAGGATGGGGTCCAGCGGTTTACCGGGTACGCGGTTGAGATTAAAAAATACCAGCCGGGTCAGCGGATAGGCCGCCAGCGCCACATTCTCGTAAGTGGGCGGCACGAAGGGGCCGGACGCACGTTCGCCCACCGGGATCATCTTGACCGGGGCATCGATATAGGCGAGCCCCGAATAGCCGATGCCGTAGCGGTCTTCGGCCACCTTTTTGGCGACCGGAAACACCACCTTTTCGAAGCGTATGTCTTCCCGCCATTCACCGCGTTTACCTTCTGTCGAGAGGATGCGCTGGCGGATGAATTCCTCGAAGCCGTTCCAGGGCTTGATGCCGTACAGATTGACCGGCTTGTCAGCCCACTCACCGGTGAGGCCAAGCTGGCCCCAGGTGGTGATGGCCGCCAGGCCGCGATGCCGCGTACTGGAATAGAGGGCGTCGATTTGTTCGTAGCTTATTTTTTCCAGCGGATTGTCCTTGTGGACAAAAAAGCCCATGGCATCCAGAAAACCGAAATGCCTGTAGGAACCGCCCGAAATGGGCACCGACAAGGGCTCGTAGCCGAACTTGGCCTTGAACTCGCTGATGTCGTCGGGCTTCAGCTCGCGCGAAACGAAAACGAAATCGATCTTGCCGCCGATCAACTCCTTGGCCCCCAGACTGCCCGCGTAGGGCGGGGCAATCTCCAGTTTGACCTCGGGGTGATACTGGCGGAAACGAGCGAACCAGGCCTGCGCCAGTGCCGGCAGCACATCCGACGCCGCGCCCTTCAGGCTACCGCGCAGAGGCTCCTTGCGCGGTTGAAACGCCGGCAGGGCGGCGTCCACAGTGGGCTGCAGGATTTCCGGCGTGGGCAGAACGCGTCCATCCGATATCGCCAGCTTGGTCGCCTCCGGTGATTGCGGCTTTTGCGAAGACGAGGCCGGAACCAGCCAGTCGACCAGGGCCTGAGAATAGCCGGCCGCCGGCAACAGGCAGGAAATCGTCAGGCACGCCGTGGCAAGCAGGGACGGGACGGAACGGAGTCTGGAATCAGGTTTCATGGATGATTTTGAAAACCTCAGTAGATCGGGATGCGCATCGACAGGGTGGCGCTGCGCGGCACGCCGGGCACGATGCCCAATTCATTGGTGGTGGAGTTCACGCCCTCAAAGTATTTCTTGTCGAAAATATTGCTGAACTTGAGCGTGAAATCGATGCTGCCGGCCTTGTAATAAAACCCGAGGTCAGCCGTGGTATACGAAGGCAACAGCAACACCCGTGTGTCGGATAGGCTGGGCAGGTTGCCGGTGTGTTCGCTCTTGTACACCACGCCGAAGCCGACGCCAAAGTTTTTCAGCGGCCCGCCCTGGAAGTCGTAGCGCGACCAGAAATTGGCCATATTAAGCGGCGCATTGGTGAGGCGGGCGCCGACCAGCGGCGCGGTCGTGTTGGAATTCGACAACTCGATTTTCGCGTCCGCCCTTGCGAGGCCGAACTGCAGCTGCCATCCCTTCACCGGCTGCACATTCATTTCCCACTCGAAGCCCTTCGACTGTTCACCGCCGACCTGCTGCGAGCAGGTGCCGCCCACGCCGCTATTGCAGGCGATGGGCGCCAGGGTATTGCGTCGGTGGATTTCAAACACCGAGAAGGTGCTGCTCAGCCGGCCCTGCATGGCCTCGTACTTTACGCCGCCCTCCACCTGCTTGGATTTTTCCGGCTCGAAAGGATTCTGCCCGGCTGCGTCCTGCGCAGTCGCCACAGTAGGAATGAAGGCGGTGCTATAACTGGTATAGAGGGTCCAGTTCTTGTTGGGCTGGAACAGCAGCCCGTACGAGGGCACGGTTGCGGCGGCGCTCTTGTTCTGGACGGTGAGAGGCGGTGTCTTCAGTTCCTTGGCCAGTTGCGTTTCGTTGGAACGACGCACGCCCAGCGTCAGCTTGAACATGTCCGTGATCGAAATGACATCCGAAAAATAAACGCCGGTGGCCGAGGACTTGGTGTAGCGGCGGTTGACCGTGCCCGCGCCGAAGGCGGACAGCGGCGGCGACACGCCGAACACAGGCTTGTAAATATCGATATTGAGCGAACCCGGACCCGGCTTGGCCAAGGCGCCGGTGGTTGGGCCGTTGAAAAACTGGATACGCTCGAAATCGGTGATGTCCTGGCCACCGCCGATACCGGCGATGAATTTGTGTTCGGTGCCGACGAGCTTGAAGGTGGCCGCCAGATTGGTGTCGGCGTAGCTGTAAACGCGGTCGTTATGCTGGTTGCGCGCGCGCCGCTGCAGGGTGGTCAGATCGGCCAGCACGGCGACGTTGTCGTAACCCACGGCGTTGTCGATATTGTGAACATGGCGATAAGCCGAGGTCCACACCACGTCGTTGGGGAAGGTGTGGGCGATGTTCAGGGTAAAGGCGCGTCCGGCCTCTTCCTGCCAGTCTGCTGGTTCCTGGTAGTGGGTGGTGATGGCAGCGATCTTGGTCACGTCCTTGTTGGGCGCCACCAACAGATTGTCGTAGGCGTTTTTGCGATGCCGGTACTCGGCCGATAGATTTACAGAGGTTGAATCCGTGGGGAACCAGGCGAGGCTGGGCGTCAGGTATTCGCCGCGATCCCAGGTGTAATCGCGGAAGGTATTTTTGTCGGAGCTTTCGACGATGACGCGCGCCAGCAATTTCTTGCCGCTGTCCAAAGGCCCGGTGATGTCGGCGGCGATATTGCTGCCGTTATTGTGTCCGGCGTGCACTCCGCCACCCATGATGGTGCTTTCACGCAAATCGACATAGGCCGCCAGCGTGGATTTTGGTTTCTTGGTGACGATGTTGACGAAGCCGCCGGGCTGTGCCTGTCCGTACAGTACCGAAGAGGGGCCTTTGACGACTTCGATGCTTTCCACGCCAACCGTCGGCGGCGAGCCGAAACGGCCGGCCAGACCGGGAAGGCCATCAACCAGGATGGCGTTCTTGTCATTGGCAGTGGTCTTGAAACCGCGGATCGACAAATCGTAGCCGGTCACGCCGCCGCGCTGAATGCCGGTCATGTAGCTGTACAGATCGGCCATATTGGTGGTCTCGATCGCTTTCATGAACGAGCCGGAATAATTGGACACCGTAAAGGGAATGTCCTTCACTTCCAGATCCTGTTTCATGGCGCTCTTGGCGCTGGGCGCGAGAAATTGTCCGGTGATGACTACTTCGTCGATCTTTTGCGGCGCAACATCGCCGGCAGCCTGCGCGTAGACCGATGGCGCAGCCGGCAGCAGCGCGAGCACGGCGAGATAGATGGCGGACCTATTCATTTTGCTCCTCCGAAAAAGCGATTTTTTGAATCGTCCCACCCATTCCGGGTAGTGCCCGTGAGATAGCTGTCCCTCACGGTGATGGAACATTAAGCGCCCTACCTGAATACAACCTTAATCCCGGCAACCGCTGTTGTTTTTTGAGCCAATCCATATCGCGCCGCCGTTTCGGAGCGGCGGCAAGAGCGGCATATCGTATTCCGCCGGGTCCGAGCCTGAATCGAAACTGAATTCCGGACGATATTTTTCAAATCCGCCGGAAAACCGCGGCCCGGCGCTTCACTTTCCGGTTCAGTCTGGCCTAGACTGAATCATTCGTCCGCGAACGCCTGCCATGAAAATCCTGATTGTCGAAGACCAGCACAAACTCGGCAAATTCCTGCACCAGGGTCTAACCGAATGCGCCTATACCGTCTCCTGGGTGCGCACCTGCCGGGAAGCGCGCGACGCGCTGGCCGAATCTGCCTATGACGTCATCGTACTTGACCTTTCCCTGCCGGATGGCGACGGCCTGGACCTGCTGAAGCAATGGCGCAAAAGCGGCTTCAATGAACCGGTGCTGATCCTGAGCGCCCGCGATACCGTGGAAAGCCGCATCAAAGGTCTGGACCTGGGCGCGGACGATTATCTGGCCAAACCCTTCAGCTTCGAGGAACTGGTGGCGCGCGTGCGCTCCCTGGTGCGGCGGCAATCGGCCGTCAAGCTCGCGGTGCTGGAGCATCGCGGCATCGTCGTTGATCTCGCCAGCCGCACGGTACGCATCGATGGCGATGAAATCGAACTCACTCGCCGCGAATACGCCCTGCTGGAAATATTCATGCTGAACGTGGGCCGCATCCTGACCCGCACCCTGATCTCGGAAAAAATCTGGTCTTCGCAAAACGAGGTCGACACCAATCTCCTCGACGTCTATATGAGCCGCCTGCGCAACAAGCTGGAGACCAAGGCGGACAAGCCGCTGTTCAAGACGGTGCGCGGAGTCGGTTATCAACTGATATGAAGTCCACATGAAGTCGATAGGGGCACGCCTGACTTTCTGGTACGCGCTTACCGCGACCGCGAGCCTCGCCTTTCTTTTTGTGGCGGGCTACTTCCTGCTCGAAAACCGCCTGATCCAGGGTCTGGACCTGCTCAACGCGGCCGAGTTCAAGCACCTGGAAGCCCGTCTCGGCAAGGACGTTAAATCGCTGACCGCAGCCGAGATCGACAAGCGCATCCGCGAAACCACCGACTACGCCGGCGTGCTGTTCTACTTCACCATCGGCGTGCCAAAAGGCGAAATATTGTTCAGTTCCACCAATCTGAACGGTGCGGAGGTACCGGACATTCCCGGCCAGCGCCGCTTCAACGCTACTCTGCCGGGCATAGGCGAATTGCGCGTGGAAGAATTCGTCATGGCCTCGTTCGACGTGCATATCGGCACGCCCATGGGCCATGTGCGCGAGACCATGCGCACCTACGTGCAGGTGTGCCTGGGCCTGTTGGTGGTGATGATACTGATGAGCATTTTCATCGGCCTGGGCTTGAGTCGCATGGTGTTGAGCCCGATACGCAGTATTCGCGAAACAGCCAGCCACATCGGCTCGGACAATCTTTCCGAGCGCATTCCGGTGGGCGCCGTCAAGGACGAGCTATCCGATCTGGCCACGCTGCTCAACCAGACCTTCGATCGGCTGGAAGCCTCCTTCGACCAGATCCGCCGTTTTTCCGCCGATGCCTCGCACGAACTGAAAACGCCCCTGTCGCTGGTGCGGCTGCACGCCGAACGACTGCTGGTCAGCGGCCGGCTGGCGCCTGCCGAGGAAGAAGCGGTGCACGTACAGTTGGAGGAAATCGCCCGCCTCAATGCCATTATCGAGGACATGCTGTTTCTGTCACGCGCCGACGTGCAGGCGGTGAAGATGACGCTTAAAGAGCAAGACCCGGACGAGTTCATCAAGACCTTCCTGCAGGACGCGTCGGTACTGGCGGAGCATCATGGCCGGCAACTGACACACACCCTGGCGCCCTCGCAGCCGGTGGCCTTCGAGGCCAAGTGGATGCGCCAGGTGCTGCTGAATCTGCTGGTCAACGCCATCGATGCCTCCCCGCCCGGCGGCGCCATCGAGCTGCGCGCAGGCGTGGACGGCGAGGTCTGGCGCATCTCCCTGGACAACGAAGGCCCGCATCTGACCGAGGACCAGCGGGCGCGCATGTTCGAGCGCTTCGTGCGCCTCAACCCGGGCCCGGCCGATACGCGCGGCAGCGGCCTGGGGCTGGCCATCTGCCGCAGCATCGTAGAGTTACACGCCGGAAAGATCTTCGCCGTCTCCGGCGCCGGCGGCCGTGGCCTGTCCGTGGTCATCGAAATTCCCGTCCACGAACCCAAAAAGCCTGCGGGAATTCATGTTTGATTCAGATTGCCTGCCTATGATTCGAGCACGCAAAAGGACATTCAGTTCCGCCAGCGCTTACCCGGAGGACATCATGAATCGCTTACTCACCGTTGCCGTACTTTCCGCCCTGATGCTGGCCGGCATGCCCGCCATCAGCACTGCACAAACGACACCCGCTGCTGCACCGGCTGCGCCTGCCGCACCCGCTGCCAGCAAGAAAAACTGGACCGCACCCGCCCATAAAATGGTCGCGCAAAAACTTAGCGACGAAATCCTGGCGGCTCACCCCGAACTCATCAGCGTCACCTTCCACGGCGTGCCGCCGGGGCTTTCCAAGGTTTACACCATGTTCGCCGGCTCCTTCCCGGAGCGCATCGGCAACCCGGACGACCCGGATGACATCATGGTCATCGAACTCGGCATCACCATCATCGACCCGCGCTGGCATCGCACCAAGGACACGGTGAAGAAGTTTGTCATGATGCTGCCGCTGCGCGACGCGGCCGGCGAAAACGTGGGCCTGCTGGTACTGGCCTACAAGAACGAGTTGCCCTGGAACAAGGGCAAGGGGGAAAAGGAATTTTTCGAGATGTCCGCCGCCCTGCGCGACGGCCTGCAAAAGAAAATTCCCAGCTATGCCGGCCTGTTCGAAGCGGCCAAATAACCCCAGACCGATCATCGCCGCCCGGCCTCTCCGGGCGGTTTTGTTTTGGGCCCCGCCTTGGGGCTCTGTTTCACCCGTATCAGCCCCAGCTTCACCCCCGCGGCAATCGTTGCCGCAGTACCCACTAAACTGTTAGATTAGCGTAAATGGAATACCGGACTGGCAGGGTTTCCAACAGAGCCTCAACTCACATCTGAAAATAACCGGAGGGAACATGAAACACCCGATTCGCAACATCGTCCTGGCTGCGGCCGCTGGTGCACTAATATTGTGCGGAAATGCCTTTGCCCAGGCCCCCATCGTCATCAAATTCAGCCACGTGGTCGCCCCGGACACCCCCAAGGGCCACGGCGCGCAAAAATTCAAGGAACTGGCCGAGGAACGCACCAAGGGCCGCGTCAAGGTAGAGGTCTACCCGAATAGCTCCCTCTATAAAGATAAAGAGGAAATGGAAGCCCTGCAGATCGGCTCCGTACAGATGCTGGCCCCGTCGCTGGCGAAGTTCGGCCCGCTGGGCGTCAAGGA